>Ga0180077_1000077_pt1 | contig 11811 bp, 13 predicted proteins | sample EasRiv466_16_10D_FD_123014 | JGI IMG/M metagenome (GOLD analysis project Ga0180077, IMG submission 123014) | Soil microbial communities from meander-bound floodplain in the East River, Colorado, USA - East River metaG ERMLT466_16_10D | ecosystem: Environmental > Terrestrial > Soil > Floodplain ...
ACTGCGCAACCTGCGGCGACGTGCCGGTGCCCGACGCGGACCTGCCGGTGACGCTGCCGGAGAACCTCGTGCCCGACGGCACCGGCAATCCGCTCGCCAAGATGCCCGCGTTCTACGAGACGAAGTGCCCCGCGTGCGGCAAGCCGGCCAAGCGCGAGACCGACACCATGGACACCTTCGTGGACTCGTCGTGGTACTTCGCGCGCTTCGCCTGCCCGGACAACGACAAGGCGATGCTGGATGCGCGCGCGCAGTACTGGATGCCGGTGGACCAGTACATCGGCGGCATCGAGCACGCCATCCTGCACCTGCTCTACTCTCGGTTCTTCGCGCGCGCACTGAAGGCCGAGGGCCTGCTCGCCGTGGAGGAGCCCTTCACCAACCTGCTCACGCAAGGCATGGTGCTCGCCGAGTCCTACTACGCCGAGACGCCCGAGGGCCGGCGCGAGTGGATCAACCCGGTCGAAGTGGAGGCGACGCGCGACGCGAAGGGCAAGATCGTCGCGGCGAAGACGAGGGACGGGCGCGCGGTGACCTACGATGGCATCGGCACGATGTCCAAGTCGAAGAACAACGGCGTCGATCCGCAGGCGCTGATCGACCAGTACGGCGCCGACACGGCGCGCTTCTACATCATCTTCGCTTCGCCGCCGACCAACACGCTCGAATGGTCCGACGAGAGCGTGGAGGGCTCGTTCCGGTTCCTGAAGCGCGTGTGGGCCTACGCGGCGAAGTTCGACAACCCGGGCCCCGCCATGGCGGAGGGACTGGCCAAAGCGACGCGCTTCGAGATTCACTCGGTCCTCAAACAGGCGAACTACGACCTTGCCAAGCACCAGTTCAATACCGTGGCCTCGGCGGCGATGAAGATTCTGAACGCTCTCGAGGGATTCGAGGGCGGCAGGCACCGGAACGATGGCGGGAAGAACGAGGCAGTGGAAGAAGGCCTGTCCATCCTGCTGCGGCTGCTCTCGCCCATCACGCCGCATATCTGCCACCACCTGTGGCGTGAGCTCGGCTTCGGCGAGGACGTGATGCGCGCCGCCTGGCCGGAGCCCGTTTCGGCCGCCCTGCAGCAGGACGAGATCGAGTACGTGGTGCAGGTCAACGGCAAGACGCGCGGCAGCGTGCGCCTGCCCAAGGCCGCCGACCGCCAGCAGATCGAAGGCAGCGCGGCGCAGTCGATGCAGAAGTACGTGGCCGGCCAGCCGATCAAGAAGGTGATCATCGTTCCGGGGCGGCTGATCAATATCGTCATCTAGATGCGCGCTCTCGCCCTCGCCCTGCTGCTCGGAAGCGCCGCCTGCGGCTTCCAGCTGCGCGGCACCGCGAGCCTGCCGTTCGAGACGATCCACGTGCCCAACGCGACCGCGGGCATCGCGCTGGAGATCAAGCGCAGCATCCAGGCCGGCACCGATGCGCGCGTCGTGGACGACGCCAAGGCCGCGGCGGCGCAGCTGCTGTTCCTCGAGGAGTCGCGGCGCAAGGATATCCTCTCGCTGACCGCGGCGGGCCGCGTGAGCGAATACCGGCTCTTCTACCGCGTCCGCTTTCGCGTGAGCGACGGCACGGGCGGCGACTTCCTGCCGCCCGTGTCCATCCAGCTGTTCCGCGACATGACCTACGACGACAGCCAGGTGCTGGCGAAGGAAGCGGAGGAGCAGCTGCTGTTCCGCGACATGCAGACGGACATGGTGCAGCAGGTCCTGCGGCGCATCGCGACCGCGAAGCCCGTTGCCAAATCCTGATGCAAATACGCGCCGAGCAACTCGAGCAGCATCTGGCGAAGGCATCGCTGGCGCCGCTCTACGTGATCCACGGCGACGAGCCGCTGCTCGCGCTCGAGGCGGCCGATGCGGTGCGCGCCACGGCGCGCCAGCGGGGCTACGCCGAGCGGGAGGTGTTCGTCGCCGAGCGCGGCTTCGACTGGAGCGGGTTTGCGCACGCCGGCGCGAGCCGGTCGCTGTTCGGCGATCGCAAGCTGATCGAGCTGCGCGTGCCGGGCGGCAAGCCGGGGAGCGACGGCGCTGCGGCGCTGCTCGCGCACTGCGGGCGCCTCGATGCCCAGATCCTGACGCTCGTCAGCCTGCCACGGCTGGATCGCGCGGGCCAATCCTCGCCCTGGTTCGCCGCCCTCGCCTCCGCGGGCGTGGTGGTGGAAGTGTGGCCGGTGGATCGCGCGCGCCTGCCCGAATGGATCGGCGCACGGCTCGCGCGGCAGGGGCAGAAGGCCTCGCGCGAAGTGCTGGAGTTCCTCGCGGGGCGCGTCGAGGGCAACTTGCTCGCCGCGCATCAGGAGGTGCAGAAGCTCGCGCTGCTGGCGGGCGCCGGCGCGCTCGATCTGGAGACGGTGCAGGACGCGGTGGCGTCGGTCGCGCGCTACGACCCCAACGCCGCGGCGGAGGCCCTCGTCGCCGGCGACCTCGCGCGCTATCAGCGCGTGCTCGACGGCCTGCGCGGCGAGGGCGAAGCGCCGACCTACGTGCTGTTTCCGGTTGCCGGCGCCCTGCTCGCGCTGCGCGGCGCGGCCGAGGGCAAGCCGCTCGAGCGCCTGTTCGGCGAGCTGCGCCTGTTCAACAAGCCGCTGCAGCGCGCGGTACAGTCCGCGGCGCGGCGCACCACGCGCGCCCGGCTCGATGCGGCGATCGCGCAAGCGGCGCTCGCCGACCGCGTTGCCAAGGGCGTCGCCAAGGGCGAGGTGTGGGATCAGCTCACTGCCCTCGGGTTAAAATTGGCCGGTGGATCAAAAGCTTGACGTGAAGTCCTACATGCGCGGGCTGGGCGGCGCGGCGCGCGAAGCCGCCCGCGTGCTGGCGCGGGCAGACACGCAGGCCAAGAACCGCGCCCTGCAGTCGATGGCGCAGACCATCCGCGCGCGGCAGGCGGAACTCCTCGCCGCCAACCACGGCGATGTCGAGCAGGCAAAGCGCGACGGTCGCGACGCCGCCTTCGTCGATCGCCTGACGCTCACGCCGTCGCTCATCGAGCAGATGGCCGCGGGCCTGGAGCAGGTGGCGGCGCTCCCCGACCCCGTAGGGCAGATCTCCGAGCGCGTGCGGCGCCCCACCGGCATCGAGGTGGCGCGCATGCGCGTGCCGATCGGCGTGATCGGCATCATCTACGAGTCGCGCCCGAACGTCACCGCCGACGCGGCCGGGCTGTGCGTGAAGGCGGGCAACGCCTGCATCCTGCGCGGAGGCTCGGAAGCGCTGCATTCCAACCAGGCGATCGCGGCTTGCGTGCGCGCGGGCCTCGCGGCCGCCGGCCTGCCCGAGGCGGCGGTGCAGATGGTGGAGGTCGCCGACCGCGCGGCGGTGGGCGAGTTGATCACCCTGCACGAATTCGTCGACCTCATCGTGCCGCGCGGCGGCAAGGAATTGATCGCGCGCCTGATGCGCGAGTCGCGCATCCCGATGCTCAAGCACCTGGACGGCGTGTGCCACGTGTACGTGGACGACCGCGCCGACCCGGCGATGGCGGTGAGAATCGCCGACAACGCCAAGACGCAGCGCTACGGCACCTGCAACACCATGGAAACGCTGCTGGTGGCCGAAGGCATCGCCGCGAGGGTGCTGCCGGAGATCGCCGCGATCTACCGCGCCAAGGGCGTCGAGATGCGCGCCGACGAGAGCGCGCGCAAGCTCATCGCCAACGCGAAGCCCGCCACCGAAGAGGACTACCGCACCGAGTGGCTCGCCCCGGTGGTGTCGATCCGCGTGGTGCCGGGCCTGGACGAGGCCATCGCGCACATCGCCAAGTACGGCTCGCAGCACACCGACGCCATCGTCACCGGCGACGAGGCGCGCGCGCAGCGCTTCCTGCGCGAGGTGGATTCGAGCTCGGTGCTGGTGAACGCCTCGACGCGCTTCGCCGACGGCTACGAGTTCGGCCTGGGCGCCGAGATCGGCATCTCCACCGACAAGCTGCACGCGCGCGGGCCGGTGGGGCTGGAGGGCCTCACCACGCAGAAGTTCGTGGTGCTCGGCCACGGAGAAATCCGTCAGTAGTGGCGACCACGGGGATCCTTGGCGGCACCTTCGATCCGGTCCATAACGCCCATTTGGCGATGGCGAGCGTCGCGCTAGATGCGCTCGGGCTCGAGCGCATCCTGTGGATCCCCACCGGCTCGCCCAAGTACCGCGCGCCCGCCCGCACGGCCGCGCACGATCGCGTGGCCATGCTCAGGCTCGCCATCGCGGGCGAGCCGCGCTATGCGATCGACGAGCGCGAGCTCGCGCCGGGCCACTCGGGCTACACCGTGGACACGCTGAAGTCGCTTGGCGGCAAGCCGGTATTGCTGCTCGGCGGCGACCAGTACGCGAAGCTGGAGACCTGGCATCGCTGGCGCGAGGTCCTGGCGCTCGCCGAGATCGCCGTGTTCGCGCGGCCCGGCTTTCCGCAGGCCGACGGCCGCGCGCGCTTCGTGCCGATGGCACCGCTCGCCATCTCTGCCTCCGAGATCCGCGCGCGCCTGGCGCGCGGCGAGGACGTCTCCGCCATGGTCCCTGCGAAGGTGCTCGACTACATCCGCCAGCACGGCTTGTATCGCTGATGGACATCCGCAAGAAGCAGCGCGAGGTGGTCGTCGCCCTCGAGAACGTGAAGGGCCGCGACATCGTGGTGTTCAACGTCGCCAAGCTCTCGCCTTTTTTCGAGCGCGTGGTGATCGCCAGCGGCGACTCCAGCCGCCAGGTGAAGGCGCTCGCCGACCACGTCGAGGACCGGCTGCGCGCGCTCGGCGAGCGCGTGCACGGCGTCGAGGGGCATGCGGGCGGCGAATGGGTGCTGGTGGACCTGGGCGACATCGTGGTGCACGTGATGCATCCGACGGTGCGCAGCCACTACAACCTGGAAGAGCTCTGGGGCGGCAAGCCGGTGAAGCTCGCCGCGCCGCGAAAAGCCGCACGTGGCAAAGCTCGTCCTCGTCGCGCACGGCGCTAGGCTGCGGGGCTGGGCGCGGGAAGCGCGCGACCAGTACCTCTCCCGCATGCCGCGCGGCTACGCGCTCGAGTGCCTGCCGCGCGCGCCCAGGGGCGCGCGCCTGGTGGCGCTCGACGAGCAAGGGCGCGACCTGACCACGGCGCAGCTCGCCGCGCTGCTCGGCCGCTGGATGCGCGAGTCCGCGCCCACCGCATTCGTGATCGGCGGGCCTGACGGCCTGGACGCGCAGACAAGAAAGGAGGCGGTGCTGCTCTTGCGCCTCTCGGCGCTCACGCTGCCCCATGCGCTCGCGCAGGTGGTGCTCGCCGAGCAGCTGTACCGCGCGGCGACGCTGCTCACCGGGCACCCGTACCACCGAGGCTAGGAATGGAGGGCTGCGCCCCCCGTGACCCCCGCGACGGAGCCTCCAGCCCAATCCCGCGCTCGGATCGGAGGCTCCTTCGCCCTGCTAAACTGCGCCGCTCGGCGCAGCCATGGCGACTTCACCCGGAATCGACCGCAGCATCTACCTCGCCTCGCGCAGCCCGCGCCGGCGCGAGCTGCTCGGCCATATCGGCGTCAAGTTCCACCTGCTGCTGTTCCGCAACCGGCCCGGCGCGGCGCCGGACATCGACGAGGAGCCGCTCGCGGGCGAGGATCCGCGCGCCTACGTGATGCGCGTGGCGCGCGCCAAGGCGGCGGCCGGCTGGAAGCGCATGCTCGAGCGCAACCTGCCGCGCGCGCCGGTGCTCGCCGCCGACACCACGGTGGCGCTGGCGGGGCGCATCTTCGGCAAGCCGGCGAACCGCCAGGAAGCCGAGGCGATGCTCGCCGAGCTCTCGGGCCAGCGCCACGAGGTGCTGACCGCCGTGGTGGTGCAGTTCGATGACCATGTCGAGTCGGCACTCTCGGCCTCCGAAGTCCAGTTCCGCGCGCTCACGCCCGAGGAGATCCGCGACTACGTCGCCACCGGCGAGTCCGACGACAAGGCCGGCGCCTACGCGATCCAGGGGCGCGCGGCATTGTTCGTCTCCGAGATCCGCGGCAGCCAGTCCGGCATCGTCGGGCTGCCGCTCTACGAGACGGCGCAACTGCTGCAGAGGATGGGGGCCTCGCGTGAGCGAAGAGGTGCTCGTTAACATCACGCCGCAGGAAACGCGCGTGGCGGTGGTGCAGGCGGGCGCGGTGCAGGAGCTGCTGATCGAGCGTGCGGCGAGCCGGGGCCTGGTGGGCAACATCTACATGGGGCGCGTGGCGCGCGTGCTGCCCGGCATGCAGTCGGCCTTCGTCGAAGTGGGCCTGGAGCGCGCGGCGTTCCTGCACGTCGCCGACATCTGGGAGCAGCGCAAGGCCAACGGCGAGGCGACCCAGCCGATCGAGCGGATCCTCGCCGAAGGCCAGCCGGTGCTGGTGCAGGTGGTGAAGGACCCGATCGGCACCAAGGGCGCGAGGCTCTCGACGCAGATCTCGATCGCCGGGCGCATGCTCGTGTACCTGCCGCAGGATCCGCACATCGGCATCTCGCAGAGGATCGAGGACGAGGGCGGGCGCCAGGCGCTGCGCGAGAAGCTCAAGGCGCTGCTGCCCGCCGAGGAGAAGGGCGGCTTCATCATCCGCACGCTCGCCGAGGGCGCGGGTGACGAGGAACTGAAGGCCGACGTCGAGTACCTGCGCCACCTCTGGAGCGACCTGCGCGCAAGATCGCTGGGCGCCGAGCCGCCCAAGCTCGTCTACCAGGACCTGTCGCTCGCGCAGCGCGTGCTGCGCGACATGGTGACCGAGGGCACCGACCGCGTGCTGGTGGACTCGCGCGAGAACTTCCACAAGCTCGCGGACTTTGCCGGCACCTACACGCCGAAGGTGCGCGCCAAGCTCGAGCATTACACCGGCGAGCGGCCGCTGTTCGACCTGTACAACGTCGAGGACGAGATCGAGAAGGCGCTGTCGCGCCGCGTCGACCTGAAGTCCGGCGGCACGCTGGTCATCGACCAGACCGAGGCGATGACCACCATCGACGTCAACACCGGCGGCTTCGTCGGCAGCCGCAATTTCGACGACACGGTGTTCAAGACCAACCTCGAGGCGGCGCAGGCGATCGCGCGCCAGCTGCGCCTGCGCAACCTCGGCGGCATCATCATCACCGATTTCATCGACATGGCCGCGGACGCGCACCGCGCGGCGGTGCTGGAGGAGCTGAAGAAGGCGCTGGCCCGCGACCGCACGCGCATGACGGTCAACGGCTTCACCCAGCTCGGGCTGGTGGAGATGACGCGCAAACGCACGCGCGAGTCGCTCGCCCACGTGCTGTGCGAGCCCTGCCCGACCTGCGCCGGCCGCGGCCAAGTGAAGACCGAGCGCACCGTGTGCTACGACATCCTGCGCGAGATCCTGCGCGAGGCGCGCGCCTTCAGCGCGCGCGAGTTCCGCGTGCTCGGCGCGCAGGGCGTGATCGACCTGCTGCAGGAGGAGGAATCCGGCTCGGTGGCGATGCTCTCGGACTTCATCGGCAAGCCGATCTCGCTGCAGGTGGAGCCTGGATACACCCAGGAGCAATTCGACATCGTGCTCATGTGAGCCGGGGCCCATCGGCGCCACTCGAGCCCCCGTACCCCCGGAGCGTGAAGTGACTGAACTCCACTACTTTCCCGCCAGGCAGTTGGCGCGCATGATCCACGCGCGCGAGCTCTCCGCCACCGGGGTGATGCGCGCCTTCATCGCGCAGATCGAGCGCGTGAACCCCAAGGTCAACGCCGTCGTCACATTCCGCCCCGAGCAGGCGCTGAAGGAGGCGAAGGCACTCGATCGCAGGAAAGGTCCCAAGCCGCCGCTCGCGGGCCTGCCAATCGCCTACAAGGACCTCGTCGCGACCAAGGGCATCCGCACCACCCTCGGCTCGCTCGTCTACACGGACAACTTCCCGGAGGAAGACGCGCTTCTCGTCGAGCGCCTCAAGGCCGCGGGCGCCGTCACGCTGGGCAAGACCAACACGCCCGAGTTCGGCGCCGGCAGCAACACCTTCAACAAGGTGTTCGGCGCGACGCGCAATCCCTATGACCTCTCGAAGACGGCCGGCGGCTCATCGGGCGGCGCGGCGGCGGCGGTCGCCTGCGGCATGCTGCCCTTCGCCGACGGCTCGGACCTCGCCGCGAGCCTGCGAAACCCCGGCAACTACTGCAATGTGGTGGGCTTCAGGCCCTCCCCGGGCCGCGTGCCTTCCTGGCCCGCAGCGAACGCCTGGGATACGCAGCCGGTGCTCGGACCGATCGCGCGCACCGTGGCGGACGCGGCGTTCCTGCTCTCGGCCATGGCGGGACCGGATGCGCGCGCACCGGTGTCCATCAGCGAGCCGGGCAGCCTCTTCGCGCGGCCGCTCATGCGCAGCTTCAAGAAGGTGCGCGTCGCGTGGACGCGCGATTTCGGCGGACTGCCGGTCGAGCCGGAGGTCACCGCCGTGCTGGAGCCGCAGCGCAAGGTGCTCGAGTCGCTCGGCTGCGTCGTCGAGGAAGCCTGCCCGGATTTCAAGGGCGCCACCGAGGCCTTCGAGACGCTGCGCGCCGTGTCTTTCTCCTTGCGCTACGCGCCGCTGCTGAAGACCCACCGCTCGATGCTGAAGGACACCGTGGTCTGGAACATCGAGCAGGGCCTTGCCTTGGACGGCACGAAGATCGGCCGCGCCGAGGGCCTGCGCACGGAACTCTTCCAGCGCATGCGCGCCTTCCTCGAGAAATACGAATTCCTGCTGGCGCCGGTGAACCAGCTGCCGCCCTTTCCCGTCGACACCGAGTACCCGACCGCGATCGCGGGCGTGAAGCTCGGCAACTATCTTGACTGGATGAAGAGCTGCTATTACGTGACCATCACCAGCCACCCGGCGATCTCGGTGCCGGCCGGCTTCACGCCCGCCGGCCTGCCGGTCGGGCTGCAGATCGTGGGGCGCTATCGCGACGACTTCGGCGTGCTGCAGCTTGCGCATGCCTTCGAGGCGGAGACGCAGGTGTGGAAGCGCCGCCCGGCGCTTGCGGCCTAGGGAAGCTCTGAACAAGACGCGCAGTGGCGCGTTGCGGCCGGAACGCGGCGCCGGCTAGGCGCGCGGCCGCAGCGATATGTCGATATCGCAAGGCCGAGCAACAACGCCGGCGCCCGTGTCGTCGCGCTTTCGTATGCCATCCACCACGGACTTCCGGCCGCAACCCGAAGGCGGCGAGGCCTTTGTCTTGCACCCCCGCCTCGCGGCCTCGCCGCCTGGAGGGACGGGGCGAGTTTTCATGCATGGCATCGCCATCGGCCGCCTTGTGGGCGTCCAGCACACGGCGGCGTCCGCTGTCTCGCCCTGCACGAAAATCGCCACCGTCGCGCACGCGGGACTTGTTCAGAGCTTCCCCAGCGCCTACTTGTCCTTCGCCACGCGCCCCATCAGGTAGAACTCGTCGTTCGGCCGCATGCCGGTGAAATTCGCCATGCGGTTGGACAGCGCGAAGAAGGCGGCGATCGCCGCAATGTCCCAGATGTCCTCGTCGGCAAACCCGGCCTGCCGCAGCGCCTCGAAGTCCGGCTCGCCGATCTCATGCGAGGCGAGCGCCACCTTCAGGGCGAAATCGAGCATCGATTCCTGGCGCGGCGTGATGTCCGCCTTGCGGTGGTTGATCGCCACCTGGTCGGCCACCAGCGGGTTCTTCGCACGCACGCGCAGGATCGCGCCGTGTGCCACCACGCAGTACTGGCAACGGTTCGCGCCGGAGGTCGCCACCACGATCATCTCGCGCTCGGCCTTGGTGAGACCGCCCGGCTTGTCCATCAGCGCGTCGTGATAGGCGAAGAACGCGCGGAACTCCTCGGGCCGCCGCGCGAGCGCGAGGAACACGTTCGGCACGAAGCCCGACTTCTCCTGCACGGCGAGGATGCGCGCGCGCACGTCCTCGGGCAGGTCCGCGAGCGCGGGCACGGAAAAGCGGCTGACGGGCGGCTGGCTCAAGGCGGGGAGTCTAGGATCGGAAGTGGCGCGCCCGGCGGGATTCGAACCCACGACCCTTGGCTTCGGAGGCCAATACTCTGATCCGCTGAGCTACGGGCGCTTTCAAGCTAAAATCATACCGTTATCCACAGCCTCCAGCCATGCCCATGAGCGAGCACGACGAGCATTCCACCTTCATCAAGACGCCGCAGCAGCTCATCGTGGTGGTGCTGCTCTCTTTCCTCGTGCCGATCATCGGCATCGTGCTGCTGGTCAATCTCGTGTTGAACAGGCCGAGCGCCGATCCCGCCGCGCTCGCCCCCGAAGCGGTGGCCGCGCGCCTGCAGCCCGTGGGCCGGGTGGCATTCGGCGCCACCAGCCGCGCGGCTGCCGGGCCGCGCAGCGACGAGGACATTGTCAAGACTGCGTGCCTTGCCTGTCACCAGGCGGGCGTCGCCAACGCACCCAGGATCGGCGACAAGGCGGCGTGGGGGCCGCGCATCAAGACCGGGCTCAATGGCATGCTCGCCGTCGCCGCCAAGGGCAGGGGCGCGATGCCGCCGCGCGGCGGCGTGGCCGACCTCTCGGACCTCGAGCTCGCGCGCGCCATCGTCGTCATGGCGAACCAGTCCGGCGGCAGCCTGAAGGAGCCGGCGGCGCCCGAGGCCCCCGCCGCCAAGGGCAAGTAGTCGCCTCCTCGGCGCCGCGCCGCAACGCGACCCGCACAGAGCGTCCCCAGCGGCGTGAACCTGCTCTTCATCATCGATCCGACGGATTCGCTCAAGGCGTACAAGGACACGACTGTCGCCATGATGCGCGCCGCCGAGGCGCGCGGCCACGCGGTGCACGTGTGCGAGCAGGGCAACCTTGCCTGGCACGCCGGCAGCGTCGGCGCCGAGGCGATGCGCATCCGCCTCACCGACAACGACGAGGACTGGTACCGCCGCGACGGGCACGCGCAGCGCAGCCTTGCCTGGTTCGACGCGGTGCTGATGCGCAAGGACCCGCCGTTCGACCTGGAGTACGTGACCAGCACCTGGCTGCTGTCGGCCGCCGTGCGCGAGGGCGCGCGCGTGTTCAACGCGCCCGACGCGGTGCGCGACCACAACGAGAAGCTCGCCATCGCCGAGTTTCCCGCTTTCGTCGCGCCGACACTGGTGGCGCGCGAGCCGCAGCGGCTGCACGCCTTCATCGACGAGCAGCGCGACGTGGTCCTGAAGCGCCTGGACGTGATGGGCGGCGAAAACATCTTCCGCGTGCGCGCGGATGACCCCAACCGCAACGTGATCGTCGAGCTGATGGCGCATGGCGGCGCGAGGAGCGTGATGGCGCAGCGCTACATCCCCGAGATCCGCGATGGCGACAAGAGGATCCTCCTGATCGACGGCAAGCCCGTGCCGCACTGCCTGGCCCGCATCCCGAAGGCGGGCGAGTCGCGCGGCAACCTTGCCGCCGGCGGCACCGGCGTGGCGCAGCCGCTCTCGGCGCGCGACCGCGACATCGCCGCGGCGCTCGGCCCCAAGCTCGCCGCGCGCGGGCTGCTGCTGGTGGGCCTGGACGTGATCGGCGACTGGCTCACCGAGGTCAACGTCACCAGCCCCACGTGCTTTCGCGAGATCCAGGACCAGACGGGGCTGGATGTAGGCGGCGTGTTCATCGAGGCGCTCGCGGCGAAGGTGCGCGCATGATCGGCGTGCTGGTGATCTCGCACGGCGCCATCGGCGAGGCGCTGCTCGCCAGCGCCGAGGCGATCCTGGGTGCCAAGCAGGCGCAGGTGGCGACCCTCGGCGTGTCGCGCAGCGACGAGCCTGACAAGATTCTCGTGCGCGCGCGCGGCCTCGCCGCGCAGCTCGACAGCGGCGCCGGCTTGCTGGTGCTCACCGACATGTTCGGCGCCACCCCCTGCAACGTGGCCGCGCGCCTGCTCGCCGACGGCCGCG
>Ga0180077_1000081_pt1 | contig 11701 bp, 8 predicted proteins | sample EasRiv466_16_10D_FD_123014 | JGI IMG/M metagenome (GOLD analysis project Ga0180077, IMG submission 123014) | Soil microbial communities from meander-bound floodplain in the East River, Colorado, USA - East River metaG ERMLT466_16_10D | ecosystem: Environmental > Terrestrial > Soil > Floodplain ...
CCGACGTTCATCGGCGTCAGCGCCACGCCGAAGCCGTGCATCAGCGACTGGATCTCGTCCATCGCTCAGCCCAGTCCCAGCAGGTTTTCCAGCGGCCCCTTGGGCAGCGGCACCTTGAACCACTTCTCGAAGACGATATACAGGACCACGGCGGTCGCCAGGCTCACGCCCGCCACTTTCCACCACGGGTACTTGCCCAGCCAGCGCATGAAGAAGCCGATGAACAGCACCGAAGACACGTAGATGCCGATCCAGGTGACGAGCAGGGCGTACAGCGCCGTCGGCACCAGGACGGCCAGCACCAGCTTCAGCTGCCCGACCTCGACGAAGCTCTTGTTGTCCGCGGCCTTCACCATCAGCGCGCGCACCACGTTGACCAGCGAGGCCACGCACATGATCAGGCCGATGTAGAACGGGAAATAGCCCGGGCGCGGCCCGTGGATCTCCTGCCAGCCGATGCCCAGGCGCACGCTGTCGACGATGACGATCGCGCCAAGCAGGAAGATGAACGCCGCCACCCCGAGCTCGGCGCTCTTGCGGCGAAACGCGGCCCGGACCTCCTGGCCCTTGGTCATGCCCTCCCCCTCCGTCCGAGCCGCTGCGCGCTTACTGGCCGGCCATGAAGCCGGCGGCCTTCATCAGGGAGACGTGCCGCGCCTCCTCCTTGGAAACCCAGTCGGCGTAGTCCTTGCCCTTCAGCGCGCTGGTGTTGAACGCGCCGTCCTCCATCAACTTCTTCCACTCGGGCGTCGCCATCACCTTGGCGAACAGGCCGACGTAGTAGTTGACGTGCTCGGGCTTCACGCCCGGGGCCATGAAGATGCCGCGCAGCATCAGGTAGTCCACGTTCAGACCCGAATCCTTGCAGATCGGGATGTCCGACCAGGACATGTCCTTGGTCACCTTCTCCTTGTACGGCAAGCGCTGCAGCTCGAACACGCACAGTGGCCGCAGGTTGCCGGCGCGCCACTGGGCCACGGCCTCGATCGGGTTGTTGACCGTGGAATCGACGTGGCCGCCGACGAGCTGCGTGGCCACGGCGCCGCCGCCCTTGAACGGGATGTAGGTGAACTTGACGCCGGCACTCTGCTCGATCGCCGCTGTGATGATCTGGTCTTCCTGCTTGGCGCCCGTGCCGCCCATCTTCATCTTGCCTGGACCGGCGGCCTTCACCGCGTCGATGTACTCCTTCGGCGACTTGTAGGGCGTCTTCGCATTCACCCACAGGACGAAGTTGTCCAGCGCCAGCATCTGGACCGGCGTGAGGTCGCGCCAGTTGAACGGCACCCCCGTGGCCAGCGGCGTGGTGAACAGGTTGGAAAGCGTGATGATGATCTTGTGCGGGTCGCCCGCAGCGTTCTTCACGTCGAGGAAGCCCTCGGCGCCCGCGCCACCCGCCTTGTTGATCGGCAGGATCGACTGCTTCATCAGGCCGTGTTTGGCGACGATGCCCTGGACGGCGCGCGCCATCTGGTCGGCGCCGCCGCCGGTGCCGGCGGGGATGATGAACTCGACGTTCTTGGTGGGTTCCCAGGCCTGGGCCTGCGCGCCAGACACGAACGCTGCTGCGAGCACGCCTGCAACTGCGCTAGCGGTACGGATCTTCATGCGTTCCTCCTATTGTGGATTTGCCTCGGCGAAGCGCGCCTTCTATGCGGGACGCTGCCCCCGATACCGGATTGTTCCACAAATAGCGGCGTTGAGGCCCTTGACTGCGGTCAAGAATCTCCGCGATACACGAGCACCGGGATGCGGCTGCCCGCGAGCACCTTCTGCGTTTCGCTGCCGAGCAGCACGCCACGCAAGCCCTTTCGGCTGTGCGAGGCCATGACGATCAGGTCGCAGCGTCGCTTCCTGGCAATGGCGAGGATGGTGTCAGCCGGGAAATCGCTGGTGACGCTGACAACCTCGCAGGCCACGCCGGCCTCGCGCGCCGCCTTGGCGATGGTTCCGAGGTGGTGCTCGACTGCCTTGCGGATCATCGTCGCGTGCTCGCGCGGCGTGGCGTAGCCGACTGGCAGCACCGCCTTGTAGATCACCGGCGTGGCAGGCGGCGCGGCGAATACGCCCGTGACGCGCGCGCCGAGCGCGGCGGCGAGCCGCACGCCCGCCAGGGCCGCCTGGTTGGACAGCGGCGAGCCGTCGGTGGGGATCAGGATGTGCTTGAACATGTTCGAGTCCTCGCTATTTCACGTAGGGCAGCACCCAGATCAGCATGCCGAGTACATAGCAGATGACGGAGCAGGCCAGGGTGAAGGGCACGCTCCAGGCCAGGAATTCGCGCAAGGAGACCTTGCGCCCCTCCTCTTTCTCCGCGAGCGTCAGTGCCACGTAAAGCGCCGGCGCCCCCGCCACCGTCAGGTTGCTGCCGAGCGTGCCCGACCACAGCAGCATCCAGTAGAGCGGCCAGGGCTCGATGCCCGCCTGCCCGAGGTCGCGGATGGTGTAGAGGAAGGTGAGGATGTAGGCGTCGTGCTCGACGAGGCCGACGATCGGGATGGTGACCCAGTACAGCACCGTTGCGCCGAGCGCGTAGTTCTGCGCGAACATCGGCTTCATCGCCTCGGCGAGCTTCTCCAGGATGTGCGCCTTCTCCAGCCCGCCGACCAGCGCGAAGAGGGCGATGTAGAAGAAGATCGCGCGCCAGTCGAGCTCCTGGATCATCTCCTCGAAGTCCGGCGCCTTGACGCGCTCGCCCAGGAACTGCAGCACCAGCACCAGCGAAAGGGCGCCGGAGAGCGCGATGAAGCCGAGCTTGACGCCGATGACCTCGCGCAGCGACATGGCGATCACGGTGCCGAGGAACCAGCCGACCACCACCGTGGCGAAGAGGGGATTGGGGATCTTCGCATCGATGCCGAGGCTCGCCACGTCGGTCACGCGCTGCGTGCCGCGAAAGCCGTAGGCGTACATGGCGGCGAGCGTCAGCAGGAAGGTCACCATCAGGATCGGGAAGGACGAGGGGCGGCCGAAGTGCCAGATAAAGTCGAAGAACTCCGCCCCCGCCACGCTGTGCAGCATCTGCGGCGGCAGGTCGCCGATGATGAGCGCGGTGCCCATGAAGTTGGCGCCGAAGCCGATCATCAGGATCACCGGCGTCGCCGGAATCTTCAGCGCGCGCGCCAAGGGAAGGGCCACGGGTGCCATCATCAGGATGGTGACCACGTTGTCGACGAACATCGAGATCACGCCGGCCAGGAACGTCAGGATCAGCACCAGCAGCCCGGGGCGGCCGCCCGAGAGCTTGAGCGCCTGCACCGAGAGCCAGCTCGGCACGCCCGTCTTGCCGAAGTAGCCGGCGATCAGCCAGATCGAGACCAGGATCGCCATCACGTTCCAGTCGACGTACTTGAAGGCGTCCTCGTCGCTCATCACGCCGGCCCAGATCATCACCGCGACGCCGATCAGCGCCGCGAGCGTGCCGTCGATGACGTTGGAGACCACGGCCAGGATCGTGACTGCGAAGATGCCCAGCGCCAGCCATTGTGCGAAATCCATCTTGTCTATTCCCCCTCCTGAGACGACGCGCGATTGTACACTTGCAAGCGGAGGCTCAAATGGAACTGCTGCTGGATCCGCAGGCGTGGATTGCGTTCGCCACGCTCACCGCGCTCGAGCTGGTGCTGGGCATCGACAACATCATCTTCATCTCCATCCTGGTCGACCGGCTGCCGCCGGAACGGCGCGAGTTCACGCGGCGCATCGGGCTCGGGCTCGCCATGTTCATGCGCATCGCGCTGCTCCTGCTGCTGTTCTGGATCGTCGGCCTCACCGAGCCCCTGTTCACGGTCGTGGGCACCAACCTCTCCGGGCGCGACCTGATCCTGATCGCCGGCGGCCTGTTCCTGCTGTGGAAAGCGACCGGTGAGATCCACGAACTGCTCGAGGATCACGGCGATGCGCCCAGGCCGGCCACCCCGGTGCACGCCACCTTCGGCGCCATCCTCTTGCAGATCATCATCATCGATCTGGTGTTCTCGCTCGACTCGATCATCACTGCGGTGGGCATGGTGAACGACGTCCGGGTGATGATCGCCGCGGTGGTCGCGTCGGTCGCGCTGATGATGGTGGCCGCTGGCCCCATCGGGCGCTTCGTGTCGCGCCATCCGACGGTGAAGATGCTGGCCCTGTCATTTCTGATCATGATCGGCATGGCGCTGGTGGCCGACGGCCTCGACTTCCACGTGCCCAAGGGCTACATCTACTTCGCCATGGCCTTCTCCGTGGCCGTCGAGATGCTGAACCTGCGGTTGCGCCGCCGCCCCGGCTAGAACAGCCCGACCACCTTGCCGTCCACCAGGTCGATCTTCTCCGCCGAGGGCACCTTCGGCAGCCCGGGCATGGTCATGATATCGCCGCAGATCATGACCACGAACTCGGCGCCCGCCGCCAGGCGCACCTCGCGCACGTTCACCACGTGGCCGTCGGGTGCGCCGCGCACCTTGGCGTCGGTCGTCATCGAGGACTGGGTCTTCGCCACGCACACCGGGTAGTGCCCGTAGCCGGATTCCTGCAGCTGCTTGATCTGCCCGCGCACCTTGGCGTCCGCCGTGACCTCGGAGGCGCGGTACACCTTCTTCGCGATCTTGTTGATCTTGTCCCACAGCGTGTCCGCGTCCTCATACACGAAGGTCGGCCTGGAGGGCTGCTCGCACAGGCCGACGACGATTCGCGCCAGCTCCGCGGCGCCCTTGCCGCCCTCGCCCCAGTGGGTGGCGAGCACCACCGGCACGCCGAGCTTCTTCATGCGCGCCTGCAGCATCTCGATCTCCGCCGGGGTGTCGAAGTTGAAGCGGTTGATCGACACCACGCAGGGAATGCCGTAGACCTTCTGCACGTTTTCGACATGGCGCTCCAGGTTCACCAGGCCCTTGTCCAGCGCCGCCAGGTTTTCCTTGTTCACCTCTTTCACATCCACGCCGCCGTGGTACTTCAGGGCGCGCACCGTCGCCACGATGACCGCGGCATTGGGCCGCAACCCGGTCTTGCGGCACTTGATGTCGAGGAACTTCTCGCCGCCGAGGTCGGCGCCGAACCCGGCTTCGGTCACGACGTAGTCGGCGAGCTTCAACGCGCTCTGCGTGGCAATCACCGAATTGCAGCCGTGCGCGATGTTGGCAAAGGGCCCGCCGTGGATGAACGCGGGGTTGCCCTCCAGCGTCTGCACCAGGTTGGGAGCGAGCGCGTCCTTCAGCAGCACGGTCATCGCGCCGTGGGCCTTGAGGTCGCGCGCGTGCACGGGCTTGTTGTCGCGCGTGTAGCCGACGACGATGCTGCCGAGCCGCTTCTTCAGGTCCTCCAGCGAAGTGGACAGACAGAAGATCGCCATGACTTCGGAGGCCACGACGATGTCGAAGCCGTCCTGGCGCGGGTAACCGTTGGCGCTCCCCCCCAACGCGATAACGATCTCGCGCAAGGCGCGGTCGTTCATGTCCACCACGCGCCGCCACTGGATGCGCCGCACGTCGATACCCAGATCGTTGCCCTGGGTGATGTGGTTGTCGAGCATCGCCGCCAGCAGGTTGTTGGCGAGCGCGATGGCCGAAAAATCGCCGGTGAAATGCAGGTTGATGTCTTCCATCGGCACCACTTGCGCATAGCCGCCGCCCGCCGCGCCGCCCTTCACGCCGAACACCGGCCCGAGCGAAGGCTCGCGCAGGCAGATCGCCGCCTTCTTGCCGATGTGGTTGAGCGCATCGCCCAGGCCGACCGTGGTGGTGGTCTTGCCCTCGCCCGCCGGCGTGGGCGTCATCGCCGTCACCAGGATCAGCTTGCCGTCCTTCTTGCCCTTCAGGGTGTCGAGATACTTGAGCGAGATCTTGGCCTTGTAGTGGCCGTAGGGGTCAAGGTGCTCCTCCGCGATGCCCAAGCGCTCCAGCGCGACCTTGCTGATGCGCTGCAGCTTTGCGGCCTGCGCGATTTCGATGTCGGACGGCATGCGTGCTCCTCCAATGGCGGACGCGGAATTCTGCGAGAGCCGCGGCTCGGACGCCCTTGACCGCGGTCAAGCGCCGCCGCGCCGTCGCGTCATCGCGAGGACGTGATTGCGCGCCTCTGGGCGATGACGCCCGCTGCCTTCCGGTCACCGAGGTAGGGTAACGGCGGCTCAGCCGGAGATGAGGGCGAGCGTGCGGCCTTTGCCGTAGCCGGGATCGGCGGGGCGCGTGCCGCCCCTGGTCACCTTGACCGCGCAATACTTGAACTCCGGAATCTTGCCGAACGGGTCGAGCGCGGGATTGGTGAGGAGGTTGGCGGCGGCCTCCTGGAAGGCGAACGGGATGAACACCGTGCCGCGCGGCGTGCCGGCGTCGGCGCGCGCGTAGAGCGCGATCTTCCCGCGGCGCGACTCCACCGTCATCAGGTCGCCCGGCTTCGCCTTGAGCGCTTCCAGGTCGAGCGGGTGCATCGAGACGACCGGTTCGGGCTCGATCGCGTCGAGCACGCCCGCGCGCCGCGTCATGGCGCCCGTGTGCCAGTGCTCGAGCTGGCGCCCGGTGATCAGCACCATCGGATATTCCCGGTCCGGACGCTCGTCCGCGCGGATCAGGTCTGCCGGTACGAACTTCGCGCGCCCCGTGGCCGTGGGAAAGTGCGTCTGGAACACCACCGGCTGGCCCGGGTCACCCTCGTTCTCGCAGGGATAGGTCACCGACGAATCGCGCTCGAGGCGCTCCCAGGTGATGCCGCGGATGGAGTCCATGCAGCCGCGCATTTCGTTCCACACCTCCTGCGGGCCGGCGTAGTTCCACGCAAGGCCCAGGCGTTGCGCGAGTTGCTGGATGATCCACAAGTCCGGCTGCGCTTCGCCGGGCGCCCGCAGCGCCTTGCGCCCGAGCTGCACCATGCGGTCGGTGTTGGTGACCGTACCGTCCTTCTCCGGCCAGGCGGTGGCGGGCAGCACGACGTCGGCGAGATACGCGGTCTCGGTGAGGAAAATGTCCTGCACCACCAGATGCTCGAGCTTCGCCATCGCCGCGCGCGCATGCTCGAGGTCCGGGTCGGACATCGCCGGGTTCTCGCCCATGATGTACATGCCGCGGATCTTGCCCTCGTACGCCGCGTTCATGATCTCGACCACCGTGAGGCCCGGCTTGGGATCGAGCCGGGCGCCCCAGAACTTCTCGAAGCGCGCCTTCGCTTCCGGCGCCGCCACGCGCTGGTAGTCCGGATACATCATCGGGATCAGGCCGGAATCGGATGCGCCCTGCACGTTGTTCTGGCCACGCAGGGGATGCAGTCCTGTGCCGGGACGGCCGACCTGGCCGGTCATCAGCGTGAGTGCGATCAGGCACCGTGCATTGTCGGTGCCGTGCACGTGCTGGCTGATCCCCATGCCCCACAGGATGATCGAGGCCTTCGAGGTGGCGTAGAGACGCGCCACCTCGCGGATCGTCGCCGCCGGAATCCCGCAGATCGGCGCCATCTTCTCGGGCGAAAAGCCCTGCGCGTTCTCCTTGAGCGCCTCGTAGCCGCTGGTGCGGTCCTTGATGAACGCCTCGTTCACCAGGTCCTCGTCGATGATCGTGTGGATCATCGCGTTGAGCAGCGCCACGTCGGTGTCCGGGTGGAACTGCAGGAAGTGCGCGGCGTGGCGCGAAAGGTCGGTGCGGCGCGGGTCGGCGATGATGAGCTTGGCGCCGCGCTTGGCGGCGTTCTTCAGCCAGGTGGCCGCCACCGGGTGGTTCGACGTGGGATTCGCCCCAATGAGGAAGATGACCTCCGAGTTGGCGACGTCGTTCACCTGGTTGGACACCGCGCCCGAGCCGATGCCCTCCAGCAGCGCCGCCACCGAGGAGGCGTGGCACAGGCGCGTGCAATGGTCCACGTTGTTGGTGCCGAAGCCGGTGCGCACCAGCTTCTGAAAGAGATAGGCCTCCTCGTTCGAGCCTTTGGCCGAGCCGAAGCCGGCAAGCGCGAACTTGTCCTCGTCGCGGATCTTCCTCAGGCCGGAAGCCGCGAGCCCAAGCGCCTCTTCCCAGCTCGCCTCGCGGAACACCGCCGTCCAGTTGCCGGGGTCCACCTTGAAATCCGCCGACTTCATGACGCCCGGCTTGCGGATCAAGGGCTTCGTCAGCCGGTGTGGATGGTTGGCGTAGTCGAACCCATAGCGGCCTTTCACGCACAGCCGACCGTGGTTCGAGGGGCCGTCCTTGCCGGTGACGAACTGAATGACGTTGTTCTTGACGTGATAGGTGAGCAGGCACCCCACGCCGCAAAACGGGCACACCGAATCCACCGTCTTGTCGATCGACGCGAGGCCGGCCTCGCGCGCCGGCATCAGCGCGCCCGTCGGGCACGCCTGCACGCACTCGCCGCAGGCGACGCAGGTGGACGCGCCCATCGGGTCGTCGAAATCGAACACGATCTTCGCGTGTTCCCCCCGCCAGGCGTAGCCGATCACGTCGTTCACCTGCTCCTCGCGGCAGGCGCGCAGGCAGCGGGTGCACTGGATGCACGCATCCAGGTTCACCGCGATCGCGGGGTGCGAGACATCGGCTTTTGGCTGCTGGCGCGCCTTGAACCGCGGCAGGCCGATGCCGAGCTTCTGCGCCCACTGGTCGAGCTCGGAGTCCTTGCGGTGGGGAGAACCCGGCGCCCCTGCGCCGGGCCGCTTCTCCGGCATGTCGGCCAGCAGCAGCTCCAGCACCATCTTCTGCGACAGCAGCGCGCGCGCCGAGTCGCTGGTGACTTCCATCCCCGCCTGCGGATACCGGCAGCACGAGGGCGCAAGCGCGCGCTCGCCCTTCACCTCCACCACGCAGGCGCGGCAGTTGCCGTCGGGCCTCAGCCCCGGCATGTAGCAAAGGTGCGGGATCTCCACGCCGTGGCGCTTCGCCGTCTCGATGAGGGTCTCGTCGGGCCGGCCGACCACCGTCTTGCCGTTCAGCTTGAACTCGATGGGAAGCGTTGCGAGCTGCTGCGCGCCGGCACGGTCCATCACGACACCTCGTGGGGGAAATACTTCATCACGCACTGTACCGGGTTGGGTGCCGCCTGGCCCAGTCCGCAGATGGAAGCGTCCATCATGGCCTGTGAGAGCTCGCCGAGCAGCGGTTGGTTCCAGCGTTTCTCGTCCATCAGCGCAAGCGCCTTCGCGGTGCCTACGCGGCACGGGGTGCACTGGCCGCAGGACTCGTCCTTGAAGAATTTCATCAGGTTCCTCGCGGCCGCGGCCGCCTGGTCGCGCTGCGACAGGATCACCACCGCGGCCGAGCCGATGAAGCAGCCGTGCGGCTGCAGCGTGTCGAAATCGAGAGGGATGTCACTCTTCGACGCGGGCAGGATCCCGCCGGAGGCGCCGCCCGGCAGGTAAGCGTAGAACTGGTGCCCGTCCTGCATGCCGCCACAGTATTCGTCGATCAGTTCCCGCACGGTGATGCCCGCGGGCGCCAGATGCACGCCGGGCTTCTGCACGCGGCCCGACACCGAGAACGAGCGCAGGCCTTTCCTGCCGTGGCGGCCGTGGGAGGCAAACCACGCGGCGCCCTTTTCCACGATCTCGCGCACCCAGTACACCGTCTCCATGTTGTGCTCGAGCGTCGGGTAGCCGAACAGCCCCACCTGCGCCACATAGGGCGGGCGCAGGCGCGGCATGCCGCGCTTGCCCTCGATCGACTCGATCATCGCCGACTCTTCGCCGCAGATGTAGGCGCCCGCACCGCGGCGCAGGTGAATGGGGGGCAGCGCGCAGGGCGGGTTCTTCATCAGCTTCGCCAGCTCGCGCTCCAGCACCGCGCGGCAGCCGGCGTACTCGTCGCGCAGGTAGACGTAGATCCCGCCCACGCCCGCGCACCAGGCCGCCACCAGCATGCCTTCGAGGAAGCGGTGCGGGTCGCGCTCGAGGTACCAGCGGTCCTTGAAGGTGCCGGGCTCGCCTTCGTCGACGTTCACCGCCATCAGGCGCGGCGCGGGCTCCGCCGCGACGATGCGCCACTTGCGTCCCGCGGGAAACCCGGCGCCACCCAGGCCGCGCAGCCCGGAGTCTTCCATGATCTTGGTAATGTCGTCGCGCGTGCGCTTGCCGGCGAGGCACTCGGTGAGCAGCTTGTAGCCGCCTGCCTTGCGATAGGCCGCGTAGTCCGCACAGGCAGGCTCGGCGCACCTGAGCTCCTTCGCCTGGACGGCGGCCTTCACCTTCTCCAGGGTCGCGTTGCCCACCGGGTTCTGGTGCACCACCGCGCACGGCGCCGCCTCGCAGCGGCCCACGCAGGGCGCGGGAATCACGCGCACGTCCTTGCCGAGGATGCCGGGGAGCTTCGCGAGCAGCTCGCGCGCGCCCTCCAGCTCGCAGGCGATGGAATCGCACACGCGCACGGTGAGCGCGGGCGGCGCGCGTTCCCCTTCCTTCACCACGTCGAAGTGGTGGTAGAAAGTCGCGACCTCGAACACCTCTGTCATGGAGAGGCGCATTTCCTGCGCCAGCGCGGCGAGATGCGCGGCGGAGAGGTGGCCGTGGCGATCCTGGATCCTGTGCAGGTGCTCGATGAGCAGGTCCCGCCGCCGAGGCACGCCACCGAGCAGCGTGCGCACCTGCTCCAGCGCCTCGGGCTCGACGCTGCGTCCCTTGGGCGTTCCGCGGGGCTTCTTCACGATGCGGGGCATTATCCGGCAGGCGGGCGGTCCGCCTTCTTGACTGCGGTCAACTCTTGCGCGCTGGCGCGGGCCCCTGCGCGCAGACTTTGCGCAGGGATTGTTGCGGCGCGTGCGGCATGCGCGGCGCACGAGTGTACACTCGCCTCGCCATGAATCAGGCCGCCGGCGCGATCGACGCCAACACGCTGCTCAGCGTGGTGCAGGCGGTGGCGCGCGAAGCGCGGCCCAGCATCGAGCCCGACGTCTCGCTCGACAGCTCGCTGGAGAAGGAGTTGGGCCTGGACAGCCTGGCGCGCGTCGAACTGGTGTTGCGCCTGGAGCGCGAGTTCGGCACCAGCCTCCCCGAGCAGGCGCTTGCCACCAGCGAAACCCCGCGCGATCTGCTGCGTTTCCTCCTCTCCAGCGCCGGCCACGCGCCGCGCGCCGCGGACACCAGCGTCGCCAGCCTCTCGCATGCCACCGACGTGCGCCCGCCGCTGAAGGCGCAGACGCTCACTGAGGCGCTCGAGTACCACGTCGAGCGCCAGCCTGACCGGCTGACGGTGCACCTCTACGAGGAAGGCCAGGAGACCCCGATCACCTACCGCCAGCTCTACGACGGCGCGCTCGGCTACGCGGCGCGCCTCTCGCAGGCCGGCCTGCAGCCCGGGCAGATGGTGGCGATCATGCTGCCCACCTGCAAGGAGTACCTGTTCTCCTTCTATGGTGTCCTGCTCGCGGGCGGCGTGCCGGTGCCGCTGTATCCGCCGGCGCGCCTGACCACGATCGAAGACCACATGACGCGGCATGTCGGCATCCTGAAGAGCGCCGGCGCGACGATCATGATCACGATCCCCGAAGCGAAAGCGCTGGCCTACCTGCTGCGCGCGCAGGTGGAGAGCCTGCGCGCCGTGCTGATGCCTGCCGACCTGCAGGGCAGCGGCGCAGGCTTCGCGCCGGTGCGCGGCAAGACGGGCGACATCGGCTTCCTGCAGTACACCTCGGGCAGCACAGGCAATCCCAAGGGGGTGGTCCTGTCGCACGCGAATCTGCTGGTCAACGTACAGGCGATGGGCAAGGCGGTGAGCGCGGGCCCGGACGACGTGTTCGTGAGCTGGCTGCCGCTGTA
>Ga0180077_1000083_pt1 | contig 11665 bp, 10 predicted proteins | sample EasRiv466_16_10D_FD_123014 | JGI IMG/M metagenome (GOLD analysis project Ga0180077, IMG submission 123014) | Soil microbial communities from meander-bound floodplain in the East River, Colorado, USA - East River metaG ERMLT466_16_10D | ecosystem: Environmental > Terrestrial > Soil > Floodplain ...
ACGACGGCCACGCCCGATGTAATCGCCCCCTCGACGCCAACCGGCCTCACAGCGGGCGCCGTCTCCCCATCCCAGATCAACCTGAGCTGGTCCGCCTCCACGGACAACGTGGCAGTAACGGGCTACCGCGTCTACCGAGGCGGCACGCTCCTGATTACTCTGGGCAATGTCACCGCATACCAAAATACCGGCCTAACCGCTGCCACAACCTACTCCTACAGAGTCCAGGCCATTGACGCGGCGGGGAATGCCTCAGGCCAGTCAACGGTGGCAAGCGCGACGACGTCGGCCACGCCCGACACCACTGCCCCCACAACGCCAACCGGCCCCACCGCGAACGCAGTCTCCTCGTCCCGGATCGGCCTCAGCTGGTCAGCCTCCACGGACAACGTGGCAGTAACGGGCTACCGCGTCTACCGAGACGGCGTGTTCCTAACCACTCTGGGCAACGTCACCACATACCAAAACACTGGCCTTGCCGCATCCACAACTTACTCCTACAACGTCGACGCCATCGACGCGGCGGGGAATGCCTCAGGCGTATCAACAGCGGCAAGCGCGACCACGCTGGCGCCCAACACTGCCACCCTTGCCTGGGATGCCGTTACAGCCGCGAGTCTTAGTGGTTATCGCGTCTATTACGGCACCGCCCCGGGAACGTACCTCCAGTCCGCCGGCCTGGGGCTCGACATCGGTAATGTTACGATCTATACCGTCACCGGACTGAGCAGCGGGATCCGCTACTATTTCGCGGTGACGGCGTTCGATACGTCAAACGATGAGAGCGTTTATTCCAACGAAGTTTTCAAGGACATACCCTAATTTGAACGCTCGAGAACCCATCCGACGCCCTGCGCGGATTAAGGCGGATTGCAACGGGCCAGCCCGGCGCTATGCCCGCGCCCTGCTGCTATTGGCAATCGCAGGCTTGCTGAATGCCTGCGGCGGCGGCGGCAGCGAACCGGGGCCGGGTGGTGATCCTGTTGTTGCCTGCATCACCGGCCCAGCTTCCGCCGTCCTTACCTGGGATGCCGTAACAGGTGCTGCTGGTTACCGCATCCATTACGGCACCACAAGCGGAATGTATCTCCAGGTTCAGGATGCGGGAATCCTCACCACCCATACAGTAACGGGACTGAGCAGCGGGACAACGTACCATTTCGTGGTGACGGCCTATGATTCGTCGACTCCGCCAAATGAGAGTAGTTTCTCGAACGCAGTCTGCAAGTCTGTTTCCTGACGGATGGAAATTCGGAGTGTATGGGCCCCACCCGGTCGACGAGTTCGAAATGGCTAAGCGGGACAATCCAGTGCTAGGCACTCAGGCAAGAGGACAGTCAGACATGAAGGCACTCGCAGTCTCCTTGGTCTCAAGTGGTTGTGTCTTAGCTGCGCTCGTACTGCCCCTAACGTCGAGCGCGCAGGTGCCATTGGTGTTCCAGACCACGTTCGCTGATGCCCTCTGTCCCTACTGGGACCAGAGTATGGGTCTTAACGGTGACATCATCTGTTCTCCGGGTGACGGCATTTCTGGGGGCGGTAATTGGAAAGCTAATAACCTTTCTGTTGACCAGATCACGGCCGCAGCGAACTATCCGGGAGGCGGTGGCGGCAAGGGTTTTAGGCATTGGCGCGGGGCTGGCGGTAACAACGGAGGCGGCGGGATAAGCATTTCACTTCCTTCTACTGTGACGGAAGTGTGGGTACGCTTCTACATGAGGTACCAGTTGGGTTTCACATGGGGTGGAGGAAGCAACCCTTCCTATGTCAAGGATCACTATTGGAACAACCTAGTATTCGGGTATCAAGGCGGAGCTTGGGGACTGCACACCACCGAAGCGGGCAATCTACCTTCATCGTTGGGTTGGGCTGCGTCCCAGGGCGGAAATACCGGAGATGGCCAGTTTCATTGCTACGAGTATCACGCTAAGCAAAATGGCGCGAATGGAGTAGCTGAAATATGGATAGACGATGTGCTGGTCCTGAGCACGATGGCGAACATGGGGACTGGAGCTTGGGGAGGCTTTCTTCTTGGCTCCAATGATTCAGGAACCAATAACCCATTGGTCGATTATTACACGGATTATGACGACCTCGCCGTCAGCACGGCCGGTCGTATTGGCTGCTCCATCGTGCTTCCCGCGCCGAGGAATGTCCGCGTCCAATAGTGCGGATGAAAGGTCAGCGGCTTACGGAAACCAAGACAGTCGTGATACTAGATGGAGCGTGACCCATGGATAGAGCCCTAGGTCTTTCCTTGCTCCTCGCCGCGATTTTGACATGGTTTCCGAGCACAGGCAGCGCCCAGCAAACCATCTTCTTCACGGAGAACTTCGACGATGCGAACTTTGCCTCGCGCGGCTGGTACGACATAGTGGGAGGAGGCGGGACGATTGACCCCAATAATCACATTCCAGGAAGTGCCGCGTCATGGAATAGTCGTTGGACTCTGGGAGGAACATCGGCGTCTGCGGGCAGACCCGGAAGGCATAAATTTGCAGCGTCAGGTTCCGTTTATGTAAGTTTCTGGATGAAGCTGGGTTCAGCAACCGTACCGTGGCAGGGATCGGGGTCGCCCTTTCATCCGCACATGATCTATTTGCTGACGGATGCAGACGGTGATTTTGTGGGTCCGGCATGGTGCAATCTTGAATTCTTGATCGAGCCGTCCCTTTTTACTCCGCGGTTAGCGGCAACGGATGGGAAGCGAATCAACACGGGGCAACTAGGCGTCAATCTGCTTGGAACAGCTACGCCCCATGCGATAGGAGGCGGAAACGGCTCTCAAAACTCAAGTGCACATTACTACTCGAATGGAGCGGGAACTTATGCAAATGGCACGTTTTGGGATTCCGCCTCTGCAAACTTCGTCAATAACACATGGCACCATGTTGAGGTCTATGTCGCGATGAATTCCATCTCTGGAGGGATACCGCAAGCGGATGGAATTATCAAATTCTGGGTGGATGGTGCTCTCGTGATCAATCAGTCGAACGTCTATTTGCGCATGGCCCAATTTGCAACGCAGAAGTTCAGCCAATTGCTTCTCTCTCCTTACATCGGGAGCGGCTCGCCCATCACGCAGGACTTATGGATCGATAACCTGGTCGTGGCAGATCAACCGCCCGCCTCGCAGACCGTACCAGCGCCGAGGAATCTGAGAGTGATTCCTTAATAACCGATGTCGTCCCCACGCCACTTGCGCTTATTTAAACGACAGGATCCTCATCGCGTAACCGCCCTTGTCCTGGCTTAGTGGGATGCGGAAGCATCCGATAGGGAAAGAAACAATTGCTCATATTCGCGAACACACCGCTCGAGTGAGTACTTTTGCACCGCCTTTTCGCGACCCGCACGCCCAAGCCTATGCCTCCATTCCGGGTCACCAATCAGGCGCGTTAGTGCATCCCTCAGTGCCAAAACGTCGCCCAGCTCCACCAAGATACCGTTCTCATTCCGCGATATAACGTCGCGGATTCCTTCCACGTTCGTTCCAACCACTGGCAAACCCGCAGCCATTGCTTCTATGAGTCCGATCGGCAGGCCTTCCCGCAGTGAAGTGAGGCAGAACACATCCACCACGTGCAATAGCTCTGCAACGTCGGCTCGAAATCCTAGGAAAAATACTCGGTCGGCGAGGCCATGATTATTGACATATGAGCGAAGATCGTTCTCCGTATTGTCGGGCTCTCCCGGGAATCCCTGCCCGACGACCAGTAGCTTGACGTCATCGTTATCCTGAGCAACCTTTGCAAAGGCCTGTAGCAGGAACAGATGGTTCTTCACTTTCTTCAAATTCGCCACGATCCCGATCACCACATCGCCATCGGCCAGCCCCAGGCTGCCTCGCAGCCCTCGAACATTTCTCTCTCCTGAAAACATGTCTATCTCTACACCGTTTTCGATCGTAACGGTGTGGGATGCCCTGATACTGAATACGCTCTGGATGGCACTGGAAACGTCCGGCGTCACTCCTATCGACACGCCAATACGCCGGAGCAGATAACCTCCAACCACCCTCCACCTCAAAGAGGTACATTCAACTTCCCATCTCGAGTGAGCTGTGAAAACCAACGACTTCTTTGCCGCCAGTCTACATCCGTAATAAGCGTAAATTGTTGGCATGAAATGCTGTGCATTCACAACGTCAATACTCTCCGTTTGAATGATTGTCGCGAGCTTTCGCATCGTAGAGAAATCAACTCGTTTCGTCTTGGGGATGTAGTACATCGGAACCTGAAGCTCCCGGAACTCCTGCAACGCTTCGGGTCCACTTAGCCAGGCCAATGACGGGTTGAACCGGCTTCTATCCATTCTGCGCACCAGACTGTGCACGAGACGCTCTGATCCCCCCATGCCCATTCCGGGCATAATGAATAAGATGTTCACTTTTCTCACGACACAACTGATCTTTGTTTGGTGTCAGCTGCTCGTTCAAGTTCTCTGATTGGTTGCTCAACGGCGTGCTCGAACCTCACGCGCTGGTGCCGCCCGCTTCTGTTCCGAATCTTGGACGCGCTGTATCTAAGTCGTTTCCACGATGACATCAGTTTGTAAACAGTGAGACGCGGTAGTCTTCCGAAGATTGTGATTCGTTTCTCGCTTCAGCCATGTCAAATTCGGAATTGACGCAGCCGAAGGATTGTTCACAATCGCCTTCGGGTATGTTCGCTCAACTGCCCCTTGTAGGTATATCCCAATTGTGCCCTGATCTGTGCCCACTACGATGTCGGCCAGGAACGCGAAGAGCTGTGCTGCAATGTGGCGCTGAGGGTCGTGCCCATTACCCGTCGGGGCTCACCGAGCTATCGAATTTGAATCACCTCACGGATCCCGTTCTGTCCTCGCCACTCTTCCCGCTCACCAGCCAACGTCGTGCTAGGAGTTCTGACCCATGCGTGCCGTACTAGTCACGGCTAACGGTCACGAGCACGCCTATGTTACCTCCCGCCTTATGAAAGCGCTGGGTTCGGCTGTGGTTGGCGTCGTCTTGGAATCGCGCGCGCCGTCGCTGCAGAGCGCGTGACGTCGGTATTCCCTAGCGCGGTTGATTGAACGCGCCACTGCAAAGCTTGTGAGGCGCCTACTGCGCTATCAGGCGAGGCAACGTGCCGCTCTCACGGCGATCATCGGTTCTTCAACCGCTTGGCCCGCTCAAGTACCCATTCAGACCGCAGCCTCCGTGAATTCGCCAGATGTCCACCGATTTATCCACGACTTACGCGCCACGCATTTGTTCATCTTCGGCACCAGCATCGTTAGCGCCGCCACCTTACAGTTTGGGACCGCGCTCAATCTGCATACTGGCCTGTCGCCCTACTATCGTGGTAGCGATGCCGAATTCTGGCCGATTCACCTCGACGATCTGGTCCATCTGGGCGTGACCATACATGCCTGCACGCCCGCTCTCGATGGTGGCGCCCTCTATGCCCACATCGCTCGACAATTGGCCACCGGAGAGATGCTGACCCCGATTCCACAGGACGCCATCGGGCGGAGTTACCGCTTCGGCGATCGCACGTTTATTCATGATCTCACGATGGCGGCCCGCGTTCGCACAGGTCGTGTGCGGCGCCTGATTGCTCAGAAATTGGCGCTGCCCTTCCCGTGACCTTTATAGGCGAACCATCGCGTGCGTCGTGGGGGTGCACGTAATTCAGATGACTGGCGGATAAGGTGCTGCACGTCGCTATTTGGGCGCGGCCGATCGTCCATAGTCTCTGATAAGTTGCTCAACTCCCTGCTCGAACTTAATGCGTGAATACCAACCAATCGCTTTCACGATCTTGGATGTGCTATAGCTGACGCGTTTCTGCGATGACACCAGCCGGTATACAGTGAGTAACGGCGGTCTACCGAGGATTGCCAAGAGTTTTTCCTGCAGCCACGTCACCGCAAGCAGAAGCGACATCGGAACATAGATCACAATCGCGTTTGGGTACAGGAGCTTGATCACTCGTTCCATGTAAGTCTTCTTTGTCACCGGATCCTGGTCGACAACGTTAAAGACCTGATTATTCGCTGCGCGATTCCTTATGCATTCGACGATAGTGTCTACGGCATTTTCCACATGGACGAGCGGCAATACCATCCTCCCGCTGCCAAAGACAACGAAGATCCTCCGGGCTAGCGAAACGCCCATCATGTTCGTATACACATGGGTTCCGGACCCATAAATCGTCCCAGGCCTTAGCACGACCGCGGGAAAGCCATCATGGTTCATGGCCGCAGTCACCAGCGCCTCCGCCTGCAGTTTTGCCGCGGTATAACGCCCGCGGCGCTGCGGAAATCGCTCGAGTTGCGCCCCCTCGGTCACTATCTGATTCTCGGCGTATCCGGCGATCTCATAGACATTGCAAGAGCTGATATAGACGAGCTTCCTAACGCGGTTCGCCCTACAGGCGTCGAGAACGTTTCGAGTGCCTTGAACGGTTGTGGTCTCAAAGTCCTTTGCTGTTCCGCTCGTTGCGGCCCCAGCATGGACGACGACGTCCACACCATTGACGGCCGCTACCACCGATTGTTCGTCGCCCAGATCGCCAAACGCGATCTCCACTCCCAGGTTCATCAGCGCAGCCACGTTCGATGTCTTGCGCGCCAGGGCCCGTACCGGATACCCCTCCTCTACTAGGCGCCTGGCAAGTCTTCCTCCGAGGAAGCCCGTTGCACCGGTCACAAGGACTTTGGTTCGGTTCGTCATCGAGTGCGGACACGACCCTCAAGAGTTCCGCGGCGCGATTGAATCGCAGCACTTCAACGCAAGCGCTGCAATGGTCAGGCCGGTGTTCGCGTGACCGGAATACGGCAGCGTGGAACCGTCCGCCACAAACAGGTTATCGGTCCCGAACACCTGCAAGTCGGCATCCACGACACCTACCGAGGCATTCAGTGCCATCCGGCATGCGCCCGAGTGATGTCCGGCGCTATCCAATCGCGTGCTTGTGTCCGGAAACACCCTGAAGCTCTCAAACTGCTCCGCATACCGTTCAAAGAAGGCGGCGAGAAACCCTTCCAGCGAGCGACAGTCTTCTGGCGACACCGCCCACTTGATACCGAACTTCCCGTCCTCAAGCCGGCGGATCCGGCGATTCTCGTCCGGGAATTGCTCGGCAAATACCAGTCCCGACACGTAGCGGGTCGAATACGACAGCCCGTAACGGAAGTTGACCGCATCGAACAGCAGGTCCGCGTGCCTGACAAGATAGGCCAAATCGAGCGGGCTGAGAAATTTCCCCCGGTAGGCCACTAGTTTCCTTTTCAGGAAATCGTAGGCACCCGGGTCCTTCATCGTGAGCGCCGGGCGGAGATAGAGGATGTGGTTGCGAAACTCCGCATCGCCCAGGCGGTCCGGGGCAAGCGCAAAACCGTAACGCAGCTTATGCCCCTTCCGGGTTACACCGAACAGCGGCGTCAGGTCCATGCGCCGCCGCAGCTTCGCCTTGAATAAGAACCCGCTCGGATGGTCAATGATGAATCGCCCGATCGGCAACTGCGCCAGCGGAGGGAAGTCACTGGCGGATGGAAGAAGTATCTTCGGGGAGCCCAATCCTCCCGCGCTCACGACAAAGATGTCCGCAAGAAACTTTAGCGGCGCGCCGCTCCTAAGGTCGACGCCCTCGGCTCGGGTGATCCGCCGGGGGACGGCGCTCACCAACCGTCTGATTTCCGTATTGGAGACCACACGCAGCCCGTGCAACTCCTGCGCACGCGGGATCAGCGTGCGGCTCGAGAATGGCCGGTCCGGGTACAGGAGCGCCTTCAACCTAAACCTGTCGCCCGTGTTCTCGAAGCCGCCTGCCGGCATGCCCGGCGGGTCTTCGATGTCGCCCAGCGAATACGGACTTTCCCCGCGAAGGAGATCCACGGCCTGGGCGTAATAGCCGCGAAGTCGCTCATACGTGATCGGTGCCCGCGCCCGCCCGTTATGGCCTGGGACGCCCTCGACATCCGACCGATCGAGGACGGTCAATCCGCCGTGCCAGAAGTTGGAGGTTCCACCGATACCGCTGCCCCGGGTGAAGAACGTTCTGGCATCGGCCGGCTCCCAGACCTCGTCGGTGGGACGCAGTGGCGCCGGGGCATCCCCGAGCTCAACAAGGGTGACCGGGCATCCTCGCGCAGCAAGCGTGGACGCTACTATGCCTCCCGCCAAGCCTCCACCTATGACACAGACTGACCTTTGCATTTCGAGCGCCAGACGAGTTCACCTCTTGGTGCGTTTCGGACAGACAAGAAACGCGGCGTCGGACATCTTGGGGAACTGCTCACAGCTTGCGCTCGGTCCTCACCCACTTCTTTCTGCCTATGCCCAGGATTGACAATGCATCGATACCCAGCTTCCAGGCCAGGAACGCGGGCGCAATGAAGATCGCCAGGAACTTGCTCAACTTGTTCTGAGTGTAAAAGACTCCCACCACAAAAACTCCCAGTTGAGCCAATGCCAGGGAAAGAAAACCCAGTGCGAGCGCTGCCTGATGACCGGGCAGGGCCAGGAACGCACCGCCCAGACACACCAGGGTGACATTCATTCCGAGGGACGGGTTCGGAAGGATCAGGGAGAGGCCGGCATCGAACTTGACGAGACTCCTCTCGGTCACGCCCCGTGACAACAGGCCGAAGCCGTACTTCCAGGCAACCGCGAATCGCCCGCTCGACCAGCGCATCCTCTGGCTCGTCGCCTGCCTGAGGGATGACGATTCAACGTGATACACCCTTGCGCTACAATCAAATCCGATGATCTCCCCCTTCTGTATCAACTTCGCGTAATACTCCCAGTCTTCGCCCACCGTAAATGCGTCCCACCCGTATTCTCTGAGTATGCGTGCCGCAAAGCACATGCCGGTGCCCGTAAGCTCGCACGAAAGGCCGAGCCGCTGCTTCGCAGGGCTGTAGATCGTGTTGTTGATGGTCCTGGAAACGTCAAGCAGGCGGGTGAACCAGCTCTCATCTGGATTGCCAATACCGTTGTAGCATTGAATCACTTTCCATTCCTGGAGCGTCCCATCGAGAGATTTGAGGGCATTCGCGCTGATGATGCAGTCCGCGTCAACGACCAGAACGGCATCGAAGCGGTCCAGATCGATCGTTTCTAGTGCCCACTTGATGGCGTATCCCTTGCCGCGGTCGCGTTTATCGTCCCGCTCCAGAACGGTGACGCCGTCATTGCGCGAGATTTCTGCCGTGGCATCGGTGCAGTTGTCGGCAACCACGATTGCCTCAAAGAGCGTTCCGGGATAGTCCTGGTTGCGAATGCTCTCAAGCAGCCTTCCGATAAGAAGTTCCTCGTCGTGGGCGGGAACGATAATCGCAAACCGCGTCGACTGCGGACCCTGCGGCAAGGGGCGCGCCGACGAGAACCAGTGGGTAGCGAGCAGGATGAGCCAGTAAGCCACGTAACAGCCCAGGTAGATTCCGGCAAGGACCAGAACGCCAGAGACGACGATCATGTCAGGTCGACCTTCATGGCCCATGTGGCCGTCACGCGAGCATGGCCTTAAGTTCGCTCGCCACGTCGTCGGGCGCGCGGCCGTCCAGGTAGAGGCGCGACCAGATTTCCAGGTTGAGCAGCGTCAGCAGCCGGTCGGTGCCATCGATGCGATTGGCCTCGTGCGACGCGACCAGCTCCTTTACCGCCGGATAATGAAACAGCCCCCGGCTCTTGATCACCGTCTCCGAAAGCAGGCGCCGGACGAGCGGCGCGAGTTCCTCCTTCAACCAGGCGCCCATCGGCGTGCCGAAACCGCGCTTCTTCCGCTCCAGGATGTCGCGAGGCAGAAACCCGGAAACGGCTTCCTTCATGGCGTGCTTCAGCCTGCCGCCGCGGATCTTCACCTCCTCCGGCATGCGCGCGGCCAGCTCCACCAGCTCGTGGTCGAGCAACGGCACCCGGCATTCCAGCGAGGTCGCCATGCTCATCTTGTCCGTGAGCATCAGCAGATCGTCGGGCAACATCGTCTCGGCGTCCACGACCAGCAGCCGGTTGAGCGAATCCACGCCACCGGCGTAACGGAATGCGGCTCCGATCATGTCCGGCTGCGCGGCGCCTTCGCGGCGTAGCAGCCTCCGCACCTCCTGCAGGGGAAACACCTGCACATAGGCGCGATAGCGGTCCTCGAGTGGCAGCCCCGCGCTCTCCAGGAACCCCTTCGCCAGTCGCGAAAGATTGAGCAGCGGCGAATGCCGGTCGCTTGGCAGGCGCTCGCCCAGTGTGGAGGCTGCCCGCCGCACCCACCCGGGGAGCCGGTCGAAGTAGGCCTGATAATGGTTCCCCAGATACCGCCGGTAGCCGCCAAACAGCTCGTCGCCGCCTACCCCCGACAGGATCACCGTCACGTCGCGGCGTGCGAATTGCGATACAAGAAAGGTTGTGATGAAAGCCGTGTCGGAAATCGGTTCGTCCATGTGCCAGAGCAGGCGTGGCAGGAGCGCGACGACATCCGGCCGCACCACAATCTCGTGGTGCTCAGTGCGGAACAGATCTGCGACCCGGCGCGCATAAGGCAACTCGTTGTAATAGTCGTCCGCAGCCGTTCCCTTGAACCCAATAGCATAGGTCCGTATCGGCTGATCACTGTGCGCCGCCATCAAACCAACCACGGTGCTCGAATCGATGCCGCCGGACAAGAACGCGCCGATCGGCACGTCGCTCACCATCTGCATGCTCACGGATTCATCCAGACGCGCACGAACCCTTTCCACCCACTCGCGCTCCGTGATTCCGCGATCCACCGCAGGGGAAATGCGCCAATAGCGGCGCTCCTCCACCCGCCCGTCTTCAACCACGAGCATGCTCGCCGGCGGCAGCTTGCGGACGCCGCGGAAGATCGAAAGCGGTGCAGCGACATAGCCAAGATTGAGGTAAGAATGCAATGCGGCAGCATCGATGTCCGCAGAGATTCCCGGGAGCGCTAGCAGCGCCTTGGCCTCGGAGGCGAATGCGAGTCGGCGGGCGTCACGATAGAGGTAGATAGGCTTCACGCCCAGGCGGTCGCGCGCGACGATCAGCCGCCGGCGGCGCGTGTCCCACAGCGCGAAGCCGAACATGCCGTTCAGCCGATGGATGTATTCATCTCCGTACTGCGCGTAGCCGTGGAGAATGACTTCGCTATCCGATGCGGTCGTAAAGCGATGGCCGAGAGCCTCGAGCTCGCGCCGCAGCTCGCGAAAGTTGTAGATCTCGCCATTGCACACGAGCCACAGCGTTCCCTCGGCGTTTGAGAGTGGCTGGTGCCCGCCGGAAAGATCAATGATCGAGAGGCGCCGCATGCCGATCGCGCACGGGCCGTCCGCGTGCTGGCCCTCGTCGTCGGGCCCGCGGTGCACGACGACCCGGCCCATTGCGGCCATGAGCGCCGGGTCGGCGGAAACGCCGTCAAGCCGGACGATGCCGTAGATGCCGCACACGGTCAGATTCGATTAACCGCATCGACGGTCAAGATGGCATCATATTTCTCTCAGACGATCGCCTCGAAAGCCGCTGATATTCCATTTCTATCCGGCCAATCCAGTGTTCGACACTGTACCGTGTTCTTGCAAGCGTGACTGAATTTTGAGCCAGCTTTTGCCTTTGCGCTGGATCTCTGAACAACACCAGTATGGCATTACAAATTTCTTCCGCTCTGCCAGGTGAAACTAGCATCCCAGTCTCACCGTGTTTAATGATCTG
>Ga0180077_1000084_pt1 | contig 11585 bp, 5 predicted proteins | sample EasRiv466_16_10D_FD_123014 | JGI IMG/M metagenome (GOLD analysis project Ga0180077, IMG submission 123014) | Soil microbial communities from meander-bound floodplain in the East River, Colorado, USA - East River metaG ERMLT466_16_10D | ecosystem: Environmental > Terrestrial > Soil > Floodplain ...
CGCTAGAGACGCTCAATATCAACCTCGGCACCGGCAGCGACGTCTTCAACGTCCAGGGCACCAGCGCGGTCACGAACCTGAGCCTCAACGACGGCGACGAGAAGATCTACATCTCCTCCGACGCGAGCTTCGACTTAGACAATCACGTCGACTTCCTGACCGGCCATCTCAACGACATCCGGGGAACGCTGAACATCGATGCACGCTCCGGAAGGCACCTCATCATGATCAGCGACGAGGCGGCCACCGGCGGCGACGGCAACGTGCTGATCACCGACTCGCATGCGGCCGCTTTTGACCGCGATCCGAACGTCGCCGCGAACGCGGAGATCTTCATCGTCGGCCTCGCGCACGGGTCGATCACCTATCGCGCCGATGCGCACGGCAATTTCGCCGACGGCATCACCGTCTGGACCGGCTGGGGCGACGACACGATCACGGTCGACGGCTCGCATGAGCGCGCCGGCGTGCGCACCGTCACCAGCCTGAACAGCGGCTTGGGCAACGACACGGTGAGCTTGGACCTCGACGAAGGCGAGGACGGGTTCTTCGTGCTGAACACCCAAGGGCCGTACGACCACTCGATGGTGCCAGACGCCGACAAGGTCGACGCTTCGGCCTCGACCCAGCCCCTGGTGATCTTCGGCGGCCAGGACGACGACGAGATCGTCGGCGGCGCGAACGGCGACATCATCTTCGCCGACCGCGGCCGCGTGGTGTACTTCGATGCGCTGACCGGAGCCGAGGTCGCGGTGTTCGGCCACGGCGGCCCGGGCGACAAGACCGACGGCGTGATCCGGCCGCTCGGCCTTGCGTTCTCGGTCGACCCGGCGGTCGGCGGCGACGACTTCATCGTTGCCGCCGGCGGTCCGGACATGGTCCTCGGCGGCGCGGGCGACGACGTCATTCATACCTACGGGCCGGCTGTCAGGGGCGGCGTGGATGCCGACCTCGTCGCCGGCGACAACGCGAGCGCCACGCTGGTCGCCGGGGTGGTGGTCGACTTCCATACCACCGACCCCCTCCACGCCGGTAGCGACACCATCGTTACCGGCAACGGCAACGACGTGGTGCTGGGCGGGGAAGACGACGACAACATCCGCACCGGTGTCGAAGGCGTCTTCGACAATGGCCAGGTAAGCGTGATCAGCATCAACTTCGGCGCCGAGGCCGGCGAAGCGAGCGTTACCGGCAAGGCCGGCGCGGTGCAGGCCGGCAACTGGAACAACCTGCAGACCGGCCTCGCGCACTGGAGCAACGATCCCGACACGTTCGCGGGCCCGCGGTTCAACGACGGCAGCCTGGCGAGCGGCGTGCAGATCACGTGGGGTGAGGACCTCGACTCGTGGCACTCGAGCGCCGCCGACGTCGCGGAGCACGACCAGGTCGATGCCGACACCCAGAACACGAGGCTGTTCGAGGGCTACCTGGTCGTCGGCCACGACGACACGCTGGGCGTGAACATCACCGGTCTCGAGGCCTGGTACTCGGTGTACGACGTGTATGTCTACGTCGATGCCGACGATGACGCGTCTCACCACGGCGACACGCTGCGCCGCATCAACGGCAACGGCACGATCTACTTCCTGGACGATGCCGACGGCCAGACCTTCTCCGGCGAGTTCGTGGAAGGCGGCAACTACGTCGTGTTCCGCAACGTGACGGCCGACAGCTTCACGTTGCGGATCGACGATGCTTCCTCGTATCACCACGACCACAACCATCCGGTGCTGAACGGCATCCAGATCGTCGGCGGCACGGCGAAGGATGCGCTCGTGCTCGGCGGCGACTTCGACGAAGACGTGGTGGTCGGCGACAGCGGCCGCGTGCGCATCCACCAGGGCGTGATCGTCGAGATCGAGAGCACCGAGCTCGCCGCCGGCAACGCTTTCGATGCCGACACCATCAGCACGGGTGAAGGCCGCGACATCGTGCTCGGCGGCAACGGACCCGACGCGATCAACGCCGGCGCGGGCGACGACCTGGTGCTCGGCGACAACGCGCGCATCACGCTGTTCCAGGGCCGCGTCATCGGCCTCGAGCACGACGAGGAGAAAGGCTGGAGGCTCACCGACCCCCATCACCACCACGATCACGACCATGACGATGACGATGATGACGATGACGGCGACGTTCACGATCATGACCACGGCCACGACTTCGATGCCTACGACATTGCCGGCATCGAGCTGCTCGGTACGCAGATCGGCGGCGACGACACCATCGAGGGCGGCGCCGACGACGACCTGATGTACGGCCAGTTCGGCAACGACACCTTCGTGTTCAGCGGCGGCCTGCTCGGCAACGACCGCGTCATCGAGGCGGGCGAGCGCCATCACGACCATGACCACGACGACGACGATGATGGCGACGACGATCATGGTGACCACCACCACCATCACGACCACGACCTGCCGAACGACTTGCACGATCGCCTCGACTTCAGCGGTTTTGTCCAGGCGATCGACCTCGATCTCGCCAGCCTCGGCAAGCAGGTCTTCGCGGCTGGCAATACCGCGAACCTCGAGCTCACGCTCTGGTCCTCGAACGGGCTGGAAGGCGTGCTGGGCAGCGCGTTCGACGACGACATCGACGGCAACAGCCGCGACAACTTCCTCTACGGGCTCGGCGGCAAGGACGAGATCGAAGGCCGCGACGGCGACGATCTGCTCGACGGCGGGGCAGGCGACGACAAGCTCTACGGCGGAGACGGCGACGACCTGCTGGGCGGCGGTCCAGACAACGACAAGTTTGAAGGCGGCAGCGGGAAGGACCTGCTGATCTTCCCCGGGGCGCCCGTCGGCGTGACCGTGACCTTCACCGGCGACGGCAAGGGCAGCGCCACCGATGGCCTGGGCGGCACCGACACGATGGTCCGGAGCATCGAAGGCGCCATCGGGACCGAGTTCGCTGACACGCTGAAGGGCCACAGCGGCGATGACGAGCTCCGCGGCATGGGCGGCAACGACTTCATCGACGGCCGCTCCGGCGACGACCTGCTGCTCGGCGGCGACGGCGACGACACGATCCTCGGCGGCGACGGCGACGACGTGATCAAGGGCGAGGCGGGCGACGACGTCGTCGACGCCGGGCGCGACGATGACGTGGTGATCTGGACCGAGGGCGAGGGCAATGACGTCATCGATTTCGGCGACGGCTGGGACACGGTGACAGCGACAACCGGCGACGGCGATGACAACGTCGCGGTGACGAGCCCGGCGAGGGATGTGGTCGTGATCGCCGGCGCTGGATGGCTCCTTACGCTCACCGAGGGCGACATCATCGAGATCGACACCGGCGCGGGCGACGACGTGGTGACGGTCGGAGACCTCGAGGACACCGACGTCAACGAGGTCATCGTTTCCCTGGGCGAGGGCGACGATCGGCTCGAGGGCGCGGCCGCGACGACCGACATCAGCGCCTACGGCGACGCGGGTGACGACTGGTTCGTCGGTGGCTCAGGCGACGACAACTTCGACGGCGGTGATGGCTCCGACTGGGTCGACTATTCGACGGCGCCCGCGCGGGTGGAGGTCGATCTCGACGACGGTGAAGCCGACGAGGACGGCCGCGGCGGCGAGGACCAGCTCGCCGGCATCGAGAATGTCAGGGGCAGCGCCTTCAACGATGAGATCCAGGGCGACGACTGCGACAACATCCTCGAAGGCGGCCCCGGCAACGACACGCTCGAGGGCGGATCGGGCGCGAACACAATCTTGCATTGAAGGGTGAGGTTCCCGTACCGGCGCGCCAGAAACGGGCGGCCGGCGGGTGGCACCGCCTCCGGCAACCGGATACGATAGCCGCCCCGGGGGACCCATGAGTGAGCAAGACGGCATCCGCTCGATCGCCGATGCCCGGCGCACCGCAGGCGAAGGCGATACGGAAGCGTACGAGTCCGCGCAGTGGGCGCGGCTCGCCCAGGCGCCGGATGCGCCCTCGTTTGCCGCCGGCTGGCTCGACATCCAGTGCCGCGCGCTCGATGGCGTGATTCGCGGCGTCGTCGTCCTGCGCACCTCGGAAGCTGCGACTTACGCCCCGGTGGCGCTCTGGCCCGAAGGCATCGAGGGCAGCCCGAAGCTGGCCACGGTCGTGGAGAGCGCGCTCGCGCAGCGGCGCGTGACCGTGCAGGGCGCCAAGCGCGGCATGCGCCGGCAGGACCCGGTCTTCCTTGCTCACCCGATCCTCGTCGACGACGAGCTCTACGGCGTTGCGGCACTCGAGGTCGAAGGCCGCACGGAATCCGCGCTGCAGGAGCTCGTGCAGCGGCTCGGCTGGGGGATCGGCTGGCTCGAGGCCCTCGCGCGCCGCAAGACTTTCACCAGCAAGGCGCGGCTGGTCACCGTGCTCGAGCTCATTGCGACTGCGTTGCAGCACGACCGCTTCCAGGCTGCCGCGACCGCCGTGGTGACCGAGCTGGCGACCACCTTGGGCTGCGAAAGGGTCGGCATCGGCTTCCTGCAGGGCCGGCATATCTACCTGCGCGCCCTGTCGCACAGCGCCGCCTTCAACAAAAAGACCAATCTCGTGCGTGCGCTGGAGGCAGCCATGGACGAGGCCGCGGATCAGCTGGCGACGGTCGTCTATCCGCCGCGCAAGGGCGGACCGTTCCAGGTGACGCGGGCGCACGCCGAACTGACCAGACTGCATGGGGCCGGCACTGTGTGCACGATCCCGCTGACCGCGGGCGGACAGGTGCTCGGCGCGCTGGTTCTGGAGCGCCCGACGGGCGAGGAGTTCGACGCCCGTACCGTGGAACTCTGCGAGCACGTCGCCTTGCTGGTCGGCCCGGTGCTCGATGTCAAGCGCAAGGAGGATCGCTGGCTGGTGCAGAAGGTGGCAGACAGCCTGGTGACCTACGCGCGCCACCTCGCGGGTCCACGCCACACAGCGCTGAAGCTCTGGACTGCCGTCGCCGTCGTGGCGACGTTGTTCTTCGCGATCGCGGATGGCGACTATCAGGTCACGGCGGACGCGACGCTCGAGGGCACGGTGCAGCGGGCGGTGGCGGCGGCGATCCCGGGCTACATCGCGGAGGCGAAGGCGCGCGCGGGCGACGTGGTGCGCAAAGGCGACCTGCTTGCCGCCATCGACGATCGCGACCTGCGGCTGGAACGCCTCAAATGGATGAGCCAGCGCGCTCAGCGCACCAGCGAGTACCGCGAGGCCCTGGCGGGTAATCAGCGCGCGCGCATCCAGGTTCTCGGCGCGCAGCTCGCACAGGCGGAGGCGCAGCTCGCTCTCATCGACGAGCAGCTCACCCGCACCCGCATCGTCGCGCCGTTCGACGCCGTCGTCGTGAAGGGCGACCTGAGCCAATCGCTGGGCGCGCCGGTGGAGCGCGGCAACGTGCTGTTCGAGCTCGCGCCGCTGGACGCCTACCGCATCATCATGCAGGTGGACGAGCGCGACGTGACTCGGATTGCCGTGGGGCAGAGCGGGCTGCTCGCATTGTCCAGCATGCCGCACGACCCATTGCCGCTGGTAGTTGAGAAGATCACGCCGGTCTCGGTGGCCGAGGAGGGCCGCAATTTCTTTCGCGTCGAGGCGAGCGCCCAGGGCGGGATCGAGAAGCTGCGCCCCGGCATGGAGGGTGTCGGCAAGATCCACGTCGAACGGCGCAGGCTGATCTGGATCTGGTCGCACAAGATCGTGCACTGGCTGCGGATGTGGGTCTGGTCCTGGTGGCCATAGGGGCAGCCCGGCCGTGAGCGAGGCGCTGTTCAGCCCATCCTGGTACCGGGTCGCAGGGCTCAAGCCCCGCATCCGCTCGCACGCCCGGATTCACCGGCACGCCTATCGCGGCAAGATCTGGTTCGTACTCCAGGATCAGGCCGCGGGGCGCTCGCACCGGTTTTCGCCCGCGGCGCATCACTTCATCGGCCTGATGGACGGCGAGCGGACGGTGCAGCAGATCTGGGAGGCGACGAGCCTGCACCTGGGCGACGCCGCACCCGCCCAGGAAGAGGTCATCCGGCTCCTGGGCCAGCTGCATTCGGCAGATGCGCTGCTCTGCGACGTGCCGCCGGACAGCATGGAGGTGTTCAGGCGGCACCAGCGGCACGAGCGCATGCAATGGCGGCAGCGCCTGTGGACGCCGCTCGCGCTGCGTTTTCCCCTCATCGACCCCGATCGCTTCCTCGAGCGCACCATGCCGCTGGTGCGGCCCCTGTTCGGCTGGTCCGGACTGCTGCTGTGGCTTGCCGTCGTCGGCACCGGGTTCGTCCTGGCGGTGTCGCACTGGACGGATCTCACCGAGAACGTGGTGGACCGGGTCCTCGCGCCGCAGAACCTGCTGCTGCTCTGGCTCGTATACCCGGCGGTGAAGGCGTTGCACGAGCTGGGTCACGCCTACGCGACCAAGCGATGGGGCGGCGAAGTACACGAGATCGGCATCATGCTGCTCGTGCTGGTGCCCGTCCCCTACGTCGACGCGTCCGCGTCATGGGGTTTCCGCAACAAGCATCAGCGCATGGTGGTCGGCGCCGCGGGCATCGCCGTAGAGCTGTTTCTCGGATCGCTCGCGCTGTTCGTCTGGCTGAGCGTCGAAGCCGGCGCGGTGCGCGCCGTCGCCTACAACGTGATGCTGATCAGCGGCATTTCCACGCTGCTGTTCAATGGCAACCCGCTGCTGCGCTTCGACGGCTACTACGTGCTGTCCGACGCGATTGAGATCCCGAATCTCGGCACGCGCGCCAACAAGTACCTGGGCTACCTGTTCCAGCGCCACCTGTGCGCGGTCAAGGATGCCGATAACCCCGCCGAGACGCCGGGCGAGCGCGTCTGGATGGTGTTCTACGGCATCGCGGCGATCATCTACCGGCTGTTTATCATGTTCGTGATCATCACCTTCATCGCCGGGAAGTTCTTCGTGATCGGGGTGCTGCTTGCGATCTGGGCACTGGCGACGCAGATCGTCGTGCCGTTCAGCAAGAGCCTCTCGCATCTCGCCACCAGCCCCGCCCTGCGCCGCCAGCGTGGCCGCGTGATGGGAACCAGCGCGCTGGTCGCGCTCGCCGTGTTCGGCCTGCTCTTTGTCGCGCCTGCGCCCAGCTGGACGCGCGCGGAGGGCGTGGTCTGGGTGCCGGAGGAGGCCCAGGTGCGCGCCGGCACGGAAGGTTTTGTCGAACGCCTGCTGGCGCCGGCAGATAGCAGCGTCGTGCGCGGCCAGCCGCTCATCGAGGCGCAAGACCCGTTCCTGCTCACGCGGGTCGCGCTGCTCAAGGCGCAGCTGCAGGAGCTCACCGCCCAGTACGATGCCCTGGTGCTGGAGGATCGCGTGCAGGCGGCCATGGTGCGCGAAGAAATGGCTTCAGTGTCGGCGAACCTCCAGCGCGCACGCGAACGCGAAGCCGAGCTCGTCATCCGCAGTCCCGCCGACGGGCGCTTCGTCGCGCCGAACGCCGCCGATCTGCCCGGCCGCTTCCTCACCAAGGGACAGCTCGTCGCCTACGTCGTGGAGCCGAAAGCGCTCATGGCGCGCGTCGCCGTCGGGCAGAACGACATCGCCCAGGTGCGCGAGCGTACCCGCGGCGTCGAGGTGATGCTCGCGGCATGGGGCGCGGAGCCGGTTGCCGCCCGCATCAATCGCGAGGTGCCGGGCGCCTCCCAGCAGCTGCCGACCGCGGCGCTGGGCAGCGCCGGCGGCGGGCCGTTTGCCATCGATCCGCGCGACAGCAAGGGCATCACCGCGCTGGGACGAGTATTCCAGCTCGAACTGGCGCTTCCTGACGTGGTGCGATCCCCGTACCTCGGGGCGCGGGTCTACGTGCGCTTCGATCACGGCTTCGAGCCCATCGGCTTCCAGATCTATCGCGTGCTGCGGCAACTGTTCCTGCGGCAATTCGATGTCTAGCACTGCCGCGCTGCGTCCCGGCATCGCCCTCGGACGGTACCCGCAGCGCGAGGACCTGCGCGACGGCTGGCTCGACCGGACCGCGGCGAGCCTCGCCGGTTTCGTCCGCCAGCGCGCCTATGGCCGCAGTCCTGGCCATGAGGCATTTCTCGCGCTCGTCAACGCCGAAGCGCGCCGCCTGGCGACCCTGGGCAATGACCAGATCCGCGAGAGCGTGCCTGAGCTCAGGCGGCGACTCTACAGTGAAGGATTGCAGGAGGAGCTGGTGGCGCACGTCTTCGCCATCGCCCGGGAAGTTGCCGACCGGCTCTTGAAGATGCGCCCCTTCGACGTGCAATTGCTCGGCGGGCGCGTGATGCTCGAGGGCAAGATCGCCGAAATGGAGACGGGCGAGGGCAAGACGCTCACGGCGACGCTGCCCGCGTGCGCCGCGGCGCTGGCGGGAATCCCGGTGCACATCGTGACCGTGAACGATTTTCTGGTGATGCGCGATGCGGCGTGGATGAAGCCGCTGTATGCGTTCCTCGGCCTGCGCGTGGGCACCATTACCGAAGGCATGGCGCCCGAGGCTCGGCGCGCGGCCTATGCCTGCGACATCACCTACTGCACCAACAAACAGCTGGTCTTCGACTACCTGAAGGATCGCCTGATGCTCGGCCAGGAATCGCGGCACCTGCATCTGCAGATCGAGGGCCTGCATGCGGAATTTCCGCGCACCAGCCGGCTGCTGCTGCGCGGCCTGTGCTACGTCATTGTCGACGAGGCGGACAGCGTGCTCGTCGACGAGGCGCGCACGCCGTTGATCATCTCGAGCGTCGGCGACGCCGCGCACGAGAAGCAGATCTACAGCGAGGCGGTGGCGATCGCACGGCAGCTTGATTCGGGGCTGGACTTCGCGATCCGCCCGCGCGAGCGGGAAGTCGACCTCAGCGAGCGCGGCAAGCACCACGCGGCCGAGTTGGCCGAGCCCTACGGGGGCATCTGGATCGGCCCGCGGCGGCGCGAGGAACTGGTACGCCGCGCGCTCTCCGCTTTGTACCTGTTCCAACGCGACAAGCAGTACATTGTGCGCGGCGACAAGGTGCAGATCGTCGACGAGTACACTGGCCGCGTGATGGCTGACCGCTCCTGGGAGCGCGGCTTGCACCAGATGATCGAGGCGAAGGAGGGCTGCCCGATCAGCGGCCAGCAGGAAACCCTCGCGCGCATCAGCTATCAGCGCTTCTTCCGGCGCTATTTGCGCATCGCAGGCATGACCGGAACCGCGCGCGAGGTGGCGCGCGAGCTCTGGTCGGTCTACCGCCTGCCGGTGGTCACCATCCCGACCAACCGGCCGGTTCGCCGCCGCGGCCTGGCCGACCAGGTGTACCTCACGGCGGAGGCGAAGTGGGCGGCGATCGTCTACAGCCTGCGAACACTTCACCGCGAGGGCCGTCCGGTTCTGGTCGGCACGCGCTCGGTGGCGGCCTCCGAGCACCTGAGCGAATTGCTCAAGGCGGCCGACCTGCCGCACAAGGTACTGAACGCCCGCCAGGATCAGGAGGAGGCCGAGGTCGTCGCCACGGCGGGGGGGGCTGGGCGCATCACGGTGGCGACCAACATGGCGGGCCGCGGCACCGATATCCGGCTGGGACCCGGCGTCGCCGATCTTGGCGGCCTGCATGTGCTGGCTACCGAGCGCCACGACTCGCGACGCATCGACCGCCAGCTGTTCGGGCGTGGTGGCCGCCAGGGCGATCCCGGCAGCTTCCAGGCCATTGCGTCGCTGGAGGACGAGATCGTCCGGGATCTGTTCGGCACTCGCGCAGCCTGGCTCGGCAAGAGGTTTCGCCGCAGTGACAACCTGATGCCAGCCTGGCTCGGGCGGCTACTGGTCGGCATCGCGCAGCGCACAGCGGAGCGGCATCACGCGCGCACGCGCCGCGAGCTCCTGCGCATCGATGACCACCTGAGCGACTTGCTTGCCTTTACTGGGCGTCCCGAGTAGCGCCTAAGCTCAGCGGCACGGGCGGACTACGAGCGCGCGCTCGCCCTCGCCCTCGCCCCGGAGCACCTGCCTGCGAGACTTGACCTGCGGGGGCTCTGAGGCTTGCTACACTTGCAACCCTGGATTCATGGCTGAAGACATCATCCTCGAGACTCGCGGCCTGACGAAGGAGTTCAAGGGCTTCGTCGCCGTGCAGGACGTGTCGCTGAAGGTGCGCCGGGGCACCATCCACGCGCTGATCGGGCCGAACGGCGCCGGCAAGACCACCTGCTTCAACCTGCTCACGCACTTCCTCGTGCCGACGCGCGGCCAGATCTTCTACAACGGGCGCGAGATCACCGGATTGCGCCCGGCGGCGATTGCGCGCATGGGCCTGGTGCGCTCCTTCCAGATATCCGCGGTGTTCCCGCACCTCTCCGTGCTGGAGAACGTGAGGATCGCGCTGCAGCGCAAGCGCGGCGCGTCTTTCGATTTCTGGCGCTCTGATCGGGTGCTCGAGCAGCTCAACGCGCGCGCGCGCGAGCTGATCGAGGCGGTCGGCCTGACCGGGTTCACCGACACCGCCGCGGTGGAGCTGCCCTACGGCCGCAAGCGCGCGCTGGAGATCGCCACCACGCTCGCCCTCGATCCCGAGATGATGCTGCTCGACGAGCCCACCGCCGGCATGACGCACGAGGACGTGGAGCGCATCTCCGCGCTGGTGAAGAAGGTCGCCGCCAACCGTACCGTGCTGATGGTCGAACACAACCTTTCGGTGGTGGCGAACCTGTCGCACACCATCACGGTGCTGCAGCGGGGCGAGATCCTCGCCGAGGGCGATTACGCCACGGTGTCGAAGAATCCGGACGTGATCCAGGCCTACATGGGGTCCGGGCATGGCTGAAGCGCTGCTGCAGGTGAAAGGGCTGCATGCCTGGTACGGCGAGTCGCACATCCTGCACGGGGTGGATCTGGAGGTGCGCAAGGGCGAGGTGGTGACGCTGCTCGGGCGCAACGGCGCGGGCAAGACCACCACGCTCAAGTCGGTGATGGGCATGGTCGGGCGGCGCGACGGCGCGATCGTGTTCGACGGCAAGCCGATCGGGGCACTGCCCTCGAACAAGGTGGCGCGCCTCGGCATCGCGTTTTGCCCCGAGGAGCGCGGCATCTTCGCCAGCCTGAACGTGGAGGAGAACCTGTTGCTGCCGCCCAAGGTGCGCGAAGGCGGCCTGAGCACGGCGCAGATCTTCGAACTGTTTCCGAACCTGCAGGAGCGCCTCGCCAGCCAGGGCACCAAGCTCTCCGGCGGCGAGCAGCAGATGCTCGCCATCGGCAGGATCCTGCGCACCGGCGCGCACCTGCTGCTGCTGGACGAGCCTACCGAAGGCCTCGCGCCGGTGATCGTGCAGCAGATCGGGCGCACCCTCGCGCGGCTGAAGCAGGAGGGCTTCACCATCCTGCTGGTGGAACAGAATTTCCGCTTCGCGGCCACGGTCGCCGACCGGCACTACGTGATGGAGCACGGCCGCGTGGTGGACATGATTCCGAATTCCGGGCTCGAGGCGGCGATGCCAAAGCTGCACGAGTATCTCGGCGTATGAACGCAACGCTTTTTCAACAGGAGGCACTATGAAGTTGCAGCGCACATTGATCGCGGCGGCCGTCGCCGCGCTGGCCGGCACCGCGCAGGCCCAGGTTTCCGACGGCGTGATCAAGATCGGCGTCATGAACGACATGTCCGGCCTGTATGCCGACCTGACCGGC
>Ga0180077_1000085_pt1 | contig 11402 bp, 13 predicted proteins | sample EasRiv466_16_10D_FD_123014 | JGI IMG/M metagenome (GOLD analysis project Ga0180077, IMG submission 123014) | Soil microbial communities from meander-bound floodplain in the East River, Colorado, USA - East River metaG ERMLT466_16_10D | ecosystem: Environmental > Terrestrial > Soil > Floodplain ...
CGTGACTGCAAGAGACGCGTCAATTCACGATTCGTGAGTCACGATTCGCGCGCTTACGGCCGCAAGTAGGCATAACCCTCGCGCTGCTGCAGCCGCGTGATCTCGGCCACGCCCGAGGGCACGAAGGTCGCCTCGGGGATGAACTTCGAGCGCTCGATCTTGCGGTTGCGCAGCGTGATGTCGCAGACGTCGAACTTCACGCCGCGCTCCTTGAGCCCTTCCACGGCGACGCTGTAGGGGTTGCCGTTCCTGTCGCGCGCGTCCTTCATGAGAAAGTCGACGCCTTGGGCGTGCGTGACCACGACGATCTGCGCCTTCGGGTTGACTTCCAGGTGGTTGCCGATGTTGCGCAGGGCGCCCACGGCTTGCGCCGCGGTATCGTTGACGTGGTACACCACCTTGTCCTCGGCGACGTTCGCCTTCGGGTCGCCAAGGCCCATGCCGGCGCAGCCCGCGAGCAGGGCCGCGCTCATTGCGCTCGAGTACAAAAGTGCTTGCCGGGTCTTCATCGGTGTCCTCCTCCTTGCTGATCAGCCTAGCAGTGCCTCCGGGCGGGCCGGAAATTAAGCGCGATTATGACCCGAACGAATTTTCCTTGAGGGGCGCTTTGTCGTTCCCCTTGTGCGCAGCGGGGGAACTTGAGTAGGCTTGCCGGCGCAGCCCAAGCTTACTATTCCTACAAATCGACCTGGGCAGGAGGCATAACAAATGCATCAGACCCGTAGATCCTTCATCAAGGCGGGAGGGGCGGCCGCGCTGCTCGCCGCCCTCGGCGCCGCGCTGCTCAAGCCCGGCCGCGCGCTCGCTGCCTGGAACAAGGGTGCGTTCGAGGCGAAGAGCGCCCTGGATGCGATGCGCGCGCTCGGCGTGGCGAACGCCGAGGACTCCAAGGCCATCGAGATCCGCGCCCCCGAGATCGCCGAGAACGGCGCGGTGGTGCCGATCGACATCACCAGCAACATCCCCGGCACCACGAGCATTTCGGTGTTCATCGAGAAGAATCCCTTCCCCTACACGGGCACCTTCGACTTCTCGCAGGGCTCGGTGCCGTACGTGCACCTGCGCGTGAAGATCGGCGAGTCCTCGCCGGTGCGCGTGGTGGCGAGCGCCGGCGGCAAGCACTACACGGCGGTGAAGGAAGTGAAAGTCACCATCGGCGGCTGCGGCGGCTGAGCGGAGGAGATCATGGCAGACCCGATGAAGATCCGCGCCACGCTGCAAGGCGACGTCGTTGACGTGCGCGTGCTGATGGCGCACCCGATGGAAACCGGGCAGAGGAAGGACGCAGCGGGCAAGCTCGTGCCGCTGCATTTCATCCAGACCATCACCGCGCAGCTGAACGGCAAGACGGTGTTCAGCGCCGACATCAGCCAGGCGGTGTCGCGCAACCCGGTGTTCGCCTTCAAGGTGAAGGGCGCCAAGGCGGGCGACAAGCTCTCGGTCACCTGGCAGGACAACATGGGCGAGAAGCGCACCGACGAGGTGGTGATCCGCGCCGGTTCCTGATATTTGAGCAAGGGGCCGCAGAGCCCCGTTCAACCATTTGGAGGAGGAGCAACGATGAGACATGCGCTCGTGCTGGGGCTGGTTGCGGCAATCGCCGCCGCCCCGTGGCCGCACGCCGCGGCACAAAAGCCCGACCCCACCGCCGCGGAATTCGACAAGTTCCGCGAGATCATGGAGCAGGACAACCCGGCGGAGCTCTTCGAGGTCAAGGGCGAGCAGCTGTGGCACGCTCGCCGGGGGCCCAAGAACGACTCCCTCGAGCGCTGCGACCTCGGCCTCGGACCCGGCGTGGTGAAGGGCGCCTACGCGCAGATGCCGCGCTACTTCGCCGACGTGGATCGCGTGATGGACGCCGAGGCGCGCATCGTGCACTGCATGATCACGCTGCAGGGCTTCACCTACGCGGAGCTCGCCAAGCAGCCCTTCAGCAGCCTCACGCGCACGCCGGACCCGGTGTCGATCGTCACCTTCGTCGCGGCGCAATCGCGCGGCGTGAAGCTCGCGGTGCCGCAGGCCCACCCCAAGGAGCGCGATATCTACGAAGCAGGCAAGGCGATCTTCTTCTACCGCGCGGGGAGTTTCGACTTCTCCTGCGCGAGCTGCCACGGCGTGGATGACAAGCGCATCCGCACGCAGCCGCTGCCGAACTTCACGAAGCCGGACCAGGCGATCCGCGCCGTGCAGGGCTGGCCGGGCTACCGCATGACCGGCGGCGTGATGCACTCGCTGCAGTGGCGCATGAACGACTGCTACCGCCAGCAGCGCTTTCCCGAGCCCGGCTACGCCTCGGAGACCGTGAGCGCGCTGCTCAGCTACCTCACCGTCAACGCCAACGGGCAGGTGTACCGTGGCCCGGGCATCAAGCGCTAGGAGACGCCATGAGACTCGCATCCGCAGGAATCCTGGTTGCCGCCGCGGCGCTGCTCGCTTCGTGCGCCACGGCGCAGCGCGACTACAGGCCCGGCGCGCTGGCGATGATGAAACGTGACTTCCACGCCCGGGGCATCGCCGGCATGGACCGACTGAACGAGGACGCCGTGCAGGCCGCGTGCAACAAGTACCGCGACGACCCGCCCAAGGACGTCGCCGACAAGCTGCAGAAGGAGCAGATGGCGACGATCAAGTGGCCCGCCGACGGCAAGCTCGTGGGTGATTGGACGGTGGGCGAGCGCATCGCGCAGAACGGCCAAGGCATGAGCTGGAGCGACAAGGGCGGGGTCGGCGGCAGCTGCTACAACTGCCACCAGATCGGCCCGCGCGAAAGCTCCTTCGGCACGGTGGGGCCGAGCCTGTACCAGTTCGGCAAGCTGCGCGGCTACGGCGCGGACATCCAGCGCTACGCCTACGGCAAGATCTACAACGCCAAGGCGTACAACCTTTGCTCGCAGATGCCGCGCATGGGCCACACCGGCGCGCTCACCGAGCAGCAGATGAAGGACCTCACCGCGCTGCTGATGGACCCGGCCTCGCCGGTCAACCAGTAAGCCGCGGCAGGTTGGGCGTGAGCGGCGCGATGCTGCGCCTCTCGCGCAGGTAGCGCGCCGCTACGTCCCACACGGGCTCGCCGGCAGCGCCTTCGGCCACCGGGGCCCAGCCCGCCACCTTGTAGCGCTTGCCGGCTTCGATGGGCTTTCCGCGCAGGCGCATGTCCGTGATGCGCTGCCCCATCTTCGCCAGCGGGCTGCAGGCGTAGGTCATGCCGCCGACGCGCACCATGTCGCCGCCCTGTTGCAGGTAGGGGTCCGGGTTGAGCAGGTTGTCGGCGACGTCTTCGAGTATCGCCTTGATCTGCTCGCCCGAGAGCTCGTTCAGGGTCGAAGCGGGATAGGTGATGGCGGTCTGGTCCATCAAGTGCTCGGTGGTGATGGCGTCGCCCGGCAGCAACGTGCTGCCCCAGCGGAATCCCGGCGAGAACGCGATCTCGGCGCCTTTCACGTCGATCAGCGCATCGAGCAGCAGCTGGTCCCAGGTGCCGTTGAAGGTCCCGCGCCGGTAGAGCAGGCCCTCGGTGACAGCCAGCTTCTCCTCGAGCCGCGCGCGGTAGGGCGCGCGCACGCGCTCGATGTAGGAGGCCATCGCCGCGTCCGGCGGCAACAGGTTGGCGAACACCGGCAGCAGGCGATAGCGATAGCCGGCGATGGTGCCGCCCTTCACGTCGAGGTCGAGGACGGCGAGGAACTTGGCGTTCGAGCCGGCGTTGGTCACGAGGGTCTTGCCCACCACCACCGGCGCCGGCACGCCGTCGTGCGTGTGCCCGCCGAGGATCGCGTCGACGCCGCGCACGCGCGCGGCGAGCTTGAGATCCACGTCCATGCCGTTGTGCGACAAGAGCACCACGACCTGCGCGCCCTTGGCGCGCACCTCGTCCACCAGCTGCTGCAGCCGCGGCTCCTGGATGCCGAAGGTCCACTCCGCGACCATGTGGCGCGGATTGGCGATCGGTGTGTAGGGAAAGGCCTGGCCGATCACCGCCAGCGCCACGCCGTTCAACGAGCGCAGTGCATAGGGCTTGAACACCGGGTCCTCGAAGTCCGCGGTCTTCACGTTCTGCGCAAGGAACTCCATCGGCGCAAGCTCCTTCTCCACGGCCGCCTGCACGCGCTTGGCGCCGTAGGTGAACTCCCAGTGCGCCGTCATCAGATCGACGCCGAGGAGCTTCTGCGCGCCGATCATGTCGGCGCCCTCGGTCCACAGCGCGGTGGCGGATCCCTGCCAGGTGTCGCCGCCGTCCAGCATCAGCGCATGCGGGCGCGAGGCGCGCAAGCGCTTCACCAGCGTGGCGAGATGCGCGTAGCCGCCGACTTTGCCGTAGCGGCGCGCGGCGCGCTCGAAATCGAGATGGGTGAAGGCATGCGCGGCGGCGCTTCCGGCGGGAACGCCGAAGTGCTTCAAAAACGCCTCGCCGACGAGATGCGGCGGGCGCCCCGCGGCTTCCGCGACGCCGAGGTTGACGCTCGGCTCGCGGAAATAGACCGGCCGCAGCTGTGCGTGCGAGTCCGTCATGTGCAGCAGCGACAGGTTGCCGAACGGCGGCACCTGGTAGAGCTCGTCGGCTGCCTGCGCTGCGCTCGCGCCGGGGCGCAGGCTCGCGCCCGCCGACGCGGCGAGGGCGAGGAGGCGCAGGAATTCGCGTCGTTGCATGGCAGGATTGTGCATCACGCCTTGCGGGGGCAGCGAGTTTATCAGCCGCCCTTATCGGCGGATCAACACTGTGCTGTTGCCCTGGCGGCGAGCGCCTGCCGACAATAGCGCGTCACTGGAGGAGGAAAGATGCCCGGCCTGGTCCGGCCCCACGGCGGAGGACCGCTCAAGCCCCTGATGCTCGCCGGCGAGGCCCTCGCCGCCGAGCGCGTGCGCGCGCGCTCGCTGCCGCAGCTGCGCGTGAGCTCGCGCGAGAAGGGCGATCTCATCATGCTCGGCATTGGCGGCTTCACGCCGCTCGCCGGCTTCATGACGCGCGCCGACTGGGAAGGCGTGTGCGACGGCTACCGCACGGCGTCGGGCCTGTTCTGGCCGATCCCGATCACGCTGTCCACCGACGCGGGGATGGCCGACGGCGTCAGGACCGGCGCCGACATCGCGCTGGTGGATCCCGACTCGGACGAAATCCTCGCCACGATGCGCGTCAGCGAGAAGTACCGCATCGACAAGGCGCACGAGTGCATGTCGGTGTTCAAGACCACCGATGCCGCGCACCCGGGCGTGAAGCTGGTGATGCAGCAGGGCGACGTCAACCTCGCCGGCCCGGTGAAGGTGCTCTCGGACGGCGGCTTCAAGGCGAAGTACGGGGCGCTGTTCATGACGCCCGCCGAAACGCGCGCGGAGTTCGAGCGCCTGGGCTGGTCGCGCGTCGCCGCGTTCCAGACGCGCAATCCCATGCACCGCTCGCACGAGTACCTCGCCAAGGTGGCGATCGAGACCTGCGACGGCGTGCTGGTGCACTCGCTGCTCGGCGCACTGAAGCCGGGCGACATCCCGGCCGAGGTGCGCACGCACGCGATCGGCGTGCTGATCGAGAAATACTTCCGCCCGGGCACCGTGGTGCAGGCGGGCTATCCGCTCGACATGCGCTACGCCGGCCCGCGCGAGGCACTGCTGCACGCGCTGTTTCGCCAGAACTACGGCTGCTCGCACCAGATTGTCGGCCGCGACCACGCGGGCGTCGGCAGCTTCTACGGCCCCTTCGACGCGCATCGCATCTTCGACGAAATCCCGCGCGACGCGCTCGAGACGCAGCCGCTCAAGATGGATGTCACCTTCTGGTGCTACAAGTGCGGCGGCATGGCCTCGGGGCGCACCTGCGCGCATACCGACGCCGACCGACTGCAGGTGTCCGGCACGCAGTTGCGCAAGTGGCTTTCGGAAGGCAGTCCCGTGCCGCCCGAGTTCAGCCGGCCCGAAGTGCTCGAAGTGCTGAGGGCCTACTACGCGTCGCTCGACGGCGGCGGCGCGCGGTAGGCTCAGCGCGCGAATTCGATCCAGTAGATGGCAAACCCCAACGCGATGAGGGCGACGTCCGCGATCGCGATTACCAGGACGAGGAACGTGATGCGCCGTGCGGCCGGCTTCATCGGCAGCCACACGCGCTCCACGGTCCAGCGGTAGAGGGGCAGCCAGCCCCAGCGCCGGTCGCGCTCCAGGTACACCTTCAGCGCTACGCCCCAGGCGTGCAGGCTGCGATCGACCGCCGCCGCCTGCGCTTCGCCCGCCGGGCCGTACTCGTCGGTGATGGTGAGCCGGCTGCCCGCGGGCACGGGCTCGATCTCGAAGCGGGTGGATTTCTTCAGGCCCTCTGCGTAATCCACCCGCAAGCCGGGATCCGGCGTGCGCGCGACGCGCGCGCGCATCACCGTGCGCTGCCCGTTGCTGTGATTCAGCACTTCGGCCCGGAAGCGGTCCGGCGCCTCCTGCTCCCAGGAGGCGAACTCGAGGAACGGATTGATGCGGTAGAGCCGTTCCACGTCGCTGCAGAAGGCAGCGAGCTCACCCGGGTCCAGGCCTGTCTCCAGCACCACCCAGGCGGCGTCCGCGCCAGGCGGCGCGCCGGCGCCCGTCATCGGGGATAGGGCACGATCAGCAGTGGCACCGACAGGGTGCGCAGCAGCGTCTCCAGCTGCATGCGCGAGCGCAACCCGCTTACCCGCGGTGGGCGCGGCGAACCGATCACCACCAGGTCCGGCTTGATGCTCGCCGCCGCTTCGAGCAGGCACTCGGCGGGCTTGCCAAGCACGACGCGGCGCTCGTAGCGCAGCCCGGCCTCGGCCGCGCTGTTGCGTACGCGCGCCACCTCCGCCTCGATCTCGCGCTCCAGCTGCTGCTCGACGTGCTCGCCGTAGGCGTCGCGCGTCGAGGCGTTGTTGAGCCAGTCGTCGCCCATCATGCCCTTCCAGAAGTCGGGCACCACGACGAGTTGCGACAAGCGCGCCCCCGGCGCGACGAGCTCGAGCGCGGCGCGCTCGGCCGCGCGCGCCCCGGGGGTACCGTGGCTCGCCAGCAGGATGTGGCGGTAGTCGGGCAGCGCTGCGCGCTAGACGAAGATGTAGACCAGCAGCGCGATGACGAGCGACAGCAGGAGCGCCATGAAGTCTTCGTGCCGGTCGCTCTTGAAGACGGTGAGCGCCGAGCCGCGGTCGAATTTGTCTTCAGCCATGATTGTCTCCCGTGTTCAGATTGTTTCGCTGACCAGCAGCCACACCACGAGCAGGGACCCGAGCGCCTTGATGACGCCCACGATGCTGCCCACCACCAGCGGCTGCCCGCCCGCCTGCTTGATGGAGGCCATGGTGATCTGCATGCCCAGCCCGACCAGGCCGAAAGTGAAGAACCAGGCGATCAGGTCGCGGAACATGGCGATCTTCTTCGCCGTGTGGCGCACCGCGCGGTGCGCCTTGACCAGCACGTCGTTCGCCGGCTTCGCCATCACCTTGGCGTTCACCAGGCCGCGCAGCGTGTCGTCGTCGTCGATCGACATGAGCTTCTTGTTCTCGATCAGCCGCTGCAGAGCCGCCTGCTGGTCCTTGCGCTGCACCTTGCCGGCCTCCGCCTTGAGCGCCGCGAGGTCCTTGTCGTTCAGCAGCCTGCTGACGACCTTGCCCTCGCGGTCCTTGGTCGTCAATACCTTGTCGCTGTTGTCGAAGTAGCTGCCCTGGTAGTGCAGCGCCGGCGCGAAGATCCCGGTCGAGGACAGCGCGAACATCAGGATGAAGCCCAGCACGAAGACCGGGAACTTGCCGACGATCACCTGGACGAGATCCACCTTCTGCGCGGACACCTCGCGGCGCACGTACCACACCGCCAGCCACAGCACGATGATCGGCAGGAACAGCACGCGCGTGATGTTGAAGATCTCGGCGACCTTCAGTGTCTCGATGCCGTTGGGCTGGAACGCGAGCGCGGCGCCCGCCACCTGCGCGGAGTTGAGGATGCCGGTGCCGGCCCAGGCGCCGAACTGGATGTAGCCCATGCCCATCGACTTGCCGACGATCGGGAAGATGAACATGCACAGCACGCCGAACAGCAGGATCGTGCCGATGGTGTAGGCGATCTCGGTGGACTTGGCCTGCACCACCGGGGCCGCAGCCACCGCCGCGGACACGCCGCACACGCCGACGCCGGCGGCGAGCACGCCGGTCATCGAGTTGGGCATGTTGCGCCGCGCTCCCAGCCACAGCACCACGCCCACCGAGCCGAGCACGAAGAAGCCGATCAGCACGACCGAGAGCTTCCCGAGGTGCGCCAGCTCCGCGAGGCTGTAGAGCGCGCCCAGCAGAATGACCCCGGTCTTGAGGCCCAGGCGCGAGAGCCGCACGCCGTTCTCCGCCCAGCCCGGCACCTTGAACACGTTGACGATGATGATGCCGGCGAGGATGCCCATCACCACGTAGTTCAAGTTCATCACGCTGGCGAAATTGAAGCCGAGGGTCGGCTGCGCCGCCCGCCCCCATTGCGCCATCAGCGGGTCGAGCCCCCATTTCACGATGAAGGCCACCGCCATGATGAAGATCACGCCGCCGACCATGGAGAGGAGGTAGTCACCCTGGCCTTCCTTCGGTGTCGTCAGCAGCTGCAAGAGGCCGGCTACGATGCCGATGGCGCCGAAGGTGTAGCCGAGTATCTGCATCTCGCCCGCGTTGCGCCCGGAGCCGAGGAACTTGATGACCGGTTCCATCGCCCCCGACTGCACCATGTAGGCATAGGCCACCATGAGGATTCCCAGTACCAGGGGCCAGACCGACCTGCGGGTATAGACCATGTTCGGCGTCTCCCTAATTGTTGTCGTTGTGCTTGCGGCGGGCGCAGTCGTCTGCGCTTCGATGCCGTGCCGGCGATTCTTACAGCGCGTTGCGCGAGCGGCCCAATAATATATTCATGGGCGCCTTAGGGTCTTCTATCGCGCGTCTCATTTGCGCGATTCTTGGTGCAGTGCGGGAGTGATGATGCATTGCGATGGTACCAATCGAGTGACGACGACGCCTTGTGCGCTGCGTCAACTTTGCCTTGTCGGTGCGGGCGAGCGCGATAACGGCGCGCCCCCGGGGCGCGACTTGCCCAGCGCCTCCCTAGCCGGCGGGGCGCATCGCGCTCGCGCTCTGCAGCGCGGCGAGACGCTCCTTGGCGAACTGCACGAAGCCGCTCACCAGGAGCGAGTGGAAGCGCTCTTTCGGATACACCACCGCGAGGTGGCGGTGGAGGCGCGGTGAGAGTGGGACCTGCACCAGCTGGCCGAGCTGCGTTTCCTTGGCGACGGTGGCGCGCGACATGATGGCGAAACCCAGGCCGGTCGCCACCAGGCCCTTGAGCGCCTCGGGGCTGCCCAGCTCCATGACCACCTGCATCGTGTCGGGCGGCACGCCCGCCTTCTGCAGGTAGTGGTCGATGACTTCGCGCGTCCCCGACCCGGGCTCGCGGCTGATGTAGGCGTGCTCGGTGAGCGCCTTGGGCGTCGCCGACTTGAGCTTGGCCAGCGGGTGCGCGGGGGCGCACACCACCTGCAGCTCGTCGTCGCAGACCACGTCGGACACGAGCGAGGGCAGGTGCGACTCGCCCTCGATGAAGCCCAGGTCGAGCGCGCGCTCCGCGACGCGGTCCTGCACCGCCTCGGAATTGGCCACGAACAGCCGCGGCACCACGCCGGGGAAGCGCGCCTTGAACTCGCCGAGGATCTGCGGCAGCAGGAACTCGGCGATGGTGGTGCTCGCGCCGATGAGCAGCGGCCCTGCCACCTGGCCGCTCATTTCCTTGAGGCGCGTGTCCAGCTCGGCGGACATGACGAGGATGCGCTCGGCGTACTCCAGCGCCACCTGCCCGGCGGGTGTGAGCGCGATGCGCCCGTGCGCGCGATCGAAGAGCCGCGTGTTGAAGTGCTCCTCGAGCTGGCGGATCTGGAAGGTGACCGCGGGCTGCGTCATGAACAGCGCCTCGGCCGCCTTGGTGAAGGAGAGGTGCTTCGCCACTGCGTGGAAGACCTGCAGGCGACGGTCCGCCATGACATCCCGCAACCGTGAACAGAAAGATTCATTCAAGCATAAAGGCGAGTGGCCATAAAGGCGTCCGGAAGGCCCCCTAATGGCCCGGCGCGTGCCGCATTGCGGTTGCTGCACCGCACATCCGGTCGCGCGCTCCATTCGTCGGCTCCCCCCGTAAGCATCTGTATCGGCGTGGCATTCGTTCCTCGCCGTGCGCGCCCCGCGCGCGCAATGTCGGAGGCGAAAGGGTGGGAGATGAGCACGCCACAGGGCAGAACCGAACTTGTCCGGCTGGAGTCCGATCTCGCGGCACGCATGGAAATGCTGTTCCGGCGTTGCCCGGCGCTCCACGGCTTCTCGGTGCAGCTAGGCTCGAGCGTGAGCCGCGAGCGGATCGCGCAGGATCTGCAAGTCGGCCTGTTGCTTGCCGACGTCGTCTGGCACCAGCCGTTGAACGGCGATCAGGCTGCGACGCTGGTCGAGGAGATCTCGCAGGAGCTGCTCGAGCTGGTGGACGAGCGGCCGGAAGCCACCGCGCTGCTGCGCGGCCGCACCTTTGTCCGGGTCCTGAACTGACCGTGCCGCGGCGTCGCCGCCGAGCGTCGTCGCGGCGTGTCACGCCCGTCAACCCTATCCCACCGTTTGGCGGCAAGTCCCTAATTTTCCTGTGCGTTTCCGGCCGTTTGGTAGAGAATTCCCCCCGCCGCACCGGGCTTGGACCGCGGCTTGATTCGTTGCAACAGGAGCCCGCCTGGCCCAGAGCAGCAGGATGTCGAACCCGTACGCGCGCCTAGTGCTGCCCTTCCGACGCCGCCTGTTGCAGGTCGCCGTTGCGTCCTGCTTCGCGACAGCGCTGCACGCCAATCCCGTCGGCCCCTCGGTGGTAAGCGGTGCGGCGACGTTCAACGCCGTCGGGAAGAACCTGACGGTGACGAATTCGCCCGGCGCGATCATCCACTGGCAGGGCTTCTCGATCCGGCCCGACGAGGTCACCCGGTTCATGCAGTCAGGGGCGGCGAGCGCGGTGCTGAACCGGGTCACGGGACCCGAGCACTCGGCGATCCTCGGGCAGCTCCTGTCGAACGGCCGGGTGTTCCTGATCAACCCGAACGGCGTGACGGTCGGGGCCGGCGCCAGGATCGACACCGCCGGCTTCGTCGCGTCGAGCCTGAATCTTGCGAACGAGGACTTTCTCGCCGGCAAGTTCCGGTTCACCGACCCGGGAAACGCCGGAAAGGTGACCAACGCCGGCACGATCAACGCGCACTCCGGCGGGCCGGTGTACCTCGTCGCGCCGACCGTGGAGAACCACGGGGTGATCACGGCGCCGAACGGCGACGTGATCCTCGCGGCCGGAAAGAGCGTGGAGCTGGTCTCGACGGCGAGCCCGGATATCCGGGTGCAAATCCAGGCCGGCGGCGAAGCGCTCAA
>Ga0180077_1000087_pt1 | contig 11217 bp, 6 predicted proteins | sample EasRiv466_16_10D_FD_123014 | JGI IMG/M metagenome (GOLD analysis project Ga0180077, IMG submission 123014) | Soil microbial communities from meander-bound floodplain in the East River, Colorado, USA - East River metaG ERMLT466_16_10D | ecosystem: Environmental > Terrestrial > Soil > Floodplain ...
ACGTCGAGCAGCAGCACGTCCTTGACGTCGCCCTTCAGCACGCCCGCCTGGATCGCGGCGCCGACGGCCACCGCCTCGTCGGGGTTGACGTCCTTGCGCGGCTCCTTGCCAAAGAACTCGCGCACCTTGTCGATCACCTTCGGCATGCGCGTCTGGCCGCCGACCAGAATCACGTCGGCGATGTCCGCGGCCTTCACGCCCGCGTCCTTGATGGCGATGCGGCACGGCTCGATGGTCCTTTCGATGAGCTCGTCCACCAGCGACTCGAACTTGGCCCGCGTGACTTTCATCGCCAGGTGCTTGGGCCCCGAGGCGTCCGCGGTGATGTAGGGCAGGTTGATCTCGGTCTGCTGCGACGACGACAGCTCGATCTTGGCCTTCTCGGCCGAATCCTTCAGCCGCTGCAGCGCGAGCACGTCCTTCGACAGGTCGACGCCGGCCTCCTTCTTGAACTCGGTGACGATGTGGTCGATCAGGCGCTGGTCGAAGTCCTCGCCGCCCAGGAACGTGTCGCCGTTGGTCGACAGCACCTCGAACTGCTTCTCGCCCTCGACGTCCGCGATCTCGATGATCGAGATGTCGAAGGTGCCGCCGCCCAGGTCGTACACCGCGATCTTGCGGTCGCCTTTTTCCTGCTTGTCCATGCCGAAGGCGAGTGCCGCCGCGGTCGGCTCGTTGATGATGCGCTTGACGTCCAGGCCGGCGATGCGGCCGGCGTCCTTGGTGGCCTGGCGCTGCGAATCGTTGAAGTAGGCCGGCACCGTGATCACCGCCTCGGTGACTTCCTCGCCGAGGTAGTCCTCGGCCGTCTTCTTCATCTTGCGCAGGATCTCGGCGGACACCTGCTGCGCCGCCATCTTCTTGCCGCGCACCTCGACCCAGGCGTCGCCGTTGTCGGCCTTGACGATGCGGTAGGGCATCAGGCCGATGTCCTTCTGCACTTCCTTCTCCTCGAAGCGGCGGCCGATCAGGCGCTTGACCGCGTAGATGGTGTTCTTGGCATTGGTCACTGCCTGCCGCTTGGCAGACGCGCCGACGAGGATCTCGCCGTCCTCCGAGTAGGCCACGACCGAGGGGGTCGTGCGCGCGCCTTCGGAGTTCTCGATCACCTTGGGCTTGCCGCCCTCCATGATCGCGACGCACGAGTTGGTCGTGCCCAGGTCGATGCCGATGATCTTTGCCATGGTGATTCCTTCAGTTCGATGCCAAGTTACTGTCGGAGATGGGGTTTCCGGTGCCGTTTTCAACTGCCTTCGCCTTGGCCACGCTGACCAGCGCGGGCCGCACTACCCGGTCGTGAAGGGTGTAGCCCTTCTGCAGGACGGCGACGACCGTATTGGGCTCCTGGTCCGACTCGACGGCGGCCATGGCCTGGTGACGGTGGGGGTCGAATCGCTGGCCGCGCGCCGGGTTCAAGTCGGCGACGCCGGCCCGATCGAACGCGTTGCGCAGCTGGCGCTGCGTCAACTCGACGCCCGTGCGCAGTGCATCGGCGCTCGCGCCCGCGGTACCCAGAGCGGCGTCCAGGCCGTCCATGACCCCGAGCAGGTCCTCGACGATGCGCTCGGCGGCGAACTTGCGCGCCTGCGCGATATCCGCCTGCGCGCGCTTGCGCGCGTTCTCCGCGTCGGCAAGGGCCCGCAGCCAGGCTTCCCTCTGCTCGTTGAGCTTGGACTGCGCCTCTGCCAGCAACTCATCGAGCGAACTGGCCTCTTCGGCCTGGCTTGGAGGAACTACGTCGCTTTGCGCTTTGGGATCGGACATCGGGCGAAAAGTGGCCTGTTCAAGCTAGCTATATTGGGAAAAAAAGGCCCACTTCAAGCTTGGGCCCGGGCGCGCCAGCCTCGGAAGTATCGCGGATTTTGCCGGAGTGGATGACGAAGGTATCATTCCACTTTAATTGGATGCGATAACGGCCTGACGTGAAAAGGCTTATAGTGCATCCATGGCGTTGGGCAGGGGGAGAAGTTCGTGAGCGCAGCGGAGACGAGGCCCATCAAGGTCCTCGTCATCGACGACAGCAACACCATCCGGCGTAGCGCGGAGATCTTTCTGCGCCAGGCGGGCTTCGACGTGATTCTCGCCGAGGACGGCTTCGACGCGCTCGCAAAGATCAGCGACCACCGTCCCAGGGTCATCTTCGTCGACATCATGATGCCGCGGCTCGACGGCTACCAGACCTGCGCGCTCATCAAGCAGCACCCGCGGCTCAAGTCCACGCCGGTCATCATGCTCTCGAGCAAGGACGGCGTGTTCGACCGTGCGCGCGGGCGGCTCGCCGGCTCCGACCGCTACCTCACCAAGCCTTTCACCAAGGAGGCGCTGATCGACGCTGTGAACGAGTACGTGAAGCCGCCTGCCGTGACCCCGTGAATCCACCCTCCAGAGGCCCAGTGCCATGCCGATCAAGAACATCCTAGTCGTTGACGACTCTCCCACCGACCGCCAGTACCTGAGCGATCTGCTCGCCAAGAGCGGCTATGCAGTGAGCACTGCGGAAAGCGCCGAGGAGGCGCTTGTCAAGGTGCGGCGGGAGCGGCCGGACCTGGTCCTGATGGACGTGGTGATGCCGGGGCAAAACGGCTTCCAGGCCACGCGCACGCTGAGCAAGGACAGCGAGACCAAGGACATCCCGGTGATCATCTGCACCACCAAGGGCCAGGAAACCGACCGCGTCTGGGGGTTGCGCCAGGGTGCACGCGACTACATCGTCAAGCCGGTGAGCCAGGCCGACCTGCTCGCCAAAATCACGGCACTCGGCTGATGGCGGAACGCATCTCGCTGCGAGACTACCAGCGCGAGCTGTCCGCCCGCCTGCAGGGCGCCGCGGGCCGCCACGCCCTGTCCAAGCTCGGGATGCAGGTCGGGGCTGAGGCATGGCTGGTCGACCTGGCCGAAGCGGGCGAGGTGGTGCCGGTCCCGCCGATCACCCCCGTGCCGCTGGCGCGGCCGTGGTATCGGGGCGTGGCGAACATCCGCGGCAATCTTTACAGCGTGGTCGATTTCTCCGTCTTTCTCGGGGGGGCGGCGGCAGTCCCGAGCGAGCAGGCCCGGCTGCTGCTCCTTGGCGAGCGCTTTCGCATGGGCTGCGCGCTGCTGGTGGACCGCTCGCTCGGCCTGCGTAATCCGGAGGAGCTGCGACCGCTCGCCCCTGAGGCGCCGCGGGCGCCGTGGGTGCGGGCGGAGTACGGCGACAAGGAAGGCGCGCGCTGGAAGGAATTGAACGTGGCGCAACTGGTGCAGCGTCCCGAGTTCCTGGCGGCGGGCGCATGACCGCGGTGGCGTCCGGCATCGATCAGGCAGGAAACGCTCTGCGATAGGGGAGAGACATATGGCATTCAAGATGGCTGCACGTCCAATCGTCGGGCGCGGTGAGGCGCCCGCGGCGAAGGTCGCCGCCGCCGCGCCGGCTGCGCCAGCGGGCGACCTGCCGCTCATCGGGCATCTGGCCACTGCGCGCAAGCTGCAGATCCTCATCGGGCTGCTGGTCCTGTTCCTCGCGGCCGCGGCGGCCTGCGTGTTCGCCAACTACCGGCTGACCTCGCAGTTCACCGTGTACCAGTCGACGGCCACCGAGATGCAGATGCTGTCGCAGCGAATTGCCAACAGCGGGCAGCAGGCGGCGCAGGGCAGCCCGGCAGCGTTCGGCCAGCTCAAGCAGGGGCAGGACCAGTTCTTCGCGGACCTGCGGCTGCTGCTGCTCGGCGGCGAGCGCTTCGGCGTATCCGTGCCGCCGTCCCCCGACGCGATGGGCACGGCACTGCGCGACCTGGAGAAGCTCTGGGTGCCGGTGGACAAGAACATCTCGCTCATCCTTTCCCAGGAGAAGAGCCTGGTCGAGCTGCGCCAGCGGGAGCAGCTGATCGAGCGCACGGCGCCGCAGCTGGCGCTGCGCGCGCAGGAGCTGATGGTCAGCGCCCGAGATGCGCGCGAAGCCTACGGCGTGGTGACCTTCAGCCAGCAGCTCTACCAGGATGTCGCCAACTTCGACTTCATCAACGCGGTGCGGCTGCTCTCGACTGACCGCCCCAACCCCGAGGTCGCGCGGCTGCTCGGCAACAACACCAGCCAGTTCCTGCGCGTGGTGAATGCGCTGATCGGCGAGACCAAGGTGGCGGGCATTCCGCCCGTCGCCAACGAGGCGGTGCGGCGGCGCGCCCAGGAGCTGCGCAAGCTGGTGGCGCCGTTCGCCGAGGCGGTGCAGGCGATCATCGGCGAGATGCAGGCGCTCGCCGCCGCCAAGCAGGCGAGCCGCGACATTTTCGGTGCCAGCGAGACGCTGCTGAAGTCCACCGTCGCGGTCGGCAATCTGCACGAGCAGTCGGCGCGGGGGCAGGCGGCGTACGCCTGGGCGGCAGTGGTGTTCGCATTGCTCGCGCTCGGTTCCCTGCTGCTGCTCGGCCGCGTGTACCTGGCCGACAGCCGCCGCCGGGCAATTGAGAGCGAGCGGCAAAACCGCGCGAACCAGGCGGCCATCCTGCGTCTGCTCGACGAGATCGGCAACCTCGCCGACGGCGACCTGACCGCGCGCGCGCGCGTGACCGAGGAGATCACCGGCGCCATCGCGGACTCCATCAACTTCACCGTGGACGAGCTGCGCCGCCTGGTGGCGGGGATCACCACTGCCGCGCAGCAGGTGACCGCGGCGACCGCCGAAGCGCAGTCGACGTCGGCGCAGTTGCTGCAGGCCGCGCAGCGGCAGGCCAGCGAGATCCAGGGCACCGGCCAGTCGGTGGTGAGCATGGCGCAGTCGATGACCCAGGTATCGAGGCGCGCAGGCGAGTCCGTGAAGGTGGCGCAGTCCTCGCTCAGCGCCGCAGAGAAGGGCGCGCAGGCGGTGCAGAACGCGATCCGCGGCATGAACGACATCCGCGAGCAGATCCAGGAGACCTCCAAGCGCATCAAGCGGCTGGGCGAGAGCTCGCAGGAGATCGGCGAGATCGTGCAGCTCATCTCGGACATCACGGAGCAGACCAACGTGCTGGCGCTGAACGCCGCCATCCAGGCGGCGTCTGCCGGCGAGGCGGGCCGCGGCTTCACCGTGGTGGCGGAGGAGGTGCAGCGGCTGGCCGAGCGCTCGGCGGAGGCGACCAAGCACATCGGCGCGATCGTCAAGTCGATCCAGCGCGACACGCAGGACGCGGTCGAGGCGATGGAGCGCAGCACCCGCGGTGTCGTCGAAGGCACGCGAACCGCCGACGAGGCCGACCGCGCCCTGCGCGAGATCGAGCAGGTGTCCAACAAGCTGGCCGAGCTGATCGGCTCGATCGCCGACTCCACGGAGAAGCAGGCCGCCTCCGCGACGCGGGTCGCCGAAGCGATGAACGGGATTCTCGCGGTCACGCAGATGACCACCGAAGGCACGCGGCGCACGGCAGCCTCCGCGCAGCGGCTGACGACACTGGCCGATGAGCTGAGGGCCTCGGTGGCGGGCTTCAAGCTCGCCTGAGGAAAGCTCCGGGGTGAACGCCTCCGCCACCATCCTGTCCTGGATCACCGCCGAGGTGGACCAGGCGTTGACGCGGGTGCGCGAGCAGATCGCCAAGTTCGCGGCCGCGCCCGGCGAGGCGGCGCTGCTCAAGCCCTGTCCCGAGCACCTGCACCAGGTGAGCGGGGCGCTGCGCATGGTCGGACTCGCGGGCGCGACGCGCTTCTGCGAGGAGATCGAGGGGGGGCTGGCGGGTCTCGACAGCGCGCGTCCGGGCGCGCAGGCGATCGGCGTGATCGACAAGGCGGTGCTCGCGCTGAAAGAGTTCGTCGACGGCCTGGAGCGCGGCCAGTCGAACGTGCCGCTGCGGCTGCTCCCTGCCTATCGCGAGCTGAAGACGCTGCAGGGCAAGTCCGATGCCACGGAAAAGGACCTGTTCTTTCCCGACCTTACGCTCGCGGCGCCGGCGCATCCGGGCGCGCAAGCCGTCCCCGCGGGGCAGCTCCCGGCCCACCTGCTCGCGCAGCGAGCGCTGTTCCAGCGTGGCCTGCTCGCGGCACTGCGCGGCCAGGCGCCGGGGTTCGGGGACATGCGCAAGGCGCTGTCCGCCCTGCACCAGGTTGGCGCGCAGCTGCCTGAGCCGCGCGCCTTGTGGTGGGCGGCCGAGGGCCTGCTGGATGGCTTCGCGGAACCGCCGGATGCCGACTGGCTGGCGCGGGCGAAGGCGCTGTGCAACAAGGTGGACTTCCAGATGCGCGACCTCGCGGCCGGCGCGCAGCCGGTGAACGAAGCGCTGCTGCGCGACCTGCTGTACGCGATCGCCAAGTGCAAGCCTGCCACGCCGCGCCTCAGGGAAATCAAGCAGCTCTTCCAGCTCGATGGCCAGTTCCCGGACGACGATGCCGGCGGCGTCATGGCATACGACATGGACTGGCTGGGGCCGGCGCTGGCCGACCTGCGCGCGCGCCTCGAGGCCCTGAAGGGCATGTGGCTGCAATACGTCTCGGGCGAACCGAAGAGCGCCGCGCGCTTTCGCGAGCTGGTGGCCTCGTTCAAGGCCAAGGCCGCAGAAGTGGGCAGCGCGCCACTGGTCAAGCTGCTCGATGCCATCGCGCTGGTCACGTCGCGCCTGCCCGATCCCTATCCGCCGGACAGCCATGCCGTGGTCATCGAAATGGCTTCTGCCTTCCTGCTGGCGGAGAGCCTGATCGAGAACTTCACCGCGCCCGCCGCCGACGCCGAGGAACAGATCGGCATCATGGGGGGCTGGCTGCTCGATGCCGCCAAGGGCAAGTCCACAGGCGAGCTGCCCGCCGGGCTGCGCGCCGAGCTGAACGAGCGCATCGGCGCGCTCAAGCTGCGCGCGCAAGTCGCGCGCGAGATCGTCGCCAACCTGCAGCACGTCGAGAAGGTGCTCGACGGCTTTGTGCGCGACCCGGCCACGCGCGGCGCCCTGCCGGGCCTCGCCACGCATCTTCGCCAGATGCATGGCGCCCTCATGGTGCTGGGCTTCGAGTCCGCAGCGCGCGTGGCGGCGATCTGCGAGCGCCTCGTCGCGCAATGCGCGCAGGCCGACCACGCCGGGGCCGCCGAGGACATGGACTGGATCGCCGAGGGGCTGAGCAGCCTGGGCTTCTTCCTCGATCCCTGCCTGAACGGCCGCGAGCCTGCAGAGCAGGCGATCGAGCTGTTCTTCCGGCGCTACGAAAAGGCGCATACGCCGCCGGCCGAGCGCGAGTTCGACTCGACGGTCGTGTTGACGGCAGCGGCGGTCAAGGCGGCCGACGCCGCCGAGGCCGCGGTCGCTGCAGCAATCGCCGCGGCGGCTGCCACGCCCAAGCCGAAGGTCTTGCCGGCGCGACCAGAGGTCAACCGCGAGCTGCTCGACATCTACCTGGAGGAAGCGGCCGAAGTGCTCGCGGGCATCGACGCGGCGGTACCCGCCTGCCGCGCAACGCCGCAGGACCGCGACGCGCTCACCACCATCCGCCGCGGCTTCCACACCCTCAAGGGCAGCGGCCGCATGGTGGGGCTGATGGACCTGGGCGAGGTCGCCTGGGAGATCGAGCAGGTGCTGAATCTCTGGCTGGAGCAGAAACGGCCCGCCAGCGCCGAATTGCTCGAGCTCATCGCGCTGGGCAGCCGCTCCTTCGCCGGCTGGGTGGCGCGCCTGCGCGACGGCAGCCTCACGCAGGAAATCGAAGCCAACGAGCTCGTCGAGCTCGCTGCGCGCCTGAAGCAGGTCGAGACGCCGGCACCCGTGTCGGTTCCCGTGGTGCCGCCCGCACCCGCGCTGCAGCCTGCGCCAGTTGCCGAGGCGATGCCCGCGACCCTCGCCGAGTCCGAGCCGGCGTTCGATTTCATCCAGCGGGGACAAACAGGGTCGATGCCGGCCGTTGCCCAGGAGCCTGCGCTCATGCCCGCGCCGGCGACGGCGGCTGCGCCGGACGTTGCGGCAGAGCGCACGGCGCCGCCCCCGCCGCCGGACATGCCGCAGGACGTTCTGGTCGGCGAGGTTCGCGTCGCGCCGCACCTGTTCGACATTTACCTGAAGGAGGCGCTCCAGCACCTCGCCGCCCTGGAGGCGCACGCAGAGGCCTGGCGGGCGTCGTCCGGGATGGAGGTATCCCCGGAGTTCGAGCGCGCCGCCCACACGCTGGCGAGCAGCTCGCGCACCGCGGGATTCGCGCCGCTCGCCGCGCTGGCGGGCACGCTCGAGCAATGGACGCGCCATGCCCCGCTGACGACCGCGGCCCAGGACATCCGGACGGTGATGGCGGCGATCGAGGGACTGCGCGAGCGGGTCGAAGCGGTGGCGCGGCGCGAAGCGCCGGCGCCCACCGATGCGCTCGACGGCGCACTGCGCGCCCTTGTCGCGCGCCTGCTCTCGCCGCCGCCCCCTGCCAAGCCGCAGCCCAAGGCAGCGCCGGCACGCGAGGCGAAGGGCGGCCGAGAGCAGCGCGTGCTGCGCGACGACCTCGACGCGCAACTGCTGCCGGTCTTTCTCGAGGAGGCGCAACAGCTGCTGCCGCAGATCGGCGCCGATTTGCGCGACTGGAAGGCAAAGCCGGGCGACGCGCAGGTGAGCCGGTCGCTGCAGCGCGGGCTGCACACGCTGAAGGGCAGCGCGCGCATGGCGGGCGCGATTCGCCTGGGCGAACTGACGCACATCATGGAGAGCCGCATCGACGCGGCGCTGGAGGCCGGCGAGCTTTCCGCGGCGCTGTTCGGCGAGCTCGAGCAGAAGCTGGACCGGCTGAGCGTGGATCTGGAGCGCATGCAGTACGCGCCGGAGACGGGCGCGGCGGCATCGGCCGAAGCGCCGCGCGCCGAGGTGCCGCTGCCCAGCCCGGCGGCGATGCTGCGGGTCAACGCTGACGTCCTCGATCAGCTGATCAACGAGTCGGGTGAGGTGAGCATCGCGCGCACGCGCGTGGAAGCAGAGCTGCGCGCGGTCAAGCAGTCGATCGTCGACCTGAGCGACAGCGTGGCGCGGCTGCGCGGCCAGCTGCGCGAGATCGAGGTCCAGGCCGACAGCCAGATGCAATCGCGCGCCACCGAGCTGGAGTCGCGCAACCGCGAGTTCGATCCGCTGGAGTTCGACCGCTACACCCGGCTGCAGGAGCTCACCCGGCTGATGGCCGAGAGCCTGCACGACGCCACCTCGATCCAGCAGACGCTGGCCAAGAGCCTGGGCGACGCCGATGGCGCGCTCGCGCACCAGTCGCGCGTCAGCCGCGACGTGCAGCAGGCGCTGATGCGCATGCGCGCGGTGCCGTTCGCCAACCTGAACGAGCGCCTGTACCGCATCGTGCGCCAGACCGCGCGCGAGCTGGGCAAGAGCGCCGAGCTGGATATCCAGGGCAGCCAGGTGGAGCTCGACCGCAGCGTGCTCGAGCGCATCGGCGCGCCGCTCGAGCACATGCTGCGCAACGCGCTGACGCACGGCCTGGAGGCGCCGGAGGCGCGCGCGGCCGGCGGCAAGCCGGAGGCCGGCCACATCACCGTCGGCCTGCGCCAGGAGGCCAACGAGATCGCCCTCACCGTGAGCGACGACGGCGCCGGGCTCGACCTGGAGAAGCTGCGCCGCCGCGCCCTCGAGCGCGGGCTGCTGGCGGCCGAGGCGAGCGTCAGCGACGCCGACGCCGCGCAACTGATCTTCGTCTCTGGCCTGTCCACCGCCGACGCGGTCACCGAGCTCGCCGGGCGCGGCGTGGGCATGGACGTGGTGCGCAGCGAAATTGGCGCGATCGGCGGGCGCGTGGACATCGCCACGGCGCGCGGCCAGGGCACGACCTTCACGGTCTACCTGCCGCTCACGCTGGCGGTGACGCAGGCGGTGCTGGTGCGCGCCGCCGGCTTCGCCTGCGCGGTGCCTTCGGCGATGGTCGAGCAGGTGCTGCGCCTGAAGGCCGACGCCATGGCGGCGCAATTCGCCGCCAACGCCGTCGAGTTCCAGGAGCGCAGCTACCCCCTGTACGACCTCGCACGCCTGCAGGGCAACGCCGCGGAGGCGATGGCCCCGGGCTACCATTCGGTGCTGCTGCTGCGCAGCGGCGCGCAGCGCATCGCGCTGCACGTGGACGAGCTGCTGGGCAACCAGGAGATCGTGGTGAAGGCGATCGGCCCGCAACTCGCGCGCGTGCCCGGTATCTCGGGCGCGACGGTGCTCGCCGACGGGCGCATCGCGCTGATCGTCAACCCGGTGCAGCTGGCGCAGCGCTCGCGCGGCGCCCCGCTGCGCGAGATGACGCAGCCGGTGCCGGCGGCGAGCGCCGCGCCGCTGATCATGGTGGTGGACGACTCGCTCACCGTGCGCAAGATCACCGGGCGCCTGCTCGAGCGCGAGGGCTATCGCGTGCTCGCCGCCAAGGACGGGCTGGACGCGCTCGAGCTGATGAAGGACGTGCTGCCGGCCGTGATGCTGGTGGACATCGAGATGCCGCGCATGGACGGTTTCGACCTGACGCGCACCTTGCGGGAGGACCCGCGCACGCGCGGCATCCCGATCATCATGATCTCCTCGCGCACCGCGGGGAAGCACCGCGACCAGGCGATGCAGCTCGGCGTCGACGCCTTCCTCGGCAAACCGTACCCCGAGGTGGAGCTGCTGCGGTACCTCTCCGGATTCCTTGAGGCGGCGCGCGCATGAATCCACCCGTCGTCACGCACGGACCCAGGGGCACGCAGTTCGAGACGCAGGCCCAGGTCGGCAAGTACCCGATCCTGCGCGAGATCGGCCGCGGCGCGACCAGCCACGTCTACCTCGCGCGCGATCCGTTCGCCGATCGCGAGGTGGCAATCAAGGTATTCCTGTTCGACCAGCAGGCCGATCCGCAGACCGAGCGCATGATGCACAAGGCCTTCCTCGCGGAGGCCTCGCTCGCCGGCAAGCTCAATCACCCTCACATCGTCGACATCCTCGACGCGGTGGCCGAGCCCGACCACAGCTACGTGGTGATGGAGTACATCGCCGGCAGGGCGCTGGACGCCCATGCCGACGTGACCAACCTGCTGCCGCTCGGCAAGGTGGTGGAGATCGTCTTCAAGTGCATCCGCGCGCTGGAGTACGCCTTCCAGCACGGCGTGATCCACCGCGACATCAAGCCGGGCAACATCCTGCTGTCCAGCAGCGGCGAGACCAAGGTGAGCGACTTCGGCGCCTCGTTCCAGCAGCGCCACGGCCAGGAGACCACGCAGATCACCGGCGTGGGCTCGCCCGCCTACATGTCGCCCGAGCAGGTGCGCATGGAGCACCTCACGCACCAGACCGACATCTACTCGCTCGG
>Ga0180077_1000088_pt1 | contig 11159 bp, 12 predicted proteins | sample EasRiv466_16_10D_FD_123014 | JGI IMG/M metagenome (GOLD analysis project Ga0180077, IMG submission 123014) | Soil microbial communities from meander-bound floodplain in the East River, Colorado, USA - East River metaG ERMLT466_16_10D | ecosystem: Environmental > Terrestrial > Soil > Floodplain ...
CCGGCGGGTGGTTTGCTGCGGGTACTCGTGGGTTGAGTGCCCGCAGCAAACCGGGACCCGCCAGAGGACCACGCTTTGCGGCGCCGCGAGCGGGCGGGCCTGCGCCGTCGCGGATCTCACAAAGCGGCGATCACCAGGTACCGCGCGAGGCGCCCGGCGGCCATGAACAACAGTGCCGCAAGCCAGTTCACGCGCAGCCAGCCCGCCGCCGCGCAGAGCGCGTCCCCGACGATCGGCAGCCAGGCGAAGAAGGTCGCCGGCGCGCCGTAGCGGTGCAGCCACGCCAGCGCTTTCGTATCGGGTTTCTTCTCCGGCACCAGCCGGCCGATGAGATAGGTCGTCATGCCGCCCGCGGTGTTGCCGAGCGTCGCCAGCGCCACGGCGAGCGCGGCGTTGCCGGGATGGAGTTTCAGGTAGCCGAAGAGCACCGCCTCCGAGGAGAACGGCACCAGCGTGGCGGCGATGAAGCTCGCGGCGAGCACGGCGGCGAGGCCGCCTTCGGGCGAGAGCAGGGTTTCCACGGGGCGGTGTGCTAGGCTTTTCGCGATGAAACGCGAAGATTATCTCGAGCGCATCCTGCGCGCGCGCGTCTACGACGTGGCGAGCGAATCGCCGCTCGAGCTCGCGCCGGCGCTGTCGCGGCGGCTGGGCAACCGGCTGCTGCTCAAGCGCGAGGACCTGCAGCCCGTCTTTTCCTTCAAGCTGCGCGGCGCCTACAACAAGATGGCGGGTCTGCCGCGCGCGAAGCTGAAGAAGGGCGTGATCGCGGCAAGCGCGGGCAACCACGCGCAGGGCGTGGCACTCGCTGCGCAGAAGCTCGGCTGCCGCGCCACCATCGTGATGCCGGTGACCACGCCGCGCATCAAGGTGGACGCAGTGGCGGCGCGCGGCGCGCGCGTGGTGCTGCGCGGCGACTCCTACGACGAAGCCTACGCGCACGCCATGCGCATGAAGCGCCGGCTGGGCCTGACCTTCGTCCATCCGTACGACGATCCCGAGGTGATCGCGGGGCAGGGCACCATCGGCATGGAGATCCTGCGCCAGAGCACGCGCCCGATCGACGCGGTGTTCGTCCCCGTGGGCGGCGGCGGCCTCATCTCCGGCATCGCCGCCTACCTCAAACGCCTCGCCCCGGGCGTCAAGGTGATCGGCGTGGAGCCCACCGACGCCGACGCCATGGCGCGCTCGCTCAAGGCCGGCCGGCGCGTGAAGCTCGAGCACGTGGGCCTGTTCGCCGACGGCGTCGCCGTGAAGCAGGTCGGCAAGGAGACTTTTCGCCTGTGCCGGCGCCTCGTCGACGAGATGGTGCTGGTGGATACCGACGAGATCTGCGCGGCGATCAAGGACGTGTTCGAGGACACGCGCGTGGTGCTCGAGCCGGCGGGCGCGCTGGCGATCGCCGGCGCCAAGGCCTGGGTCGAGCGCCACGGTGCGCGCGGCAAGAAGCTGGTCGCGGTGGCGAGCGGCGCCAACACCAACTTCGACCGCCTGCGCTTCGTCGCCGAGCGCGCCGAGGTCGGCGAGCACCGCGAGGCGGTGCTTGCGGTGACGATTCCCGAGCGCCGCGGCAGCTTCCGGCGTTTCTGCCGGGCCGTGGGCGGGCGCAACATCACCGAGTTCAATTACCGCATGTCGGATCCGAGCGAGGCGCACATCTTCGTCGGCGTCACGGTGCACGGCCGCGGCGAGACGCCGCGCATCGTGCAGGGGCTGCGCCGCGCGGGCTTTCGCACGCTCGACATGTCCGAGGACGAGGTGGCCAAGGGCCACATGCGCCACATGATCGGCGGGCACTCGCCCCTCGCGAAGGACGAGCTGCTGTATCGCTTCGAGTTCCCCGAGCGGCCGGGCGCGCTGATGAAGTTCCTTACGGCGATGAACCCGGGCTGGAACATCAGCCTGTTCCACTACCGCAATCACGGCGCCGACTACGGCTCGATCCTGGTCGGCCTGCAGGTGCCGCCGCGCGAGATGGGCGACTTTCGCCGTTTCCTGTCGCGCCTGGGCTACCCGGCGAGCGACGAGACGCGCAATCCCGCCTACCGGCTGTTCCTGAAATAGCGGTGCCGCGGGGGCGGCGGCGCGCCGCCGGGCGGGTGTTCCGCTGATTCGCTAGTCGCCGCGCACGATGCGCTCGTCGGCGTAGCACACCGGCGAGGCCATCTCGCTCGTGGGGCCTGGCGCACCGAGGAACACGAGCTCGCTGGCGTCATGCCGGTACACGCCGCGCTCGGTCACGACGTAGTCCATCGGCACATCCCAGGATTGCGGGTGGATCGTCGCCATGCGCGCCATCTCGTAGCTCACGCCGATCACCAGGGGACGTTCCTTCAGGGCGGCGAGGGTGCGGTCGAAGAAACCGCCGCCGTAACCGAGGCGGTAGCCTTGCGCGTCCCAGCCGTTCATCGGCAGGAGCACCGCGCGCGGGGTCACTTCGCGCGAGTCGGCCGGGTAGGCAATGCCGAGGGGCCCCTCGGCGAGCGCGATGCCGGGATGCCACTCGCGGAACACGAGCGGCGTCTTCGGTGCGACCACGACCGGCAGCGCAGTCAACGCGCCGGCTTCGCGCAGCGTTTTAGCGAGGTGGCGCGCGTCGTACTCATTGCGGATCGGCCAGCAGAAGGCGAGCGTCGCTTGCCGCAGGCCGGGGAATCCCCGCTCGAGATGGCTGTCCATCGCGTGACGGAAGCGCTGGACGGTTTGCGCGGGCAGCGCCTCGCGCGCCGCGACGAGGCGCGTGCGCTCAGCCTTGCGCCACGTTTTAAGCTCATCCGGATGCATCGCGCGTGCTATCCTTAGTCCATGATTCTTAGGCGTTTCCTGACTATAGCATTCGGCCTCGCGGCGCTTGCCTCCAGCGCGCACGCGCAGGACGATGCGGTGCTCGGCGCTTACGCCGCATTCCGTGCCGGCGATCCGGACAAGCTGGCGCGCCATGCCAGCGCGCTGCAGGGCCACACGCTCGAGCCCTGGGCGGAGTATTGGCGCCTTCGCCTGCGCATCGAGGACGCAAAGCCCGATGACGTGCAGCGCTTTCTCGCGCAGCACGCCGGCACCTATCTCGCGGACCTGCTGCGCAGCGACTGGCTGCGCGAGCTCGGCCGGCGCGGCAGCTGGCTGGCGTTCGAGCGCGCGCTTGGCCCGCTGGCGCAGGACGACCTCGAGATCAGCTGCTATGGCTGGTCGGCGCGCCTCGCGCGCGCCGACGGCGAGGCCACGGTCGAGGCGCGCGCCGCCTGGCTCGAGCCGCGCGAGCTGCCCGATGGCTGCGTGGCGCTCACCGAGAAGCTGCTCAAGATCGGCGCGATCGGCGAGGCGAGCATCTGGCAGCGCGTGCGGCTGCTGCTCGGGAACGGACAGGTGAGCGCGGCGCGGCGCACGCTCGGCCACCTCCCTGCGAAGGAGCAACCCGACGAGCGCCTGCTCACGCAGGCTGCGGTCGCGCCCCAGAAGCTCCTCGCGCAGCTGCCGAAGAACCTGGAGGCGCGCGGCACGCGCGAGGTGCTGCTGTTTGCGGTGGGGCGCCTGGCGCGCAGCGACGCGCGTGCTGCCGCGGCGGCGGTGGAGGGCGCGCTCGACGGGAAGCTGCCGGCGGAGGACCGCGAGGTGGCCTGGGCGCGCGTCGCCATCGGCGCCGCGATGGACCACCTGCCGGAGGCACTCGACTGGTACGCGCGCGCAGGCAACACGCCGCTCACCGACGAGCAGCTCGCATGGAAGGCGCGCGCAGCGCTGCGCGCGGGCCGATGGCAGACCGTGCGCGAGGCGATCCAGCCGATGTCGATCCTCGCGCGCCAGGACCCTGCCTGGACCTACTGGTACGGCCGCGCGCTGGCCGCCCAGGGCGACGCGGAGGGCGCGCAAGCCTACTACCGCCGCATCGCGGGCGAGCCTTACTACTACAGCGTGCTGGCGACCGAGGAGCTCGGCGGTCAGGCGGGCATTCCGCATCCCTACCACGTGCCCACCGAGGAGGAGGTGGACGCAGCGCGCCGCCACCACGAGCTCGCGCGCGCGCTGGAGCTGTTCCGCCTCGGGCTGCGCCCGGAGGCCACCAAGGAGTGGATGTTCGCCGTGCGCAGCATGGGCGACCGCGAGCTGCTCGCCGCGGCCGAGCTCGCGCGGCGTGCCGCCGTCTACGACCGTGCCATCGGCACCGCCAGCCGCACGGAGCAGTTCCACGACTATCGCATGCGCTACCTCGCGCCGTTCCGGGAGGTCTTCAGCACCTATGCCGGCGCCTACGACCTGGAGGAAGCCTGGGTGCTGGGCGTGGTGCGCCAGGAGAGCCGCTTCATCGTCGATGCGCGCTCCGGGGCGGGCGCGGCCGGCCTGATGCAGCTGCTGCCGCATACCGCGCGCTGGGTGGCGCAGAAGACCGGCTACCGCGGCTACAGCGCCAAGCGGGTCGCCGACGTCGAGACCAACATCGCGCTCGGCACGCGCTATCTCAAGTTCGTGCTGGACGGGACAGGGCATCCGGTGCTCGCTTCGGCGGCCTACAACGCGGGACCCAACCGCGCGCGGCGCTGGATGCCGCCGCGCCCGATGGAGGCGGCGGTCTTCATCGAGTCCATTCCTTTCAACGAGACGCGCGAGTACGTGAAGCGCGTGATGGCGAACGCCGTGCACTACGCGCTGCTGCTCGAGGGCCGCAGCACGTCGCTCAAGCAGCGCATGGGCTCGGTCCCCGGGCGCCAGAACGGCGGGGAGCCCCTGCTCACGGAGCTGCCCTGATGCGAGCAGACAACGTGCTGGTGGTGGGCGGCTCGGGCTTCGTCGGCCGGCACGTCGTCGCGGCGCTCGCGGCGCGCGGCGCGAGCGTGACGGTTCCGGCGCGCCGCCGCGAGCGCGCCAAGCACCTGCTGCCGCTGCCCACGGTCGAAGTCGTCGAGGCCGACGTCGCGCAGCCGGGCGTGCTGGCGCAGCTCGCCGCGGGACGCGACGCGGTGATCAACCTGGCCGGCGTGCTGCACAGCCGGCGCGGACGAAAGAGCGAGCGCGGCCCGAACGATTACGGGCCCGACTTCGCTAGCGTGCACGTCGAACTCGCCCAGGCGGTGGTGAACGCCTGCCGCGGCGCGGGCGTGAAGCGGCTGCTGCACATGAGCGCGCTCGGCGCCGACCCGCAGGGCCCGTCCGAGTACCTGCGCTCCAAGGGCATCGGCGAGCGCGCGGCGCTCGCGGCCGAGGATATCGCGGTCACCGTGTTCCGCCCTTCGGTGATCTTCGGGCCGGAAGACGCGTTCCTGAACCTGTTCGCGGCGCTGACGCGCTTCCTGCCGGTGGTCGTGCTCGCCTGCCCGCAGGCGCGCTTTCAGCCGGTGTACGTCGGCGACGTGGCGCGGGCCTTCGTCGCGGCGCTGGATGACCGCGGCGCGCAGGGCAAGCGTTACGACCTGGGCGGGCCCAGGCAGTACACGCTGCGCGAGCTGGTCAAGACCGTATGCGCCATCACCGGCCGCCGCCGGCTGATCATCGGCCTGGGCGATCGCCTGTCGATGCTCCAGGCGCGCCTGCTCGAGCTCTCGCCGGTCAAGCTGATGACGCGCGACAACGTGCGCTCGATGCAGGTGCCGAACGTCTGCGACACGCCGTTTCCCTTCGGCATCGAGCCCGCGGCGCTGGAGGCGCTCGCCCCTGCGTGGCTCGCGCCGGCCGGGCCGCGCGAACGCTTCCCGGCGCTGCGCACCCACGCGAGGCGCTGAGGGCCCCGATGTTGCTGGTGGTCGGCAACAAGAACTACTCCTCGTGGTCGCTGCGGCCGTGGCTGGCGATGAAGGCGCTGGGCATCCCGTTCCGCGAGGAGCGCATCCCGCTCTACGGAGAGAAGTCCAAGCAGGAGATCCTCAAGCACTCGCCCGCGGGCAAGGTGCCGGTGCTCGTCGACGGCGACCTGCACGTCTGGGATTCGCTCGCCATCCTCGAGGTCCTCGCCGAGCGCGAGCCGCGCATCTGGCCCGCAGATGCGAAGCTGCGAGCGCACGCGCGCTCGATCTCGGCGGAGATGCACGCGGGCTTCCAGAACCTGCGCCAGCACATGAGCATGAACATCCGCCGGCGGCACCCCGGCAAGGGCCGCACGCCCGAGTCCCTCGCCGACGTCCGGCGCGTCGTGGAGATCTGGAGCGAGTGCCGCGGGCCGTTCCTGTTCGGCCCGTTCTGCGGCGCGGACGCGATGTACGCGCCGGTGGTGCTGCGCTTTTGCACCTACGAGGTCGAGCTGCCGCCGGCGTGCCGCGCCTACGCCGACGCGATGCTCGCCCTTCCGGCCCTGCAGGAGTGGATCCGCGACGCCGAGCACGAAGCGGAGTCGCTGCCGCAGTTCGATCAGTACGTCTAGCCTCCGGGTGTGAAGACCTACGTCGTGGGCGGCGCCGTGCGGGACGAGCTGCTCGGGCTGCCGGTGGCCGACCGCGACTGGGTGGTGGTGGGCGCGACGCCCGAGGACATGGCGCGGCTGGGTTTCCGCCCGGTCGGCAGGGACTTCCCGGTATTCCTGCACCCGACGACGCACGAGGAGTACGCGCTCGCTCGCACCGAGAGAAAGAGCGGGCGCGGCTACAAGGGTTTCACCGTGTACGCGGCGCCGGACGTCACGCTGGAGGATGACCTCGCGCGGCGCGACCTCACCATCAACGCCATGGCGAAGGACGAGGCCGGGCGCCTCATCGATCCCTTCGGTGGCGAGAAGGACCTGCGCGAGGGCGTGCTGCGGCACGTGAGCGCGGCATTCGAGGAGGACCCGGTGCGCATCCTGCGCGTGGCGCGTTTCGTCGCGCGCTTCGGCTTTCGCATCGCGCCCGAAACCGTGGCCCTGATGCGCCGCATGGTGGAGCTGGGCGAGGCGGATCACCTGGTCGCCGAGCGCGTGTGGCAGGAGTTCTCGAAGGGGCTCATGGAACGGCACCCCGCGCGCATGCTCGAAGTCCTCGAGCGCTGCGGGTTGAGCGCGCGCGTCATGCCGGAGATCAGGAACGATCGCGCAGCGCTGGAGCGGTCGGCCGCGGCGAACGCGCCATCCCCGGTGCGCTTTGCCGTGCTGACCTGGGGGCTCGAGGCAGGGCAGATCGATGCACTCGCCGAGCGGCTGCGCGCGCCGAACGAGGAGCGCGAGCTTGCGGCGACGGCGGCGCGCTGCAGGCCCCTGCTCACGGCGCGGGCACCGGATGAACTGCTGCAGCTCCTCAAGCGCGGCGACGCGATCCGCCGGCGCGAGCGCTTCGGGCAGCTGCTGCAGGCTGCACGGCTCGCGCAGCCCGGCCTGGATCTCGCCAAGGTGGAGAAGGCGCTCGAGGCGGCCGCGTCGGTGGACGCGGGCGCCATCGCGAAGCAGTTCCCGCAGGACATCGCCGCGCGGCTGGACGAGGCGCGCCGACGAGCGATCGCGAAAGCCCTCTAGATTGCGCGGCCGATCGGCTAGATCATCCGGCCTATCAGCCAGGCCACGAGGCAGAAGAGCAGCGTGCTCGCGAGGGGCAGATAGTAGACGCGCCCGCGCGCGGTGAACTTCAGATCTCCGGGAAGCCGTCCCACGCCGAGGCGCTCCAGCCAGGGCGTCGCGAGCGCGAGCACGGCGAGGGCGAGCACCACGGTCACGAGCCACTTGATCATGTGCGCCGACAGGATAGACTCGCGCGCCTTTCACCGCCATCGAGAAAGCTGCGCATGATCGACCTCTATACGTGGAGCACACCCAACGGCCGCAAGGTCTCCATCATGCTGGAGGAGTGCGCGCTCGCCTATCGCGTGTATCCGATCAACATCGGCAAGGGCGAGCAGTTCGCGCCCGAGTTCCTCGCCATCAATCCGAACAACCGCATTCCGGCGATCGTCGATCCCGGGGGCCCGGAGGGCAAGCCGCTCAAGCTCTTCGAGTCGGGCGCCATCCTCATCTACCTCGGGGAGAAGACCGGCCGCTTCATTCCGCGCGATGCGCGCACGCGGTTCATCTGCCTGCAATGGCTCATGTTCCAGATGGGCGGCGTGGGCCCGATGTTCGGCCAGGCGCACCACTTCATCCGCAACACCAAGGAGCAGGTGCCCTACGGCATCAAGCGCTACACCGACGAGACGCGGCGCCTCTACGGCGTGCTCGAGACGCGGCTGAAGGAAGCCGCTTACCTCGCAGACGAATATTCGATCGCCGACATCGCAACCTTTCCCTGGGTCGCGCGGTACGAGTGGCACAAGGTGGACCTCGCCGACTTCCCCGCCGTGAAGCGATGGTTCGACGCCATCGCCGCCCGCCCGGCGGTCGCACGCGGCATGGCCGTGCCTACACCACCGCAACCGTAAACGGAGGCGGGGTGGGGCCAGACCTCAATTTCCACTCGCAAGGGAAATTGGGGTCTGACCCCGATTTTTCTCCCGGCTAGCGTCTGGCGTATTTCGCCAGGAAGGCGTTGATCGCCTCGATCCTGAGCTGCGGCTCGCCGGGAACCGGCTGCGTGCCGACCACGCGGTTCATCCACTCCATGTTCTCCTGCATGCGCGCCACCACCGCGGGCCACTCTCTTGCCGTGTAGCGCTGCGGATCGGGCAGCGTGTGGCATTGATTGCAGGCCAGCCGAAACGGCTCGCCCGCGGGCGCGAAGGCTTCGGGGATCTTCTTCGGGTCGAGCGGCCTCTGCGCATGCTTGCGCAGGTAGGCGACGATCTGCTTCACCTCCTGCGGGCTGGGCGATTTCACGCCCGCCATCATGTCGAACATGAGCTTGCCCATGTTCCCCTTGCCCTGCATGCGCGGCACCATGCGCTCGACGATGCCCGGCCACTTGGCGGCATGGTGCATCGCCGGGTTGGGCAGGTTGTGGCACTGCACGCAGTACTGCAGCGTCAACTGCGCGCCGGGCGAGCCGGGCTCGGGAAGCTGGCGCGCTTCGAATGTCGGCGGCAGGATGCGCTCCAGCATCGGGCCGTGCGGGCTGTCCGACCAGCGCTTCTTCGCCTCCGCGATGTCGTCGGCGAGCGCGAGCGTCGGCGCAAGGAGCAGGAGGGCGAGCAGGTGCATGAAATTGGGGTCAGACCCCAAATTCGCCAAATTCGACTCGCAAGCGAAACTGGGGTCCGACCCCGATTTTACAGAGCATGCGAACGGTCCCCCTGCGCAAACCCGAGCAGCGGGCGGGAGACGCCGCGCCCAACCGCCAGCACCTTGAAGATCTCGCCCATCTCGGCGGGCGACAGCAGCCGCTGCGCCTCCGCGGCGCGCGGCGCGTAGCGCGCGGCGTTGGCCGTGTCCTCGCGCTCGAGCAGGCCGGTGATGCCGCAGTTGACGAGGAACTGCGCCTGGCTGGCGAAGCCGAGCACCTCCAGCCCGCCAGCGCGCGCGGCCTGCGCCATGGCGCTGAAGTCCACGTGCGCGGTGATGTCCTGCAGCCCCGGATGGAAGAACGGGTCGCCATGCGCGCGGTGGCGGTAGTGGCACATGAGCGTTCCCATGGATCGCTGCGGATGGTAGTACTCGTGCCGCGGAAAGCCGTAGTCGGCGACCAGCAGCGCGCCGCGCGCAAGGCGCGCGGCGAGGAGCTTCGTCCACGCGCGCGCGACGAGCCCGATCTCGCTTTCGTAGGGCACCGGCACCGCGAGCGCGCGCGCTGCGGCGAGGAGCTCGCCGGAAGCGGGGCGCTCGGCCCACGCGAGCCTGCCCTCGATCTCCGCGACGCCGCGCTCCTGCACGCCGTGCGGGCGCCACGTCACCGCATGCACCGGCATCGCGTCCGCCACCTCGTTCGCGAGCATCACCCCGCGGAAGCGCTCGGGCAGGCGCTCCACCCAGCGCGCGCGCGCGCCGAGGCGCGCTTCCTGCCGCGCGCGCAGCTCGGCGCTCGTCTCGAGGATGAGGTACTGCTCAGGCGAAAGCTCGGCGATCAGCGTCTCGGCAAGCGCGCCGCTGCCCGCGCCGAACTCGAGAATCGCCTCTCCCGGCAGCAGGAGCTCGGCGACCTGGCGCGCCAGCGTGCGCGCGAAAAGCGCGCCCAGCTCCGGCGCGGTGGCGAAATCCCCGGGCGCGCCGAGCTTGGCTGCGCCGCCCGCGTAGTAGCCGAGGACCGGCTCGTGGAGCGCGAGCTCCATGTAACGCGCGAAGCCGATCCAATTGCCTCCCGCCGCGAGCTCTTCGCGGATGCGCTGCAGCAGCGCGCCGCTCGCGGCGAGCGCCTCGGCCTCGGGTTCGGGCAGCATGCACTCAATTTAACCTAGAATCCCCGCGATGACGGACGGCTCGCTCGAGGGCAAGGTGGCGCTGGTGACCGGCGCAGCACGGCGCATTGGCGCCGCGATCGCGCGCCGCCTGCACGGCGCGGGCGCGAACCTCGTGCTGCACTATCGCGGCGCGGACGACGACGCAGCGCGGCTGGAAAAGGAGCTGAACGCCGCGCGCACCGGCAGCGCGATGAAGCTCAAGGGCGACCTGCTCGCGCCGGTGGCACCCAAGGCGCTGGTGGACGCGGCGCTGCAGCGCTTCGCGCGGCTGGATATCCTGGTGAACAACGCCTCCGCGTTCTTTCCGACCGCGGTCGGCGAGATCGAGGCGAGCCACTGGGAGGAGCTGATCGGTTCCAATCTGCGAGCGCCCCTGTTCCTCGCGCAGGCGGCGGCGCCGCAGCTCGCGTTCGCGGGCGGCGCCATCGTCAACATCGCCGACATCCATGCCGAGCGGCCGCTGAAGGGCTACGTCGTCTACAGCATCGCCAAGGCGGGGCTGGTGGCGCTGACGCGCTCGCTCGCGCTCGAGCTCGCGCCGGCGGTGCGCGTGAACGCGGTGGCGCCGGGCGCCATCGCCTGGCCCGAGGACGGGCAGTTCGATCCGGCCGAACGCAGCCGCATCGTCGCCACCACGCCGCTGGCGCGCACCGGCACGCCGGAGGAGATCGCGCAGGCGGTACACTTCCTGTGTACCGCGCCTTTCGTCACCGGCCAGGTTCTGGCGGTGGACGGCGGGCGCTCGATCTACCTCTAGGCAAGGAAATGAACGTCGTCCGGCTGCACCGCGATCCGCGCAGGCACGAGTACGAGGCGGGCAAGCTCGCCAAGCGCCTGCGCCGCCAGGTGGGCGAGGCGATCGCCGACTTCGGCATGATCCAGGAAGGCGACAAGGTGATGGTGTGTGTCTCGGGCGGCAAGGACAGCTACGGCCTGCTCGACGTGCTGCTCGC
>Ga0180077_1000089_pt1 | contig 11056 bp, 9 predicted proteins | sample EasRiv466_16_10D_FD_123014 | JGI IMG/M metagenome (GOLD analysis project Ga0180077, IMG submission 123014) | Soil microbial communities from meander-bound floodplain in the East River, Colorado, USA - East River metaG ERMLT466_16_10D | ecosystem: Environmental > Terrestrial > Soil > Floodplain ...
CTCCAGGCGCTGTGGAATAGTAGATGTTGTACGAGAGGCCCGCGATCGGTGTCCATGTGATCGTGGCCGAAGCGTCACCTGCGACCCCGTTTACCCCCCCCGTAGGAGGAGAGGGCAAAACAGGAGCGCCGGAGGTTGGCGTAGTTGAGACCTCAAGGGATTCCGCGCTCTCCAGGCCGTTTGCCGCCACTGCCGTCACCACGAAATAGTGCAGTGCCCCGTTGGCCAATCCCGTCACGCTGACCCCGCTGGCCGCCCCGGGTATTTTCGTCCCAGCCGTTTTCGTGACCCCGGGGGTCTGGGAGTGGTATACGTTGTACGAAGTCGCGCCCGCGACCGCATCCCAGCGGATGGTCGCCGTCGTGTCCCCGGGGGCCGCTCTCACGTTCGTTGGAGCGGGAAATGCCGGCGTGGCGCTGACCACGACCGACTCCGCGCTCTCGCCGTTCGCATCGACCGACGTGACCACGAAATAATAATTTGTCCCGATGGCGAGACCTGTGACGATATGCCCGCTGATGACATTATCGACTGGCGTTCCCGTCCCTTTTTTGACGTTGGGCGATGTGGAATAGTAGATGTTGTACGAGGTCACGCCTGTGACAGCCTCCCAGGTGACCGTCACCTCTCCGATCCCGCCGGCGGCGGAGACGACCGCCGGAGCGGACGGCACTGGAGGAGGAGGCGCCCCTCCTCCTCCTCCCCCTCCGCAACCCGTCATGAGTGCCGCAAGGACCATCACCGCCACTGCCGTACATCCGCGTTTCCATTTCATTTCCATTTCCTCCTCTGTTTGGGATTTATGACGACGCACGCCATGTCCGGATGATTCGAACCATTGAAGCACCGGATGAAACCGTGAGCGGATTCCGGACTCATCGACCGCCCCATGCCGGTAAATCTTTCTCCCGCGCAGTGGATGCGCACTTCATGAATTCATCCATCCGCTCGAAGCGGAAGGAACAGAGCAGGTTCCGAACCTTTTCTTGCATTCCCGAAATGCCCACGTAGTGTCGGATCCGCTTGAGTACAGGCATCGCGATCCGGGGATGCTGCCGGTCGATTTCCCACGGATGAACGTATACGATCGCGGGGCGGGCGACGCGTAACGATCGCCGGAAGAAATATTTCGTCAGGAATATAGGAAACAACCGCAAGTATCCCCCGCCGCCGAACGGCACGTTGATGAATCCGACTCTTTCCACGGACAGCGGAATCTCCCAGATCCACCGGTCCCCGTGGACAGCCATTTTCCTCGGAACGGCCCCGAACTCCGGCCAACCGTACCGGTCATGGTGGATGGGGAAAACGCTGCTGCTGTACCGAAATCCCTCGTTCAGGAGGATTTCATACGCCCACTCCGTCTTTTCGACGATCGAGAACGTCGGGGCGCGATAACCGACAATCGCCGTTCCGGCGATATCCTCGAGAGTTTGCTTCGATCTCCGTACGTCCTCACGGAACTCCGGGAGGGACATCTTCGTGATCATGCGGTGATCGTACCCGTGGGAGGCGATCTCGTTTCCGGATTCCTGGATCGCCCTTATCAAGCCGGGGTGTTTCTTTGCCACGGTCCCGAGAATGAAATACGTTCCCCGCACGTTGCAGTCGTTGAACAAACGGATCAGTTCCATCGTGTTTCTTTCGACGTGCGGCAGGTGCATCTCCCGATCGGCCCGATCCACGATCCCCGAAAAAACTTCCGCTTGATAATATTCTTCGACATCCACCGTGAGGTAGTTGACGATAGATTTAGGCTGCGCCGCCGGCGCGGAGATACGGGACGGGGTCATGTCGGGGGAGGGAGAAGGCATGGCGAGAGGAGTCAGTTGATGACCTGGTCGATCGTATATTCCTTGATGTCTTTTGCGTGCGTGAAGATGATGATTTCCCCGAGCAATCCGATCGCGAACACCTGGACTCCCAGGACGATCAGGAGGGTTCCCAGCAGAAGGATCGGGCGGTCCCCCAATGCGACGCCTTGGAATAACTTCGTGTAAAGAAGATACAGAAGGATTAGAAACCCGGCGGTGAACACCGAGGAACCGAGGATACCGAAGAAGCGAAGCGGTTTCTTGGTGAACTTCACGAGAAAGAAGATCGAAAAAATGTCCAGGATTCGTCGCACGTAAATCCCCGGGGAATAGATGCGGCTCGGGATGTCCATTTTCGATTGCGCCGCGTCGACCTCGAGGACCCGGAATCCGTACTTGTGCGCCAGGATCGGCAGGAACCGGTGCTGGTCGCCGTAGATGTTGATCTCCTTGGCCACCAGATTCTTGAAGACCCGCACCCCGCATCCGATATCGTGGAATTTGAATTCCGAAACAGGATTCAGCAACATGTGGAAAACGCCGGACTGGATCCGGTTGAGAATCGAATCCTTCCTGGGCCATCTCCTGGCGATCACCATGTCGCAATCCCGTAAACGCTCGACAAGCCGTGGAATTTCAGAGGCTTCCACCTGCTGGTACGCCGGCAGGGTAAGAAGGATATTTCCCGAGGAATGTTGGATGCCGATGGTCAGCGCGGTCGCTTCTCCGAACCACCGGGCCAGCTTGATGATCTTGACCCTTTCCCCCTCCGCGACCAGACGCTTCAGGACGTCCATCACCTCCGGGTACTCCCCGTCGACCACGTATATGATTTCATAGGACTTTCCGGTGTCTTCCAACCCTTTCTTGTAGAGTCCGTACAATTCCGCCACGTCGTCGTATCGCCCCGTAACCGGGACGATGGCGGACAGCTCGATCGTCGGTTCCATCGTGTTACTCCTCTTTCGGCAAGGTCTCGAAGCCCGTAAAGGAAGCTCGCAGTCCCGCAAGCGTGTGCATTTTCAGGTTTCCCGTTTTATACACCAGCTCGCCGATCGCTCCCGCGAACAGTAAAAATATCGAAAGCGCTCCCAGGAGCATCGCGACGCCAATCGGAACGACGATGGATACCCCCTCGGTGCGTTCGACCACCACGATGGAATAAGCGAGTGGGAGCAGGCTGCCGATGGCGGCCAATGATGCCATACTGCCGAACCAGAGCATCGGTCGAGACGAAAACGACACGACGGTCTTGATCATGAGCAAGTCCAGTAAGACCTTGTAGATCCGGGAGAGCCCGTATTTCGATTTCCCGTATTTCCTTGCATGGTGACGGACCGGGATCTGGGCGACCCTGCTTCCGGCGATCGACGCCATTGCAGGGATGAACCGGTGCATTTCCGAGTACAGCGGTATCTTCTGGATGACTTCTCTTCGGTACGCTTTCAGGGAACAACCGTTGTCGCGGATGGGAACCCTCGTGACCTTTCCGATCAGCCAGTTGGCGATGACAGAGGGGATCTTTCTCGTCACCAATTTGTCCTGCCGTTTTTCCCTCCAGCCGCAGACGATGTCGAATCCCTCTCCGATCTTCACCATGAACCGCGGGATGTCCTCCGGGTCATTCTGCAGATCCCCGTCCATGGTGACCAGGATCTTCCCCCGTGCGAGATCAAACCCTGCAGCCATGGCCGGTGTTTGGCCGAAATTTCTTCGAAAGCGGATAACCCGCAGTCTTTTGTCCCTTTCCGCAAGTTCCCTGGCGACCCGGAACGTCCCGTCCTTGCTCCCGTCGTCCACGAACAGGATTTCGTGATCGAGTTGTAATGGATCGACGACCTTGACGATCGCTTCATACAGAAAACGGACGCACTCCTCTTCGTTGTACAAGGGGGCGATGATCGACAGATCCTTCATGCCTTACCTGTGCCCGATTGCATGATCTACCTGAATAGAATGTTCCACGCGGGGACGTTCATACTCATCCATCTCCTAGCAGAAGCGGGAAATGGCATTCCAGTACATATTGAAAAATCCGCAATATGCCTTCTTGAAATATATGGCCATTTCACCTTTCAACAGGTTACTCGGAATGTAGATATCTCCACCCCTTAACCAATCCTTGTCTCTCTTAACCTTTATATTCTGGAAAGATTTTCTTTTCTCCAATATCCTGGGGAGCATTAGAATTGCGGCGACATTCCCCTTGATGTATTCCTTCACGGATCCTTTCAATATGAGAAACAACGCCTGGGATATCTCGAATAGTAGCAACATTGGAGCCGTGAATAGAATCGTCCGCCACGAATAAAGCTTCAGGATGAAAAACCATCGATTCCGGACCTGGAAAAAAACTCGAGAGGTTCCTCGAGGTTTACTCCGGTGATGAACGACGGCTTCCGGAACGTTCAGGCAGAGATATCCTGCCAGGGTCAAACGCGCGGTGAAATCACCGTCTTCCCAGTTGAAGAAATAATCCTCATCGAAATTTCCGATCCGCAACGCTGTATTCCGATCGATCAGCAGTGCCCCTCCGGATACCGAATCGAAGACCTCGTATTCCGGACGCGGTCCGGCGTCCGCGGATCGGGGCAGATAAGCGCATAAATAATGGATCCAGCCGCCATTGTAATGAGTAACATTCGAATCTGCCACGTCCCGGATTTCCGGGTGGCAGGCGCCGGCACGGGGAACTTTTCCCATCACCTCCACGAGTCGCCCCACTGAGTCCCTTTCGAGCGATATGTCGTTGTCCATGGTGAACACCAGATCTGTCCGGGCTTCCTGCAATATCACGTTCCGGGCCCCTGGGAGACCAAGGTTTTCCCCGATTTCGATGCACCGGAATTCGGGGTAATTTTCCTTGATCCATCCCGTGCTTCCATCTGTGGATCCGTTGTCCACGATGATCACCTCGGAAATCGGGTAGTCCAAACCGCGGATGGATTGAAGCGTATCGGGTAAAACATCTCTACCGTTGTAATTCACAACCCCGATCGTCACATTATCCAATGCAGGTCACCTAGCTCAATACAAATCCAGCGTGCGAATCCGCCGATAAAATTTTTCCCGAAATATCTCTGCGAGTGACTTTCTCCCTTTGCCGGGGAGTCTCATCAGATAATCGTCCTTTACTCGCCGGATGTGATATCGTAAATCTAGGTTTCCACGTGCATATCCCGTCGCCACGTCCCACCAGAAACCGCACAGATATCCAGTTTCCTTGCTGATGGAAACAGCCATCTCGCATGCGTCTCCGTAGGGATAACAAAGATATAAGATGGACTTGTTCAACCGATCTTCGAGGACCGTCTTTGCCAGGGCAAGACCTTTCCGCATACGCTCGGTTTGTTCCTGTTCTGTCTCGTATCGAAATGGGGTCTTCATCCCGGCTGCGACGGAATGAAAGTATTTGGTGAGATCCCGTTTCCAATGCTTCGCTTCAAAACACTTATCTCCCCCTCGTGAATCAACCCAGTCGATACAGGATTGCCGGATCTTCTCATCATCCAACAACCTGCGATGACCCGTGAAGCGGGAAGCATGCTGGTAGATCGGGGTCCCCCATTTCAAGTCGTTCGTATAGGATTCCCCCTCTCCGATCCAGGGGATGTCCAATCCCAAGACGTTCTGACGGAACCGGGGATGATAGAAATCCACAAGATGCGGCTGGATGAATACCCGGTCGTGGTAAAAGGTGTGGGATTGGATGTCGATGGTCCCGCTCCGGTCCATCTCGAGGATCTGTGCCCATGAACACCAAGATTTTTCTACGGAGGTATCGGGCTGCTCTCTCATAAAATACGGGGCGACGAACGCCACTGCGTGGAAACCGTATTCCCTCAGAAATAAATACGCAACGCGGTAGAGGCTGCTATCCCCGTCGTCGAACGTGAGGAGGACGGAAGGGACATCAGGCACATCACCGCTCGAAAGATATTGCAGATACTCCTTCATGTTCAGGGTCTTATAACCATTTACCCGAAGATATTCGAGTTTCGCCCGAAAATCATCGGCCTGGACGGAATGAAACATGAAAACAGGGATCCCCCCGGTCAGGGAATTACAGCGTGCATCCACGACGAAGGGCGGGTACTCTCCCCGTAAAATCCGTTTCGCCTCTATAGGGATTTCGCGAAATCCCCGGGAAACTTTTTGCCTGATCGATTCGATGAATAACGTCATGATGTGGAGGTTCCGAGCAAGCCGTATTTACGGCATGCGGGGAGTGCTCCGAGAAACAGGACGATTTCAGCACCGACCGTCGCGATCGCTGCGCCGACTCCCCCGTATAGCGGTATAAGGAAACCGTTCAAGACAACGTTCGACAACAACATGACCATTTCCACCGAGACCCTGGTTTTTTGCCGGTTCCCGGTGGTCAATATCTCACAAAGACCGAAATTGACCAGTCGGAACGCCACCGCGAGACTCAGGATCTTGGCGATGACGGCGCCGTCCTTGTATAACTCCCCGATGATCATGGAAACCAACTGTTCGGAGTAGGTGTAAAGGATCAGGCTCAGGAGAAGCCCGAACAGGGTCATCGTCGCAATGAGGTTCCGGCCGATCCTTTCGTATTCCTGGCAGTTGGAGGCGAACTTTCCAAAAAGAATGGGGGTAAACGAATAGGCAACCGCGTTTCCCAGGACGTAATTGATGGCGATGATACGGTAGACCCCGGCGTAGATCCCAACTTCCGTTTCGGGTTTTAAGAGAGACATCAGGAATATATCGAAGTTGAAATAAGCCACCCAGATCATGGTGCTGAATCCGAACAGAGCCGAATTCCGGAAGAAATCGACCACAGATCTCCCGCTCGTCCGGATCGCGAAGCAGTTTTTCGGCGTCCACCAGAGCCACGCCAAGGCTACCCCGGTCGCCACCAACAACTGGGATACCACGACGAATAAAAGGCGCCCCTTCATGTAGATTACGAACACCGTCAATGCGAGGACCATCGTGGTCGCGATGGTTTGAATGATTGCCGTCACATGGGATTTGTCCAACAAGAGGCACAGGTTCCGGAAAGGCATGCCCATGTTTCCCACAAAGAGCGTTGCGCCCAGTAGCAAGCCGATTAGCGTGATGTCCCGCGAGTACCCGCTGAGCGAAAAGAACGCAATGATCAATAAAAAGGCCACCGACGAGGTAATGCCCTGAGAGATCAGGTTCAGCGACAGGCTTGCAGGAATATCGTTCTTTTCGGTACTGCCTCGCCGGGTGAATTCCTGTTCGAATCCGATGCCTGTAATCAACATCAAGATCCCGCAAACCGACAAGGCGGTTGCATATTGGCCGAATTGGTGCGGACCGAAGAATCTTGCGATCAAAAGGGCGGTCACGGCGGCCGCACCTTTCGATCCCATATCGGCAATCGTAAGAGGCAGGGTTCGTTTATAGAGGACATTCGACACCCACCGGATGTCGCTTTTATGAACAGCGGAGGCTTCCATTACCTGTGTAGGGGGCAATCCGGGGTCCTTCCGCCCCCCGTTCAATCGCTCCTTCCGGTTATTTTCCACGGGCGCCAATGACACGCGCCGGAACGCCGACCGCGATGGAATATTCGGGGATTTCCTTTGTGACCACGGCACCCGCACCGATGATCGAACCCTTTCCGACCCGGACTCCATCGAGAACGATCACTCCCGCGCCGAGCCAGACATCTTCCCCGAGGATAACGGGCCCGGTCGAATAATTCCCCTGGTCCATCATGGGAACGTCCAGGCGGTCCGAATGGTACTGGCCGCCCCCGAGGTAGCAGTGAGCCGCGATCAGGGTGGATGCACCGACTTCGATTCCGGAAATCGACGAAAAAACGCAGTTGCATCCGATATCCGTCCGGTTCCCGATCAACACCGGACCGGTCTTCCCCTGGAGAACGCAATTCCTGGAAACGATGACGCCGTCACCGAGCGTGACCCCTTGCTCGCCGGCTCCGCTGGCATCCAGCATCACGTTGTCGTCGAGGGATACATGGTCTCCAAGGGATATCTTTCCTGGATGCCTCAGGACCAAACCCCGCCCGTAGATGACTCCACGTCCGACTTTCCGGAGCATCCCCCCGTAAAAAGTTTTCCGGAGAAAATATCCGGCTCCCCCCGTAAAATCGCCGAACAGGAAGACTTTCAACTCGTTGGCCAGGACCGGCAAAAGTTTCCGGTTCCCGTAAGCCTTGTCCATGTACCGGGATAACATGGATACGTTGTCGTCGTGGAGCGTCGACGAGAGCGGCTTTTTATACACGCCGGTTTTTTGCTGGTCGGATCGTTTGTCAGCCATTCCTCGCTCCCTCTTGAGGACGTCCACCCCGGTCGATCACAGCAATCCCTTCCTCCGGTACCAGTCGGCCGTCCTTCGTACTCCTTCCCGGATCTCGACCGCCGGGGAATAACCGAGAAGCGTGGTCGCCCGGCGGATGTCGAACGACCGGGACTTGGTAAAGAAATCGACGCGGCGCCGATAGATCGGCGGAGGGATGCGGAACGGTTCACACACGCGTTCACACAGCATGGCGAGGAAGCGAACGGGGGACGCCGGAAAGTGGACGATCGATCCGGGCGCACACAGTACCTCCGCGATCAGGTCCACGAGTTGGTCGAGAGACAGAACCTCCTTGCCTCCGATGATGAACGTCTCCCCCGCCACGTTCTTTCGGGTCGCCGCGAGGATAAACGCATCGCACAGATCATCGACGTACACCATGTGATAGAAATTCTTCCCGTCGCCCAAGAGCCATTTGAACCGTCCGGCGGCGATCCGGAAGAGTTTCAGCAGCCTCATGTCCCCAGGACCATAGATCGCGCACGGCCGGATGATCGTGACGGGCAAGCCCGATTCCTGGCCGAAGGCGACGGCTTTTCGCTCCCCCTCCAGCTTCGTTACCTGGTAGATGTCGCCTGGATGGAAAGGAGACTCCTCGGTGGCGGGAGGTTTTTCGATATGTCCATGAACCCCCACCGTGCTGCAATGGACTACCCGTCGGACGCCGTGCCGCAGGCAGGACGACAGAACAATCTCCGTCCCGGTTACGTGGATGTCCCGGTAGTCTCCGTCCGGGAGGCCGGCCGTGCGGTACGCGGCGGCAAGGTGGAATACGATCTCCGTCCCCTCAACGGCGCGATCCACCGCCGCCGGATCGCGGATATCGCCACTGGCGATCTCCACGCCGATCCTGCGGAAATCCTTGCACTTGGCAGGATCACGGGCAAGCATGCGCACGGAGGCGCCAACATTCCGAAGGCGTCGAACGAGATGGCTCCCCGTAAATCCGTTTCCGCCGGTCACCAATACCTTCAAGCCTTCGACCTTATCCAACTCAGCTCCACGGTTCTGTTACGGTATTGATCTGCCGGGCAGGCAGAATCGCCGTACCGGGATAGGATCGTTCGACCTTTTCCAGTTCGCGGGATATCCGTTGGGCGTCCCACCCAAGCTCGCCCGCCGCGATCCCCGCGCAGTCGTCGAGGGATTCCCGCCCGGGATGGCCGGCCGTTCCAAGATCCGTGCGCCGGAACACGAGATCTCCCAGGGATTGCGCCATCTCCTCGCGGATACCGTGGACCAGTTCCGCCCGGAGCACCTCTTGCGAACCCGTGACGGTTCGGGCCAGTTCCGGACGGGCCACCGCATACCCGAGGATCCTCGATGATTCCGACCCGTAATTTATCTCCAGGTGACGCCGGACCGCGTCCGGAATGTTTCCGGGATTCTCCTTTTCCGCCGGATCCCCGCGTTCGGACCCGGCTTCCCCGAAGATCGCCGTCGTTCCCGTGCGGCAGGGAGTCTTGCGGGCTCCGATTTTGTTCGAGATGTGATCGACCGTTCGCTCCGCCACGACCCGCGATGTGGTGTATTTGACCCCCTGGATCGACACCAGCCCTTCGATCCCGTCGATCCGTGCATGATCGCAAAACCATGGCTTACCGGCCGGAGACGCTACCCCGCTCCGATCCGTCGTCATGTTCATCGGGAGGAGGCCGAAATGCAGAAAGCGGATATCCTCCGCCGTGATAGCGCCTTCCGGGAGAATCCCCCGGATCCCGTCGAGAAATTCCTCGATGTCCTTTTCTTCGACCGACGCGGATTCGGGTGCGCCACGGTAGGGCGCGTAATACGTCCCGATCATCGTGGTTCCTCGCCAGGGAACGAAGAAATAGAGTCGGCCCCGGTCTTTTGAAGCGCTCCCGTCGCCTGTTGGACGAGACTGAAGACCGACGGCGTACCCATCGAACAACGTTCGTCCCACGATCAGGTCGATCGCTTTCAGGAGGGGGGGTGTCTCCTCCGGGTTTCTCCCGGTCACTTGCCGGAGGATGTGGTGCGCCCACGGCCCCGTCGCATTCAGCGTGCAACGGGCGCGGATCTCGAACCGGTCGCCGGTCAGGCGGTCCACCGCTTCGATGCCGAAAACCCTCCGTTCCCGGAGGAGGAACCGTTTCGCCTCGATATAATTGGCGGCCACAAGCCCAATCGATGCGGCCGATCGCAGGATCGAGAGAACGAACCGCTCGGTGTTTTGAACGAGCCCTTCGCCCCACACGGCGCCCCCCGTGATCGAAGGCTTCGCCGCGCTCCCGAGGATGGTCCGGCACTCTTTTCCGGAAATGATCCGGCAAGGCGGCAAGACTGCCCGGGCGCTCGCCTGGACGTGCCCGCCGGGCTTGACAGCCCCGTAGATGCCGAAAGCGCAGGCCATCGCGCATCTGCTTCTGGTCAAGAAACCTTCCGTGGGAATGAGACAACGCAGCGGATGCACAAGATGCGGTGCGATCGAAAGAAAGATCCCCTGCTCCCGTGCGGATTCCCTCGTCCGCGCGATATCCGCGTTCTGGAGATACCGCAATCCTCCATGGGCGATCTTGAGGCTGTTGGCGGATGTGCCCGCGGCGAAATCCCCTTTCTCGACGAGCGCAACCTTCAGGCCCCGCAAAACAGCGTCCCATGCCGCAAAAGCGCCGTATACGCCGCCGCCGATAACGAGCAGGTCGTATTCTTTTCCTGCGAGCAAGGCGGTGTCCCTGTTCAACCGTTATCTCCCGTGTGACGTACAGATCCCATGGAGGTTGCTCCGCCCGGGTCCATTTCCCTGCAAGCCTCCATTGGGATGCCGAGGTCCTGCGCGATTACCCCATAGATGCGGGAAAGCTTTCCCTTGTATGCCTTGAAGGAATATCTTTCCTCGATGTCCAGGATCGCGCGGCGCCCGATCGCCTCCCTTTTTCCGGCGTCCCCCAGAA
>Ga0180077_1000091_pt1 | contig 10945 bp, 12 predicted proteins | sample EasRiv466_16_10D_FD_123014 | JGI IMG/M metagenome (GOLD analysis project Ga0180077, IMG submission 123014) | Soil microbial communities from meander-bound floodplain in the East River, Colorado, USA - East River metaG ERMLT466_16_10D | ecosystem: Environmental > Terrestrial > Soil > Floodplain ...
CAGCGCCTCGATGCCGTACTCCTCGTACTTCTTCGCCAGGTCCACCACGTCGTGGCCGGTCATTTTCGACCAGCCCTCCACCGCCACCTTGCCGTCCCTGGCGTCCAGCCCGGCGATGATGTGACCGGGAAAGGCGTAGCTCGCGTCCGACAGGAAGCCGGGATTCTTCACCGCGGCGGTGCCGATGACCACGTAGGTGACGCCGGCGTCGATGTAGCTCTCGATCGTGTCCAGGTCGCGGATGCCCCCGCCGAGCTGGATCGGCATGGCGTCGCCGACCACCTTGATCATCTCGCGGATCACCTTCTCGTTCTTCGGCCGGCCGGCCACCGCGCCGTTCAGGTCGACGACGTGCAGGCGCCGCGCGCCCTGCGCCGCCCAGTGCTTCGCCATGGCGACGGGGTCTTCGCTGAATACGGTGGCGGTCGACATGTCGCCCTGCTGCAGGCGCACGCAGCGGCCGTCCTTCAGGTCAATTGCCGGGATGATCAGCACTCGGTGCCGCGGAACGTCTTAGAGGGCCAGGGCCGCCAATGGAGCAACGTGAAGGGTCAGGGCCGCCATTGAACGAAGTTGGAGAGCAAGCGGAGCCCGGCGGCTTGGCTTTTTTCCGGGTGGAACTGCACGGCGAAGATGTTATCTCGCGCAATCGCGCAGGTAAAGGCGACTCCGTACTCGCAAGTCGCCGCCACGACCGCCGCATCCGCCGGCGCGGGGTAGTAGCTGTGCACGAAATAGAAGCGCTCCCCGCTCGGGATGCCTGCCCACAGCGCATGCGGCTTCGCCTGGCGCACCTCGTTCCAGCCCATGTGCGGCACCTTGAGGCCCGCCATGCGCGCGGCGGGAAAGCGCGGCACGCGCCCCGCGAGCAGTCCCAGGCCCGGGGTATCGCCTTCTTCGCCGTGCTCGAACAGCATCTGCATGCCGATGCAGATGCCCAGGAAGGGCTTGGCGCGCGTGGCCTCGATGACCGCGTCGCGCGCCCCGCTCGCGGCAAGCTGGCGCATGCAGTCCGGCATGGCGCCCTGCCCCGGCACGACCACGCGCTCGGACGCGCGGATAACGGCAGGATCCGCCGTGACCGCAATGCGCGCCTGCGGCGCCACGCGCTCGAGCGCCTTCGACACGGAGCGGATGTTGCCCATGCCGTAGTCGACCACGACGATCTGCACGATGCCCTTGGTTGCTTTTCCTGAAAGTCCGCGGTGTGGTGCAGGCCGTTCCTGCACCGCAGCGCATGGTGGTTCTTACAAGGACCCCTTGGTGGAGGGAATCGTGCCGGCCGCGCGCGGGTCGGCCTCCGCCGCCATGCGCAGCGCGCGCGCGAAGGCCTTGAAGACCGTCTCGCACTGGTGGTGCGCGTTGTCGCCGCGCAGGTTGTCGACGTGCAGCGTCACCTGGGCGTGGTTGACGAAGCCCTGGAAGAACTCGCGCATCAGGTCGACGTCGAATTCGCCGATCAGCGCGCGCGTGTACTCGACGTGATACTCCAGTCCCGGCCGGCCGGAGAGATCGATCACCACCCGCGACAGCGCCTCGTCCAGCGGCACGTAGGCGTGCCCGTAGCGGCGGATGCCCGCCTTGTCGCCGACCGCCTTGGCGAAGGCCTGGCCGAGCGTGATGCCGATGTCCTCCACCGTGTGGTGCGCATCGATGTGCAGGTCGCCCTTGGCCTCGATCTCCAGGTCGAGCACGCCGTGGCGCGCCACCTGGTCGAGCATGTGCTCGAGGAACGGCAATCCCGTGGACAATTTCGCCACGCCCTTGCCGTCCAGGTTGAGCTTCACCCGGATCTGGGTTTCCTTGGTGTTGCGCGTCACTTCGGCGGTGCGGTTCACAGCGCCTCTCGCATGGCGGTGAGCAGTATACGGTTTTCGTCGGGCGTGCCGACGGTGATGCGCAGGCAGTTCTTCAGGCCCGGACCGTTGAGGTTCCTCACCAGCACGCCCTGGCGGCGCAGCGCCTCGTAGGTACGGTCGGCGTCGGGCACGCGCACGAGGAAGAAATTCGCCGCCGACGGATAGACGGTGACGCCGCGCAGCGCCGCAAGCGCGCGGCCGAGCCCCTCGCGCTCGGCGATGATGCGCTTGGCCTGCTCTTCCAGCACCTCCAGCCGCTCCAGCACGAAGGTCGCCGCCGCCTGCGTGAGGACGTTGACGTTGTAGGCCTGGCGCACCTTGTTGAACTCGGCGATCCATTCCGGCCGGCCTGCGAGGTAGCCCAGCCGGATGCCGGCGAGGCCAAGCTTGGACACGGTGCGCATGACCACGAGATTCGGGAACTCCGCAAGCCGCGGCAGGAAGCTCTTTTGCGCGAACACGTGGTAGGCCTCGTCCAGCACCACCAACCCATGCGCCGCGCGCAGCACCGCGACGATGTCCTCCTGCGGATAGAGCACGCCGGTCGGGTTGTTCGGATAGGCGATGAAGATGAGCGCGGGCTGCTCGGCCTTGACGCGCGCCACGAACGCGTCGCGATCGAGCGTGTAGTCCTCGCGCAATGCGTAGCGCAGAGGCTTCATCCCCGAGAGCGTCGCGTTCATCCCGTACATGACGAAGGTCGGCGCCGGGAACATCATCGCCGCGCCAGGTCGTGCGCAGGCGAAGGTGACGATCTGGATGAGATCATCCGACCCGTTGCCGAGCAGGATCTCCATGCCGGCCGGCACCTTCATCTTCGTGGCCAGCAGCTCGCGCAGCTTGCGGCCGCTGGGATCGGGATAGCGATGCAGCTCCACGCGCGAGAGGTGTTCCGCCAGCTCGCGGCGCATCGCTGCAGGCAGCGGATAGGGGTTCTCCATCGCGTCGAGCTTCACCATGCCGTCGCTGTCGGCGACGTGGTAAGCCTTGAGCGCGAGGATCTCCGGGCGGATCAGGCGCGCGGAAATTGGGGTCAGGGCCGGATTCTTTTCTTCCGCGGACATTCGGCCCTGACCCCACTTTGCCTGGCCCCGAATTTCCGCCGAGCGCGCGTGCGCCTGCAGGCCTTCGCCCTCGGCGAGCGTCGCCGCGACGCGGCCGAGCGACGCGGCGCCGGCGCGCGATACGCCGATCACGCTGGTGCGCTTCTGGAAGTCGTAGACGCCGAGCGGCGAGGAAAAGCGCGCCGTGCCCGCGGTCGGCAGGACGTGATTGGGGCCCGCGCAATAGTCGCCGATCGCCTCGGAGCTCCAGCGCCCGAGGAAGATGGCCCCCGCGTGGCGCAGCTTCGGCAGCAGGGCGTCGGGATCGTCCACCGAGAGCTCCAGGTGCTCCGGCGCGACGCGGTCAGCGATCGCGCAGGCCTCCTCCAGGCTCCTCGTCTGGATCAGCGCCCCGCGCCCCGAGAGCGACGCCTCGATCACCTCGCGCCGCGGCAGCGTCGGCAGAAGCTTGGCGATGCTCGCCTGGACTGCGTCGAGATACGCCGCCGAGGGCGAGAGCAGGATCGCCTGCGCCACCTCGTCGTGCTCGGCCTGCGAAAAGAGGTCGAGCGCCACCCAGTCCGCGGGCGTCGTGCCGTCGCCGATCACCAGGATCTCGGAAGGCCCGGCGATCATGTCGATGCCGACCTGGCCGAACACCTGCCGCTTGGCGGCCGCCACGTAGGCGTTGCCCGGCCCGACGATCTTGTCCACGCGCGGCACCGAAGCGGTGCCGTAGGCGAGCGCGGCCACGGCCTGCGCGCCGCCGATGGCGATCACGCGGTCCACGCCCGCGAGCGCCGCGGCGGCGAGCACCGACGGCGCCGCGTTCGGGCTCACCATGACGATCTCGCCCACCCCGGCCACCTTGGCCGGAATCACGTTCATCAGCACCGTGGAGGGGTACGCCGCCTTGCCGCCCGGCACGTAGACGCCGACGCGCTCGAGCGGCGAGACGCGCTGCCCGAGCCGCGTGCCGTCGGCCTCCGTGAATTCCCAGGATTGCGCGAGCTGCCGCTCGTGGAAGCGGCGCACGCGTTCCGCGGCTTCCCGCAGCGCGGCGGCCTGCGCCGCGGGCAGCGCGGCGAGAGCGGCTTCGAGCTGAGCACGCTGCACGTCGAGCTGCGCCATGTCGCGCGCCTCGATGCGGTCGAACTTGCGCGTGTATTCGAGCACTGCGGCATCTCCGCGCCGGCGCACCTCGGCGATGATGGCGCGCACCGAGGTCTCGACCGCCTCGTCCTGCGCCGCCTCGTAGCGCGTCAGCCGCTCGAGCTCGGCGTCGAACCCGGCGTCCGCGGTGGACAGGCGCCGCAGCTTCATGGCTGCGCCGCCTTGGCGAAGGCGTCGATGAGCGGCTGCAGCGCCGCGCGCCGCGTCTTGAGCGCCGCCTGGTTGACGATGAGGCGCGAGGAGACCGCCATGATCTCCTCCACCGCGACGAGATTGTTGGCCTTGAGGGTCTTGCCGGTGGACACGAGGTCCACGATCGCATCGGCAAGCCCGAGGATCGGCGCGAGCTCCATCGAGCCGTAGAGCCGGATCAGGTCCACGTGCACGCCCTTCGTCGCGAAGAACTCGCGCGTGGTCTTCAAATACTTGGTGGCGACGCGCAGCCGCGCGCCCTGGCGCACCGCGCCGGCGTAGTCGAAGCCTTTGCGCACCGCGACCATCATGCGGCACCGGGCAATGCCGAGGTCGAGCGGCTGGTACAGGCCTTCGCCGCCGTGCTCGGCGAGCACGTCCTTGCCGGCGATGCCGAGGTCCGCGGCGCCGTGCGCGACGTAGGTCGGGGTGTCGGAGGCGCGCACCACGATCAGCTTCACGTCGCGGCGCGCGGTCGGGATAATGAGCTTGCGGGAGCGCTCCGGGTCTTCCCTAGGGCTCAAGCCCACGCGCGCGAGCAGCGGCCCCGTCTCCTCCAGGATCCGTCCCTTGGACAGCGCAATGCCGATGCCGGTCATGGTGCAAATGAAAAAAGGCCCCGAAGGGCCCCTCCCGCTTGATTCGGAAGGGGATTTTACCGCACTCGCGCGATTCGGGCGCCGAGCGCCGAGAGCTTCTGCTCCAGGGCCTCGTAGCCCCGGTCGAGGTGGTAAATGCGGTCGATGAGCGTCTCGCCCTGCGCGACCAGCCCGGCCACCACCAGGCTCGCGGACGCGCGCAGGTCGGTGGCCATGACCTTCGCCCCCTGCAGCCGCTCAACTCCCTTCACCAAGGCAGTGTTGCCGTGGATCTCGATGTCCGCGCCCAGGCGCTGCAGCTCCTGCGCATGCATGAAGCGGTTCTCGAAGATCGTCTCCGTGACGCTCGCCGTGCCGCGCGCGATGCAGTCCATGGCCATGAACTGCGCCTGCATGTCGGTGGGGAAGCCGGGATAGGGTGCGGTCGTGAGGCTCACCGATGCCGGACGGTCGGCCATTTCGATGTCGATGGCATCGCTATCCGCCAAGATCCTCGCGCCCGCCTCGCGCAGCTTCTCCAGCGTCGCGCCCACCGTGTCTGGCGCCGTGCCCTGCAGCCTGACCCGGCCACCCGCCGCCGCGACGGCCGACAGGTAGGTCCCAGTCTCGATGCGATCGGGCATGACGTGGTGGGTCGCGCCAGAAAGTGAGCGCACGCCCTCAACGCGGATGGTGCCCGTGCCGGCCCCTTCAATGCGCGCGCCCATCGCCGAGAGGCAGTTCGCAAGGTCTACGACCTCAGGCTCGCGCGCGGCGTTCTCGAGCACCGTGCTGCCCTCGGCGAGACAGGCCGCCATCATCAGGTTCTCGGTGCCGGTGACGGTGACCAAGTCCATGGCAATGCGCGTGCCCTTCAGCCGTGCCGCGGCGGCGTGCATATAGCCTTGCTCGACCGTGATGGTCGCGCCCATCGCCTGCAGTCCCTTGACATGCTGGTCCACCGGGCGCGCACCGATCGCACAACCTCCCGGCAGCGACACCTTGGCGCGACCGCAGCGCGCGAGCAACGGCCCAAGCACCAGCACCGAGGCGCGCATCGTCTTCACCAGCTCGTAGCCCGCGGTCGGGTCCTTGACCTCGCGTGCGCGCAACTCGAGGCGGCTGTCTGCCTGCGGCCCGGCCTCGACCCCCATCAGTCCGAGGATCTTCGCCATGGTGCGCACGTCCATCAGGCGCGGCACGTTTTCCAGCACGAGCGGCCGCTCGGTGAGCAGCGCCGCGCACATGATCGGCAGCGCCGCGTTCTTCGCGCCGGAGACGCGCACCTCGCCCGCGAGGGGCCGGCCGCCGCTGATGCGCAGCTTATCCATCGGCGGCGGATGACCCTCCCGCCGGCGCAGCGGATCCCCCCGCACTCCCCTGCGCGGCGAACTCCTCCGGGGTGAGTGTCATCATCGACAGGGCGTGGACTTCCTCGCGCATGCGGTCGCCGAGCGCCGCGTACACCATCTGATGGCGCTGCACGCGGCTCTTGCCCGCGAACTTGCCCGACACCACCAGCGCCTGGAAGTGCTGCCCATCGCCCACCACCTGGACCTGCTCGCAGTCGATTCCGGCGGCGATGCCTTGCTCGATGCTCTCGGGGGTCACCATGTTCAGCTCCGCAGCCTGTAGCCGGAATGCAGCAGCCGCAGCACGACTGCGGCAACGAGCGCGAAGCTTACCGCGACCACGGCCAGGCTGGCGGCGGGCGGAAAGTCCGAGGCGCCGAAGAAGCCGTAGCGGAAGCCGTCGATCATGTAGAAGAAGGGATTGAAGTGCGACACCTGCTGCCACAGCGGCGGCAGCGAGTGGATCGAATAGAACACGCCCGAGAGCATGGTGAGCGGCAGCACCAGGAAGTTCTGGAACGCAGCGATCTGGTCGAACTTCTCCGCCCAGATGCCGGCGAGCAGGCCCAGCGCGCCGAGCAGCGCGGCGCCGAGCAGCGCGAAAGCGAGCGCCCACAGCGGCGCGGCGAGCCGCAGCTCTACGAACCATACAGTGACCGCCAGCACGCCGGCGCCCACCACCAGGGCACGCGCCACCGAGGCGAGCACATAGGCGGCAAAAAACTCCAGGTGCGAAATCGGCGTGACCAGCACGAACACCAGGTTGCCGGTGATCTTCGACTGGATGAGGCTGGAAGAGCTATTGGCAAAGGCGTTCTGCAGCACGCTCATCATCACCAGCCCGGGCACGAGAAACGCCGTGTACGGCACGCCGTCGAATACGCGCGCGTCGCCGCCCAGCGCCTGCGCGAAGATGATCAGGTAGAGCAGCGCGCTCAGCACGGGGCCGGCGACGGTCTGGAAGGCGACCTTCCAGAAACGCAGTAGCTCCTTGTAGAGCAGCGTGAGAAAGCCGGTCATGCCTGGCGAAGTCCTGAGCAAGTTACGCGCACGTGCCTAGTGCCGGTGCATGATGCGCAGGAACACGTCTTCCAGGTCCGCGGGGTGCGGTCCGGCGAAGCTCGCCAGCAGGTTCTTCGTCGAGTCGAGCGCCACCACGCGCCCCGCCTTGAGCATGGCGATACGGCCGCAATGCTCCTCGGCCTCCTCCAGGTAGTGTGTGGTGAGCACGATGGTGTGGCCGTCGCGGTTCAGGCGCGTGACGAACTGCCAGAGACCCTGGCGCAGCTCGACGTCCACGCCCGCGGTGGGCTCGTCGAGCACGATCACCGGCGGCTTGTGCACCAGCGCCTGCGCCACGAGCACGCGCCGCTTCATGCCGCCGGAGAGCGAGCGCATGTTGGCATCGGCCTTGGCGGTCAGGTCGAGGTGATGCATGACCTCCTCGATCCAGGGGTCGTTCCCGCGCAGGCCGAAGTACCCGGACTGGAGCCGCAAGGTCTCGCGAACAGTGAAGAAGGGATCGAACACCAGCTCCTGCGGCACCACGCCGAGCAGCCGCCGCGCGCGCCGGTACTCGCCCGCGACATCGGCGCCCAGCACCGAGACGGCGCCGGCGTCCGCGCGCGCGAGCCCCGCGATGATGTTGATCAGCGTCGTCTTGCCCGCGCCGTTCGGCCCGAGCAGGCCGAAGAACTCGCCCTGGCGCACCGCAAGCGACACGCCGGCGAGCGCCTGCAGCGCGCCGTAGCGCTTGGCGATTTCGCGGACTTCGATGGCGGGGATCAGCGGGATGCGTCTTGCGGCAGAAGCTCTGCCACGCCGTAGAGCTGCGCGAGCGTGCCCAGATCCGGGGGCAGGCGCGAGAAGGTGAGCGTCCCGCCGCGGGCGCGCGCCTCGCGCATCCACGCGAGCAGCAGCGCGAGCAGCGACGAATCGAGCTCGGTGACCTCGCCCAGGTCGACACTGCGCACGCCTTCGGCGAGCGGCGCGCGCGCCTCCTCGAGCAGCGCGGCGACGTTGGCCACCGTCACCGGGCCCGACACCACCAGGCGCTCGCCTTCGCGGCGGATCATTTCGTCGTGCCGGCCGGCGGCGCGCCCGCCGAGGCGCCTGCCGGCGCTGCCGCGAGCGATTTGTTCTTCGCCGCCAGCGTGGCGACCAGGCCATCGATGCCCTTATCGCGCACCACGTTGGCGAACTCGGTGCGGTAGGTGACCACCAGGCTGATGCCGGCGACGCGCACGTCGTACACCTTCCAGCCGCGCGGCGTCTTCTCCATGTCGTACTCGATGTTCACCGGCTGGGAGCCCTGCTGCAGCACGCGCACCAGCACCGTGACGTCGGTGTCGGCGGGCTTCATGCGCAGGGGCCGGAAGTCGAAGTTCTGCTCGCGGAACACGGTGAGCGAGCTGGCATAGGTGCGCACCAGCAGGTCGCGGAACTCCGCGGCGAGGCGCTTCTTCTGCTCCGGCGTCGCCTTCTGCCAGGCAGGCCCCACCGCGAGCGCGGTCATGCCGAGAAAGTTGAAGTGCGGCAGCGCCTTTTCCTCGATCAGCGCGATGGTCTTGGCGCGGTCGCCATCCTTGAGCTGCTTGTCCTTGGCGATGATGTCCGCCACCTCGAGCATGACGATCTTCACCAGCTCGTCGGGTGGCGTAAGCGCGGGTTGCGCCTGTACGGCGCAAGCCGCGAGCGCCAGGGCTGCGCAGGCGATCCAGCGGTACATTGCGAGGCTCCTCATTCTTGGGGCTCCTGGGGCCGCGGCGGGCGCGGCGGGTTGCCATCGTAGATCAGGCTGCGCCGGCGCTGAAGATAGGCGTCGCGCAGGAACACGTATCGGTCGAGCGATGCCTGCTCGAACAGTGCGCTCGCATCGAGGAAGTCGGTGCGCTTGCTGATGAAGCGCGTGCCGATCAGGGTATTGCGCAGCGCGATCGGGCGGGCGCGCACCACCGGATCGAGTTCCCAGTCGAGCACCAGGCCGGCGCTGTCGCGCAGTGTGTAGGGGCCGAAGAACGGCAGCACCAGGTAGGGGCCGTCGCCCACGCCCCAGACGGCGAAGGTCTGGCCAAAGTCCTCGTTGTGCTTCTCCAAGCGCATGTCGCTGGCCACGTCGTTGATGCCAAGAACGCCGAAGGTGGTATTCACGATGACACGAAACCAGTCGGTCCAGCCGTCCAGGAACTTGCCCTGCAATAGGTTGTTCGCGCCGTTGAAGACGTCGTCGATGTTGGAGAAGAAATTGCGCACCATGCCGCGCAGCGGCTCGGGCGCCACCGCCTTGTAGGCGCGCGACACCGGCTTGACGAACGCCTCGTCCAGGCCGTCGTTGAACGCGAACATGGCGCGATTGAAGCCTTCGAGCGGGTCGCGCGGGTCGGTCGCGGTGGTGGCGCAGCCCGCGGACGCGAGCAGCACGCCGGCCAGCGCCGCGGCGCGCAGCGTCGCCCGCCATCCGCTCACTTCCCGCCCTTCGCCTCGCCGCCCTCGGCGGCCTTGCTGAACAGGAACTGGCTGATCAGGTTCTCCAGCACCACCGCCGATTGCGTGAGGCGCAGGCGGTCGCCGTCCTTGAGCATTTCCGGGTTGCCGCCGGCTTCCAGCCCGACGTATTGCTCGCCGAGCAGCCCCGAGGTGAGGATCTTGGCCGAGCTGTCACGCGGGAATTTGTAGCCCGCGTCGAGCGTCATCGTCGCCACCGCCTCGAAGCTCTCGTTGTCGAAGCGGATCTCGGCCACGCGCCCGACCACCACGCCCGCGCTCTTCACCGGGGCGCGCACCTTGAGCCCGCCGATGTTGCTGAATTTGGCGTGCACCTGGTAGGTCTGCGCAGTGGAGAACGAAGCCAGGTTGCCCACCTTGAGCGCGAGGAACAGCAGCGCGCCCAGGCCGATGGCGACGAAGATGCCGACCCAGAGATCGATGGTGGAGCGGTTCATTTTGCGTTTCCTCCGGTGAACATGAGCGCCGTCAGCACGAAATCGAGCGCCAGGATGGCCAGCGACGAGGTGACCACCGTGCGCGTCGTGGCCCCCGACACGCCTTCGGCGGTGGGCGGCGCATCATAACCCTCGAATACCGCGATGAGCGTGACGGCAACGCCGAACACGACGCTCTTGATGACCCCGTTCAGGATGTCATTGCGCACGTCGACCGCCGCCTGCATCTGCGACCAGAAGGCGCCCTCGTCCACGCCGATGAGCACCACGCCGACCAGGTAGCCGCCGAAGATGCCCATCGCCGAGAACAGGGCCGCGAGCAGCGGCATCGAGATGACACCGCCCCAAAAACGCGGCGCGACCACGCGCGCCACGGGATCGACTGCCATCATCTCCATCGCTGAGAGCTGCTCGGTGGCCTTCATCAATCCGATCTCCGCGGTGATCGCGCTGCCCGCGCGGCTCGCGAACAGCAGACCCGCCACCACCGGCCCCAGCTCGCGCACCAGCGACAGCGCGACCAGGATGCCGAGCGCCTCCGAAGAGCCGTAGCGCTGCAGCGTCTCGTAGCCCTGCAGCGCGAGCACCATGCCGACGAACAGCCCGCTCACCAGGATGATGATCAGCGACAGCACGCCGGCGAAATAGATTTCGCGCATCGTCAGGTGAAAGCGCCGGAACGCGGTCCCCGAGTGCAGCAGCAGGTAGCCGAAGAAGCGGGTGGCGTAGCCCAGACGCCAGACACCGGCGGTCACCGCGGCGCCCAGCCGCGCGAGCGCGGAGGCGATGGCGTTCATCCGTTCATCG
>Ga0180077_1000092_pt1 | contig 10887 bp, 11 predicted proteins | sample EasRiv466_16_10D_FD_123014 | JGI IMG/M metagenome (GOLD analysis project Ga0180077, IMG submission 123014) | Soil microbial communities from meander-bound floodplain in the East River, Colorado, USA - East River metaG ERMLT466_16_10D | ecosystem: Environmental > Terrestrial > Soil > Floodplain ...
GTGAACATCACCGTGTCGAGCGGGAACTTGTCCGGCCGGAAGTGGTTGTTGAAGAAGTGCACGGTGAACAGGAACACGGCGGCGAGCACCGCTTCCTCGCCGTGCACGATGGTCGCGACGTTGAACATCCACCCGGGCAGCAGCCAGGCGGTCGCGCGCGGGAACGCCAGCATCAAGCCGCTGCCGCCGATGATCGCCATGCCCCAGAACACGGCCCAGTAGTCGAACTTCTCCCAGTAGGTCCAGCGGTCGAACATCGGCCGCGGGGCGAGGCCGAAGAACCACCTGAACATGGCGATGGCGTCCTTCAGGTCCTGCAAGTTGGGCACCAGCGAAACGGGGCCGAACCAGTCCCAGGTCCGCAAGTTTCGCCCGATGCGCAGCATGAGGAAGACCAGGTGCACAACGAAGATGCCCAGCATGGTCGCCGCCGCAATACGGTGCACGATGGCCGCGGTTTTCGGGCCGCCGAAGGCGGCGATGACGGCCTTCGCCCATGCGCTGTCGGCGAAAAACACAGCCATGCCGGTCAGCACCAGCGTCATCACGCTCAATGCGAACGCCAGGTGGGCGAGGCGCCAGACCGGCCCGAAGCGCTGGTACTGCTTGCTCTGCAGCTGCGGCGGCTCCTCGGCGACGACGTGGGGCCGCAACTTGCGCGCCTGGCGGTCCCGGTACTCGCGGTAGAACCACAGCGCGGTATGCGTCCAGAAGAACACGAACACCCCGACCAGCAGCGCGACCATGAATTTCGTCGCGATCCACACGTGCGGATAACGGCCGAAATCGTGGCTCGTGGCGTGCGGCTCGAACGTGGCGAATCCCGCGGTGGCGCCGACGTGGCATCTCTGGCAGGTGCCAATCCGGTTGTCCGGGTGCACCCTCGAGGCCGGATCGCTCACGCGCTGCACGGCGTGGCTGCCGTGGCAGTCGAAGCACTTGGCAGTATGCGCGTAGCCCAGGGTGTTGACCTGGCCGTGATAGGTCTCCGTGTAGGTGCGCAAGCTCTCGGTGTGGCAGGTGCCGCAGTTTCTGGTGATCGCGACCCTGACCGCATCCCCTTCCGGCGTGTCGATGTCGTGCGTGGTGTGGCAATCCGAGCACACCGCCGCATACAGATTGCGCTTCTCGAGCACCTCCTTGCCGTGCACCGAGGTGGCGTACGCCTCGCGCTCCTTGGCATGGCACTTGCCGCAGGCATCCGGAATGCTCAGGCGCCACTCGGTGCGCGCGGTGCTGTCCTTCGGATAGACGTAGTGGGGCTCGTGGCAGTTGTAGCAGGTCGCATTGGTGCGCGACTGGTCGCCCCGGTTCGGTCGCGCATGGATCGAATGCATGTACTTGTTGATCTGCTCGACCACCACGCCCAGCCGCGCGTGCTCCGAGGTCCTGTTCTCCTTCTGGGCGCTCGCCCACAAGGCTTCGTGGCACTGAACGCAGCTGACCTTGCGCTGCGCGACCTTCTGGTGCGGGATCTCCGTGATGTCCTTGTGGCAGTCGACGCAACTGCGCTTGCCGTGCACGCTGTTTTCGAACTTCTCCTTGGTGACGTGCAGCGAGCGCATCTTCCCGTCCGCGCCCGGCAGCGCGAAGCCCGCGTTGCCGTGGCAACCGAGGCAGATCGCATTGTCGAGCGTGGCTGCCGCAGGTGCGGGTGCCTCGGGCACGGCGGGAGCCTGCGCCGCCAGGACGTGCGCCACCATGGCCTTCAGCTCGGCGTCGGTCGCCTCTGCCTTGACCGGGTGGCCCTTGCCCTCCTTGAGCGCCGCGCTCAGCCTGCCCGGCGCTTTGCTGTCCGTCTTGTATTTGGCAGCGACGTCGTTGAAGGCCGGGCCGACCTTGACCGCGTTCATGTCGTGGCAGCCGAGGCAGCCCTTCGCGCCCAGCAGCGCTTCGCCCGACTGGGCGCTCGCCGCACCGGCAAAGAGGAGGCCCAGCGCCGCGAGCAGCAGCGTCTTCCTGGTCATTGGGCGCTCATGCTAGCGATCGGCGATGGGCGGTATTTGACCGATATCAAGAAGCCGCTCAAGCAGGCGAGGTTTCATGTGGGCATGGCTCAAGTTCTGATTCTATACGCCACCACGGAGGGCCATACCGCGCGCGTGGCAGAGCGCATGGCGCAAGGATTGCGCGCGCAAGGCCACAAAGTGGAAGCGCGGCGGGCGGAACCGAGCGCGATTCCGCCGGACTTCGAGCGCTACGACGGCGTCATCGTCGGCGCTTCGGTGCACTACGGTCACCATCCGGCACGCCTGCGCACGTTGGTGCGCGCGCAGCGCGCCGCCCTGGCCGGCCGCGCGGGCGCGTTCTTCTCCGTGTGCCTGAGCGGCAAGGGGCATTACCGCGAGAAATTCCTCAGGCAGTGCGGATGGGCGCCGCCGCATCAGGCGACGTTCACGGGCGCCCTGCAGTACAGCAAGTACGGTCCGTTCAAGCGGCTGGTCGTCATGGGGTTCGCCTGGATGGGCGGGCATGACACCGACGCGTCGAAGGACTACGACTATACAAACTGGGAGGCGGTCGACCGCTTCGCGACCGCCTTCTCCCGGCAGCTGCGCTGAGCGCTACTTGAGCTTGGTCGCCTGGATGTCGGCCTTGGCGCCGAACCCCACGGTGAGCGGGAACGAGACGTGGTGTCCGCGCGACGTCATGTTGTCGTCGTGCACCGCGAAGGCGAAGTTGTACGCCTTGCCTTCCTGCAACGCCTTGTCGTCCGGGTTGGCGAGGTTCAGCTTGCGCGCCCAGACGACCGTCCACATGCCGTCCTTCCAGACGCCCTTCGCCTGCCTGTTGTCCGCAGCCGATCCGGCCGCGTCTTCCGCGCTGACGACGTACTGCGAAACGAGGTCGCCCTCCTTCCAGCCGGCGTTCGGATCGAACGGCACCGTATTCTGGCCGCGCACCAGCACCGTGGGCGTCTTGCGCAGGTCCTCGATCCTGAGCGCCTTCTTGCCGATTTTCTTCTCGTCGTACATGAACTTCGGCTGCTTGGTGGCCGCATCCATGTTCGAGCTGAACGGGTTCTTGCCGGCGTCGAAATTGCGGTATTCGAGCACGTAACCGTCATCGGCCATGCCGACCGGGTTGGAGCGGTGCGCACGCCATTGGATGAGGTCGAGGAAGCCGCCCGCGGCCTTGATCTTCTCGATCTCTTCGAGCGACTTGCCCTTGTCCCACGAAGCCATCGCGTCGGTGCGCGTCGCAGGCAGGTACTTGCGCACGTCGTTCTTCTTGATCGCCTGGAAGAACGGGTTCGCCTTGACGACATCCGCCGTCGGCTGCTGCGGGGCGTCACGTTCGCCGTTGTGGCAGGTCAGCCAGCAGCCCTGGCTCGCAAACCCGGGCACCTTGCCGTCGTCGATCATCATGTTCAGGCGGTCCTCGTAGACGACGGGCTGCTCGCCCTTTCGCACCGCCGCCGCGAGCCTCTGGTTGCCATACGGCTTCCATTCCTTGCCGTCGAATCTGTAGAACGGATAGGCGTCGCCCGGATGCGCAGCGTTGGTCTTCCACTGGAAGCGGAAGTAGGCGTTCTCGTTGTCGTAGGCGATCTGCAGGTGCAGGGGAAGCGCGCCGTTCTTGCCCTCGATCGGCGTTGGTTCGAGCTTGTTGGCCTTGACCAGCTTGTTGCCGAGTTTTTCCTCGCTGCCCTTGTGACAGGTCAGGCAGGCGCCTGCGCCGCCGACCACCGGGGCCCCTGGGTGCTCGGCGCTGCGCAGCCACTGGTAAGTGGACTGCCCGGGATAGAACAGGGTCACGGTGCGCGCAGGCACGCCGCTCCAGTTGATGCTCGAAGGGTCGGCCGCCGCCGCCGGCGCCGCGAACGCCGCGGCGACGAGCAGCGCGAGGGGAAGTAGTGATGCCGTCACTTTCATGTTGTCCTCCAACAGATCGAAATCGAATTCCTGCTCATCGAGGCCAGCATAGGCGGGCATGCCGGGAGGCCTTTGATCTACATCAAGCTCGAAACGCGTCTTTCGGGCGAGAAGAGTGTGCCCGGAAAAAGGCGACAATAGCCAGGTGCTGGAGGCAGCCGATCTAGAATGCGAGCGCGGCGGAAGGATGTTGTTCCGCGGGCTGTCGTTTACGCTGTCGGGCGGCGAGTTGCTGCGCGTGGCCGGCGCGAACGGCAGCGGCAAGACCAGCCTGCTGCGCATCCTGTGCGGCCTGATCACGCCGGACGCCGGCGAGGTGCGCTGGCACGGCGCGCCGATCCACGGCCTGCGCGAAGAATACGCGCGCCAGATCGTCTACCTCGGGCACGCACCGGCGGTGAAGGGAGACCTCACCGCCGCGGAGAATCTCTCCATCGCCTGCACGCTCGCCGGGCTGACGGCGTCGCCGGAGGCGGCGCGCGAGGCGCTGGCGCGTTTTGACCTTCCGGCGGGCGAGATTCCCGTGCGGCGCCTGTCGCAGGGCCAGCGCCGGCGCGCGGCGCTGGCGCGCCTGATGCTTGCCGGGACGGTGCCGCTTTGGCTGCTGGATGAGCCGTTCGCGGCGCTCGACAGGTCCGCCGCGCGGCTCACGGAGGCGCTGATCGCGAGCCACGTGGCTGGCGGCGGCGCGGTGGCCTACACCACGCACCAGGAAGCGAACATCCGCGCCGGCATGCTGCGCGTGGTGGAACTCGGATGATCGCGGCCGCGCGCTGCATCGTGGCCCGCGACCTGCTGCTCGCGCTGCGCCGGCGCAGCGACGTCGCCACCGCGTTGCTGTTCTTCGTCATCGTGGCGAGCCTGTTCCCCCTCGGCGTGGGCGCGGAGCCGAACCTGCTGCGCTCGATCGCGCCCGGCGTGATCTGGGTGGCGGCGCTGCTTTCTTCGATGCTGTCGCTCGGGCGCCTGTTTGCCGCCGATCACGCCGACGGCACGCTGGAGCAGATGCTGCTCGGCGCCGCGCCGGTGGGCGTCGTGGCCGCGGCCAAGGTGCTGGCGCACTGGCTGGTGTCCGGGCTGCCGCTGGTCGCGATCGCGCCGCTCATCGCGCTGCAGTACGACCTGCCGGCGCCGCTCTACGGCACGCTTGTATTATCATTGCTGCTCGGCACGCCGGTGCTGAGCCTGATTGGCGCTGTCGGCGCCGCGCTCACGCTGGGATTGCGGGGCGGTGGCGTGCTGCTCGCGCTGCTGGTGCTGCCGCTGTACGTGCCGGTGCTGATCTTCGGCGCGGGCAGCGTGGACATGGCTGCCGCGGGCTTGTCGGCGTCGGGGCAGCTGCAATTGCTGGCCGCGCTGCTGGTCGTGTCCGCGGCGTTTGCCCCTTGGGCGATCGCCGCGGCCCTACGGATCTCTACGGAATGAGCACTGCGATCAAGTGGTTCTGGTTCTCGTCGCCGCAGACGTTCTATCCCCTCGCGGGGAGGATCGCGGCCGCCTGCGCCGTCGGCGCGGCCCTGCTCGCGGCCGCGGGGCTGTACGTCGGCTTCTTCGTCGCGCCGACCGACGCGCAGCAGGGCGAGGCCTACCGCATCATCTTCATCCACGTCGCGGCGGCCTGGATGTCGATGTTCCTGTACGTGGTGATGGCGTTCTGGGCGGCGATCGGCCTGGCGTTCAACACGCGGCTCTCGGCGATGATGGCGAGCGCCATCGCGCCCACCGGCGCGATGTTCACTTTCGTCGCCCTGTGGACGGGCGCGCTGTGGGGGCGACCCACCTGGGGCGCCTACTGGGTGTGGGACGCGCGCCTGACTTCGGAACTTATCCTGCTGTTCCTGTATCTAGGGTTCATGGCGCTGCAGGCCGCGATCGACGACCGGCGCCGCGCCGACCGCGCGGGGGCGCTGCTCGCGATCGTCGGCGTGGTGAACGTGCCGATCATCTACTACTCGGTGCAGTGGTGGAACACGCTGCACCAGGGCGCCTCGGTCAGCCTCACCAGGGCGCCGAGCATGGCCAGCACCATGCTGACGGGGATGCTGCTGATGGCGCTCGCGTTCTGGCTCTACAGCATCGCCGCGTCGCTCGCGCGCGTGCGCTGCATCATCCGGGAGAGGGAATGAACTGGGGAGGCTGGCCGCAGTTCTGGGCCATGGGCGGCAACGGTTTCTACGTCTGGGGCTCCTACGGCGTGGCGGCGCTCGCCATCGCGCTGGAAATCTGGATGCTGGCAAGGCGCACGAGGAGGATCGGTGAGACGGCAAGATCATGAAAGCGACGCAATGCAGCCAGGCGATCACAGGATTTCGCGATGAAGCCGCGTCATAAGCGCCTCATCGCCATCGCGGCCGGCCTCGCCGCGCTGGGCGTCGCCGCGGCGCTGGTGCTCTCCGCCTTCCAGCAGAACCTGGTGTTCTTCTTCACGCCCTCGCAGATCGCCGCCAACGAGGCGCCGCAGGGGCGCACGTTCCGCGTCGGCGGCATGGTGGAGAAGGGCAGCGTCAAGCGCGAGGGGGTCGAGGTGCGCTTCTTGGTCACCGACACCGCGAAGACCATTCCCGTGGTCTACAGCGGCGCGCTGCCGGACCTGTTTCGCGAGGGCAAGGGCGTGGTGGCCCAGGGCCAGCTCGGCGCCGACGGCGTGTTCCGCGCGCGCGAAGTGCTCGCCAAACACGACGAGAACTACATGCCGCCGGAGGCGGCCGACGCGGTGAATCGCGCGCACGAAACCGCCGCCAAGGCGGCGAAGACGCTCCAATGATCCCCGAGCTCGGGCAACTCGCGCTCGCCCTCGCCCTCGCCGTGGCGCTGGTGCAGGCCATCCTGCCGCTCGCCGGCGCGGCGCGCGGCGACGCCGTCTGGATGGCGGTGGCGCGCCCGGCGGCGCACGCGCAGGCGCTGCTCATCACCTTCTCCTTCGGCTGCCTGGTCTACGCGTTCGTCGCGAACGACTTCTCCGTGCAGTACGTGGTCTCGCACTCCAATACCAGGCTGCCGCTGCAGTACCGCATCGCCGGCGCCTGGGGCGGCCACGAAGGCTCGCTGCTGCTGTGGTGCGTGATGCTCGGGGTGTGGATGTCCGCCGTGGCGCTGTTCAGTACGCACCTGCCCGAAGAGATGGCGGCGCGAGTGCTCGGCGTCCTCGGCATCGTGAGCGTCGGGTTCCTCGCGTTCATGCTGTTCACCTCCAACCCGTTCGACCGCCTGTTCCCGGCGGCCGGGGACGGGCGCGACCTCAATCCGCTCCTGCAGGATCCCGGCATGGTGATCCACCCGCCGATGCTCTACATGGGCTACGTGGGATTCTCGGTCGCCTATGCCTTCGCGGTCGCGGCGCTGCTGTCCGGGCGGCTCGACGCCGCCTGGGCGCGCTGGTCGCGGCCCTGGACGACGGTGGCCTGGGTGTTCCTCACCCTCGGTATCGCGCTCGGCAGCGCCTGGGCCTACTACGAGCTCGGCTGGGGCGGCTGGTGGTTCTGGGATCCGGTGGAGAACGCCTCCTTCATGCCCTGGCTGGTGGGCACCGCGCTCATCCATTCGCTCGCCGTCACGGAGAAGCGCGGCGCCTTCCGCAGCTGGACGGTGCTCCTCGCCATCATCGCCTTCGGCCTGTCGCTGCTCGGCACCTTCCTCGTGCGCTCGGGCGTGCTGACCTCGGTGCATGCCTTCGCCGTGGATCCCAAGCGCGGCGTCTTCATCCTGGGCCTGTTCGCCGTCACCATCGGCGGCGCGCTGGCCCTCTTCGCGTGGCGCACTGCGCGCGTCGGGCAGGGCGGCGCTTTCGCGCCGGTGTCGCGCGAGTCGCTGCTGCTGGCGAACAACGTGGTGCTCGTAGCGGCGGCGGGCTCGGTGATGCTCGGCACGCTCTATCCGCTGCTGCTCGATGCCGTCGGCGGCGGCAAGATCTCGGTGGGGCCGCAGTATTTCGAGGCCGTGTTCGCGCCGCTGATGGCGCCGGCGCTGTTCCTCATGGGCGTGGGGCCGCTCGCGCGCTGGAAGCGGGCCAGCATTCCGGAGCTTGCCGTGCTGCTGCGCTGGGCGCTCGCCGCGAGCTTCGCGGTGGGCTTGCTCCTGCCTTTCGCCTTCGGCCAGTGGCACGCGCTGGTGGGCTTCAGCCTCGCGCTCGCGCTGTGGATCGTCGCCACCGGCCTGCTCACCCTGCGCAGGAGCCTGCGCCAGTCGCGTGCGCACTACGGCATGGTGCTGGCGCACATCGGCGTGGCCGCGTTCGTGGTCGGCGTGGCGCTGGTGAAAGGCTACGACGCCGAGCGCGACGCGAAGATGAAGGCGGGCGACACGGTCGAGCTGGGCGGCTATGTGTTCCGCATGGATGGCGTGCGCTCGGTGGAGGGGCCGAACTACCGCGCGGCGCAGGCGCGCATGACGGTCACGCGCGAGGGCAAGACGGTCGCCGTGCTGAATCCCGAGCGGCGCATCTACACGGTGCAGGAGCAGACCATGACCGAGGCGGCGATCGACGCCGGCTTCACGCGCGACCTCTATGTCTCGCTCGGCGATCCGCTCGAGGGCGGGGCCTGGCTGGTGAAGGTGCAGGTGAAGCCCTTCATCGACTGGATCTGGGGCGGGTGCCTGCTGATGGCGCTCGGCGGGCTGCTGGCGGCGAGCGATCGCCGCTACCGCCTGCGCATGCCGGCGCGCGAGGGCGTGGCGGCAGAGGCGCCGGCGTGAGGCTCGCGTGGGTGGTGGGCGCGTTCGCCGCGCTGGTGGTGCTGCTCGCCGTAGGGCTCACGCTCAATCCGCGCGAGGTGCCGTCCCCTCTCATCGGCAAGCCCGCGCCGGCCTTCGAGCTGCCGCTCCTGCACGCCCCGGAGAAGACCTTCACGCAAAGGGAAATGCTCGGGAAAGTGTGGGTGATGAACGTGTGGGCCTCCTGGTGCACGCCGTGCCTGGTCGAGCACCCGGTGGTCACGGCGCTGGCGAAATCGGGCCTCGCGCCGGTGATCGGCATGAACTACAAGGATGCGCGCGAGGACGCGCTGCCCTGGCTGAAGAGGAACGGCGACCCGTTCCTGTTTTCCGTGTACGACGCGAAAGGCCGCATCGCCATCGACTACGGCGTGTACGGCGTGCCGGAGACCTACGTCATCGACCCGCGCGGCGTGATCCGCTACAAGCACATCGGCCCGCTCACCCCGGAGGTGCAGCGCGACAAGATCGAGCCGCTGCTCAAGGAGCTGTCGCGTGAGAGCTAGGCCCGCCGCCGCTCGCCTGCTCGCCGCTCTCGCCGCCGGACTGGCGGCGCTTGCGCCGCTTTCCTGGGCGCAGTCGCCGGCGCAAGAACCCGCGCCGCCTGTCGCCGCGGAGAACCTGGCCCTGGACAAGCGCGTGGCGGGGCTCGCGCACGAGCTGCGCTGCCTGGTGTGCCAGAACCAGTCGCTCGCCGAGTCGAACGCGCCGCTCGCCGTGGACCTGCGCAACCAGATCCGCGAGCAGCTCGTCGGCGGCGCGAGCGAGCGCGAGGTGCGCGAATACATGGTCGCGCGTTACGGCGACTTCGTGCTGTACCGGCCGCCGCTCAAGGCGACCACGCTGGCCCTGTGGATCGGCCCGTTCGTGCTGCTCGTGGCGGGCGCGATTCTCCTGTGGCGGCGCCTTGCACGCCGGCGCGCACCCGAGCCGCCATTGAGCGAAGCGCAGCGCAGCCGCGCGGCGAAGCTGCTCGAATGACCCTGTTCTGGGCGATCGGCGCGGCGCTGGCCGCGCTCGTGCTGGCGTTGCTGCTGCGCCCGCTGCTGGCAAGGCGGGGCACGGCGGATCAGGTGTCGCGCAAGGCCGCGAACCTCGCCGTCTATCGCGACCAGCTGCGTGAGCTGGAGGCGGAGCTGGCGGCGGGCAAGATCGCGCCAGTGGATCACCAGCGTGCGAAAGAAGAGCTGCAGGCGCGCATGCTCGAGGACATGGACGCGACCTCCGCAGGCGAGGCCTCGCCAGGCCGCGCGGGGCGCGCGGGGCGCCGCACGGCGCTCGCGGTTGGGCTCGCCGTGCCCGTGTGCGCGCTCGCCCTGTACTTCATCGTCGGCAGCCCGCACGCCGTGCTGCCGCGCGACGCGCCGGGCGCCATGCGGGAAATGCAGATCGAGCCGATGGTCGAGCGCCTCGCAGCCAAGATGCGCGCGAACCCCGACGACGTCGAGGGCTGGAAGATGCTCGGGCGCTCCTACGCGGTGCTCGGGCGCTTTGCCGAAGCGGTGGACGCCTATGTGAACGCCGCCCAGCGCGATCCGCGCGATGCGCAGCTGCTCGCGGATTTCGCCGACGCGCTCGCCATGGTGCACGGCCAGAGCCTGCAGGGCGAGCCGGAGAAGCTGGTGTTGCGCGCGCTCGAGATCGACCCGCAAAACGTCAAGGCGCTCGCCCTCGCCGGCACGGCTGCGTTCCACCGCAAGGAATTCAACAAGGCGGCCGATTACTGGCAGCGCATGCTGCCGCTCGTGCCGCCGGATTCCGAGGACGCGCGCGCGATCCAGGGCAACGTGGCCGAGGCGCGAGAGCGCGCCGGCGTTCCGTCCGCGCGCGCGGGCGCTCCCGCCGCACGCGCCGGCGCTCCTTCCGCAGGCGCCAGCGCTCCTGCCGCACGCGCCGGTGCTCCCTCCGCAGGCGCCGGCGCTCCGCCGGCGGGCGCCGGTGCTCCCTCGCATCCCGGCATCCGCGGCACGGTGCGCGTGTCGGAGAAGCTGCGCGACAAGTTCTCGCCCGGCGACACGGTGTTCGTCTACGCGCGCGCGGCCGATGGGCCGCCGATGCCGCTCGCCATCCTGCGGCGCACCGCGGGCGAGCTGCCGATCGTGTTCGCGCTCGACGACTCGCTGGCCATGAGCCCGGCCATGACCGTCTCCGCGCATCCGCGCATCGTGGTCACCGCGCGCGTTTCGCGCTCGGGCAATGCGAAGCCCGAGCCGGGCGACCTGCAGGGCGCGAGCAAGCCGGTGGCGAACGACGCGAAAGGCGTTGTGGTAGAGATCAACGAGGTGGTGCGCTAGCCCGTCGA
>Ga0180077_1000094_pt1 | contig 10824 bp, 9 predicted proteins | sample EasRiv466_16_10D_FD_123014 | JGI IMG/M metagenome (GOLD analysis project Ga0180077, IMG submission 123014) | Soil microbial communities from meander-bound floodplain in the East River, Colorado, USA - East River metaG ERMLT466_16_10D | ecosystem: Environmental > Terrestrial > Soil > Floodplain ...
CAGCGCGCCGGAGGGCGCGCGCGTCGCGTCCACGGTCGCCTCGATCACGCCGGCGGCAAGTCCGCGCCAGCCGGCGTGCGCCGCGCCGACGACGGTGCCTGCCTCATCCGAGAGCAGCACCGGCAGGCAGTCGGCGGCCCTGACCACGCAGACTGCGCCGGGCGCGCGGGCCACCGCGGCGTCGGCCTCCGGCGCGCCGCCGGCCCCGTGCGCCTCGACCACGCGCGCGCCGTGCACCTGTTTCAGCCAGGCGGCGGGCGCGGGCAGCGTGGGATCGGCCTCGCCGCGCGAGGTCACCAGCGCGCGCACGCGCGCGCTGGCCGGCCAATCAGGAATGATCACGCCGCAGGCCCTGCAGCAGGCGCTTGAAGTCGGCGGGCGGCTGCGCGCGCCACGTCATGGCCTGGCCGCTCCTCGGGTGCACCAGCGAGAGCTCGGCCGCGTGCAGCGCCTGCCGGCCGAACGCCAGGCCGTGGCGCGTGCCGCGGCGGTACACGCTGTCGCCCACGATCGGGTGGCGGATATGCTGGAAATGCACGCGGATCTGGTGTGTGCGCCCGCTTTCCAGGCGGCATTCCACAAGCGCCGCGCGCCCGTAGCGCTCGAGCACGCGGTAGCGCGTGACCGCGTCCTTGCCGCGCCGCGTGACTGCCATGCGCGTGCGCGCGCGCGTGTCGCGCCCCACGGGCGCGTCGATCATGCCGCTGGTCGGCGGATCGCCCTGCACGATCGCGAGGTACACGCGGCGCATGCTGCGGCCCTCCAGCTGGCGCGCGAGGCTCGCCTGCGCCTCGACGTTCTTCGCCACCACCAGGAGGCCCGAGGTGTCCTTGTCCAGGCGGTGCACGATGCCGGCGCGCGGCACGCCGGCGAGCGCCGCGCAATGCGCCAGCAGGCCGTTCATCAGCGTGCGGTCGGGCACGCCGGCCCCGGGGTGCACGACGAGGCCCGCCGGCTTGTCGATCACGATGAGGTCCGCGTCCTCGAAGACGATGTCGAGCGGCATCTTCTGCGCGCGCGGCGCCGCGTCGGGCGCCGCGGGCGGCGCGAGCTCGATGTGCTCGCCGCCGCGCACCGCATCGCTCGCCTGCGCGCGCGCGCCATCGACGCGGATGTGGCCGGCCGCAAGCCAGGCCTGCAGCCGGTTGCGCGAATACTGCGGGAAGATGCGCGCGAGCGCCTGGTCCAGGCGCGCGCCGCCAAGCTCGCGCGGCACCTGCGCGCGCATCGGCGCGACGAAGGCCGCGTCCCAGTCGGCGTTGCCGTTCTCGTCGTCGCTATAATCCCGGCCCATGCGTTCAAGTGTACTGAGTCTCGTCGCCGTCGTCGTCGCGTGCGCGCTGATCGGCGCGTGCAGCTCGAAGGGCGACCTGCAGGACGAGACCGCCGGATGGTCCGCGCAGCGCCTCTATGGAGAGGCGCGCGACGCGATGAACGCCAAAGACTGGGCCAAGACGGTCAAGTACCTGGAAAAGCTCGAGGCGCGCTATCCCTACGGGCGCCACGCGCAGCAGGCGCAGCTCGAGATCGCCTACGCGCACTGGAAGAACGACGAGGCCGCCTCCGCGCTCGCCGCGGCGGACCGTTTCATCAAGCTGCATCCCGGCCACCCCAACGTCGACTACGCCTACTACCTGAAGGGCATCATCAACTTCGCCGAGAAGGAGGGCCTGGTCGCCTACTTCGCGGGCTCCGACATGTCGGACCGCGACCCGAAGACGGCGCAGGAGGCCTACCTCGCATTCAAGGAAGTGGTGACGCGCTTCCCGGACTCCAGGTACGCCGCGGATTCCGCCGCGCGCATGCGCTACCTGGTGAATTCGCTCGCGCAGCACGACGTGCACGTCGCGCGCTACTACCTGCGGCGCGGCGCCTACCTCGCGGCCGCCAACCGCGCGCAGGGCGCGGTGCGCAACTATCCGACCGCGCCGGCGACCGAAGAGGCGCTGTTCGTCATGAAGCAGGCCTACGACAAGATGGGGCTGGCGGACCTGCGCGAAGACGCCAGCCGCGTGCTGGAGAAGAACTATCCCGCGAGCCCCTATCTCAAGGGCGACGTGCGGCGTTATGCGCCCTGGTGGCGGGTGTGGGACCCTGAGTGGTGATTACTTGATGCCTTCGTCGGCGATGTAGTCGCGGATGACGCTGTCCACGTCGGCGTCGGGCTTGAAGCCCATCGCCAGCGCGCGCGGCGTGCGGAAGTTCACCGGCCAGGTCCTGACGATCGCCTGGATGCGCGCATCCGGCTTGTAGACCACGCGCCGCGCCACCGCGTCGCCGGCGACGCGGCGCAGTGCCTCGATCATCTGCGCTACCGTCGCGGTGATGCCCGGCAGGTTGAGCCAGCGTTGCGAGCCCCAGGCCTCGGCCGGCAGCTCCCAGGCGTGGATGAACGCGTCGACCACGCGCCGCGGCGAGAGCAGCCAGACGCCCGTCTCGGGCGCGACCGGACATGCCGAGGTCACGCCGTTGAGCGGCTCGCGAATGATGCCGCTGGCGAACGAGGAGGCGGCGGCGTTCGGCTTGCCCGCGCGCACCACGATCGTCGGCAGCCGCAGCGACCTGCCGTCGAGGAAGCCCTTGCGCGAGTAGTCGGTCACCAGGTACTCGCCGATCACCTTCTGCGCGCCGTAGGAAGTATGCGGGTTGGCGATGGTCGAGTCGTCCAGCACCGCGGGCAGCTCGCCGCCGAAAGCCGCGACCGAGCTGGTGTAGACCAGCCGCGGCGGCTTCGCGCAGCGGCGCATCGTCTCCAGCAGCAGCTCCATGCCCTTCAAGTTGACGCGCATGCCGAGGTCGAAATCGGCCTCCGCCGCGCCGCTCACCACCGCTGCGAGATGGAACACGGCATCGGTGTCGGGCGGGCAGACCTGCGCGAGCGTCTTCGCATCGGAGACGTCGCCGGTGACGGCCTTGAGGCGCGATTCCTGCGCCGCGGCGGCCGGAAACGCGCCATCGAGCAGCGTGATGGACGCAATCGGCTTGCCGCCGAGCTGGCCGCGCGCGAGCAGCGTCTTCGCCAGCCTGAAGCCGAGGAAGCCGCCGCCGCCGGTGATGAGGATCTTCATGCGCCGATTCTAGCGAAGAACTCGCGCACTTCGCCGAGCTCGCGCGTGCGTTTCATCGGCGGCAGGCTCGCGAGCACCAGGCGCCCGTAGGGCCGCGCGTGCAGGCGCGGGTCGCACAGCATCAGCACCCCGTGGTCGGAGGCGTCGCGGATCAGCCGGCCGGCGCCCTGCTTGAGCTGCAGGATCGCCTGCGGCAGCTGCAGCTCGGTGAAGGGATTGCCGCCCCTGGCGCGCAGCGATTCGATCCTCGCGGCGAGCACCGGGTCATCGGGCGGCGCGAACGGCAGCTTGTCGATCACCACCAGCGACAGCGCCTCGCCGCGCACGTCGACGCCCTCCCAGAACGAGGCGCTGCCCAGCAGCACGGCGTTGCCGAGGCTGCGAAAGCGCGCGAGCAGCTCGCTCCGGGAGCCTTCGCCCTGCACGAGCAGCGGATACTCGATGCGCCCGCGCAGCAGCTCGCGCGCGCGGCGCAGCGCGCGCAGCGTGGTGAAGAGCAGGAACGCGCGGCCGCGGCTCGCCTCGAGCACAGGGAGTGCGGCCGCCACGACCGCCTCGGTAAACGCGGGGTCGTTGGGTTCGGCAGGCAGGCCGCGCGGCACGTAGAGCAGCGCCTGCCGAGCGAAATCGAAGGGGCTCGGCCAGGCGCGCGCGGCCGCGTGCTCCAGGCCCAGCTCCCCGGTGAAATGCGCGAAGTCCTCGCCGACCGAGAGCGTCGCCGAGGTGAAGATCCACGCGCGCGGCGCCGCCTCCACCTGCCGGCGGAACAGCTCGGCGCTGGAGAGCGGCGTGACGTGCAGCTGCAGGGCGTGGCCGAAGATCTCGACCCAGCGCACCTCGCCCGCGCCCTGTGCGGCGAGCCGCGCCAGTAGCGCACGCGCTTCCTGCGCACGCCGCGCGCAGGAAGCAAGTCCCTCGCTGCGCTCGGCCTGCGCCGCGAGCGCTTCGGCGAACGCGTCGAGCGCGCGCTCCAGCGCGGCGAGCGCGCCGGCGAACTGCGGCCGTGCCGCGGCCTGCGACCAGGCGAGGCGCGCGCCGTCGGCATCGAAGGCCAGGCGCAAGTCGCGCGCCGCCTTGTCGAGCTTGCCGGCGAGCGCGTCGAATTTCGGCGCCGCGCCCCCGGCTGCGTGCAGCTCCAGGCGCGCGTCGCGCGCGAGCTCGACGAGCCGTCCGGTCGAGACGCTCTCGCCGAAGAACAGGCGCGCGGTGTCCGGCAGCTGGTGCGCCTCGTCGAAGATCAGCGTGTTGCAGGCGGGCAGCAGCTCCGCCACGCCCTCGTCGCGCAGCACCACGTCCGCGAAGAACAGGTGGTGGTTGATCACCACCACATCGGCGGCGAGCGCGGCGCGGCGCGCTTTCATGACGAAACAATCCTTGTAGCGCGGGCATTCCTGCCCGAGGCAGTTTTCGCGCGTCGAGGTGGCATGCTGCCAGGCCGGCGCGTCCTCGGGCACCTCGGCGAGGTCGGCGCGGTCGCCGCTCGCGCTCGCCGCGGCGAAGCGCTCGATGCGGTGCAGCTGCGCCACCTCGTCCCGGCTGGACAGGCGCGCCTCGCCGAGCGCGCGCTCCAGGCGATGCAGGCACACGTAGTTGGCGCGGCCTTTGAGCAGCGCGGGCACCGCGCCCGAGGCGAGTGCGGCGCGCACCGCCGGCAGGTCGCGGTCGTAGAGCTGGTCCTGCAGGTTCTTGGTGCCGGTGGAGACGATGACCTTGCCCCCGGCAATGAGCGCCGGCGCGAGGTAGGCGAGGGTCTTGCCGGTGCCGGTCCCCGCCTCGGCGACGAAGACTTCATCCCCCTCGATCGCCCGCAGGATCGAGCGTGCCATCTCGAGCTGCTGCTCGCGCAGGCGATAGCCGGGAATCTGCGCGGCGAGCGCGCCGCCGTCGGCGAACAGGCGCTCGAGCGCGCGCTCGGACTCGGCGCTCAGGGCCGGACCTCGTCCACCCTTACCCAGATGCGCCGGCTCTCGGTCGAGCGCTCGCGCGCGGCCGACGCACTGCCGCTCGCGTTGCTCGAGCTCGCCCCCGAAGTGCCCGCGAGCTCGAGCCATTCGCCCAGCCGTCCGCTCACGGTGCTCGCTGCGCTGTGCCCCTGCACGCTGCCGGGCAGCACGCCCGGCGACTCGCGCTGCGGCGCAATCTGGAGAACCACGGTACTGCCCGAGAGGCGCGGCACGACCTCGAAGCCGGTCGCCATCTCCTGGATGATCACGCTCTGGCGCTGCACCGGGGTGCCGGGATTGCCCAGGATCTGCGACTGGCGCACCGGCCTGGACTGCCCGGTCGCGATCAGCGCCCGCCCGCCTTCGAGGACCTGCAACCGTTGATCCACGCGCTCATTCGCAGACGAACGTGCATCCGCCGCCTGCAGGCTTGCGCGCGCGCTCTGCGTGGAGGCGACGCCGCGCGCCTCGAATGCGAAGCGCTCGTCCGTCGCGGCATCGTCGAAGCGCACTGAGATCACCAGCCGCCGCGCCGGCCGGTCCAGCGCCTCCAGGGCGCGGCGGATCTCGGCGAGGTTCGGCGCGCTCGTGCGCACGATCAGCTGATTTCTCTGACCGGTCAGAACCGCCCCCGGCTCGAGCAGGGGCCGCAGGTCGGGCAGGACCTGCTCGGCGGTACGGTGCCTGAGCTCGATGACCTCGAGGCTCCCCTGCGCGTGGACAGTCAATGCCCAGAAGGCGAGGCAAACGTAAGTGATTGCTCTCATTTCCCTAATACACTACCGTACTTGAGATATGTACCGTATTTATATGTATTCATTGGTGTTTGCAGTAATGGCCGGCTGCGCCAGCACGCCGCCGGCGCCGCCACGCCCGGAGACGGCGCCCGTGGGGCCAGCGCGTGCCGAGGCCCTGCTGCAGGTATTGCTCACCCTCGGCGTCGACTACAGCAACGGCGGCAATTCCCCTGCGAGCGGCTTCGATTGCAGCGGCCTGGTCGCCCATGTGTTCCGCGAGGCCTATGGGATCCGCCTGCCTCATAACGCGCGAGCGCAAAGCGAGGCCGGGGTGCGCGTGAGTCTATCGGAACTGCGCGCGGGCGATCTCGTCTTCTACAACACGCTCAACCGGCCCTTCTCGCACGTTGGCATCTATGTGGGCGATGGGCGCTTCGTCCACGCGCCGAAGACCGGGGCCCAGGTCCGCTTCGAGCAGATCACCGCCAACTACTGGATGAGGCGTTTCGACGGGGCTAGGCGTATCCAGGCTCAGAACCTTTAGAAGATAAGTATTCTCATTTGAGTTGACTACTCAAATGAGAGTTATTACTATTTGCGCACTTTCCCGATCCAAACGCGCAAATGTTCATCCAGAGAACGCTGGTCCTTCTGCCCGCCCTGACCCTTTCCCTGGGCGCGGCTGCCCAGGATGGGGTGCTCAATCTGTACTCCTCGCGGCACTACCAGACCGACGAAGCGTTGTATGCCGGCTTCACCAGGTCGACCGGCATCAAGGTGAACCGCATCGAGGCGGGCGAGGACGCGCTGATCGAGCGCATCCGCAACGAGGGCGCGCGCAGTCCTGCGGACGTGCTGGTGACGGTGGATGCCGGGCGCCTGTGGCGGGCGGAGCAGCTCGGGCTGTTCCAGCCGGTCAGGTCGGCGGTGCTGGAGTCGCGCATTCCGGCCAGCTTCCGGGAGCCGGGTGGCCTGTGGTTCGGCTACTCGCTGCGTGCACGCCTGATCGCCTATAGCAAGGCCAGGGTGAAGCCGGGCGAGCTGCGCAACTACGAGGACCTCGCCGAGGCGAAATGGAAAGGCCGCCTCTGCATGCGCTCCTCGAGCAACATCTACAACCTGTCGCTGATGGGGGCGCTCATCGACCACCTCGGCGAGGCGCAGGCCGAGGCCTGGGCAAGATCGGTGCGCGCCAATCTCGCGCGCGAGCCCAAGGGCGGCGACACCGATCAGCTCAAGAGCGTGGCCGCCGGCGAGTGCGACGTCACCATCTCCAACCAGTACTACTACGCGCGCCTGGCGCGCTCCCCGAAAGCCGATGACCGGCAGGTCGCCGAGAAGCTGGGCGTGCTGTTCCCCAACCAGGCGAGCTGGGGCACGCACGTCAACATCTCCGGCGCCGGCGTGATGAAGAACGCGCCGCATCGCGATGCCGCCGTCAAGTTCCTCGAGTACCTGGCGAGCGACGAAGCGCAGGGCTACTTCGCCGATGGCAACAACGAGTGGCCGGTCGTGCCGGGCGTGCAGGTGGTGAACCCGGTGCTGTCCGCCTTCGGCGCCTTCAAGCACGACCCGGTCAACGTCGCGGTGCTCGGGCGCAACCAGCCCGCCGCGCAGAAGCTCTACGACCGCGTCGACTGGAAGTAGCGGCGCGTGAGCGCGACGAGCGGCACGAGGCCCACCAGCACGATCACCAGCGAGGGCACCGCGGCCTCGGCCAGGCGCTCGTCCTTCGCCAGGTTGTAGGCCTCGATCGCCAGCGTGTCGAAATTGAACGGGCGCAGCGCGAACGTGGCCGGCAGCTCCTTCATCACGTCGACGAAGACCAGCAGCGCTGCGCTCGCGAGGCTCGGCGCGACGAGCGGCGCGTGCACGCGCACGAGCGTCGCCGCGGGCGAGGCGCCGAGGTTGCGCGCGGCATCTTCCATGCTCGGGGTCACGCGCGCGAGTCCCGCTTCGGTGGTCTGCAGCGCGACGGCGAGGACGCGCACCAGGCACGCGTACACCAGCGCCGCGAGAGTGCCGGTGAACAGCAGCCCGACCTTCACGCCGAACACATCCTCGAGCAGCGCCGCGAGCCAGTTGTCCAGGTAGCCCATCGGCACCAGCACGCCGATCGCGATCACCGCGCCCGGCATTGCGTAGCCGAGCCCCGCGAGGCGGTTGGCGGCGGCGGCCGCGCGGCTCTTCGAGATGCGCGCGGCATAGGCCATGGTGAGCGCGATCGTGACGGCTGCCGCGGCAGTCACGCCGGACACCATGAAGCTGTTGCCGACCAGCGTGAGAAGGCGCGTGCCCCAGCGCGCCTCCGGATCGGCGAACGCAAGCTGCCCGAGGATGCCGGCGGGAAGCAGGAAGCCGAGCACCACCGGCGCCGTGCAGGCCACGCAGGCGAGCGCCGCCGCCGGGCCGCGCAGGCGCGTCGCCGGCGAGCGCTTGCCCGGCGCCTGGTTGTGGTAGGCGGCGCGTCCGCGCGAGGCGCGCTCCAGCAGCAGCACCACCAGCACGAAGCCGAGCAGCACGCTCGAGAGCTGCGCCGCGGCGGCAGCGTCCCCCATCGACAGCCACGCCTTGAAGATCCCGGTGGTGAACACCTCGAGCGCGAAGTAGGACACGGTGCCGAAGTCGGCGAGCGTCTCCATCAGCGCGAGCGCGGTGCCGGCGGCGAGCGCCGGGCGCGCGAGCGGCAGCGCCACGCGCCAGAAGCTCGCCCAGGCCGACAGGCCTGCCAGGCGCCCCGACTCGATGGCGCTGCGCGAGAGGTCGCGGAACGCCGTGCGCGCGATCAGGTACACGTAGGGATACAGCGCAAGCGAAAGCACGACCGCCGCGCCGCCCAGCGAGCGGATCTCGGGGAACCAGTATTCGCGCGCCTGCCAGCCCGTGGCCGCGCGCAATCCGGTCTGCACCGGCCCCGTGAACTGCAGCCAGTCGGTGTACGCGTAGGCCATGACGTAGGCCGGCATGGCGAGCGGCAGCATCAGCGCCCACTCGAGCAGGCGCACGCCAGGGAACCGATAGGTCGCCACCAGCCATGCCGAGATCACGCCGATCGAGACCACGCCCGCGGCAACGAGCGCGAGCAGTGCCGCCGTGTTCCCAACGTAACGCGGCAACACGGTGGCGGCGAGGTGGCGCCAGGTTTCCCCCGCCGGCTGCAGCAGGCTCGCCAGCACGGCAACGATCGGCAGCACCAGTAGCAGGGCGATGCCGACGGACAACCAAGCGGCCGGGCGGATCCTAACTATTTGATCGTAAAGCACTCGTTATTCTAACAAGAACGATTCTTGTTCCGCCCGCGAGCGTATAATCGCCGCATGAACCTGCTGGAAGTCGAGGGTCTGCATCACGGCTACAACGGCCATGAGGTCGTGCGCGGATTGGACTTCGTGCTGCCGCGCGGCGCCATCGGCTGCCTGCTCGGCCCCAGCGGTTGCGGCAAGACGACCGTCCTGCGCTGCATCGCCGGCTTCGAGACGCTGCGCGCGGGCAGCATCCGGCTCGATGGCGCGGTCGTCTCCGGGCCGGGCGTCATGCGATCGCCCGAAAAGCGCCACATCGGCATGGTGTTTCAGGACTATGCCCTCTTTCCGCACCTGACGGTCGCGCAGAACATCGCCTTCGCCCTGGGCGGCCTGGCGCGCCACGACCGCGAGGCGCGCGTACGCGAGTTGGCGGAGCTGGTGCGCCTGGGCGAGGAGCTCGGCCAGTTCCCGCACGAGCTCTCGGGCGGCCAGCAGCAGCGCGTGGCGCTCGCGCGCGCGCTCGCCTCGCGGCCCGCGCTGCTGCTCCTGGATGAGCCCTTCTCCAACCTCGACGTCGAGCTGCGCGAGCGGCTGTCGCTGGAAGTGCGCGAGATCCTCAAGGCGAGCGGCGCCACCGCGGTGCTGGTGACGCACGACCAGCACGAGGCCTTCGCCATGGCCGACGAGATCGGCGTGATGCACGAAGGCCGCATCCAGCAGTGGGACAGCGCCTACAACCTGTACCACCGCCCGGCGAACCGCTTCGTCGCGGACTTCGTCGGCCAGGGCGTGTTCCTGCCGGCCAAGGTGCTCAACGCGCGCAGCGTGGAAATCGAGCTCGGCGTGCTGGAGGGCGACATTCCCAGCGGTTGCCAGATCGGCTGCGACGCCTGCGGCAAGGGCTGCATGGCGGACGTGCTGCTGCGGCCCGACGACGTCATGCACGACGACGCCTCCGCCACGCAGGCCGAGGTGGTGCACAAGGCCTTCCGCGGCGCGGAGATCCTCTACACGCTGCGCCTGGCAAGCGGCCGCAAGGTGCTCGCGCTCGTGCCCAGCCACCACAACCATGCCCTCGGCGAGCACATCGGCATCCGCCTGGACGTGGACCACGTGGTGGCGTTTCACCCCGAGGGCTGATCCCTCAGGCTGTAGATTGCGCGCAGCTCGAGCTCGAACTCGCGCCCGTCGAGCTCGGACGGCAGTTGCACGAAGGGCTTGGCGATCCTGAACATCTCGAGCGCCTGGCGATCGAGCACCTCGTGCCCCGAGCTGGCCTTGATGCCGAGCGCGGCGATGCGCCCGTCCGTGCCGATGGTCATGCGCACCACCACCACGCCCTCCCAGTTGTTGTCGATCGCCGCGCGCGGGTAGCGCTTGAAGCGCGCCGCGGTGGTCACCAGCTGCAGGCGGTAGCGGTCGAGCGCGCCCGGATCCGGCCCCGGCGGGCCGGCAGGCACCGGCGTCTGCTCGAGGCGTGCGAGCGAACCGAGCGCCGGCAGCGCCAGGGCAGCCGCCGCTGCAGGTGCCGGCGGCGCAGCGCTCGCCGCCGGACTTTGCGCGGGTGGAACCGGCGCAGTCTGTGGGGCCGGCGCCGACGGTGGCGTCGCGACCGGTTGCGTTGCCGCTTTCGCGACTGAGGGTGGCGGTGGCGCCGCCTTCGCGACAGGGAGCGCCGGCGCCGGGCGCTTCTCCGGGGTCGGAGGCCTGCGCGCCTCCTCTGCAGGAGCGCTTGCCGCGGGCTTCGCCTGCGGCTGCGTCAGGCGTGCCACCAGTGGCGCGGGTACCTGCGGTAGTTGCGCCGCCAGCTCGCGCAGCGAGGGCAGCGCGG
>Ga0180077_1000097_pt1 | contig 10731 bp, 7 predicted proteins | sample EasRiv466_16_10D_FD_123014 | JGI IMG/M metagenome (GOLD analysis project Ga0180077, IMG submission 123014) | Soil microbial communities from meander-bound floodplain in the East River, Colorado, USA - East River metaG ERMLT466_16_10D | ecosystem: Environmental > Terrestrial > Soil > Floodplain ...
GAGCGCTGCTCGAGCGCGAGGCGCTCGAAGGCGGCGGCTTCGAGCGGCGGGCTGAAGAAATGCCCCTGCCATTCGTGGCAGCCGATCGCGAGCAGGCGCGCGAGCTGCGCCTCGGTCTCGACGCCCTCGGCGGCCACCTGCAGGCCGAGGCTGCGCGCCATCGCGGCGACGGTCTCGACGATCGCCGCATCGCCGCTGTTCGAATCGAGCTCCCTGAGGAAGCTGCGGTCGATCTTCAGCTTGTCGATCGGCAGGCGGCGCAGGTAGGCGAGGCTCGAGTAGCCGGTGCCGAAGTCGTCGATCGCCAGGCGCACGCCGAGCTGGCCGATGCGCTCGAGCGTCTCGATGTTCTCCGCCAGGTTCGCCATCAGCACGCGCTCGGTGACCTCGAGCTCCAGGCGCTCGCCCGGCACGCCGTGCGCGGCGAGCGCGTCGCGCAGCCGCGCGACGTAGGCATCGCCCTGCGCGAGCTCCAGCGAGGAGACGTTGAGCGCGAACCACGGCGCACCCGGCAGCGTGCGCTGCCAGGCGCCGATCTGCGACAGGGCGCGCTCGAGGGTCCATTCGCCGACCGCGCGGATCAGGCCGCTTTGCTCCGCCGCCGGGATGAAGTCGTCGGGCGGGAGCAGCCCGCGCTCGGGGTGGTTCCAGCGCACCAGCGCCTCGGCGCCCGCGAGCACGCCGTGGCGCACGACGGGCTGCCAATGCAGCAGCAGCTCGCCGCGCACGAGCGCGGCGCGCAGGTCGCCGTCCAGCGCCAGGCGCTCGACGGCGCGCGCGTTGAGCGCCGGCGAGAACAGGCGAAAGCCGCCGCGGCCGGTTTCCTTGGCGTGGACCATGGCGGTATCGGCGCTCTTGAGCAGCGCGCTGAAGTCGCGGCCATCCTCCGGGTAGAGGGCGATGCCGATCGAGGCGCAGGCGCTGAGCGCGCGGCCTTCGATGGTGAACGGCCGCTGCAGGGTGTCCTGGATGCGCTGCGCCACCAGCGCGGCCTCCTGCACGCTCTTCAGGCCGTCCCACAGCAGAACGAACTCGTCGCCGCCCAGGCGCGCCAGCGTGTCCTCGCGCCGCAGCGTGTTCTGCAGCCGCTCGGCGACCGCGCGCAGCAGCGCATCCCCCGCCTGGTGGCCGAGGGAGTCGTTGACCAGGCTGAAGCGGTCCAGATCAAAGAGCAGCAGCGCGAGCTGCCCGCGGCTGCGCGCCGCGGCGAGGATCGCCTGCCCGGCGCGGTCGGCGAGCAGCGCCCGGTTGGGCAGGCCGGTCAACGCGTCGCGCGTGGCGAGGTACTGGATGCGTTCCTCGGCCTGCTTGCGCGCCGTGATGTCGGCGCCGGTGCCGCGGTAGCCCACCAGCTGCCCTTGCGCGTCGCGCACCGGCACGCCGCTCACCTGCTGCCAGATCAGCTTGCCCGACTGGGTGAGCGAGCGGTGCGTGAGGTCGCGGAACGGCTGGCCTTCGCGACCGTTGCGGTCGAAGAACGCGTCCAGCATGCGCGCCTCGCCCAGCGGCATGAACTCGCGCGGCCGGCGGCCGATCAGGTCGGTGCGCAGGTAGCCGAGCACGGCCTCGGCGCGCGCCGACAGGTAGATGTAGCGCCACTGCGCGTCGGTCTCCCAGACGTATTCGCCCGAGGCCTCGACGACGTCGCGGAAGCGCTGCTCGCGCTCGGCGAGCGCCTCGCGCGCCTTGCGCTGCTCGGTGACATCGCGCACCACCGACTGCATCACCAGGCGCCCGCGCTCCAGGTAGGAAGCGCTCGCGGTCTCCACGACCAGCTCGCTGCCGTCGGGACGCCGCAGCCGGCGCTCCTCGAAGCCCACCGTGCCGGGCCCGGCATTGAGGTAGCGCAGGCGCTCGCGGAAGTGCTCCAGGTCGTCGGGATGCACGAAGTCCTCGACGCGGCGGCCCAGCAGCTCCCTGGGCGAGGCGACGCGCACCAGCCGCGCCGCCGCCGGGTTGGCGTACTCGATGACGCCGCCGGCGTACACCACGACCGCGTCGGGCGCCAGCTCGATCAGCGAGCGGTAGCGCTCCTCCGCCTCGCGCAACGCCTGCTCGGCGCGCTTGCGGCCCGTGATGTCGATGTTGATGCCGGTCATGCGCCGCGCGCGGCCTTCGGCATCGCGCTCGCTGACCTTGCCGCGCGACAGCAGCCATTTCCAGTCGCCACCGGCGGTGCGATAGCGGTGCTCCTCCGCGTAGTCCTCGCACTCGCCCTTCACCACTTCCATCGACAGCCGCACCGCGCGCGGCAGGTCCGTCGGATGCACGCCCTGCATCAGCTCGTCGACCGTCGTGGCGGTCGGCGCGCGCGGCCTGCCGGTGAACGCCGCCCAGCCCTCGCTCAGGTAGACCTTGCCGGTGCGCAGGTCCGTGTCCCACAGGCTCGCATTGGAGCCCTCCAGCGCCAGCTCCAGCCGCTCCTTGGCCGCCGCCAGCTCGAGCTCGCTGCGGCGCCGCTCGGTGACGTCGCGCCCGACGCCGCGGTAGCCGAGGAAGGCGCCGCGCGCGTCGTAGCGCGGCTGCCCCGACACCAGGTGGCTCTGGCGCGCGCCGGCGCCGTCCCGGCGCGCGAGCTCCAGGTCGAAGAACGGCAGCCGCAGGCGCAGCTTCTCCAGGTGCTCGGTGAACGCGCGCCCGTCGAGCTCGACGCCGGGCAACTCCCAGAGCCGCCGGCCGAAGGCAAGGCCCGAGCCGAAGAACTCGAGCACCGCGGGGCCGCCGGTCAGCCAGGTGATGCGCTGCTCGGCGTCGGTCTCCCAGAACCAGTCGGCCGAGAGCGCAGTGAGATTGCGGAAGCGCTCCTCGCTCTGCGCCAGCGCCCGGTGGGCGCGCCGGTCGCGCACGCGTGCGTGCATCCAGGCGGCGAAGATGATCGCCGCTGCCGTGAACAGCAGCGAGGCCTCGATGAGCAGCGACCATGCCATGGCGCGCGCGCCTAGCCCGGCAGGTCCCGCACCGGCGGCGCCACCTTGAGCACTTCGTCCATCGTGGTGAGCCCGGCGCCGATCTTCATCGCGCCGCTCACGCGCAGCGGCTTCATGCCTTCCTTCATCGCCTGGTCGCGCACGCGCGCGAGGTCCGCGCCCGCGGCGATCAGCTGCTTCACCGCGGGGCTGCACAGCAGCGTCTCGTAGATGCCCACGCGCCCCATGAAGCCGGTCATGCGGCACTCCAGGCACCCGACCGGCTTGTAGACCTGCGCCGGGCGCGTGGACTTGAACGGCGCCACCAGCGCGTCCCAGGCCGCCTGGTCCTCGGCGCGGTTCATCTCCGATGCCTGCTTGCAGTGCGGGCACAGGGTGCGCAGCAGGCGCTGCGCCATGACGCCATTCACGGTAGCGTTGAGCAGATACGGCGCGATGCCGAGCTCGAGCAGCCGCGTCACCGCGCTCGGCGCGTCGTTGGTGTGCAGCGTGGAGAGCACCAGGTGGCCGGTCAAAGCGGCCTGCACCGCCATTTCCGCCGTTTCAAGGTCGCGGATCTCGCCGATCATGATGATGTCGGGGTCCTGGCGCATCAGCGCCCGCACGCCCTCGGCGAAGCCCAGGTCGATCGACTGGTGCACCTGCATCTGGTTGAAGGCGGGCTCCACCATCTCGATCGGGTCCTCGATGGTGCAGACGTTGACCTCGGGCGTGGCGAGGGTCTTCAGCGTCGAGTAGAGCGTCGTCGTCTTGCCCGAGCCCGTCGGCCCGGTGACCAGCACGATGCCGTTCGGGCGGTCGGTCATGTCCTGCCAGCGCCGGTGGTCGTCCTCGGAAAAGCCCAGTTCCCGGAAATCGCGCACCAGCACTTCCGGGTCGAAAATGCGCATCACCAGCTTCTCGCCGAAAGCGGTCGGCAGCGTCGACAGGCGCAGCTCGACTTCGCCGCCGTCGGCCGTACGCGTCTTGATGCGCCCGTCCTGCGGCCGGCGCTTCTCCACCACGTCCATGCGCCCCAGGATCTTGATGCGGCTGGTCATGGCGGCCAGCACCGAGGCCGGGATCTGGTACACCTGGTGCAGCACCCCATCGATGCGGAAGCGCACCAGCCCGGCCTCGCGGCGCGGCTCGATGTGGATGTCGCTCGCGCGCTGCTCGAAGGCGTACTGCCACAGCCAGTCCACCACCTTGACGATGTGCGCATCGTTGGCGTCCAGCGTCTTGTTGGCGCTGCCCAGCTCCACCAGCTGCTCGAGGTTGGACAGGCCCGAGACGCCGGCCGCGCCGCGATCGGCGCCCTTGATCGACTTGGCGAGGTTGTAGAACTCGACCTGGCAGCGCTCGATCGACACGGGATTGGCGATCACGCGGCGGATCTCGCGGCGAGTGAGGCGCCCGATCTCCGGCTCCCATTCGCGCACGTAGGGCTCGGCGGTCGCCACCACCACTTCCTTCGCGGTGAGGGCGACCGGCAGGATGCGGAAGCGCGTGGCGTAGGCGCTCGACATCACCTCCGTGACCACGGAGAAATTGATCTTCAGCGGATCGATGTGCAGGTATTCGAGCCCGAAGCGCGTGGCGAGCCACTCGGCGAGCCAGTCGAGCGTGAGCGGCTTGTGCGGCGCGCGCAGGTCCTTCCAGTTCTCCCCCGCCACCAGCGTGAGCGGGTGCTGCGTGCCGCGCCAGTAGCGCCGCTCCTTCTTCAGGGCATCCGCCGGCTCGCGCGCGAGCGCGCCGTCCTCGACCAGCCAGTCGACGATCTCGGCCAGCGTCAACCGGCGCTCGGCGGCAGTCTTGGCGGCGATCTGGGCCATGGGGGCGGACACTATACCGCTAGATGTGCATGGCGGTTGTCAGAAAGGAAACGAGGCCACGATGCGCACGCGATGACTTGGGACGCTGCCGCTAGAATGCGCCATGCCCCGCGGACCCGCCCTGGCGCCCGACGTCCGACTGCGCGAAGTCTGGGCATGGAGCATGTACGACTTCGCCAACTCGGGCTACACCACGGTGGTGATCACCGCCGTGTTCAGCGCCTATTTCGTCGGCGCGGTCGCGGAGAAGGCGCCCTGGGCCACCTTCGCCTGGACCGCAGCGCTGTCGGTGTCCTACCTCCTCATCCTGGTGACGGCGCCGCTCCTGGGCGCCTGGGCCGATGCGCGCGCGGCAAAGAAGCGCCTGCTGCTGTACAGCACCGTCGGCTGCGTGCTGGCCACCGCCGCGCTGTGGTTCGTCGCGCCTGGCGCGGTGGCGCTCGCGCTCGTGCTGATCGTGGTGTCCAACTACTTCTTCGGCGCGGGCGAGAACCTGATCGCGGCGTTTCTCCCCGAACTGGCGGATTCGCGGGCCATGGGGCGCGTCTCGGGCTGGGGGTGGGCCTTCGGCTACCTCGGCGGCCTTGCGTCGCTCGCCATCTGCCTCGCCTACATCACCTGGGCGGGCAACCAGGGCCAGGCAGCGGGCCAAACCGTTCCCGCCGCCATGCTGATCACCGCGCTCGTCTTCGCGCTCGCGGCGACGCCCACCTTCCTGCTGCTCAAGGAGCGCGCGCAGCCGCAGCCCGCCATGGGCCGGCCCTGGGCCCGCGTCATGCGCACGGTGCACGAATCCGCGAGCTTTCGCGACCTGCGCCGCTTCCTGGTGTGCATCGTGTTCTACCAGGCGGGCATCCAGGCGGTGATCGCGCTCGCCGCGATCTACGCGCAGGAAGCGATGAAGTTCACCATGCAGCAGACCATCGTGCTGATCCTCGTGGTGAACGTGACGGCGGCGGTGGGCGCCTTCGCCTTCGGCTACCTGCAGGACGCCATCGGCCACGTGCGCGCCATGGCGCTGATCCTTGCCGGCTGGATCGTGATGATCGCCACCGCCTATTTCGCGACCGACGCGCCCACCTTCTGGGTCGCCGCCAACCTCGCCGGCCTGTGCATGGGCTCCGCGCAGGCGGCGGGTCGCGCCATCGTCGGCTACCTCACGCCGCGCGACCGCGAGGCGGAGTTTTTCGGCTTGTGGGGACTGGCGACGAAAACCGCCTCGATCTTCGGCCCGCTCACCTACGGCGCGGTGACGTGGATCTTCCACGGCGACCACCGCCTCGGCATCCTGGCGGTCGGCGCGTACTTCATCGTCGGCCTCGCGCTCCTGGCCGGCCTCGACGTCGAGCGCGGCAGACAGGCAGCGCTCGCGCCAGACCCGCTGCGCTAGGGCGCCCCTGCTCTCTTACTCCAGGGTCGCGTCCATCGTGATTTTCGCGTTGAGCAGGCGCGAGATCGGGCAGCCCGCCTTGGCGTTCCCTGCCGCCTTGTCGAAGGCGGCGCGATCGGCGCCCGGCACCTTCGCTTTCACCACGAGGTGAATCGCCGTCACCGTCATCCCCGCGTCGGTCTTTTCCATCGTCAGGTTCGCCGTAGTGGCGATGCTCTCGGCCTTGAGGTTGGCCGCGCCGAGCTGGCCGGACAGCGCCATCGAGAAGCAGGCCGCGTGCGCCGCGGCGATCAGCTCCTCTGGATCGGTCTTGCCGCCGGACTCGAAGCGGCTGGCGAACGTGTAGGGCGCCGCCTGCAGCCCGCCGCTGCCCGTGGAAACCTGGCCGTTGCCGTCCTTCAAGCCGCCCTTCCACATTGCCGATCCCTTGCGTTGCATCCGAGTCTCCTTTTGAAATATTGAACCGCGCCGCGTTATTATCCGCGCTCTGCATTGATTCGACCCAGACAAAGGAAGAGACACCATGACCATCAAGGCCGGGGACCGTGTGCCCGACGGCAAGCTCCTCGAATCCACGGAATTCGATACCGCGACGCATTGCGCCCTGCCGCCCAAGCCGGTGGAGGTCGCCGCGGCCCTCGCGGGCAAGAAAATCGCGATTTTCGGCCTGCCCGGCGCCTATACGCCGACCTGCTCGGCGAAGCACGTGCCCGGCTACCTCGCAAACTTGGACAAGCTCAAGGCGAAGCGCGTGGACGAGGTCTGGTGCGTCGCCGTGAACGACGCGTTCGTCATGGCGCACTGGGGCCGCGAGCAGAAGGCGCTCGGCAAGATCCGCTTCCTGGGCGACGGCAGCGCGCTGTGGACCAGGGCGCTGGGCCTCGAGATCGACCGCACCTCTGCCGGCATGGGCGTGCGCATGCAGCGCTTCTCGATGCTGGTGGACAACGGCGTGGTGAAGCAGCTGAACGTCGAGCAGCCCGGCAAGTTCGAGGTGAGCGACGCCGATACCCTGCTGAAGCAGCTGGGCTGATACAAAGCGTTACAAGATCGCAGTCGGCGGGCGGGAACGCCGCGCGTTGTTCCGCCGTGCCCCCTCGACCTACAGGAGAAGAAGCATGTTCAAGTCGTTGATCCCCGCCGTTGGCGCGCTGCTGCTGTGCGCTTCGTCCGGCCTGCAGGCGCAGGCCGGCAAGGCTGTCGAATGCAGCCAGGCCGCCAACCCGGCCGCCTGCGAAGAGCGCGAACGCGTGCGCAAGGAACGCGCGGACAGGCTGCGCGACATGCACCGCAGGGCCGCCGAGGTGTGCAAGACGCGCCCGTCGCCCGAGCAGCGCGAGTGCATGCAGACCGAGATGTGCCGCGAGGCCAGGGACCCGGCGCGCTGCGAGGACAACGCCCGCAAGAACGCCGAACGGCGCGACAAGGTGCTCGAGACGTGCAAGGGCAAGCAGGGCAATGTCCTGCAGCAGTGCATGCGCGAGGAATACAAGAAGCTCCCGCCCCTCAAGTAGCGCCCTGCCGTCCCTGGACCGCCCCGCCCTCGCCGCGGGATTCCGCGCCAGCCTGCCGATCCTGCTCGGGGTCGCGCCCTTCGGGCTGGTGACCGGCGTCGCCGTGGCGGCGGCCGGCATCGGACCGCTCGAGGCGCTCGTCATGTCGGTGATCGTGTTCGCCGGCGCCGCGGGGCTGGCGGCGCTGCACCTGTTCGCATGGCTGGCTTGAAACAGCGCTGAACCGGGCCTGAACCAATCGGCGTTGCGCCGCTCCAAAGGCGGTATTCTCGCCACGTCCCGATGAAAAGACTCTTTGCCCTCCTGCTGCTCGGATTCCTGGCGCCCGCGCTGGTGGCGGCGCCGCCCAAGGTCGCCGAGCTCGAGGGCGTCGCCGAATACCGGCTGGCCAACGGCCTGCGCGTGCTGCTCGCGCCCGACGCGAGCGCCGACACCGTCACCGTGCACATCACCTACCTCGTCGGCTCGCGCCACGAAGGCTATGGCGAGAAGGGCATGGCCCACCTGCTCGAGCACATGCTGTTCAAGGGTTCGAAGCGTCATCCCGACGTGAAGCAGGAGTTCACGCGCCGCGGCGCGCGCTGGAACGGCACCACCTCCTACGACCGCACCAATTACTTCGAGACGCTGCCCGCCACCGAGGGCAACCTGGACTGGGCGCTCGGCATGGAAGCCGACCGCATGGTGAACTCGTTGGTGCGCAAGGAGGACCTCGACAGCGAGATGAGCGTGGTGCGCAACGAGTTCGAGATGGGCGAGAACAGCGCCGGCGGCGTGCTGTTCCAGCGCATGCAGCGGCTCGCCTATGCCTGGCACAACTACGGCAACGCCATCATCGGCGCGCGCTCGGACATCGAGGCGGTGCCGATCGATCGCCTGCAGGCGTTCTACCGCACCTGGTACCAGCCTGACAACGCGCTGCTGATCGTAGGCGGCCGCTTCGACGCGGCGCGCGCGCTCGCGCTGGTGGAGCGGCATTTCGCGCCGCTTCCGAGGCCGGCGCGCGCCCTGCCGGCGCTGTACACCGCGGAGCCCGTGCAGGACGGCGAGCGCACGGTGACGCTGCGCCGCGTCGGCGACACGCCGCTCGTGGCGGCGATGTATCGCGTGCCGTCCGGCGCGCACCCGGACTATCCGGCGGTGGACGTGCTCGTCGAGGCGCTGCGTGTCGCGCCCCAGGGCCGGCTGCACCAGGCGCTGGTGCAGAAGGGACTCGCCAGCCAGAGCTGGGCCGGCGAGCGTGCCCTGCGCGATCCGGGCGTGATGTATTTCGGCGCCGCCCTGCCCAAGGACGGCGCGCCTGAGGCCACGCGCTCGGCCCTGCTCACGGTCCTGGACGGCGTGCGCACCGAGCCGTTGCGTGCCGACGAGATGGAGCGCGCGCGCACGTCGCTCCTCAACCAGATGGAGAAGATGCAGCTCGACGGGCGCCAGCTGGTGAGCGCGCTTTCCGAATTCGAGGCGGTCGGCGACTGGCGGCTGTTCTTCCTCTACCGCGACCGCCTGCGCGCGGTGAGCCTCGCCGACGTGCAGCGCGTGGCCGAGGCCTACCTGCGCCCGGCGAACCGCGTGGTGGGCACCTTCCTGCCGACGCCGCAGCCGGAGCGGGCTGAAATCCCCGCGACGCCCGACCTGCAGGCGACGCTCTCGGGCTACAAGGGGGCCGCCGCGCTGGCGGCCGGCGAGGCCTTCGATCCCTCGCCGAAGAACATCGACGCGCGCGTCGAGCGGCGCACGCTTGCCAACGGCATCCGCACCGCCCTGCTCCCCAAGAGCACGCGCGGTGGCAAGGTCGTGGCGCAGCTCAGCCTGAACTGGGGCGACGAGAAGAGCAAGGCGGGCCGCAGCACGGCCTGCGGGCTCGCGGGCGGCATGCTGCTGCGCGGCACCGAGAAGCGCTCGCGCGCCGAGTTGCGCGACGCGTTCGACCGCCTCAAGGCCACCGTGTCGGTCACCGCCGATGGCGCCTCGATCGAGACGCAGCGCCCGTACCTCGACGAGGCGTTGCGGCTGGTGGCCGAGGCGTTGCGCCGTCCCTCCTTCCCGGCCGCCGAATTCGAGGAACTCAAGCGCGCCTCGCTCAGCAGCGCGGAGACGCAGCGCAGCGACCCCTCCGCGATCGCCGCCGAGCAGTTGCAGCGCTACCTGACGCCCTACCCGAAGGGCCACTGGCTGTACGTGCAGTCGGTGGAGGAGCGCATCGCCGCGCTGAAGTCCACGACCCTCGCCGATGCCAGGCGCTGCCATGCGGACCTGATGGGCGCCACCGGTGCCGATTTCGCCGCCGTCGGCGACTTCGACGCCAAGGCGCTCGCCGCATTGCTCGAGCAGCTGTTCGGCGACTGGCGCAATCCTTCGCCTTACGCGCGCATCCCGACGCGGTATTTCGATCGGCCGGCGCTGGAGCGCGAGGTGCGAACCCCTGACAAGGCCAATGCCGTGCTGCGCGCGGGCCTCAGCCTGAAGATGCGCGACGACCATCCGGACTTTCCCGCCGTGGTGCTCGCCAACCACCTGCTCGGCGGCGCCTCGAGCGCGCGCCTGCCCCAGCGCATCCGCGAGAAGGAAGGCCTCTCCTACAGCACCTACAGCTGGTTCAGCGCCAGCCAGCTCGACGAGGCGGCGAGCTTCAACGTGTCAGCGATCTTCGCGCCGCAGAACAAGGCGCGCGTCGAAAGCGCAGTGCGCGAAGAACTCTCGCGCGCGCTCGAGGAGGGCTTCACCGCTGAGGAAGTGGAAACCGCCAGGCGTGGGCTTCTGGAAGCGCGGCGCCTGGCTCGCACCAATGATGGTTCGCTCACCGGAAGGCTCGCCGTCTACCTCTTCCTCGATCGCACCTTCGCCTGGGACGTGGACTTCGAGCGCCGCATCGCCGCGCTCACGCCCGCCGAGGTGCAGGCGGCGCTCAAGCGCCACCTCGATCCGGCGAAGCTCGCCGTCAGCAAGGCCGGCGACTTCAAGTAGCCCGGCGCGCCTCGCCGTCAGTCGGAGCCGCCCCAAGCGGCGTTCAACAGGCGCAATCGGCAGCAGGCATCATTGACCTTCGATGCGTCCTACGACTTTGCCGCCCTGGTCGAACACGAAGA
>Ga0180077_1000098_pt1 | contig 10723 bp, 11 predicted proteins | sample EasRiv466_16_10D_FD_123014 | JGI IMG/M metagenome (GOLD analysis project Ga0180077, IMG submission 123014) | Soil microbial communities from meander-bound floodplain in the East River, Colorado, USA - East River metaG ERMLT466_16_10D | ecosystem: Environmental > Terrestrial > Soil > Floodplain ...
ACTTGCGCAGAAACACCGCGCCCACGCGCGAAGTAGCCCCGTATGAGTAATGTCCCGGCCGCAGCAATGTCATGAATCGCTAGACGTTGAAATAGGGTCCACAGCAGCCCGCGTTTCCCGGCGCCTTCCAGGAACACTTGCCAGCGGCCCCAGAACTGTCTCGCCCGATCACTCACGTCAACTATTGCCGGATGGTTCGGGGAAATTCACGCTCGGCTCGCTGCAGGCTTTCGGGATTGCCGATATCCCGGTGATAGTCCGAGTTGTGGTAGGCAACGATGCGGCCCAGGAACGCGGGAATGACCTCAGTGCTCAAGTCAATGAACTCCTTGTCGACGCCAGATAGGAAATCCAGAACCGCCGGCTCAAAGATATAGACGGCTGCATTGGCATGGTTACCGGGAGGATTCGGGACTTTTTCGTGGAAAGCGGTCACCACGCCGCGATGGTCCTGTTCCACGATCCCGCAGGTTTGGGGAACATCAGTATAGAACGTCATCATTGTGATCAACACCCCGGCGGGGCGCTCTTCGTGCGTCTTGAGGAATGCCGCGACGTCGAACCGGGTAAGATTGTCCGCGTGCGCCACCATGAAGGCCCTGTTCTGGAAAAAGTCCCGGTTTCTCAGGATCGTTCCAGCAGTGCCCAGCAAGCTGTCCTCGTGCGCGAGCGTTATGCGGTCTCGCCAACGCGATGCCGCAACAAAATGCCGGACCGCCTCGGGCCGGTAGTGGGTATTGATCAGGACTCGCTCGATTCCATTCGGCAGTAAGAGATCGAGCCAGTAATCAAGCAGCGGCTTACCGCGGATCGGCACGAGGCACTTGGGAACCCGGTCGGTAAGCGGCCGCAGGCGCGTACCGAGGCCAGCCGCGAGCAACAGACTCCGCATCGCGCTAGGTGTGATCGATTTCCGCAATCAAATCGGACTGCGTGAGCGGCGTATTGCCGACGCGCGAGGTTTGGCAGGCCGCCGCAATGGAGCCGAGATAGACGCTCTGCCAGATGTCCGCGCCGGCGCACAGCGCAAGTGCCGCACAGGTCAGAAACGAGTCGCCCGCCCCGGCAGGATCCCGGGGGGCCGTATTGAAGGCGGGAAGTCGGTCCGTTTCCCACTCCGCCGCGTTGGGGGCATGCACCAGTACGCCTTCTGAGCCGAGCGTGATCACCACATTCTCAGCTCGCGCCTTCTGGCGAAGCGATTCGGCGAGAACGACCAGACCGGAGTTCCAATCCCGCAACGCCAATCGCGCCTCGCGTTCGGTGGGAGTGAGGAGCCGCATCCCGGTGAACCGGGATACGTCGCTGACCTGAGACGATGCCTGGCTGTCCGCGACCATGGTGATCCCCCGCTTCTTCCCGAGCTCAACGATGTCGTCTACCAAAGCCTGCGGGAGGCAGCCGTAATTGAAATCGGCAAAGATGATGAGATCGGCTTGGGGAATCGTCTTTTCGATGTCCGATTTCATTCGAACCGCGGTCTCCTGGCGTACATCATGGTGGCGCAGATGGCTTACGCGCAGCAATGTTTTCCCTTCGGCACGAAAGCGCTGTTTTAGCGTCGTAGGACGGCTTTCGTCCGCGACGATAGTGCTCTTCACACCGTAACGATCCAATGTTGTTCTGGCAAAGGACGCTGCATCGTCTGTCCCCGCGACCGAAAAAAAGCTGACATCCGCTCCGAGGCCCTTGGCGTGCGCCGCAACGATGCCCGCTCCTCCGACGAATCGCCTGTTCTCGAGCGGCGCAACCACGATTGTCGGGTCTTCCTGCGACATACCGAGCGGCTCACAGTTGATGTACTCGTCCACTATGAGATCGCCGATGACTACCACCCGCTTGTTGTTGCATCCGGAGAGGCTCTTCTTGAGGTCGTCAAGCGTGAAACCGTGACGCGCCAGGAATTCCCTGGGCTTCTTGATGGCCGAGAGATTGGTCTCGAAATACTCGCGCTGCAGCAGGTCCAGGGACGAGAAGCGGACCTCGCCCGAGCTGAACAGAAGCCGGCCACCGTAGCTGTCGACCACGCGCTGCTCCGCGTTGTGCCGCCCCTCGTACTCCTTTCCCTTGACTACCACGGCAGGCCGGCAATTGCCGATGAAAGCTTCGGGGGGCTCCCGCAGGATGAAAGTATAGTTGACCAGAGAGATGGCGCTGACGCCTTCCAGCCTCATGTGTTCCGGGACCATCGTTCCCGGGGTGCCGTCCGGATTCACACCCACCACAAGAAAATCCCCGCACTCGGCTGCGAACTGCAAGAGCCTCAAATGCCCGGGATGCACGACGTTGAAGTTTCCCGAAACGAAAACGATCCGTCGTGAACCACCCGCTCGCGCCCGGATATCGGCTACGGCGTCGGGCTTTCCAGAAGCGCTCACTTCAGCCTGCCCACGGAAGGGTCGATTTCGATCAGGGGTCTGCCCACGCGCATCGCTTCCAGGTCGTCGAGAGCGTCGTTGACCCGCTCGAGTGGATATCGCTTCGTGATGAGCTTTTCGAGCGGCAGCCTGCCTTGCCTGTAAAGTTCAGCAAAGCGCGGAATGTCCAAATCTGGGTCGGATGCGCCTCCCCATGTGCCTCTAATCTGCTTGCCGCAGATCAGCTCATAGGGGTCGAGCCGGATCTCTTCGCCGTACGCCGGATGCGAGGCGAAAATGCATACACCCCCGCCACGGCGGACCGATTTGAAAGCGATCTCGATCACCCGCGGAAGGCCGGAGGCTTCGACGGCAAAGTCCACGCCTTTACCTCCCGTCAGATTCCGGATGATCTCGACCGGATCCTCCGTTTCAGAATCGATCGTATGGGTTGCGCCGAACTCATGCGCAACTGCCAGCTTCTCCTTCGAGACATCCACGGCGACGACGAGCCCGCAATGGAAGAGCTTCGTCGCCATCAGCGCGCTGATGCCTACCCCGCCAAGTCCGAACACGGCGAGCGTCGTCCCGGCAGGCGGGCGGATGTCATTAATCACGATCCCGGCGCCGGTCGGAACAGCACATCCGAACAAGACCGCAACGTCCATTGGGACACCTTCGGGCAACGGCACGCATCGATTCTCCGAGACCAGCGCGTACTCGTTGAAGGTGGTGATCGATCCGGCATTAATAATCTCGTGGCCAAGCCGAAATTGCGAACCAGGCGCGTCTTTGCCCTTTCCTTTGATCCATCCCAAGATGACCTCTTGGCCCTCATGCACTTTTTCGACCTCACTTCCGACGTCGAGCACGATACCGGAGCCTTCATGGCCCAATAAATGGGGCAAGTAACGATCCGGGCCACGCAGACCACGCACTTCCATCAGCTGGCTGCGACAGACACCCGAATAGGCCAGCTTCACTAACACCTGTCGCGGCCCGAGTGCAGGCGTTTCTATACCATCCCTTAATTGGAGAGGCCGTCTGAGTTCGTAGAGCACGGCGCCTTTGAACTTGACTGGTGGGCGCAACATCGAGTTTTCTTGAAAGGATGACGCTCTAGAACGGGCCGGAGAACCAGCTGCCCGGCACGTCGTGTGGGTGTTTGCGTTGCTCGGCAAGCGCGCTGCATTCCACGCTTTTCCCCAGCATCTCTCCGACCTTTTTCGCAATATCCTCCGCCCGCACGTGGTAGCCACGCGTCAGGGCGGAACTGGTTGCTTCGGGAAAGTCGGGCATAGCAAGGCGCGCCGGAGCGCACTTCAGCTGGCTCCAGCATGCTCCGGCCACTCTCGCAACGATCTCGCCAGCCACCGACCCCGTCAAGAATCCGGTATCGAGCGCCAGCAATCGGCCCGTCTTTCTGATCGACGACTCTATTGCCGGCCAATCGATCGGCTTCACCGTGCGCAGATCAACTAGCTCGCACGAAATGCCCTGCGCGGCCAAATGATCAACCGCGTGCACGGCCTCGATAGTCATGTACGACATTGCGACCACGGTGATTTCTGATCCCTGCCGCAGCACGCGTGCCTTTCCAATCGGCACACGTCGGTCGCCTCTTGAGACCTCGCTCTTCAGGCCGTGCAGCCAGCGGTGCTCGAGAAAAATTACCGGATTGTCGTCGAAAATGCTCGTAAGCAACAGCTCCTTGGCGTCCTCTGCGGTTGATGGCATGACCACTTTCAGTCCCGGTATGTGCGCGAACCACGCTTGAAGATTCTGTGAATGAGTTGGACCCTGGCCCCAGCCTCGTCCAATAATCATCCGTACGGTGAGCGGCACCGAGCGCTGCCCGCCGAACATGAAGTGCCACTTTGCGGCATTGTTGACCAGCTGGTCCATGGACAATAGCGCGAAATCCAGGCGCTGGTGCGTCATGACAGGGCGTAGGCCGTTCAGTGCCGCCCCGATCGCGATGCCGGTCATCGCATTCTCCGAGGTCGGCATGTCGAATACCCGCCCGGACCCAAACCGTTCCCCGAGCCCGAGCGTAGTGCCGAAAACGCCCTTGGGATCGTCAACACCCAGCCCGAAACAAATCACGCTGGGATCCTGCGTCATCGCCTCAAAAAGGGCTTCGTTAATTGCCTGAGCGTATGTAATCAGCGCCATTACGCGGTCTCATTCGGCCAGTGAGCTGACGGCATCCGCGTAAAGATCGCGGAATGCTTCCTGCTGTTCCGGAAAAGGCGATATTTCTGCGAAATCGAAGGCCCGGGCAACTTCATTCTCGATCTCGGCCCGCATGGCCTCGATCTCGGCGGGCGCGGCCGCTTTCTTCTTCAGCAAATCGCTCTCCAGTCGCCCGATCGGCTCGCGGGCTTTCCATTCGACAAATTCCTCTTCGGTGCGGTAGCCCAGGTCGTTATCGTAAAAGGGGCCGCAGTGCTCGCGCCAGCGATATGTCTCGAATTCGAGGAACCTTGGCCCGCCGCCTGCACGAATCTCGGAAACGGCGCGGGAAGCCATCTCATATACGCACTCGACATCGTTTCCGTCGCCCGCCGCCACCGCGACACCGAGGCCTTCCACCATGCGGTGTATGCGCCGGCCGTCCGGCTGCCGCACCCTTAGCGGCGAATACACCGAATAAAGATTGTTTTCGCAAATGAACAGCACTGGAAGCTTCTTGAGCGCCGCAAAGTTGACCGATTCGAAGAAGACGCCCGATTCGGCAACCGCGTCCCCGATGAAGACACAGCTCACCTGATCGCCACCTTTGAGCCTGATCGCGTAGGCAAGCCCGACTCCGATAGGAACCGTTCCTCCGACGATTGCCGTACTGCCCTTAAAGCCGGCCGATTCATCGATCAAGTGCATGGAGCCGCCCTTGCCGCGTGCGCAGCCCGTCGCCTTTCCATAAATCTCGGCGATCAGGGCAGGCAAGCTTCCCCCCTTGGCCAGATAGTGCGCATGAGCACGGTGTCCGCTGACGGCAAGGTCGTCCCGCCGGAGCGCGAGGCCGACCGCGGCGGCGACAGCCTCCTGACCGACCGAAAGGTGCGTCGGGCAACGCATCTTCCCTTCCGGATAACGGCGCGCAATTTCCTCCTCGACGTGACGGATGCGCTTCATCTGAAAGAGCAGTCGCTTGGCAATTTCAGGCGTCATGGGATGAACCAGTAGTAATCGCCGGTGTAGCCAACTTCCTTGAAGAACGCCTTCCATTCGTCCACGCGCATGATGCTGAGTGCGGTCAAATTCCACGCGAGCATGCGTTCCTTCTCTTCCTCGGTCCGATAAGCGTCAACAGTGACGTACGATTTCCCGCGGCTCACCCGCTGGATTTCGCGCAGCGCCTGTGCGCACTCGTCCCTTTCAAGGTTGTGGATTGTATTGATCGAAATCACCAAATCGAATGATTTATCAGCAAACGGCAAGTTCTTTGCGTTGGCAACCTGCAGATGCGGTCGCATTTCCTCGATCGCATTGGCAATAGCGTACGCCGACACATCCACACCCTTCACATTGATGCCGGGAATGAGCTGCTTCATGTCGTAGAGCATGAAACCCTTCCCGCACCCCACATCCAGCACTGAACTCTTCGACGTCAGACCGTAGTGCTTTTGGAAAGCCGGTATGACCGGCTGCCAAAAGCGCGGGTGATAGTTGTAGCCCCCGTAACCATGGCGTCGGTCCCCGTCAAAGAATTCCTTCCCAAATCGACGAGCAATACGGCGGTCTTCCTCTGTTTTGGTCTGGCCACGCTCCTCCACATTGCGCTTTGCGCGCGGGTAGTTCACCATCAGATCGATTTCTTTACCCATGCTGTTTCCTGGCAATTTCAGGGTTTGTGAATGTAATCGAACGGCTGCCGTCTCAGTTCTTCCAGATTCCCTTTTACCCACTTAATGCATTCGTCGAGGCCTGCGTCAAGCGACACTGTCTCGCGCCAGCTCAGCGTGCGGCGCAGCTTGGCGCTGTCGAGCATGTATGCCGTGTCCTTGCCAAGGCGCTCGCCGACGATCTCCACGCGGTCTTCGAACCTAGCAGCCAGCTTGTGGCAGATACGCTCCACCAGCTCGCGGATGGTCAAGATTTCGGTGGTGGAGATGTGGTAAGTCTCGCCTGGCGGGGCTTTACGCGCGATGCGCCACGTCGCATTCGACACGTCTCGCACATGGATGAAGGCGCGCCGCGAGACGCCACCCCCGTGCAACTGCAGCTTCCGCCCGAGCAGGAGGAATAGGATCGTGCGCGGGATGATCCTGTAGGGCTGCTGGCCCGGTCCGTACACGTTGGCAGCACGCGTGAACACCACCGGAAAGCGGTAGGCCTCGAAGTAAGTGCGTAAGCTCATATCCGCCGCCGCGCGCGAAACCGCGTATGGCGTGCTGGGATTGAATGGCGTGTCCTCGCGGATGAAGCCGTTGGTGCTGCCGTAGACTTCGGGCGTCGTAACGTGGACGTACTTCCGCATGAAATCGCAGTGACGTAATCGCTCGTGCAGGCGCACGGTCGAGACCACGTTGGTCATGAACCAGTGGTCGGGATGTGTCCAGCTCTCGCCGACCATGCTTTGCGCGGCGAAGTTCACCACGTATGCGGGTTTCTCCGCGTTGACGATGGCCAACAGCTTGTCCAGGTCGCGGTTGAGATCGCATTGGTGAAAGCTGAACTGGCCATCCTTGCCGGACCACCGGTAAGGCAGAAAAACCGGGTGCGCCTCCGGAGAACGGCTTACACCGATGACGCGAATCCCCTGCCGCAACAGGAAATCGATGAAGCTCGCGCCGGAGAACGAGTTGCTCGCGAGAACCAGGACCGCTCCAGCTCCCGCCACTTACAGCCCCCCGCGCGGCCGGTTCTTGTACAGCCATTGCATGATCATGTGGCCGACGATGAGTTGCATGTCCTCGGAAATCTGCATGTCGTCGACCACGAAATGGATGGACATATCAGCCAGCGCCTTCGCCTTGCCGCCCTTGTAGCCCAGCATTGCGTAGGTCTTGAGCCCCACTTTCTTCGCCTGCTCCAGCGCTTTCAGGATACTCGGCGAATTGCCGCTGCCTGAGAGCACGATCAGCACATCGCCCTTGCGGCCCTGCACGGCGAGCTGCAACGAGAATATTTCGTCGTAGCCCTCGTCATTGGCGAGGCAGGTCAGCACGGAAGAGTTGGCGGGCAACGCGTTCACGCGCAGGCCGGAGCCGCGGGTCTTAGAAATGCCGTACAGAAAATCGTTGGCCAGATGGATGGCGTTGCCGGCGCTGCCGCCGTTACCGCACAAAAAAACCTGGCGACCGGTGCGCCAGCAGTCGCGCAGCTCCTCGGCAAGCCTGGTGACGGCAGGCCAGTCGGTCGCCTGCATGACTGCCTGCAAGCGTTGCGAATAATCCACGAATCCCGCGACGGGACTTGTCGAAGGCGCGTTCATTTCACCACCTCGCGTTGCATCCATTTTAGGTTGTAGCAGCGCTCCTCGTCCTTCAGCTCCCCGGAATGGTACTTCTCGATGAGCTCACGTATGGCGTGTCCCACGGTTTTCTTAGGACGGAAGCCGATCGCGAGCAGTTTGTCGGAGTTGACGCGGTACGAACGCGGGTCGTTCGATTCCGTAACGGTGATCTCGGCCTCAGCGTAGGTCGTCACCTGCTTTGCGATATCCATGATCGAAATGTTCTCGAAGCCTGCGTTGTAGACACCCTGGTACTCGGGATGGTCGAGCATGAACGCATAGAGGTCGGTGATGTCGTCTATGTGGATATTGGGACGCGTCTGCTGCCCGCCGAAGACCGTGATCCGCCGCTTCGCCAGCGCTTGCATCGTCAGCATGTTGACGGAAACGTCGAGTCGCATGCGTGGCGAATAGCCGCACACCGTCGCCGGCCGGATGATCTGCACGGCCATGTCATTTGAGTAGCTCAATAGCACACGCTCGGCGACCATCTTGGTCTTGTTGTATTCAGAAATTGGCTTGAGTTCGAGATCCTCGGTGACCTGCAGCTCGTCTTTTGTCCCGTACACGCTGCCCGAAGACGCGTAGATGAATCGTTTGACGCCCTTGCGCACCGCTTTGTCGGCGAGCTGCATCGTGGCGAGCGCGCTTACTTCCCAGGTCAGTTTGGGATCGAGATCGCCACAAGGATCGTTGGCAATGGACGACAGGTGAATGATCGCATCGATTCCGTCCAGATCGATTGTATCGATATTGCGCACGTCGCCCTTGACGATCTTGAGCTTCGGATGGGGTTCCAGGTAATTCCCGAACCACATGATGTCGAAAGCCACGATGTCGTGGCCGTGCGCGAGCAGCTTCGGGACCAGCACGGTTCCCTTGTAACCGCAGGCGCCTGTTACAAAGACTTTCATGATGCCCTAACGTGACTGATACTCAGTCGCCAATTGAGGAATAGTCTGCCTCCACTATTCCTCAGGGCGCCGAGCGCATCGGCCATCCTTTCGACCTGCTGTTGGTTGATTGAGGCGGTGATCTGCTTGGCCTGGTCAAAGAATATTTCCACGTGCGACATCGCTTGCCTCATCCCGATTTCCGTTGATTCTCCAGAACTTGAGATTATACCGGGCGCTCGATCCCATGTCAGCGAACTGCCGTCCCAGTACAGGCGAGACATCGAGATGCAACCGCACGCCAGCCGATATAATCCACATGGTCATGACCGCATGGCGAGATCAGGGACACCGCCTACTACCGAAGAATCACGCCATGAACCGCGAATGCGTTTTATTTTTCCGGCGTGAGCCGCACGCGGCAGGGCCGCAAAGGACACATGTTTGATGAACCGGATTTGCAGTTTGATGACGCATCCTCGCGTCTACCTCTGGATCCAGCGTGCGCTTGCCGCATCCCCTCAACCGACAGGATCAAGCGGCTCGGGAATCCTGTGTGTGCCAATGCCTGACGCGAACACCGCCCGAATCCAATATGCCCATTGAAACACGGGCCGGTCGATAAGGCGCGTATGGACGAGGAACGCTTCACCGCAACAACGGGACCGGCTTTGATGCGAAGCAGGGCTCGCATACGCAGAATATTGCTTGTCAGCCAGGGCTGTCTTTCAGTCGGGTTGTTGGCCTACCTCATCTCGAAGGTGGACGTCGCGCAGGCAAGCGCGACCGCTCTCAATGCAGACCCGTTGCTGCTGGTGCTCGCGATAGCGCAGCTCAGCCTGCAACTTTTCCTTGCGGCCTTGCGCTGGGAGCTTGTTGCGCGCGGACTGGGAGGAAGCCTGCCCTTTTCAGCGGCGCTGCGCTTCGTATGGGTCGGCACCTTCTTCAGCCAGGTGCTGCCGGCGTCGATCGGCGGGGACATCGTGCGGATGTGGTTGTATTGGCGGCGTTGCGGCAGCCGCCGCCTCGCGATCCATAGCGTCGCCCTGGAGCGGCTGGTCATGGTCGTCGCCCTCCTGCTCCTTGTGTTCGCCGTGCAACCGGGGTTGGTCGCTCGCGGTGTTCCACTGGCCATCGGGCTCTCCGCAGGTATAGTACTGACAGGCATGATCGCGGTTTTCTCAGCGCTGCTTCTTTCCAGAGGGCTCCTCGCCGGCCATGGCAGTTGGCCGCTGTTTCGTGTACTTTCCCATGTTGCCCAAGATGTGCGTGGCGTATTCGCCCGCATTCCGCGATCTGCCGCACTTTGCGTGTTATCCATTGCAGCACATCTCAACATCGCGATCGTCGCCTGGCTGATCGCCCGAGCTTTGGGGCTGAACATTACCGTTGCCGACAGCATCGTTCTGGTGCCGGTTGTCGTGCTCGCGGCGACGCTGCCTATTTCGGTGGGCGGTTGGGGAGTGAGGGAAAGCGCAGCAATCACTCTATTCGGTCTCGTGGGGGTTTCCGGTGCGGACGCGCTTGCGCTGTCGGTGCTGCTGGGGCTTGCAAGCATTGTTATCAGTATCCCCGGTGCCCTCCTGTGGCTTCCCCGGGAGCGGCTCCGTGAGGACGACTTCGATCCTACGTTCGACGAGCGAGCTGATCAAGCATGAGTGGTTCTAGACTCGCCGTGAGGGCCGTCTTTCCTGAAGAGTCGTGAAACCAACTCAGGAAGCGGATTAGAACCATGGAATTCAGTTTCCCGGCCCAGATTGCCTATCCGGCAGTCATTTCATTGACGTTTCCCCTCTCCTTGCTCCTGGTCACCCGCCTCGGTTCGCTGCGTTCACGCAACGCGGCGCAATTTCTTGCGGCTGCGCTGCTTCAAGTACTCGTGTGGGTCCTTGGATCGCTCGCCCTTCCGAACGGCTATCATCCGGTGCGCCCGGTGGACTGGATACTCGCGGTAATGGTTGTTTCCTGCGCGCTTCTGTTCTATCTCGAGGTGTGGGCATTGCTGTCTCGCG
>Ga0180077_1000099_pt1 | contig 10701 bp, 11 predicted proteins | sample EasRiv466_16_10D_FD_123014 | JGI IMG/M metagenome (GOLD analysis project Ga0180077, IMG submission 123014) | Soil microbial communities from meander-bound floodplain in the East River, Colorado, USA - East River metaG ERMLT466_16_10D | ecosystem: Environmental > Terrestrial > Soil > Floodplain ...
AGGAAAGCACCATGAAGAAGGCCGTGCTCGCCGCAGTGCTCTTCGTCCCGGTGGCCGCGCATGCGCAATGGCGCGTGAGCTCCGACCAGGTCATCGGCGGGTTCACTCACCCCGAATCTGTCGCCTGCGATCCGAAAGGCAAGGCCCTGTATGTCAGCGAGTTCGGCTCGAAGCTCGCTCCCCTGGAGAAGGACGGCGCGGGCTACATCAGCAAGCTGGCGCTCGACGGCAAGGTGATCGAGAAGAAGTTTCTCCCCGCCGCCGGCGGCGAGAAGCTGAACAAGCCGAAAGGCATCTGGGTGCAGGGCAACCGCCTGTGGACCACCGACATCGACGTGGCCTGGGTGTTCGACCTGAAGACGAAGAAAGGACGCAAGGTGGCGCTGCCCGGTGCGACGTTCGCCAACGACCCGGCCGTGATGGGCGGCACGCTGTACGTGAGCGACAACCGCAACGACCAGGTCTTCAAGGTGCAGCCCGCCGACTTCCTCAATGCGAAGAAGGATCCGAACGTCGTCTCCGCGTTCCAAGGCGTGGGCGTGAACCCCAACGGCCTGTGGCCCTCGAAGACCGGCATGCTCTACATGGTCGGCTTCCTCGCGCCGGACAAGCCGCGCGGCATCTTCGCGCTGGGCGTGAGCGGCCAGGTCAAGAGGATCTCCGACCCGATCGGGCGCCTGGACGGCATCTACGAGCTGAAGGACGGCTCGCTGCTCGCCACCGACTGGAACAGCGGGTCGCTGTTCCACTGGAGCGAGGCGACGGGGATGAAGCCGCTCGCCACCGGCTTCAAGGGACCGGCCGATTTCTGCGCGATTCCGCAGGCAGGCGGCCTCACGGTAGTGGTGCCGGACCTGGTGCAGAGCCAGGTCCGGATCATTCAACTGCGCAACAAGTAGCCGCTCGGCCGCGGCCCCCCCGGGCAGGTGCACAATCCATCCGTGGCTGCGAAAATGGAGGCGCCATGAAAGGGATTGCGTTCGTCGTCGGGCTGTTCGCGAGCGCCCTCATCGCCGGGCAGGCGCAGGCGCAAGCGCGCGGCTCGGGCGGCTATCTCGGCGCCGGCGTGATGCAGGTGTATACGGATAACGCCACCGAGTTCGCCTACCTCTCGATCCCCGCCGGCGGCAGCGCCGATGGCACCGCGACCGGCTACAAGGTCTATGGCGGCTACGTGTGGCCCGCGCGCTTCGGCTTTGAAGTCGGCTATTACGATCTCGGCACCTTCAGCGCCTACACCTTCGGCACCAAGTCGGACGAGTTCAATACGACCGCCCTTGCTTTTTCCGGCACCTTCTCGCTGCCCATCAATCCGAGCGTCGACGTTCTGTTCAAGCTTGGCTTCGCCTACACGGACGTGGATTACCGCTGCTTCTCTGCCTGCGGTTGGCCCTACGTCAACACCAGCCACACGGATACTGCGGCCCTGATGGGCGTCGGGCTGGACTGGCGCATCGCGTCCAATTTCTCGGTGCGTGCCGATTGGGAGTACTTCGGCGGCGTCGTGCACAATGTGGGCAGCATGATCGGCGAGTACGACTACAGCACGGTATCGATCGCGGGGCAATTCCGCTTCTAGGCCAGCGCGTCGCTCCTTGCGCGGGCGCGTCGCGGCGGCGCCGCACGCGCTACACTCCGCGCAAGCCAATGCGCACGGAGTAAGGCATGCAACATCTTGCCAGCTATGTCGGCGGCCGCTGGGTGGAGGGCGGCGCCGGCGGACAAACGCTCGTCAATCCCGCGACCGAAGTGCCGCTCGCCACTGCCTCGAGCGAAGGCGTCGATCTCGCAGGCGCGCTCGAGTACGCGCGCACCACGGGCGGCCCCGCGCTGCGCGCGCTCTCCTTTGCCGAGCGCGGCGCATTGCTCAAAGGCATGGCCGACGCGCTGCAGGGCGCGCGCGACGAGCTGCTCGAGCTCGGCATCCGCAACTGCGGCAATACCCGGTCGGACGCCAAGTTCGACGTGGATGGCGCGATCGCAACGCTGCTCGCCTACGCGGAGCTGGGAACGCAGCTCGGCGCGGGGAAGTTCCTCGTCGACGGCGAAGGCCTGCAGCTCGGGCGTTCGCCGCGCTTTCACGGCCAGCACCTGCAGGTGCCGCGCCATGGTGTCGCGGCGCACATCAACGCCTTCAACTTCCCCGCCTGGGGCCTTGCCGAGAAAGCCGCGGCCGCGCTGCTCGCCGGCATGCCCGTGCTCTCCAAGCCAGCGACCGCCACCGCAATGCTCGCGCAGCGTGCCATGCAGGTGATCGTGGAGAAGAAGGTGCTGCCCGCGGGCGCGCTCTCGCTGCTGGTCGGCGCGCCGCGCAACCTGCCGGAGCTCCTCGGCGCGCAGGACGTGCTCGCCTTCACCGGCTCGGGCGATACCGGGGAGCGCCTGCGCGCGCTGCCGAACATCATCCGATATTCGGTGCGCGTGAACGTCGAGGCCGACAGCCTCAACGCCGCGCTGCTGGGGCCTGACGCGAGCGCAAGTGGCGATCTCTACGAGCTCTTCCTCAAGGAGGTCGTACGCGACGTCACGCAGAAGGCGGGCCAGAAGTGCACCGCCATCCGGCGCGTGCTGGTACCCGCGGAACACGCTGCCGCAGTGCGCGACGATCTCGCGGGCCTGCTCTCCGGCACCAAGGTCGGCGATCCGGCGCAGGAAGAGGTGCGCATGGGCCCGCTCACCAACGCCGCGCAGCTCGCCGAGGTGCGCGAGGGCGTGGGCCGGCTCGCCGCCGAAGGCAAGCTCGTCACGGGTGGCGCGCAGCCGCTCTTTCCCAAGGGCTACTTTCTCGCGCCCACGCTCGTGGCGTTCGCGCCCGGCGCGAAGGCCGACGCGGTCCACGCGCGCGAGGTCTTCGGACCCGTGGTGTCGATCCTGCCCTACACGGAGAACCCGGCGGCGATCGTCGCGCGCGGCGGCGGCGGGCTCGTCTGCTCCATCTATTCGGAAGACGCGGCGTGGCTCGAAGACGTGGTGGCCGGCGTCGCCCCGCACCATGGGCGCCTGTACATCGGCCACCCGAAGATCGAGCTCTCGCCCGGCCCCGGCACCGTGCTGCCGCAACTCGTGCACGGCGGCCCTGGGCGCGCGGGCGGCGGCGAAGAGCTGGGCGGGCGCCGCGCGCTCGCGTTCTACCTGCAGCGCGTCGCGATCCAGGGCTCGCGCCCGCTCGTGCAGGGGCTGGCGAAGGCCGGCACGCAGGCCTGATCGCGCGCGCACGCGAACCGTCCAGGGATTCTCCCGTTCCATGTGCGGCCGCTACGTCAGCCCCGAGCAGGCCTCGATCGAGCGCGCCTGGCAGATCCGGCGCGAGAGCGGCCTCGCCTTTCCGCGCCGCTTCAACGTGCAGCCGACCACGGTGGTGCCGCTGCTGGCCCTCGACGCGGGCGAGCTCGCGCTCACCGGCGCGCGCTGGGGCCTGATCCCGCACTGGTGGAAGCAGGAAAAGCCGCCCACGTTCACCATCAACGCGCGGCTCGAGGAAGCCGCCGGCAAGCCCATGTGGCGCGATCCCATGCGCCGCACGCGATGCCTCCTGCCCGCCGAAGGCTGGTACGAATGGCAGGCGCTCGCCGGCGGCAAGCAGCCGCACTACCTGCGCCGGAGCGACGGCAGGCCGTTCTGCTTTGCCGGCCTGATGTCCACGTGGAATGAGCAGCTCACCTGCGCAATCCTCACCAAGGCGGCCGATGGGCCGGCCGCCGAGATCCACGACCGCATGCCGGTGGTGCTGCCGGACGAGGCGCACTCGGGCTGGCTCGACCCGGGCTTGAAGGACGCCGCCGAATTCGCGCGAGCGCACGCGCTCGCCCGCGAGTTTGCGCACTACGCCGTTTCCAAGCGCGTCAACAACGCGAGAAACGAAGGCCCCGAGCTGCGGGAGCCGCTGGAGCCCGCCTGAACTACTGACGCGGCTTTGCGCCGCCGCCGGTTTGCGTCGCCGCCTTGAGCGCCTCGCGCACCGCCTGCGGAATCGGCGTGCGCGTGCCGTCGGCCGCCCAGCCGCGCGCCGCGATTGCCTGCTCCAGGCGCGCGATGCGCTCGGGCGTCACCGGGTGCGTGCTGAGGAATCTCGGCGGCTCGCGCAGGCCGCGCTCCTTCGCCGCGCCGCGCATCGCGCGAAAGGTGTCGGTGGCGCCGCCTGCGTGGCCGTAGGCGGCGACGAGCGCCGCGAGCGCGTCGTCGTCGGCCTCCTCCTCCTGCGCGCGGCTGAAGGTGAGCAGCGTCAGCATTCCCGACTGGCCGAGGATCCGTTCCGCGGCGCCGCTGCCAGCGCTCGCCGAAAACACCGACAGCGCGGCCGCGAAGCCGATGCCGCGGCCGAGGGTGGCGATCGGGTGGCGGTGCCGCGCGTGCCCGATCTCGTGCGCGAGCACCATGGCGAGCGCGTTCTCGTCGGGCAGGCGCTCCAGCAGCCCGCGGTACATGGCGACGTGGCCGCCGAGCGTGGCGAACGCGTTCACCATCTCCTCGTCGACGTAATGCACCCGGATGCGCATGCCCCCGGGCAAGCGCATGCGCGCCGCGAGGCCGTCGGCCAGCTGCTGCAGGTAGGGCTCCACCGGACCCTCGCCCGGCGGATACTGCGCCGCGTAGGGCGCGATGAGGCGCACTTCGCTCTCGTAGGGCAGGTAATGCGCGAGCGCGCCGCCGAGGAACGCAAAGGCGAGCGCCGCGAGCACGCCCACCAGCGCCGCCGCCCCCGCGAGCACGAAGAAGCTGGAGATCGGCCGCCGGTCGCTGTTGTTGACCTCGTCGGGCAGCTCGGGGTTGGTGTAGCGCGGCACTCGGCGGGCGGCCCCTTGCCTCAGGCGCGCGCGACCGCGCCGACCGCCGTGCCGTAGGCGAGCACTTCGACGCCCTTGACGCTGTTCTGGCTGCGCCCGCCGATGGCGAAGGTCTGGAACTTGACGTTGACGATCATTGCCGCGCCGTGCGCGCGCGCCTGCGCCTTCATGCGCAGCACCGATTCGCGCCGCGCACGGTCCAGCAGCGACTCGTAGGTGCGCACGCGCCCGCCGAAGAAGCTCGACAGGCCCGCCACCACGTTCTTGAAGTAATCGTCCGAAATCACCGCGCTGCCGGAGACGAGGTGCGTGGGCACGCGCACGGTCACTTGCGGCGGGAAGCGGTTGCTGAACACCAGCACGCCGGCGAGCTCCTTCTCGCGCCGCCGGATCGAGGCGTAGTGCCGCCGCTCGTTCCAGCGTCCGGCGAAGAGACCGAGCAGGAACAGCGCCGCGAAGAGGATGACGTCGAGGAAGTCGAGCAGCGCCGCCATCGTCCTACTCCAGCACCACCGCCGTGCCGTAGGCGAAGATCTCCGCCGCGCCGGCGGTGATGGACGAGGTCGCGTAGCGCACGTTGAGGATGGCGTTGGCGCCCGCGGCCTTGGCCTGCGCCACCATGCGCTGCGTCGCCTCCTCGCGCGACTCCTGCAGGAGCTCCGTGTAGGCCTTCAGCTCGCCGCCGACGATGTTCTTGAGGCCCGCGAAGATGTCCTTGCCCACGTGCTTGGCGCGCACCGTGCTCCCCTGCACGAGGCCGAGGTGCTTCAGCACGCGCCGGCCGGGCACCAGTTCCAGGTTGCTCAGCAACATGGCTTCTCCCTTTCCCTGTTGTTCAATACCGCGAAAGCATGGCTCAGGCCCGCGCGTCGCGCAATGGCTCGAAAAAGGCGATGACCTCGCGCGCAAGCAGCGCCGGCTGCTCGAGTGCGGCGAAATGCCCGCCCTTCGGCATCTCGCTCCAGCGCCGGATGTCGGAGTACATGCGCTGCGCGAGCGAACGCGGCGGGCTGAGGATCTCGCGCGGAAACTCGGCGTAGCCGGTCGGTACGTCCACCGTTTGCCCCTCGGGTACCGGCCAGGGCCCGTGCCGGCGCGCGTAGTAGGGCCAGAACGAGGAGCCGATCGCGCCGGTGAACCAGTAAAGCGAGATGTTCGCCAGCAGCTCGTCGCGCGAGATCGCGTTCTCGATCGTGCCGCCGCAGTCGGACCAGGCGCGGAACTTCTCCGCGATCCATGCCGCGAGCCCCGCCGGAGAATCCGTGAGGCCGAAGGCGAGCGTTTGCGGCCTGGTGCCCTGGATCCACTGGTACCCCGACTCCTCGTTGACGAAGTGCGAAAGCTGCTTCAGGTAGGCCTTCTCCTCCGGCGTGGGCGCCTCGAGCTTGCCGTCGCGGCGCAAGGCAAGCAGGTTGAGGTGGATGCCGATGACGCGCTCGCGATACCGGTGACCCAGCACCGTGCTGACGAAGGCGCCCCAGTCGCCGCCCTGCGCGCCGAAACGCGCATAGCCGAGCGCGCTCATCAGTTCGGCAAAGCACTGCGCGATCTCCTCCACGCCGAGGCGGCGCTGGCCCGGGCGGAACGACAGGCCGTAGCCCGGCAACGACGGCGCGACCACGTGAAAGTGCGGCGTGAGCAGCGGGATGAGCTTGTGGAACTCGAATACCGAGCCCGGCCAGCCGTGCGAAAGCAGGAGCGGGATCGCCTCCGGTTTCGGCGAGCGCGCGTGGATGAAATGCAGCTCGATGCCGGAGACCTGCGCGGTGAACTGCGCAAAGGCGTTGAGCCGCGCTTCCCAGGCACGCCAGTCGAAGCGGCTGCGCCAGTACTCGCACAGGTCCTTGACATAGGCGAGGCTCGTGCCCGTGGACCAGGGCTCGAGCGGCGGCTCGTCCGGCCAGCGCGTGCGCGCAAGGCGTTCCCGCAGGTCGCGCAGGTCCGCGTCCGGCACCTGCAGGCGAAACGTGCGGGGCGCATCCGGCATGGTGCGGGTAGTATCCGGCCATGCGACGGCTCTGGGCAATCGCCGCCCTCATCGTCCCCATGACCGCTCCCGCATTCGACCTGCAAGGCCACCGCGGCGCGCGCGGGCTGGCCCCCGAGAACACGCTGCAGGCGTTCGCCGCCGCGCTGGCAGTCGGCGTGACGACGCTGGAGCTGGACACCGGGGTCACCAAGGACGGCATCGTCGTGATCCATCACGACCGGCGCCTCAATCCCGACATCGCGCGCGGCCCCGACGGGCGCTGGGTGGAGGCGCCGGCGCCGCTCATCCACGCGCTCACCTTCGAGCAGCTGCGCCGATACGACGTGGGCCGCCTGCGCCCAGGAAGCAAGACGGCAGCGGACTTTCCGGAACAGCAGCCCCTGGACGGGGCGCGCGTGCCACGCCTCGCCGAGCTCTTCGATCTCGTGGAGAAGTCCGGCAACGCCTCGGTGCGGTTCAACATCGAGACCAAGATCTCTCCGCAGGCGCCGGAGGAGACGCCAGGGCCGGAGCCTTTCGCGCTGGCGCTGATCGCGGCGATCCGCAAAGCCAGGATGGAGGCGCGCGCGAGCATCCAATCCTTCGACTGGCGCACGCTGCAGGTGGTCGAGGGCGAGGCGCCGGCGATCGCCACTGTCTACTTGACCGGCCGTCGGCGCGAGGGCTCGCAGCCGCGGGCGGTGCACGCGGCGGGCGGGCGCATCTGGTCGCCCAATTTCCTGGAAATGGACTCCGCCGCGCTGGTCGAAGCGCGTGCGCTGGGATTGCGCGTGATCCCCTGGACGGTGAACGAGCCTGCCGCGATCGAGCGGATGCTCGATTTCGGCGTGGACGGGTTGATTACCGACTTTCCGGACCGCGCGCGAACCCAGATGCAGCGCCGCGGACTGCCGCTGCCCTCTCAAGGCCGCTAGGACGGCCGGAGACCCCCTTTTTGGTGTATAAGGGGTTGATGAAAAAGCAGACAGAAGCACCCCGGGAGCATCCCGGGCGGCAGGCCCGTTCCCGTTTCAACGTAGGCAAGTACGAAGTGATCGCCCAGCCGATACCGGGCTCGGCCCACATGCTCCGGTACACGGTGTTCTTCAAGGGCACGCGCATCGGCGCCATGGCGAGCTTTCCCACGGAGTCGGACTGCCGGTTCCTCGAGAGCCCGCCGCCGGTGCCGCCGGTCAAGCCCTTCCAGGTGTTCTACCGCCCCGGCCGCCCGAAGAAGGGCGCGCAACCCCCCAGCGCCGTCGACCGCAACCACGGCGTGGCGCACGAAGACCTTTCGGCCGGCATCAACCTGCCGGCAATGGAAAAGTCCGCCGACTGAAAATTGGGGTCAGGGCCGAATTTCCGTGGCGAGCGGAAATTCGGCCCTGACCCCAAATTACATTCTGTTGCAATTCGCCCCAATTTGCGGGCGACTGTAAGGCGGTGCGCGGCTTATAAAGTGGGCGGAGGTACTCCATGAGAGTGCTCATCGCCGCCCTGCTCGCAGTCGCCGTCGCCATCTCCCCGGTCAGGGCCGAGGAACGCAAGACATTCAGCCAGGCCGAGCTCGACCAGACCCTGGCCCCCGTCGCGCTTTATCCGGATGCGCTGCTGTCGCAGTTGCTGATGGCCGCCACCTATCCCCTGGAGATCGTCGAGGCCGCGCGCTGGTCGCGCGGCCACTCCGGCATCCAGGGAGACGATGCCGTACGCGCTGTCCAGGACAAGGACTGGGATCCGAGCGTCAAGTCGCTGGTCGCCTTTCCCAACCTGCTTGCCCGCATGGACGAGAACCTCGAATGGACCCGGCGCCTGGGCGATGCCTTCCTCGCGCAGGAAGCCCAGGTCATGGACACGGTCCAGCAACTGCGCCAGCGCGCGCAGGCCGAGGGCAAGCTCCCCTCCGACGAGCGGCAACGCGTGTCGGAGGACGGGAAGACGATCGTCATCGAGCAAGCCGACCCGCGCGTGGTGTATGTCCCCTACTACGATCCCTATGTGGTCTACGGGTCTTGGTGGTGGCCGGCGTATCCGCCGGTCTACTGGGCTCCGTGGCCGGGCTACTACGCCGGCTATCCCGGCTTCTGGTGGGGCGTCGGCGTCGGCATCTCAGCCGGGTTCTTCTACGGCGGCATGAGCTGGCACCACCACCACGTCGCGGTGGTGCACCCCCATGCCTACTACGCCAGGTCCGGGTACGCACGCCCGTATGGCCCGCCGCCGCGCCAGATCCAGGCGGGCAAGTGGCAGCACGACAACTGGCACCGCCGGGGCGTCGGCCAGACCTACGAAATGCGCCGCGCGAACGCGATGCCGCCGGCAGGCTTCCGCGCCTCGAGCGACCACCGCGGCTTCGCCGGCCGCGGCGATCAGCGGGCCGACCAGCGCCGGATGGACGATCGCAGGACGGACGCGCGGCCTGGCCGGGGCGTGGAGTCCCCGCGCCCGCAGGCGTACGGGGATGCGCAGCGCCAGCAGCCGCGTTCCGAATCACCGAGCGCGCAGCCGCGTTCCGATGCGCCGCGCGCACAGCCGCGCGCCGAGTCCACGCGGGCAGCATCGCAGGCCGAGGGGCCGCGCGGCCAGATCCGCATGGAAGGGCCGCGGCCGCAATCGCCGCGCGCCGAAGTGCCGAACGCCCAGCCGCGCCTAGAGGCGCCGCGCGCGCAACCGCGCGTGGAGGCGCCTCCCCAACAGCCGCGAGTGCAAGCACCGAGCGCCCAGCCGCGCGTCGAGGCCCCGCGCATCCAGCCGAGCGCAGGAGCACCGCAATCGATGCCGCGCATGGAGTCGCGCGGCGGGGATTTCAGGGGTGGGGGCGGCAGCGGGGCAGCCCGCGGTTGGAGCGGCGGCGGGGAATCGCGGGGCTGGAGCGGCGGAGCGCCCGGGGGCGGATTCCGCGGCGGTGGCGGTGGCGGTGGCTACGGCGGTAGTGGTGGCGGTGGTGGCGGCGGCGGTCGCGGGCGTGGCTAGCGCGCGCCGGAATCCCGGCGCGCCGACGACGCAGGCGCGGCGAACCTAGCCGCGCCGCTGCATCAGCTTGTCGAACTCCTCGGCAACGCGCGCGTCGTTGTCGAGCATTTCCTGGGGGTCTTTCTCCGCGTAGTGCAACACGCCCAGGTCGGCGTAGGCTTTCTGCACGCGTTCGCTCCACAGGCCGATGTCCTTCACCGTGGGCACGATGCGGCTGAAGAGGCGCTTCTTGAAGCGCGTATGGCCCTCGGACTGGTCGTGCTGGCGCATCGCGTCCTTGGGGTCCAGGCCAATGCGCTCCCACATCTCCTCCGAGTTCAGCCGGTCGCGCAGGTGATGCGAGCCCTCGATGACGAACTCCTCGCGCTCGCGGCGCTCGGCTTCCGAGAGCTCCGGGTAGTACTCGCGCAGCGCGAGGCGCCCGAAGGCGACGTGCCGCGCCTCGTCCTGCATCACGTAGGCGTTCACCGCCTGGCACAGGGGGTTCCTCGCATAGTCGCGAATCCGCTGGAAGGCGACGAGCGCCAGCCCCTCGATCAGCACCTGCATGCCGAGGTAGGTGAAATCCCAGCGCTTGTCGGTGAGCGCCTGCTCGAGCAGTACCTTGAGCGGCTTGGAGATCGGGTAGACGAAACGGAACTTCTCCATGAGCAGGCGGCGATACGCCTCCACGTGGCGCGCTTCGTCCATCACCTGCGTGGCGGCGTAGAACTTGGACTCGATCGTGGGCACGTCCTGCACGATACGCGCGGCGCAGATGAGCGCGCCCTGCTCGCCGTGCAGGAACTGCGACAGGTTGTGCACCTGGGAGTGGTAGCGCAGGTCCGACTTCTGCCGCGGCGACATCTTCTGCCAGAGCGGCGTGCCGTAGAGCGGCAGCACCGTCTCGTCGACCTGCATCGGGTCGTCGGGGTCGACGTCGATCGACCAGTCGATGCGCTTCTCGGCGTCCCACTGCTGCTGCTTGCCCTTGGA
>Ga0180077_1000101_pt1 | contig 10660 bp, 12 predicted proteins | sample EasRiv466_16_10D_FD_123014 | JGI IMG/M metagenome (GOLD analysis project Ga0180077, IMG submission 123014) | Soil microbial communities from meander-bound floodplain in the East River, Colorado, USA - East River metaG ERMLT466_16_10D | ecosystem: Environmental > Terrestrial > Soil > Floodplain ...
GCTCACCGCGCCGCTCGGCATTATCGGCGTGGCGCTGGCGCTGCTCGTGTTCCGCCAGCCCTTCGGCTTCGTCGCCATGCTCGGCGCCATCGCGTTGAGCGGCATGATCATGCGCAACACCGTGATCCTGGTGGACCAGATCGAGCAGGACACCGCTTCGGGCCTGCCGGTGTGGGAGGCGATCCGCGAGGCGACGGTGCGTCGCTTCCGGCCCATCGCACTCACCGCGGCGGCGGCGGTGCTGGCGATGATCCCGCTCACGCGCAGCGTGCTGTGGGGACCGATGGCCTACACGATCATGGGCGGGCTCATCGTCGCCACTGTGCTCACGCTGCTGTTCGTGCCGGCGCTGTACGCGGCGTGGTTCCGCGTGCGGGCTGAGTCGGCGCTCAAGCCGGCTTCGGGCGCTGCGCGGATTTTGGCCGGAACGCCTTGATGAGCGCCTCGTCGGTCTCGATGTAGGGGCCGCCGATCAGGTCGATGCAGTAGGGCACCGCGGCGAACACGCCGTCCAGCGTCTCCTTGATTGCCTTGGGCTGGCCCGGCAGGTTGATGATCAGCGCCTGCCTGCGGATCACCGCCATCTGGCGCGAGAGGATCGCCGTGGGCACGTACTCGAGGCTCACCGCGCGCATCTGCTCGCCGAATCCCGGCATCACCTTGTCGGCGACGGCGAGCGTCGCCTCGGGCGTGACGTCGCGCGGCGCGGGCCCCGTGCCGCCGGTGGTGAGCACCAGGTGGCAGCCCTTCAGGTCCACCAGCTCGACCAGCGCCGACTCGATCACCGCGCGTTCGTCGGGGATCAGGCGTTCCTCGAAGCGCAGCGCGGGTGCGAGGATCACCTGGGTGAGCCATGCCTTCAGCGCGGGAATGCCTTCGTCCTTGTAGACGCCGCCCGAGGCACGGTCGCTCGCCGACACCAGCCCGATGCGCAGATCGCTACTCACCGGCCGCCTCCCGGATGATGCGGAACAGCTCGCGATAGGCACGTGGCGGCTTGCCTTCGGCCTGCTCCTTGCGCGCGTTGCGCAGCAGGGCGCGCAACTGTTGCAGGTCCGCGCCCGCGTACTCGCGCGCGAACTCGGTCAGTACGGCGTCGTCCGCCATGAGCCGCGCGCGCCAGTGCTCCACGCGCTGGTGGCTGGCGCGCGCCTGCGCCGAGCCGCCCTCCACGACTGCGAGCTGCGCGCGGATCGGCTCGGGGTCGAGTTCGCGCATCAGCCTGCCGATGAACTGCACCTGGCGGCGCTTGGCCTCGTGGCTGCGGATGCGGCGCGCTTCGCGCACCGCCTGCGCCAGCGCCTCGGGCAGCGAGACGCGATCGAGATGCGCCGCCGACAGCTGCACCAGCGCGGCGCCCAGCTTCTGCAGCTCGTGCATCTCCTGCTTCTTCTTGGTCTTGCTGGGAATTTCGTCCTGCATCGCGCTGCTATGATAGCGCGCCATGAAAAGCGGCGGCCGCTTCAGCTACACGCCCGCACAGCTGCGCCAGTTCGCCGCCGACGTGCTGGCGCACGCCCGGCGCCTGGGGGCGAGCGCCTGCGAATGCGACGTGTCCGAGGGCCATGGGCTCTCGGTCACGGTGCGCAAGGGCGCGGTGGACACCATCGAGCACAACCGCGACAAGGGCATCGGCGTCACCACGTACCTGGGCGCGCGCCCCGGCGCGCGCCGCGGGCATGCGAGCACCTCGGATTTTTCGCCGGCCGCGCTGGAGCGCACGGTGCAGGCCGCGCTCGCCATCGCGCGGCACACGGCGGTGGATGACTGCGCCGGCCTGCCCGAGGCCGAGCTGCTGGTAGCCAAGGCGCCGGATCTCGACCTCTACCACCCCTGGGCGCTCGAGGCGGAAGAGGCGATCGGCATCGCGCGCCGCTGCGAGGCGAAGGCCTTCGCGCTCTCGCCGAAGATCCGCAAGTCGGAAGGCGCGACCGTCTCGGCGCAGCAGGCGCAGTTCGTGTTCGCCAACAGCCTGGGCTTCATGCGCGGCTTCCCGACTTCTCGGCATTCGCTCTACCTGTCGGTGATCGCAGAAGACCGCGGCGGCATGCAGCGCGACGACTGGTATAGCGAGGCGCGCGTGCCGGGGCATCTGGCGCGGCCGGAAGCCCTCGGCCGCTATGCGGGCGAGCGCGCGCTGGCCCGCCTCGGCGCGCGCCGCATCGGCACGCGCCAGGCGCCGGTGCTGTTCGAGGCGCCGCAGGCCGCGATGCTCCTGGGCAGTTTCGTCTCCGCCGCGAGCGGCGGCAACCTGTACCGCAAGGCAAGCTTCCTCGCCGACAGCCTGGGCCGCCAGGTGTTCGCGCGCGGCGTGAACATCGAGGAGCGTCCGCTCGAGCCGCGCGCGCTCGCCAGTGCGCCGTTCGACGATGAGGGCGTGGCGACGCAGGCGCGCAACGTGGTGCGCGACGGCGTGCTGCAGGGCTATTTCCTCGGCTGCTACTCGGCGCGCAAGCTCGGCATGCGCAGCACCGGCAGCGCGGGCGGCAACCACAACCTCATCCTGGAGTCGCGCGGGCCGGACTTCCGCGGCATGCTGCGCGAGCTCGGCCGCGGGCTGCTGGTCACCGAGCTGCTGGGCCACGGCGTGAACCTGGTGACCGGCGACTACTCGCGCGGCGCTGCGGGCTACTGGGTCGAGGGCGGAGAGGTTGCCTACCCCGTGGAGGAGATCACCATCGCCGGCAACCTCAAGGACATGTTCCTGGGCATCACGGCGGTGGGCAGCGACACGGTGGTGCGCGGCTCGCGCCGCAGCGGCTCGATTCTGGTGCAGAATATGACCATCGCCGGGGAGTAGGCCGGCGCGAACCCGCGGCCTGCGCCGCGGTCCAACGGGCACAGACATTGCATGTCGACCGCCATGATCACCGCCCTCAAGTCCCAGCCCGTACCCGAAGCCGAGCAGGAGCACCCGGTGGTCGCGTGGATCGCGGTCGTCGCGATCCTGGCCGCGATCCTCTTCATCTCCTGGGCGCGAGTCGCCGTGCATGGCACGGGCGATCTGGAGGCCGCACTGTCCGACGAGCCTGCGCCGCCGGCGGAGCAGGCCACGCAGGCGTCGGCCCAGGGCGACAGAACCGACCAGGACGCCCAGGTGGAAGACGCCGTCTCCGCCAGCCGCTGGGCTACAACCTTCTCGCCCTGACCGGATTTGCCGCGCACCGGCTTCGTGCATAATCGGCGCGCTTGCGCCTTCGTGGAGCCATCATGCGTGCCCTGATCCTCTCGGTCGGCTTCCTGCTTGCTGCCGGTTCCGCGCTGGCGCTCGACGGCGCGCTGCGCGCGCAGCTCGACCGCGGCGAGCGCAACCCCGACGTGATCTTCGTGCCGACACCGCAGGAAGTGGTGGAGGACATGCTGCGCCTGGCGAACGTGCGCAAGGGCGACGTGCTCTACGACCTGGGCTCGGGCGACGGGCGCATCCCCGTGACGGCGGCCAAGCTCTACAGCGTCCGCGGCGTCGGCATCGACATCGACCCGGAGCGCATCCGCGAGGCGCAGGACAACGCGAAGAAGAACGGCGTCGAGGCGCTGGTGCGATTCCGCCTGGAGGACCTGTTCACGTCGGACTTTCGCGAGGCCACGGTGGTGACGCTGTATCTGCTCCCCGATCTCAACCTGAAGCTGCGGCCGCGCCTGCTCGCCGAGCTCAAGCCCGGCACGCGCATCGTCTCGCACCAGTTCGACATGGGCGACTGGAAGCCGGCCAAGAAGCTCGAATCGAACGGCCGCACCGTCTATTTCTGGGTGGTGCCCGAGCGCACGAAGCCGCGGCCGTCATGAGCGCTGCCGCGACGGCGCTGCGCATCGAGGTGGTCTCCGACGTGGTGTGCCCCTGGTGCTACATCGGCAAGCGCCGCCTGGAGAAGGCGCTGGCGCTGGTCGGCGGGAACCTTGCGCCGCAGGTCACCTGGCTGCCGTTCCAGCTCAATCCAGGCATGCCCGCCGAGGGCATGCCGCGCGCCGAGTACCGCCGCGCCAAGTTCGGCTCGGTGGAACGCGGCCGGCAGCTGGATGCGCGTGTCGCCGCCGAAGGCCGCAGCGAGGGCATCGCCTTCGCGCTGGAACGCATCGAGCGCACGCCGAACACCTTTGCCGCGCACCAGCTGATCGACCTGGCGCAGCAGGCAGGCGTGGGCGGCGCCGTCGTGGACGCGCTGTTCCGCGCTTACTTCGAAGAGGCGCGCGACGTAGGGGACCGCGGGGTGCTGCTGGCCATCGCCGAGTCCGCGGGGCTGGCGCGGGCGCAGGCCGAGGCCCGCTGGGCCGACGCTGCCGAGGCGCGCCGCGTGGCGGAGCTGGAAGACAGCATGAAGGCGCTCGGCATCAGCGGCGTGCCGACGTTCATCCTCGAGCGCAAGTTCGGCGTATCGGGGGCGCAGCCTGCCGAGGCGCTCGCCGCGGCGATGCGGGAGGCCGCTACGACGCAGGCCGCTACGACGTAAAGTCCAGCCGGTCGTTGCGCAGCACGCCGTAGATGCGGATCGGCGGCCGGTGGTGCAACTCCACCGGCGGCAGCGACTCCGCGTTGAGCTGAAGCTCCGCCACCGACACCACGCCCATCACCGTGTCCGACAGCACCAGCTCGCCGGCGCGCGCGCGGTGCACCAGCCGCTCGGCGATGCTGACGCAGTCGCCGAGCACGGCCTGGCCGCGCCGCGCGGCGGGCCCGGCCTCGCCGAGCACCACCGGGCCGTGATGCACGCCGAGCGCGACCGCCGTGCGCAAGCCGTAGTCCCGCTCCCAGGCCTGCGCCACCGCGTCGAAATCGCCGAACAACTGCTGCGCGGCGCGCACGGCGGCGCGCGCCTGCTCCGGCGCCTTGCCCTGGCGGAACGCGGCCATCAGGGAGTCGTTGTGCACCTCCAGGGTCTCGCCGCCGTGCGCCTTGACCGCGCTTGCCGCGCATTCGAAGAACTGGTCGACGAGCGCGAGGACGCGATCCGGCTCCAGCATCTCCGACATGCGGGTGAAATTGCGCAGTTCGGCGAACAGCACCACCGCTTCGACGCGCACCGACGATTGGCGGCTCTGCTTGGGCATGGCCGCTGCTACCTGGGCTCCCATACGTGGCTTCCCCCGCAATGCGACCCGGCCATGCTAGGCAGGGCGCTCGCGCCCAGGGAGGAACTAGTTCCGCCGGTGCGACCCGAGCGGGATGGGCGGCTTGTCATGGCGGACGGGCGGCCGTCAAGCGAACAGAACGATCAGCGCGACGGCACACACCACGAGCGATCCCGCCGCGAGGAACGCCAGCGAGGCGTCCGATACGGTGGGCAGGTCCGGATCGCGCGGCACGGGCTCCGGGTGGTGTTCCGCGTGCGCCTCGGCGGCGGGCGCGCCGTGCAGCGCGGCCACCTTCTCGTTGAACGCGGCGAAGAAGTCCTGCGCGATCTTGCGCGCCGCCGCGTCCACCAGGCGCGAGCCGATCTGCGCGAGCTTGCCGCCGACGCTCGCCTTCACCTGGTAGATGAGCTTGGTGCCCTCGCCGTCGGGCGCGAGCTGCACCTGTGCCGAGCCCTTGCCGAAGCCGGCCGCGCCGCCCTGGCCTTCGAAGGCGATGGCGTAGGAATGCGGGGGCTTGAGATCCGAGAGCACGAGCTTGCCCTTGAACTTGGCGCTCACCGGCCCGATGCGCGCCACCATCAACACCTGGTACTCGTTCTCGGCCAGGCGGTCGATCGTCTCGCAGCCCGGCACGCAGGCCTTCAGCATCTCCGGGTCGTTGAGCGCCGCCCAGGTGTCGTCCTGCGACGCCGGGATGTTTTCCTCTCCGCTCATTTCCATGCTTGTTTCTCCGTCTTGCGGGCCAGCGGCCGGCTGAGCGTGTGCGCCAGGTCGACCAGGCTCTTCAGATTATGCACCGGCAGGAACAGGTCCACATGCGGCAGCATGGCGCGCACGCCGGCGGGCTTGGCCTCGAAGCGCTCGTAGCGCAGCAGGGGGTTGAGCCACACCAGGAAGCGGCAGGACATGGCCAGGCGCTCCATCTCCTCGGCGAGGCCTTCGCCCGCCTCGCGGTCCAGGCCGTCCGACACCAGCAGCACGCACGCGTTCTGCCCCAGCAGGCGCCGCGCCCAGCGCCAGTTGAACTCGCGCAGGCAGACGCCGATGCGCGTGCCGCCCGACCAGTCCTTGATCGCGTCGGCGATGCGCGTCATCGCCACGTCCACGTCTCGGTGGCGCAGCTGGCGCGTGATGTTGGTGAGGCGCGTGCCGAACACGAAGGTGTGCACGCGGTCGCGGTCGTTGGTGAGCGCGTGCAGGAAGTGCAGGAACATGCGCGCGTAGGGATTCATCGACCCGGAGATGTCGCACAGCACCACCAGCGGCGGGTGCACCTCGACCGGCCGCGCGCGCACCAGCGGGATCACGTCGCCGCCCTCGCGCAGGCTCTCGCGCAGCGTGGCGCGCAGGTGCACGCGCGCGCCGCGCGGGTCGGGCGCATGGCGCCGCGTGCGGATGCGCGGCAGCGGCAGGCGCAGCTGGCGGATCATCGTCTTCGCCTCGGCGAGCTCCGCCGCCGACATGGTGTCGAAATCCATGCGCTGCAGCACTTCGCGCGAGGAGAAGGTGAGGTGCGCGTCCAGCTCCACCTTCTGCTCCTCGGGCTGCTCCTCGGGCTTCTTCTGCCCGTAAAGCGCGTCGGTCAGGCGCTGGCTCTGCTGCTCCTCGGGCTTGGGCGTGCGCCCGTAGGTCTTCGGCAGCAGCAGCTGCATCATCTTCTCGGTGAGCTTGGGGTCGCGCCAGAAGAGGCGGAAGGCCTGGTCGAACACCGGGCGCTGCTCCTCGCGCGACAGCAGCACCGCCGACATGGTCCAGTACCAGTCTTCGCGCCGGTCGGCGCCCGCGATCTCGAGGGCGCGCACGCAGTCGATGACGCGGTCCGGGCCCACGCGCATGCCCGCCGCGCGCAGCAGCCGCGCGAAGTGCATGACGTTCTCGGCAAGCTTGCCGCGCGAGGCGCCGTGCTCGAGCGGCGGCAGCATGCTCAGCGGACCGGGGCTTCGCCCGCGTCGCCGGCGAGCGGGCACTCGCGGGCGAGCCTGTGGATGCGCCGCGCAGCGACCACCACGTGCTCGTTGGCGAAGCGCTCGTGGTTGCGCTCGACATGGTCCAGGCGGTACAGGTAGTTCACCATCATGCCGGCCGAGCGCTCGATCCCGTGCGCGGAGCGGTCGCCCATCCAATTCAGCCGCTCCAGCGACGCACCGTTGCCGAGGTGGAAGCGCGCTACCGGATCGAGCGGATCGCGCCCCTGCTTCGCGTGCAGCAGGTAGTAGGCGCACAGGCTGCTGAGCAGGTGGCGCAGGGGCGCATCTTCGGCCTCCTGCCATGCCGGCGTGTCCAGGCGGGAGAGCAGGGCCAGCTTCGCCTCGCCGGCCGCACCCGCCGGGGGCCGGGCCCGCACGCGGTCCAGCCAGGCGCGAAAGCCCGGGATCGGCGACAGGGTCGCGAACGCGCGCAGTCGCGGGAACTCCTGCTTGAGCTCCTCTGCGACCTGCTTGATGAGGAAATTGCCGAACGAGATGCCGCGCAGCCCTTCCTGGCAGTTGGTGATCGAATAGAAGATCGCGCAGCGGGCTTGCCGAGGGTCGGACACCGGGGCGTCGGGCGCAAGCAGCGACTGTACCTCGGCGCTGATGCGGCGCGTGAGCGCCACCTCGATGAAGATCAGAGGCTCGTCGGGCAGCGACGGGTGGAAGAAGGCGAAACAGCGGCGGTCCGCCTGCAGCCGGCGCCGCAGGTCCGGCCAGCCCTGGATCGCGTGCACCGCCTCGTAGGCGATGAGCTTTTCCAGCACCAGCGCCGAGGTGTGCCAGTCGATGCGCTCCAGGCGCAGGAAGCCGCGGTTGAACCAGGAACGCAGCAGGTGGAGCAGATCGGCGTCCATCGCGTGCCATGCAGGGTGCTGCGGCAGGCCCTGCAGCAGGATCTGGCGCAATTCCACCAGCTTCGCCGTCCCGCCGGGCGCCATGTTGAGCCGCCGGAACAACTCCTGCCTCACCGGCTCGACCACCGCCTGCAGGCGCAAGAGGTTGGCCGGCGTCGGATCGTCGCGATAGGCGTCCGCCGCCTTGCCGACCGCCTCCGGCGAGGGAGAGAACTCGGCGGCAAGAATGTCGAAGAACTGGTCGCGGGACGCCGGATCCAGCGCGCCGAAGGCCGCGAGCGCATCGCGTGCCCGCGCGGCGCCGGAGGATTCACCCTTCTCGCCGAGCAGATTGCGGCACAGCGCGATCACATCGCCGCACGCAGGGCGCGAGCCTGCGCCGCGGCCGCCGAAGAGCCGGTGCAGAAACATGGAGGCGTGCATGTTGCCCGTCAGGCCGTCGCGGCGGTGTTCTTCGCCTCGTTCACCAGGCGCGCAGCCTCGTCGCCGGCGATCCGCTCAATGTCATCCTGGTACTTGAGCAGCACGCCGAGGGTGTCGTTGACCGTCTCCGGATCGAGCGCCAGCTTGTCGAGCGCGACCAGGCAGTTCGCCCAGTCGATGGTCTCGGCGACGCCGGGAAGCTTGAACAGGTCCACCGCGCGCAGGCGCTGCACGAAGGCCACCACCTCGCGCGAGAGGGCCGCGGACGCTTGCGGCGCCTTGCGCTTGAGGATCTCGAGTTCCCGGCGCGCATCGGGGTAGTCGACCCAGTGATAGAAGCAGCGGCGCTTCACCGCGTCGTGGATCTCGCGCGTGCGGTTGGAGGTGATGACCACGATCGGCGGCTCGGCAGCGCGGATCGTGCCGATCTCGGGCACCGTGATCTGCCAGTCGGAGAGCACCTCCAGCAGGTAGGCCTCGAACGGCTCGTCGGTGCGGTCCAGCTCGTCGATCAGCAGCACCGGCGGCGCGCCGAGCGGCTGCAGCGCGCGCAGCAGGGGCCGGCGCACCAGGAAGCGGTCCGAGAAGATGTCCTGCTCCAGGCCCTCGCGCGACTTGACCCCCTCGGCCTCCGCCATGCGGATCTCGATCATCTGCCGCGGGTAGTTCCACTCGTAGGCGGCCTGCGCGATGTCCAGGCCTTCGTAGCACTGCAGGCGGATCAGGTCGCGGCCGAGGGCTTGCGCGACCACCTTGGCGATCTCGGTCTTGCCGGTGCCGGCCTCGCCTTCGAGGAACAGCGGCCGCTGCATGGCGAGCGAGAGGTAGAGCGCGGTGGCGAGGCTGCGGTCGGCGACGTAGTCGGCCGAGGTGAGCAGCTTCAGGGTGTCGTCGATGGATTTCGGCAGGGGTGTCGGCATAAAAAAGCCCGCCTTGGGGCGCGGGAGACGCATCTCCCGTACCCTCGGGCGGGCTTGGGCGAGCGAGGACCTATTCTATTTCAACGCGGCCTCGACCGCGCGCTTGGCCATCACCGTGATCAGGTGCGCCCGGTATTCCGCCGAGGCGTGCAGGTCGCTGTTCAGGCCGTCGGGCTTCACTTTGAGGTTCGCCACCGAATCGGGGGCGAACTTGGCCGCGAGCGCCTTCTCGAACTCCGCGAGGCGCAGCACGCAGGGCGCGGCGCCCGTCACCGCGACACGCACGCCCGCCCCGGTGTCGGCGACGAAAACGCCGACGATGGCGAAGCGCGAGGCCTGGTTCTTGAACTTCATGTAGGCGGCGCGCTTCGGCACGGGGAAGGACACCGAGGTGATGATCTCGCCGGGCTTGATCGCCGTCTCGTACAGGCCCTTGAAGAACTTGTCGGCCGGATGCGTGCCCTTGGTGGTGGTGATGGTGGCGTTCAGGCCCAGCACCGCCGCCGGGTAGTCCGCCGCCGGGTCGTTGTTGGCCAGCGAGCCGCCGAGGGTCCCCATGTTCCTCACCTGCCGGTCACCGATCATGCCGACGAGCGCGGCGAGGGCCGGAATGGCCTTCTTCACCTCGGCCGAGCCGGCCACGTCGGCGTGGCGCGTCATCGCGCCGATGGTCACCGTTTTCGCGTCCACCTTGATGCCGGCAAGGTCCTTGATCATCCCCAGGTCGACGAGGTCCGTGGGTGCGGCGAGGCGCAGCTTCATCGCCTGCACCAGCGACTGGCCGCCGGCGAGGATCTTGGCCTCGGACTTCACGGCTTGCGCCGCGGCGTCGTTCACATTGCTGGGGCGGTGGTAGTTGAATGCGTGCATGGCGTTCTCCTCAGGCAGCCTTCTTGTTCTGCAGTGCTTTCCATACCGTCTGCGGGGTCGCAGGCATGGGCAGGTCCTTGATGCCGAGCGCGTCCGTGATCGCGTTCATCAGGGCCGCCGGCGCGCCGATGGCGCCGGCTTCGCCGCAGCCCTTGACGCCCAGCGGGTTGTGCGTGCAGGGCGTTTCGCGCGTGTCCACCTTGTAAAAGGGCACGTCGTCGGCGCGCGGGATGCAGTAGTCCATGAACGAGCCGGTGGTCAGCTGTCCCGTGGCGTCGTAGCGGCAGCCTTCGATCAGCGCCTGGCCGATGCCCTGCGTGATCCCGCCGTGCACCTGGCCCTCGACGATCATCGGGTTGATGATCTTGCCGAAATCGTCCACCGCGGTGAAGTTGACCACCTTGGTGACGCCGGTGTCCCGGTCGATCTCGACCTCGCAGACGTAGGTGCCCGCGGGGAAGGTGAAGTTCGACGGATCGTAGAACGCGTTCTCGTTCAGGCCGGGCTCGAGCTTGTCGTGCGGGTAGTTGTGCGGCACGTAGGCCGCGAA
>Ga0180077_1000102_pt1 | contig 10630 bp, 10 predicted proteins | sample EasRiv466_16_10D_FD_123014 | JGI IMG/M metagenome (GOLD analysis project Ga0180077, IMG submission 123014) | Soil microbial communities from meander-bound floodplain in the East River, Colorado, USA - East River metaG ERMLT466_16_10D | ecosystem: Environmental > Terrestrial > Soil > Floodplain ...
ATGGCCGCCGATTCGGAGGCGGTGGCGACCACGACGATGGTGTAGGCCATCGCGCCATGCTCTTCGAGCTTGCGCACCACGTTGGCCTCGGTGGACGCCTTCTGGCCGATGGCGACGTAGAAGCAGAAGAGATCCTTGCCCTTCTGGTTGATGATGGTGTCCACCGCTACCGCCGTCTTGCCGGTCTGGCGATCACCGATGATGAGCTCGCGCTGGCCACGGCCGATCGGCACCATCGCGTCGATCGCCTTGAGGCCCGTCTGCACCGGCTGCGATACCGACTGGCGCGCGATCACGCCGGGCGCCACCTTCTCGATGACGTCGGTCATCTTGGCGTTGATCGGGCCCTTGCCATCGATCGGCTGGCCGAGCGAGTTCACCACGCGGCCGAGCAGCTCGGGGCCCACCGGCACCGAGAGGATCTTGCCCGTGCACTTCACGATGTCGCCCTCGGTGATGTGCTCGTAGGCGCCCAGGATCACCGAGCCCACCGAGTCGCGCTCCAGGTTCAGCGCGAGGCCGAAGGTGTTCTTCGGAAACTCCAGCATCTCGCCCTGCATCGCGTCCGACAGGCCGTGGATGCGGCAGATGCCGTCGGTCACCGACACCACGGTGCCCTGGGTGCGCATTTGCGCGCCGGCATCCAGGTTCTGGATCCGGTTCTTGATCAGTTCCGAAATTTCGGACGGGTTCAATTGCATGACTGCTCCTTAAGCTTTCAGTGCGGTCTCGAGCGCGCTCAACTGGGCGCGCGCGGAACCGTCGATGACCTTGTCGCCAATCACCACCTTGATCCCGCCGATCAGCGACTGGTCCACGGTGACGCGGGCCTTCACCTTGCGGCCGGAGTTCTTCTCCAGCCGCGCGACCAGGTCGGCGACCTGGGCTGCGTCCATCTCGAACGCCGTGTAAACCTCTGCCTCGACCGTGCCTTCGCGCGCGTTCTTCAGCGCCTCGAAATGCGTACGGATCTCCGTCACCACGTCCAGGCGCCCGTTCTCGGCGAGCACGCGCACGAAATTTTCGGCGTCGCCGGTGAGCTTGCCGGTGAGGATTGAAATGATCAGTCCCGCGTCCTTCGCCGCGGACAGGTTCGGATCTCCGACCGCCGCGCGTACCCGCTCATCCGCCGCCACCGCAGCAAGGTTCGCCAGCGCCGCCGACCATTCGGCGAGCTTGCCCTGCGCATCGGCCAGCCTGAAGGCCGCTTCGGCGTAGGGGCGCGCGATGGTGGCGGGCTCAGCCACAATAGCCGCAGAGGGCCTTCCGCGGCCCCCCGCACCCCTGCAAAGTCAGTCGAACGGCTCGTCTCACAGCTGCTTCTTGATGCCGTCGAGGAGATCGGCGTGCGCCTTGGCGTCGACCTCGCGGCGCAGGATCTTCTCGGCGCCGGCCACCGCCAGTGCCGCCACGTCGTCGCGCAGCTTTTCGCGCGCTCGTGCGACTTCCTGCTGGATTTCGGCCTTCGCCGCCGCCTTCTCGCGATCGGCCTCGGCCTTCGCCGCCGCCTTCGCCTCTTCGATCAGCTGCACGCCACGCTTGTCAGCCTGGGCGAGGATGTCCGAGGCGCGCCCGCGCGCGCCCGCGATCTCCTCGCCCGCCTGCTTCGCGGAGAGCTCGAGCGACTTGCGGCCCTGCTCCGCGGCGGCCAGGCCGTCGGCGATGGTCTTCTGCCGCGTCTCGATCGCGCGCAGCATGTACGGCCATATGAATCTGACCGTAAACCAGATGAACAGCGCGAAGGTGACCGCCTGCGCGATCAGCGTGAGGTTGAAGCTCATCTCTGCCCTCTACGGGGTGTGTCGGTCAGCGAATGACGGCGAGCAGGGGATTGGCGAAGGCGAACATCATCGCCAGGCCGACGCCGATGATGAACGAGGCGTCAATCAGGCCCAGCAACAGGAACACCTTGGCCTGCAGCGAATTGGTGAGCTCGGGCTGGCGCGCCGCGGCCTCGAGAAATTTGCTCGACATGATGCCGATACCGATGCACGCGCCGGCCGCGCCTACGCCGATCATGAGACCGATGCCGATGCCGGTGTAGGCCTGGATCATGGCCAGCATTTGGAGCTTTTCCATCGTATTTCCTTTCCTGAGCGAGAGACGATTGCGGTGGTTAGTGGTGTTCGTGCGCCATCGCGAGGTACACGACGGTGAGCATCATGAAGATGTAAGCCTGCAGCACGACGATCAGGATATGGAAGATCGCCCAACCCAGGCCAAGGACGATGCCGACCAGCGAGCCGAAGATGCCGGTGGCCGCCAGCAGCCAGAGCAACAGGAAGATGATCTCGCCCGCGTACATGTTGCCGAACAGCTGCAGCGCATGCGATAACGGCTTGGACACGTACTCGATGGCGTTCAGCAGCAGGTTGGCAGGCCACAGCAGCGGGTGGGCGCCGAACGGCGAGCAGAACAGCTCGTGGATCCAGCCGCCCAGTCCCTTGGCGGCGATCGAGAACCAGATCATCAGCAGCCAGACGGCGAGCGCGAGCGCGAAGGTGGTGTTGACGTCCGCCGTAGGCACCAGGCGGAACTCGTGGGCGTTGAACACGTTCGCCAGCACCCATGCCATCACGTCCACCGGCAGGAAGTCCATCGCGTTCATCAGCAGAACCCAGACGAACACCGTGAGTGCCGCCGGCGCGACGAAGCGGCTGCGGTCGCCATGGTGGAAGATGCCCTTCACCTGCTCGTCGATGAACTCGAACAGCAACTCGACGAACGCCTGGCGCTTGCCGGGCACGCTGGAAGTCGCGCCTCTCACCACCCACCACACCGTGCCCATCCCCACCACACCCAGCAGCAGCGCGGTGAGCACCGAATCGACGTTGAGCGCCCAGAACCCGCCTTCCCCCACCGGCTTGGTGAGGAAGGTCAGGTGGTGCTGGATGTAATCCGTGGCGTTGAAGTCTTTGCCGGCAGCCATCTACGGGTACTCGCGTACAAAAAACGCCATGCCGAAGATCAGGACGGTCACGAGGAACGACCCGAAGAACGCGGGCGCGACGACGCCTTCGTACGTCGCCAGGACCAGCCACAGCAGGAGCACGATGAGGCCGATCTTCACGCCCTCGGCCATCAGCGCGCCGATCAGGACATCCCCTGCGGACTGCGCCTTGCCCTTCGATGCCACCACCGCGGCGACCCAGCCGGCACAGACACTCACCGCGCCCCCGAGAGCCGCGGAAAGTGCGCCGTCGACTCCGGCCAGAATCCACCCGGCGAGGGTCAAGGCCGCGGTCGCGATCAGCTGCCACCGCAAGATGGTGCGAACCGGCTTGCGCAGGCTGCCCAGATTGGCGTTCATGCTCTTGGCGACCTGCAAAGCCGCGCGATTTTAGCGGGTTGCACCAAGTCAGGTCAACGCATTGCGCTGCAACATCCCGCCTGTTTCACGCTCTGCTGAGCTTTTTGAGCAGCTCGTCGAGGTGGTCGAGGCTGGAGTAGTGGACGATCAGCTTGCCGTCGCCCTTGCGCCTGGCGCGGATCTCGACCGTGGTGCCCAGCCGGCCGGAAACCTCTTCCTCAAGCCTTTGCAGGTCGCGATCGGCCTTCGGCGCCCGCTTGCTGCCTTGGCCCCGGACGAGCTTGGCGACCAGCGCTTCCGCCTCGCGAACCGAGAGACCGCGCGCGGCGATGCGGTTGGCGGCCTCGATCTGGCGCGCGCCCTCCAGCGCGAGCACGGCCCGCGCATGGCCCATCTCCAGCACGCCTTCCATCACCATCCCCTGCACGGGCTTGGTGAGGCGCAGCAGCCGAAGCAAGTTGGTCGTCGCGGTGCGCGAGCGCCCCACCGCGTCCGCGGCCTGCTCATGGGTCATGCGGAACTCGTCTACCAGCCGCTGCAAGCCGGCGGCCTCTTCCATCGGGTTGAGGTTCTCGCGCTGGATGTTCTCGATCAGCGACATGGCCAGGGCCGACTCGTCGGGCACTTCGCGCACCAGCGCGGGAATTTCCTGCAGCCCGGCCATCTGCGCGGCGCGCCAGCGCCGTTCGCCGGCGATCAGTTCGTACCGATCGCGGTCCACCGGGCGCACGAGCACCGGTTGCATCAGGCCCTGCGTCTTGATGGAAGCCGCGAGTTCCGCCAGCGCTTCCTGCCCCATGCGCGTTCTCGGCTGGTACCGGCCGGGGCGGATGCGGCCCACCGGCAGCGTCGCGAGCGCTTCGCGCGGCGGCTCGCCGGCGCCCAGCAGCGCGTCGAGGCCGCGTCCGAGTCCTCTTGGTTTGCTCATGGTTTCCTCATGTGGTGGCAGGCAGCGCCACGCCCGCGCGCTGCAGTACTTCCTCGGCGAGGGCGAGGTACGCCTGCGCGCCTTTCGATTCCGGGTCCCACAGCACCGCCGGGGTGCCGTAGCTCGGCGCCTCCGCCAGGCGCACGTTGCGCGGCACCACGCTGCGGTAGACCTTGTCGCCGAAATGCGCTTCCAGCTGCTCCGAGACCTGCTGCGCGAGCGTATTGCGCGCGTCGAACATGGTGCGCAGCAGGCCCGCGATCTCCAGGTTCGGATTGAGATTGGCGCGCACGCGCTTGATCGTGCCGACCAGATCCGAGAGGCCTTCGAGCGCGTAGTACTCGCACTGCATCGGGATCAGCACTGATTGCGCCGCCACGAGGCCGTTCAAGGTCAGCAGCGAAAGCGACGGCGGGCAATCGATGAAGATGAAGTCGTACTCGGCCTCGACCGGCGCCAGTGCCGCCTTGAGGCGCGACTCGCGGTGCTGCAGCTCGACCAGCTCGATTTCGGCGCCCGCGAGTTCGCGATTGGCGGGCACCAGATCGTAGCCGGCACGCTCCGCTCGCGTGCGGATCTTGTCGATCTCACCCAGGCCGAGCAGCAGGTGGTAGACCGTGCGCAGCGCAGCGCGCTTGTCGACGCCGCTGCCCATCGTGGCGTTGCCCTGGGGGTCGAGGTCGATGAGCAGCGTGCGCTGGCCCGCGCGCGCCAGCGCGGCGGCAAGGTTCACGCTGGTCGTCGTCTTGCCGACGCCGCCCTTCTGGTTCACGACCGCGATCACGTGCGCCATGCGTCAGCCCTCGCAGCGGCACAGCACGAGATGGCGTTCCGCGTCGAGCAACGGCACGCGCAGGCGGCGCACCTCGCGGCAGTCCGCGCCGGCAGGCACGCGATCGAGTTCCGCAGCGGGGAAGACGCCCTTCATCGCCGCGAGCACACCGCCCGGGGCAACCAGGTGCCGGCAGGTGGCGATGAAGTCAGCGAGCTCGGCGAAGCCGCGCGCGATGACGCAGGCGAATTTCTGCGCGGGGCGCCACGCCTGCACGCGACCGGCATGCACCTCGGCGTTGGCCAGCCGCAGCTCGATGACAGCCTGCCGCAGGAACGCCGCCTTCTTATGACTGGCGTCGTTCAAGGTCACGCGTCGCGCCGGCTCGGCGATCGCGAGGGGAATGCCAGGCAATCCGCCGCCCGAGCCGACGTCGGCCAGGGCGCCCGGCGGCAGATGGGGCAGCACGGCGAGCGAGTCGAGCAGGTGATGGCTGATCATCTTGTCGGGGTCGCGGATCGCGGTCAGGTTGTAAGTCTTGTTCCACTTCGCCAGCAGGTCGAGGTACGCGAGCAGTTTCTCTTGCGCGTCCCGCGGCAGCGGCAAGTCGAGCGCCTCGAGTCCGCCGCGCAGCGCGGCCTGGCGAGACCTCATGCGCGCTGCTTCTGCGGCGCCTGACTCTTCTTCAGGTGCACCAGCAGGAGCGAGATCGCTGCAGGAGTCACCCCCGAGATACGGCCGGCCTGTCCCAAGGTCTCGGGCCGCAGCCGCTCGAGCTTTTGCAGCACTTCCTTCGAAAGCCCGCGCACCGCGCGGTAGTCGAGGTCGGCAGGCAACTTCAGTTCTTCCTGGCCGGTCCGGCGGGCGACCTCTTCCTTCTGGCGCTCGATGTAGCCCGAGTACTTCGCCTGGATCTCAACTTGCTCCCCAACGGACTCCTCTACAATCTCCCCTACAGCATTTGGCAAGCTCATAAGTAAGCGATAACTGACTCCTGGCCGTCGTAGAAGCGAGGCATACGAGTGCTCTCTATCGATAGGCTTACCCAGAACCCGAAGCGCGTCGGCTTCACCGATCTCGTCAGGCCTCGCCCGCAGGTGCTTGAGCCGTTCCCGCTCCCTGGCGATCGCATCGCGCTTGCGAGAAAACGCGTCCCAGCGCCGATCGTCCACGGCGCCCAGCCTTCTCCCGGCCTCCGTGAGCCGGAGATCAGCGTTGTCTTCTCGAAGCATCAAGCGGTACTCCGCACGGCTGGTGAACATCCGATACGGCTCGGATACGCCCCGGGTAACCAAGTCGTCCACCAGCACGCCGATGTAAGCCTCATCGCGTCGCGGGTGCCAAGGCGCGTCGCCCCGCACCTGCAAAGCGGCGTTGACCCCGGCCAGCAATCCCTGGGCAGCCGCTTCCTCGTAGCCCGTCGTGCCGTTGATCTGACCGGCGAAGAACAGGCCGCCCAGCGACTTCGTCTCGAGCGAGGACTTCAGGTTTCGCGGGTCGAAGAAGTCATACTCGATGGCATAGCCGGGCCTGAGGATGTGAGCCCGTTCGAGCCCGCGAATCGAGTGCACGAGATCGAGCTGGACGTCGAACGGGAGGCTGGTCGAGATCCCGTTCGGGTAGAACTCATGCGTTTCCAGTCCCTCGGGCTCGAGAAAGATCTGGTGGCTCGTCTTGTCGGCGAAGCGATGGATCTTGTCCTCGATCGACGGGCAGTAGCGCGGCCCTACGCCCTGGATCACCCCCGTATACATGGGCGAGCGATCCAGGCCCTTCCGGATGATCTCGTGCGTAGTCTCGTTCGTGTGCGCAACCCAGCAAGGCAGCTGGCGCGGGTGCATCTCACGCCTGCCCAGAAAGGAAAAAACGGGTTCCGGCGTTTCCCCTGGCTGCTCCGCCAAGACCGAGAAGTCGATGGTCCGACCGTCGATGCGAGGCGGCGTCCCTGTCTTGAGTCGACCGACCGGCAGCTTCATCTCACGAAGGCGTGCGGCGAGCGCCATCGAGGCGGGATCTCCAGCGCGCCCCGCCTGATAGCTCTGCAACCCTACGTGGACCAAGCCAGCGAGGAATGTCCCCGTGGTGAGAATCACGGTGCGGCCGCGAAACCGAACTCCCAACTGGGTGACGACGCCGACCGCGCGATCCCCCTGCAACAGAATGTCATCGACCGCCTGCTGGAACAGGGTGAGATTCGGCTGCTGTTCGAGCCTCTTGCGGATCGCTCGCCTGTAAAGAACCCGGTCTGCCTGAGCACGGGTGGCCCGTACGGCCGGTCCCTTCGAGGCGTTCAGAGTGCGGAACTGGATTCCCGACTCGTCGGTGGCCAGCGCCATGGCCCCACCCAATGCGTCGATCTCCTTGACCAGGTGGCCCTTGCCAATTCCGCCAATCGAGGGATTGCATGACATCTGACCGAGGGTCTCGATGCTGTGGGTGAGCAGCAGGGTTTGGGCGCCCATGCGGGCCGCCGCCAAGGCGGCCTCGGTGCCGGCGTGTCCGCCGCCCACCACAATGACATCGAACTCGATCGGGTACTGCATAAGGGTGATTTCCGCGGAGGCGGCATGATACGTGAATGTTCCACGTGAAACTAGCGCACACGCGCTCACTGCCGATGTTCCACGTGGAACAAGAGAGAGTTAGAAGATTGCTGCGACGCAGCAATCCATTTGCCCATGCGACAATCCGGGCCCTTCCGCGCATCCCCTGTGATCTCCCTAGCCCGTTACGCCACGCTGCTTGAGCAGGCAGAACTTCGCCGAACGATTATTGCGTCGGTCATCGGCCGGCTCCCCATCGGCATCCTCGGGCTCGCCATCCTGCTCGCGACACAGGCAGCCAGCGGATCCTTCGGGCACGCCGGCGCGGTCGCCGCCTGCTATCTCGCCGGACTGGCTGCGATGGCGCCCGTACTAGGCCGCGTCATCGACCGCACCGGGCCCTCCCGGATCCTGCTCGCTTGCGCCGTCCTGTTTCCAGCAACGCTGCTCACGCTGGTTGCCGCCCTGTATTACGGCGCGCCGGCCTGGACGGCATTCGTGCTTTCCGCGCTCGCGGGCGCCAGCTTCCCGCCGATCACCGTTTGCCTGCGCACTTTCCTGCGACAGCGCCTCGCCGAGGAAGCGCAGCTTGCAACCGCCTACTCTCTCGAATCGGTCCTCATCGAGATCATCTTCATCGTCGGCCCGATGCTCGTCGCGCTGTTCGTCGCATACCTTTCCGCTGGCGCCGCCGTGCTGTTCGCTGCCGCCTGCGGTTTCGCAGGGACGCTCCTTTTCCGGCGCTCGCCGGTCCTGGCGCACTGGCGCATCGAACAGCGGCACGCCGCCAGTCTTGTCGGTCCGCTCTCGGTGCGCGGCTTCGTGCCGCTGCTGGCGGTGATCCTGGCGTACTCGGGCGCCTTTGGTCTTCTAGAGATTGGCGTAACCGCGTTTGCGGCGGAAGCCGGCAAGCCAGCGCTCGCCGGACTGATCCTCGGATTGATGAGCGTGGGCAGCGCGTTCGGCGGCCTTGCCTATGGCAGCCGCAACTGGCGGCTGCAACTCCCGCAGCAGTTCTCGCTGATGCTACTTCTGATGGGGCTCGGCATTGCAGCGCTCAGCCTGATCGGCAACGCGATCGTGTTCGTCGTGCTCGGGGTTGTGGCAGGCGTCGTGATGGCGCCGGCCCTCATCATCCAATCGATGCTGGTCGCGAAGATCGCCCCGCCGCAGTACGCGACGGAGGCTTTCACCTGGTCGACCTCCTGCCTGCTGACCGGCGTGGGGCTCGGACTAGCCGCGGGCGGCCTGCTGCTCGAAGGCGCAGACCCCGCAGCAGTGTTCGGTACCGCGGGGGCGGTATCGACGGCTGCGGCCGTGCTCGCCTACACCACGCTCCGGCGCGCCTAGACGGCGCGCGCGCGGCGCGGTCGCAGGCGCGCGCGCTGCAGGAAATAGACGAACGCCACCAGGGCCAACGCCGGGATGTAGACCCAGTGCTCGGAAGGACGATCGTTCGGCACCTTGATCGCGGCGACCTTGAAGCCCTGCTCGAAGCCCGATTTCTTTGCGCGGCTGCCGAATTTCACTCCGGTCACGCGCACCTCATCGCCGGCGGTACTGATGCTGAGACCCGCTTCGGCGATTCGCGCGCGGCCTTCGCCCGGCTTGGTCAGTTGCACGGCCACGGTCTTGCGCACGTCCTCGCCCTCTACATTGGCGCCCTCGATCACCAGCACCAGCCGGTCGTTCTCGCCCAGCGCCTTTGCCACGCGGAAGACCTCCCTGGCGGGGACTTCCTGGTAGGGCGCGTAGAGCTTGTCCATGAAGAAGTCAGGCCGGAACAGCGCGAAGGTTGCGAACAGCAGCAGCACGATCTCCCACCAGCGGCAGCGCGTCTGGAAGTAGCCCATGGTCGCGGCCGCGAATACCAGCGACGCGACGGTCGCGGAGAAGCCGACCAGCAGGACTTCCCACCAGCCGTGCACATCGATGATGAGCAGCGCCGGGTTGAACACGAATACGAAAGGCAGCACCACCGTGCGCAGCGCGTACACCGATCCCTGGATCCCGGTCTGGATCGGGTCCTCGCCTGAAATGGCCGCCGCTGCGAAGCTCGCAAGCCCGACTGGCGGCGTGATGTCGCCCATGATCCCGTAATAGAAGACGAACAGGTGCACCGCGATCAGCGGGATCACCAGCCCCGACTGCGCGCCCAGCTCGACGATTACCGGCGCCATCAGTGTCGCCACCAGGATGTAGTTCGCAGTCGTCGGCACGCCGAGGCCGAGCACCAGGCAGACGAACGCCGTGAACAGGAGCATGACGAACACGTTGCCCTGCGACACCACTTCGACGAAGTCGGTCATGCGGAAACCGAGACCCGTCAGCGTGATCCCGCCGACGATGACGCCCGCCGTGCCGGTGGCGATGGCGATGCCGATCATACTGCGCGCGCCGTCGTTGAGCCCGGCAACGATCTCCGCGCCGCCCTTCAGCGCCTCTGCGGCGAAGCGCTTCTTGCCGCGAAACAGGGCCGTGAGCGGGCGCTGCGTCGCCATCAGAGCGATGAGCGAGACCGTCGCCCAGAACGCGGAGAGCGAGGGCGAGAGCTCTTCGATCATCAGGCACCAGATCAGCACGCCGATCGGAATGAGGAAATGCACGCCAGCCTTCACGGTGGGCCAGGTATCCGGCAGCACGGGATTGTCGACGTCGATGTCCGGCGGCAGGTCCGGGCAGCGCGATGCGACCCACACCGTGTACACGTAGAGACCGGCCAGCAGCAAACCGAGGATCCACGGCGCCGCGCCAGCGCCGAAAACGTTCTTGGTGCCTTCCGCGACCCAGTAGATCGCGCTGCAAACGACGATCGTCCCCGAAATGCCCAGACCCCAGGCAATGAGCTTGTGATGAAATTTTCTGTGCCGCGCGCGCGCCGTCGGCTCGAGGCCGAGCTTCAGTGCCTCCAGGTGCACGATGTAGAACAGGGCGATGTACGAAATCAGCGCGGGAAGAAATGCATGCTTGACGATGTCGGTATAGGGAATGCCGACGTACTCGACCATGAGGAAGGCGGCCGCGCCCATCACCGGCGGCATGATCTGGCCGTTGACCGAGGACGCGGTCTCGATGGC
>Ga0180077_1000103_pt1 | contig 10447 bp, 9 predicted proteins | sample EasRiv466_16_10D_FD_123014 | JGI IMG/M metagenome (GOLD analysis project Ga0180077, IMG submission 123014) | Soil microbial communities from meander-bound floodplain in the East River, Colorado, USA - East River metaG ERMLT466_16_10D | ecosystem: Environmental > Terrestrial > Soil > Floodplain ...
ACCGCCTGGACGATGCCGCTGAACATCAGATTCTCGCGACGATGCGGATGTCGTCGCCGACCCGGTCCAGCGAGCGGATCGTCAGCGCCACGCGCTCATCGAGCGAAGCCATCTCCGCGAGGTTGACCATGCCCTGCGCCGCATCGCCAAGCAGGCTCGGGTTCAGGTAGACCAGGAGCTCATCCACGCAGCCCTCGCGCACCAGCGACCCGTTGAGCTTGGACCCGGCCTCGACGTGCAGCTCGTTCACGCCGCGGCGCGCGAGCTCCGCCAGCATCTTCGCCAGATCCACCTTGCCGCCGGCGTTCGGCAGCACCACGACCTCCGCATTCGGCAACGACTTGCCGCTCGCAGCCGCGAACACCAGCGCCTTCTCTCCCTGCAGCACGCGCGCACGAGGCGGCGTCTCGAGGTGGCTGTCGATGATCACGCGCAGCGGCTGGCGCGTTGTTTCCACGTCGCGCACCGTGAGCTGGGGATCGTCCGCCCTGACCGTGCCGGCGCCGGTGGCAATGGCGCAGGCGCGCGCGCGCCAGCGATGGCCGTCCTTGCGGGCCTCGGGGCCCGTGATCCATTGCGACTTGCCGCTGGCGAGCGCGGTGCGGCCATCGAGTGTCGCCGCGATCTTCATGCGCACCCAGGGCCGGCCGCGCGTCATGCGCGAGACAAAGCCGATGTTGAGTTCCCGCGCTTCCTCTTGCAGCAGGCCGGACTCGAAGCGGATGCCCGCGGCGGCAAGCCGGTCGCCGCCCTTGGCCGCCTGCGGATTGGGGTCGCGCATGGCCGCGACCACGCGCACGACGCCGGCGCTGATCAGCGACTCCGCGCAGGGCGGCGTGCGCCCATGATGGTTGCAGGGCTCGAGCGTGACGTAGACGGTGCCCCCCTTCGCGGTCGCGCTCGCCTGCACCAGTGCGTTCGCCTCCGCGTGCGGTGCGCCGGCGCGCTCGTGCCAGCCTTCGCCGACGACGTGCTCGCCCTTGGCGATGACGCAACCCACGCGCGGGTTCGGGGTCGCCGTGTACAGCCCCTTCTCCGCGAGCGCGAGCGCGCGGCGCATCATCGCGTGATCGAAGGCGGAGAATGGGGTCACGGCGCCGGCGGGAGCTGCGGGCAGGACTCGTGCATGCGCATGGCAGCCGGGGCGGAGGCGCGGCGCAACTGCCCTCAGCCGCCCCTGCGGCCCTTCCTGGTCTTCACTTCCTGCACCGCCTCGCGGAAATCGTCGGGCGACTCGAAGCTGCGGTACACCGAAGCGAAGCGGATGTAGGCGATCTTGTCGAGCTTGGCGAGCTCGCGCATCACCAGGTCGCCGACCCGGCTGGTGGGCACCTCGCGCTCGCCGAGGGACCTCAGCTTCTCCTCGATGCGCGCCACCGCGCCGTCCACGGCGTCGGTGGACACCGGGCGCTTGCGCAACGCCAGCATCATGCTGCCGACCAGCTTGTCGCGGTCGAAGTCGGCGCGGCTGCCGTCCTTCTTCACCAGGCGCGGCATCTTGAGGTCCACGCGCTCGTAGGTGGTGAAGCGCTTGTCGCACTCCGCGCACTTGCGCCGCCGGCGGATCGAGCTCGCCTCCGTGCTGGAGCGCGTGTCCAGCACCTGGGTGTCCTGGTTGCCGCAGAACGGGCAGCGCATGGCTTCCTACTCTACGCGTAGACGGGATGGCGCGCGCACAGGGCCATGACCTCGGCGGCCACCCGGGCGAGGCTCGCCTCGTCGGCCGGCCGGTCCAGCACGTCGGCGATCAGGTGGGCGAGCCGTTCCGCCTCCGGGACCTTGAAACCGCGCGTGGTCATGGCCGGCGTGCCGATGCGCACGCCGGAGGTGACCATGGGCTTTTCCGGGTCGTTGGGGATGGCGTTCTTGTTGACGGTGATGTGGGCGCGGCCGAGCGCGGCTTCGGCGTCCTTGCCGGTGATCCTCTTGCCGCGCAGGTCGAGCAGCATCATGTGCGACTCGGTGCGGCCCGAGACGATGCGCACGCCGCGCGACATGAGCACGCGCGCCATCGCCTGCGCGTTGTCCAGCACCTGCTGCTGGTAGGCCTTGAACTCGGGCCGCAGCGCCTCGCCAAATGCCGCCGCCTTCGCGGCGATCACGTGCATCAGCGGCCCGCCCTGCAGCCCGGGGAAGATCGTCGAGTTGATCTGCTTTCCCCGATCGGCTTGTGAGGCATCTCCGCCGCCCAGCACGAGGCCGCCGCGCGGGCCGCGCAGGGTCTTGTGCGTGGTGCTGGTCACGTAGTGCGCGATGCCGATGGGCGAGGGGTACAGGCCCACCGCCACCATGCCGGCGTAGTGCGCCATGTCCGCCATCAGCAGCGCGCCTACCTGGTCGGCGATGTCGCGAAAGCGCCGCCAGTCGATGCGCAGCGCATAGGCCGACGCCCCGGTGACGATCAGCTTCGGCCGGTGCTCGAGCGCGAGCCGCTCGGCGGCGTCGTAGTCGATCTCCTCGCGCTCGTTCAGCCCGTAGGCGACGAAGCGGTAGAGCTTGCCCGAAAGATTGACCGGCGAGCCATGCGTGAGGTGCCCGCCGTGCGCGAGCGACATGCCGAGCACCGTGTCGCCGGGCTGCAGCACCGAGAAGTACACGGCCTGGTTCGCCTGCGAGCCCGAGTGCGGCTGGACGTTGGCCCAGTCCGCGCCGAAGAGCTTCTTTGCGCGCTCGATGGCCAGCGTCTCGGCGAGGTCCACGTACTCGCAGCCGCCGTAGTAGCGCCGGCCGGGGTAGCCCTCGGCGTACTTGTTGGTGAGGACCGAGCCCTGCGCGGCGAGCACCGCGGGGCTCACGTAGTTCTCGGAGGCGATCAGCTCGACGTGGTCTTCCTGGCGGCGCATCTCCAGGCTGATGGCGTCCCAGAGCTCGGGGTCGGTGCGCGACAGCAGGTCTGCGGCGGACATGGCGGATAGGCGAAAAGGCGACCCGCGATTCTACAGGCCGGGGGCCACTTGCCCCCCAGGGCCCTTCAATCCCATTCCGGCTCTACGCGGAAGCGCAGGGCGTGGTCGCCATGTCGCGTGGCGCTGTTGCCCAGGCCGATCCAGCCGCGCTCGCCGAGCACCGCCTCCTCGCGGCGCAGGAGGATCTCCGAGCTGTTGCCGTCGGCCAGCAGGTAGGTGCCGTTGGAGGACTGGTCGGCGATCACGAAATGGCCCTCGCGGGCGAAGACGCGCGCGTGCACGCGCGAGGCGAACTGGCTGTCGACCACCACGTCGTTGTCCTTTTCGCGGCCGATGCGCGCGGCCGGACCCGCCGAGCGCACGATGTACAGCTGCCCCTCGCGCGAGAGCTTGAGCACAGTCTCCCGCGTGCGCGTGGCCGCGGCGCGCGCCAGGTTGATCTCGGTGAGGTCCGGGTCGGTGCGCCACACCACGTTGCAGGCGATGATCTCCTCGTGCCGGCCGCGCACGCGGATCGGGAACATCTGCCGGCAGCGGGTGCGCAGCGGCGGCGAGAGCGCATCCACGGTCTGCTGTGTGGTCAGCACCTGGTCCGCATTGGCGAGCGCCACCAGGCGCGCGCAAACGTTCACCGTGTCGCCGAACACGTCGCCGCCCGAGAGCACCACCGGCCCATAGGTGAAGCCGACCTTGATCGCCAGGCGCTCGGGAGACGCATCCGGCGCCACCACCTGCATTTCGCAGGCCGCGTGGAAGGCGTGGTCGGGCAGGGGAAACGCGCACACCATGCCGTCGCCCAGGGTCTTCACCACCGCGCCGCCGTGCCGGGTCGCGACCTTATCCAGGAGTCCGAGCAGCTTGTTGATCAGCGAGTGCGCACGCGTGTCGCCGATCGCTTCATAGATGCGAGTGCTCTCCGTGACGTCCACGAACAGCACCGCCCGCTGCGCGGTCTCCAAGCTGGACTGCTCCCCTGTCGTTGCTGCGGCGATCTTACCCGAACGTGCGCCGGCTAAACGGCGGGCGGCGGCGCGAGGTCGGCAGGCCTGTCGATGTCGCGGAGTGCGCCCGGGTCGCCCACGGGGACCTTGACGAGCTGCGCCTCGTGCGCGGCGAGCACGCGCTTCGCGCCTTCGTCGCCCGAGAGCGCCGCGAGCTCCGCGCGCAGGCTCCCCGCGAAGCCGACCGGGTGGCCGCGGCGCGCGCGCCAGTAGGGCGCGGCGAGCAGCGCGCCGGCGGCGAGCGCGTCGCGCACCGCGGCGATGGTGCTCGGCCGCACGAACGGCATGTCGCCGAGCGCGACCAGGTAGCCGTCGGCCACGCCCGCGGCGCGCACCGCGCAGGCGAGGCTCGTGCCCATGCCCGCGGCGGCCTCGCCGCAGACCGCGACCTCGCAGCCCTCGGCGGCCAGCGCGCGCGCCGTTTCCTGCGCGCCGGGGCGCACCACCGCGACCACGCGGGACACCGCCGTGCGCAAATGGCGCGCGGACTGCACGGCGATCGCCACGCCGTGCGGCAGCGGGTGCTGCAGCTTGTCGGAACCGAAGCGGGAAGCCGATCCCGCGGCGAGCAACAGACCGACGATGTTCACCGCCGGACCGCCGTCAGATCTCCCTGCTCTCCTGGACTTCGCACGCGGAGGGGTCGAAGCGCGAGCCCTTCTTCGCTGCCCAGCTCGGCTCGGTCACGCCGTGGCGCACCGCGGTCATCTCGGCGAGGATCGCGACCGCGATTTCCGGCGGGGTCTTCGAGCCGATGTACAGGCCCACCGGCCCCCGCAGGCGCGCGATTTCGCCCTCGGACAGGTCGAACTCCTTGAGGCGCTGGCGGCGCGCGTCGTTGTTCTTCTTCGAGCCGATGGCGCCGACGTAGAACGCGGCGGACTTCAGCGCCTCCATCAGCGCCAGATCGTCGATCTTCGGGTCGTGCGTCAGCGCCACCACCGCGCTGTGGCCGTCCAGGTTCATGGCGGCGATGACGTCGTCGGGCATGCGGCGATCGAGCACGATCCCCGCGACGCTCCAGCCGCTCGCGTACTCCTCGCGCGGCTCGATGACGCTCACGTGGTAGTCGAGCATGCGCGCCATCTCCGCGAGGTACTGCGTGAGCTGGCCGGCGCCGATCAGCACCAGCCGCCAGCGCGGGCCGTGCACTGTCACCAGCACCGCGTCGTCGAACTCGAGCGCGTCCCGCCACTGGCCGGGCTCGAGCGTCACGCGCCCGCTTTTCATGTCGAGGCGCCGCTTCACCAGCTGCTGGCGCGAGATTGTCGCGAGCAACTCCTCCAGTCCGCTCGCCGCGCTCACCGGCTCGAGCACCACCTGCAGCGTGCCGCCGCACGGCAGCCCCCAGCGCGTCGCCTCCTCGTTGGTGACGCCGTAGGTCACCAGCTGCGGCAAAGGCGCCACGGCCTTGGCGCGCACCTTGTCGATGAGGTCGTCCTCGACGCAGCCGCCCGACACGGAGCCGACGACCTGGCCGTCCTCGCGGATCGCCACCAGGGCGCCGACCGGCCGCGGGGCGGAGCCCCAGGTCTTGACGATGGTGCCGAGGGTGACGCGCTGCCCGGCCTTGCGCCAGGCTTCGGCGGCGCGCAAGACCTCGATATCGACGGAGTCCATGGCCGCTAGTTTACTCCCGCGGGGAACGCCAGGGCCACGCGGCAACCGTGGCCGCCCTCGCCCTCGCCGATCTCGACCCGGGCGCCGTGCGCCGAGGCGATCTCGCTCACGATGGCAAGGCCCAGGCCGCTGCCCGCCCCCGCGGTTCCCGGCGCCCGGTAGAAGCGCTCCAGCACGCGCTTGCGCTCGGCTGGCGCGATGCCCGGGCCGTCGTCCTCGACCTCGACTCGCACCTCGCCCGCGCCGGCCCGCGTGCGCACGGTCACGCGCCCGCCGGCCGGCGTGTACTCGAGCGCGTTGTGCACCAGGTTGGCGAGCGCCTCGCGCAGCAGGATCGGATCGCCGCGCACGCGCGCGTCGTGCAGCTCGAAACCCAGGTCAATATCGCGCTCCAGTGCGCGGTGCACCCATTCGTCGGCCGCGGCCTCGACAACCTGGCGCAGGTCGGCGCGCGCGGATCGCGCCGCGTCGCTCACGCCGGTCTCGGCACGCGCCAGCGCGAGCAGCTGGTTGGCCAGGCGCGCCGTGCGCACCGAGGCGCTGAGCACCTGCTCGAGCTCTGCGCGGCAGGCCGCCGGCAGCGGCTGCGCGAGCGCGAGCTCGGCATGTGCCCGCAGGCCCGCGAGCGGCGTGCGCAGCTGGTGGGCGGCGTTGGCGAGGAAGCGCTGCTGGTTGCGGTTCGCCTCGGTCACTTCGCCCAGCAGGTGGTTGATGCTTTCCACCAGCGGGCGCGCCTCGGCGGGCGACCCGCCGGCGTCGACCGGGCGCAGGTCGTGCGGCGAGCGCGCGCCGATGTCGCGCGACAGGTCCTGCAGCGGCCGCAGGCCCCGCGCCACGCCGAACCAGACCAGGCCGAGCGTGAGCGCGGCGAGCAGCGCCTGCGGCAGCACGCTCGAAGCGAGGATCTCGCGCGCCAGGCGCTGGCGCTTGATGGTGGTCTCGGCCATCGATACCGTGCAGGTCTTGTCGCCGCACGGCACCTGCGCGGCCACCACGCGCACCGGCTTGCCCTCGTAGTCGCCGTCGAACGCCGTGACGCCGTCTTCGTCCCGTGCGCCTGCGGGCGTCGGCGGCACGCCGACGTCGCCCGCGATGCGCTCGCCGGCGGGCCCACGCACGACGTAGTAGATCTCGTCGTACTTGTCGGTGCGCACCACGCGCTCGGCGGCCGTGGGCAGATCGAAGCCGATGCGCCCATCCTGGACGCGGATACGCTCGCTCAGGGCGAGCGCGGTGTTGAGCAGCGACTGGTCGTAGGCCTCAGTGCCCGGATCGGCGGCCACCCAGTAGGCGGCATAGGCGCCCACTGCAAGCGTGGCCGCGACCGGAGGCAGCAGCAGACGCAGCAGCAGCGCGCGCAAACTGCGCTGCCTGGTCATTGCGCCTCCGCGTACTCCTCCAGCATGTAGCCGAAGCCGCGCACCGTGCGGATGCGCACGCCCGCGGGCTCGAGCTTGGCTCGCAGCCTGGAGACATAGACCTCGATGGCGTTCGGCGAGAGCTCGTCACCCCAGCTCGCCACCGCCTGGATGATCGATTCCTTGGAGACGATGCGCTCGACGCGCGCCAGCAGCACCTCCAGCACCGCCCACTCGCGCGCGGCCAGGTCGAGCGGCGCGCCGCGCAGGAACGCGCGCCGCGCCACGGTATCGAGCGCGAGCGGCCCGTGCACCACGCGGGGGCCGCTCTGCGCCTGCGAGCGCCGGATCAGCGCGCGCACGCGCGCCACCAGCTCGGGCATGGCGAAGGGCTTCGCCATGTAGTCGTCCGCGCCCAGATCCAGGCCGTGCACGCGATCGTCCACCGTGTCGCGCGCGGTGAGCACCAGCACCGGCATGCGCTGCGCGTCACCGCGCAGCCGGCGCAGGACCTCGAAGCCATCGATGCCCGGGAGGCCCACGTCCAGGATCACGAGGTCGAAGCGCTCGCGCCCGGCGGCGAGCACCGCCTGCTCGCCGCGCGGCATCAGGTCGACCGCGTAGCCTTCGGCCTGCAGGATCCGCATCAGGCCGCTGCCCAGGACGTCGTCGTCCTCGACGATGAGGATGCGCATGGCGGGGTCAATCATAGCGCCGCGGCGCAGCGCGGCGAGCGCGCGCTCGCCGCTCGCGCACAGCGTAACGGTGAAACCGGCCTGCGACAGGCCGCGTGCGAGCCCGCTGGCGAGCAGCGTGTCGTCTTCCACGACGAGGATCCGCGCGTTGGGCCGTTGCCCCATGCGCGTTGCACGCTAGGCATGCGAGTTTGCCCCCGCCTTGCTGCAAGCTTGCGCAGCCCTTACGCAGCCGCCAGCGCCCCTGTATTGCGGCGCAACATTGCCGCGCGGGAGGCGCTTGGCTAGGATGGCCCCCCCACCGGTCGCAATAAATCAATCGCACGAGGAGGCAGCATGGCAGTCAGGGTATCCATGAAGATCAACGGCAAGGCCGTCTCCGCGGAGGTCGAGGCGCGCACGCTTCTCGTCACCTTCATCCGGGAGCACCAGCATCTCACCGGCACGCATGTGGGCTGCGATACGGCGCAGTGCGGCGCCTGCACTGTGCACATGAACGGCAAGGCTGTGAAGTCCTGCTCGATGCTTGCCATGCAGGCGGAGGGCGCCGAGGTCCTCACCATCGAAGGACTCGCCAAGGCCGACGGTACGCTGCACCCGATGCAGGCGGCCTTCAAGGAGCACCACGGCCTGCAGTGCGGTTTCTGCACGCCCGGCATGGTGATGAACGCGGTCGATTTCGCCAAGCGCCACCCGAACGCCAGCGAGCAGGAAGTGCGCGAGGCGCTCGAAGGCAACCTGTGCCGCTGCACGGGCTACCACAACATCGTCAAGTCGATCATGGCCGGCTCCAAGGCCATGGCAAAGTAAGGCGCAGGGGACGCTGCGACGCCCCTAGGGCTCGGGAGCCGAGGCTCTCGAACTCCAAGGCGCCCCCCGCACCCCCCCGGCTCAATGAACGCTGACATCTCAGGTTATCGGAGGTAGATATGGGTGCACCCCTGATCGGCGCGCGAGTACCGCGCAAAGAGGACTACCGCTTTCTCACCGGCGCGGGCCAGTACACGGACGACGTGACGCTGCAGGGGCAGACGCACGCCGTGTTCGTGCGCTCGCCGCACGGGCACGCGAAGATCAAGTCGATCAGGAAGGACAAGGCGCTCAAGGCGCCCGGCGTCCTCGCCGTGTTCACCGGCGAGGACCTCGCCGCCGCCAAGGTCGGCGGCCTGCCCTGCGGCTGGCTGATCACCGATGTCAAAGGCCAACCGATGAAGGAGCCGCCGCATCCCTGCCTTGCACAGGGCAAGGTGCGCTACGTCGGCGACCACGTCGCCGTGGTGATCGCGGAAACGCTCGACGGGGCGCAAGACGCGGCGGAGCTGGTCGAGGTGGACTACGAGGTGCTGCCCGCGGTGGCCGACGCGTCCCTGGCGCGCGCCAAGGGCGCCCCCGTGCTGCACGACGCCGCACCGGACAACACCTGCTATGTGTGGGCGCTGGGCGACAAGGCCGCGGCAGATGCGGCCTTCGCCAAGGCCGCGCATGTCACCAAGCTCGAGTTCATCAACAACCGGCTGATTCCGAACGCCATCGAGCCGCGCGCCGCCATCGGTCTGTATTCGCGCTCCGAGGACGCCTACACGCTTTACGTCTCGAACCAGAACCCGCACGTGGAACGGCTGCTGATGGCGGCATTCGTGCTCGGCCTGCCCGAGCACAAGCTGCGCGTGGTGGCGCCCGACGTCGGCGGCGGCTTCGGCTCGAAGATCTACCTCTACGCCGAGGACGTGGTGGTCACCTGGGCATCGAAGCAGATCAACCGCCCCGTGAAATGGACCGCCGAGCGCTCGGAGTCCTTCGTGTCCGACGCGCATGGGCGCGACCACCACACCATCGCCGAGCTGGCGATGGACAAGGACGGCAAGTTCCTGGCGATGCGGGTGAAGACCACGGCGAATATGGGGGCCTACCTGTCGACCTTCGCCTCGGCCATCCCGACGATCCTGTACGCCACTTTGCTTGCCGGGCAGTACACGACCCCGGTGATCCACGTCGAAGTGACCGCGGTGTTCACCAACACCGCGCCGGTGGACGCGTACCGCGGTGCGGGACGCCCGGAAGCGACCTACGTGGTCGAGCGCCTGGTGGAAACCGCGGCGCGCGAGATGAAGCTCGACCCGGCGGAGATCCGGCGGCGCAACTTCATCAAGAATTTCCCCTACCAGACGCCCGTGGCGCTGCTCTACGATATCGGCGACTACGAGGCCACCATGTCCGCCGCCATCAAGCTCGCGGACGTGGCGGGGTTCCCGCAACGCAGGAAGGAAGCGGAAGCGCGCGGCAAGCTGCGCGGCCTGGGCTACGCGGCCTACATCGAGGCCTGCGGCATCGCGCCCTCGGCGGTCGCGGGCAGCCTCGGCGCCAGGGCGGGCCTGTTCGAGGCCGGCGAGATCCGGGTGCACCCGACCGGCAGCGTGACGGTGTTCACCGGTTCGCATTCGCACGGCCAGGGGCACGAGACCACCTTCGCGCAGGTGGTGGCGGACCGCTTCGGCCTGCCGATCGAGAGCGTCGACATCGTGCACGGCGACACCTCCAAGATCCTGTTCGGCATGGGCACCTACGGCTCGCGCTCGCTCGCCGTGGGCGGCACCGCCATCGTGAAGGCGATGGACAAGATCATCGCCAAGGGCAAGAAGATCGCCGCGCACCTGCTGGAGGCAGCCGAGAGCGACATCGAGTACGCCAACGGCGAATTCAAGGTGGCCGGCACCGACAAGAAGAAGATGTTCGGCGAGGTGGCGTTCGCGGCCTACGTGCCGCACAACTACCCGCACGACAAGCTCGAGCCCGGCCTGAACGAGAACGCGTTCTACGATCCGTCGAACTTCACCTTCCCCGCGGGCACCTACGTCTGCGAGGTCGAG
>Ga0180077_1000104_pt1 | contig 10438 bp, 5 predicted proteins | sample EasRiv466_16_10D_FD_123014 | JGI IMG/M metagenome (GOLD analysis project Ga0180077, IMG submission 123014) | Soil microbial communities from meander-bound floodplain in the East River, Colorado, USA - East River metaG ERMLT466_16_10D | ecosystem: Environmental > Terrestrial > Soil > Floodplain ...
ACGCCCGGCAGCGGGATCAGGCTGCGGAACAACGGGATATGGCAGGCGGGATTGCGCAGATAGTGTTCGAGGTCGTGCACCATCTTGGGCTCCTCGATCTCGTCGAGGCGGATGTCCTGAAACGCGCCCGGCACAGCTCGCGTAGCCGCGTCAGGCCAGTCGCTGGTGGGCTTGAACTTCTTCGGGAGCGGAATCGGATCCCAGTTGTGGCACACATTGAGGAAGCGGCTGCATACGCCCTTGGTCACCTTGACGTTGGGTTGCACGACGGAGCGGTAGACGTCCCAGCGCGCGCCGAGCTCGCTCGATTCGAGCACGCGGCTCACGTTGGCGAGCATTGCGAGCACCTCCATGCGAAAGCCCTCCGGCGGCAGCTTCGCCGGCGAGTCGGGGTCGAACATCCACACCAGCGTGTCGTGCAATACCGAAGTGCCCATCGAATGTGCGATCGCCGACCAGCGCTGCGCGCCCTTGATGCCTTCCAGCATCTGCTTGTGCACCGCTGCCCGCACCTGGCCCGCGACGTTAGGAAAGAAGCGGTACAGCAGTACGTCGAGCACGTGCGTGCGTAGAAACGTCTTCTTGTTGGCGCTGCCCGCCCACTCCGTGAGCTGCTGGAGCGCCCCCGCGCCGGAGGGGCTGGGCTTCATGAGCGCGAGCACTTCGTTCGCCGCACTCTCCCACTTCGCGCGCAACGCGTCGAACTTGTCGTTGTAGAACAGCGGCTTCACCTCGAACTGGTTCTCGAAAGGCAGCAATTGCGCCACCTCGTACCTGCCGTAGAGCTCGGCGAGCGTCTGCGCGACGCTATTCGACCAGCCGGAATCGTGGTCGCCGACGCCGTGAATGAGGAAGAGGACGTGCTTGGCCATGGTCGCGAACCTCCGCGCATGACTCTAGCGCCATCCGGCCAAGAAGTGTCGCCCACGGGCGCGGGCGTTCGCGGCAAGACCAGTGGATAAATCGGCGCGGCGGCCGCAAGGCATCTCGTTTCGAGATCACAGCAGGTACTGGCAAATCTCCCGCCTCAGGCTCAAACTTCGCGCGACAGGGAGGCACCGTGGCGCGAAGCTATTTCGTGAGGCGCAGCGATACGCTGCGCAAGATCGCCAAGGTCCAGCTTGGCGACGGCGACCTGTTCCTGCGCCTCGCGGAATTCAACGGCCTGCGCGATCCCGACCGGATCGTCGTCGGGCAGCGCATCGAAATCCCGTCGCGCCGCGAGCTCGCGCCGCCCCTGCCGCGTCCGGCGACACCCCTGCCGCGTCCCGCGCCACGCACGCGGCGGCGCGCGGCCGCGGCCACGCCGCTCGTGCGTGCCGCTGCACCGCCTACGCCCGCCGTCGCGCAGCTTGCGCGGCCGCACGGACTCGAGGCGCTGTGCGGCCAATTCGGCGACATCTATGCATACCTGCGCGAGGACGGCACGCTCGACCCGCGCTGGGAGACCGAACAGCTTGCGCGCGCCACGCTGCCCTTTGCCATCCCGCTTTCCTGGGATCCCGCCAAGCAGGTGCGCAGCCTCTACTGCCACCGCAACCTCGCCGCGCTATTTCCCGCGGTGTTCGCCGAGATCGAGCGGCGCGGCCTGCGCGAAAAGGTACGCACCTACGGCGGCTGCTTCAACTTCCGCGCCAAGCGCTCGGGCAACAAGCTCTCCACGCATGCCTGGGGCATCGCCATTGATCTCAACCCGGAGACGAACGGCATGGGGCGCGAGGGCGACATGCCGCCCGGCATCGTGTCGGTGTTCGAGTCCTTTGGCTTCACCTGGGGCGGGCGCTGGGCAGGCCCCGGCAAAGACCCGATGCACTTCCAGTTCTGCAGCGGTTATTGAGCGCGAGGTGCACCATGAGCACAGATAAGCCGCTCGATTTCAAGGAAGTGTTCGCCGCCGAGCAGCGCGCGGGCATGCCGCCCAAAGGCAAGGCGCTCGGCCTCGCCTTCTCCGGCGGCGGCTTCCGCAGCGCCACCTTCAACCTCGGCGTCATTCAGGCGCTCGCCGAAAAAGGCCTGCTGCGCCGCTTCGACTACCTGTCCACCATTTCGGGCGGCGGCTACATCGGCTCGTGGCTGTCGCTGTTCATCAAGCGCTACGCCGGCGGCGACGTCGCGCAAGCCGAGCAGGCGCTCACCACGCGCGACGCGGACGGTCTCGAGCACCGCGCGATCCGCTTCCTGCGCTCGTTCAGCAACTACCTCACGCCGCGGGTCGGCCTGAGCAGGGACACGCTGGTCGCGGCGGCGACCTACCTGCGCAACCTGCTGCTCAACCTCACGATCCTGGTGACACTGATCGCAGCGGCCCTGCTGCTGCCGCGCATCGCCGCGCTCGTTGCCGACGCGCTGCAGGGCTGGGCGCGCTTCGAGAACTGGCGCGACGCGATCATGGCGGTGCTCCTGGTCCTGCCCGCGTTCGCCGTCGCACTCGGCCTCATCTACCAGCCGCCGACGCTGGAGGTACCGCGGCCCTGGTTTATGCGCAGCGGGGCGCTCATCGCGCTCATCGACGTGCCGGTGCTCGCCGCCGCGTTCGTCTCGGCGAGCTACTACATCCAGGCCGCCGTGCGCACGGTGTCCGAGCCCTACGCCTGGTTCCGCTCGGTGTTCGTGGCCTACATCGTGCTGTGGGTGGTCGGCGTGGTGCTCGCCACGATCTTCCTGCCCGAAGCCCGCGGCAGGGCTCGCGAGCTCATGGCGCGCGGGCGGGCGAGGTGGCACTTCGCCTTCCTCGCCTTCGCGGTGCTCGCCGGCGCGCTCGGCGGCTTGCTCATCCTTGCCATCGCGGAGGCGATTCGCGCCCTGCCCTTGGAGCACCGGCTGTGGGCCGGTGTCACCTTCGGGCCGCCGGCCGTGGTCGCGATGATCATGCTGATGATCGTGGCGCACGTCGGCTTCATGGGCCGCAAGTTCGGCGAGCCCGACCGGGAACTCTGGAGCGTATTCGGCGCTCGCCTGCTCGCGCTGGTGCTTGCCTGGGTGCTGCTGTTCGGCATCGCGTATTTCGGCGCGGCGGCCGCGCGCTGGACGAACGACTGGATCGTGGGCCTGGGCGGCGCAGCGTGGGTGCTGACCACGCTCTTCGGCGTGGCTGCCGGCAGAAGCAAGAAGTCCGGCACGCCGGAATCCAATCGCACTATGGAACTGCTGACCCGGTTCGCGCCTTATGCGTTCGTGCTGGGACTGCTGCTCGTGATGTCCTGGGGCGTGCACCGCACGCTCGAAGCCGCTGATCAGGCGCGCGGTGGGCCGCCGTCGCTGACCCAGCCGCTGCCCAGCGCGCCGCCCGGCATCACGCTGCGCGCGGATCCGCTTCCCGGGCGGCCGGTCGTCACGGTGCGCGGCCCGGAAGAACCCGGGCTCTGGAACCAATTCCTGTTCATCGCCGCGAGCGAGTATGGCTCGATCCGGCGCTGGTTCGAGCCGTGGTGGGCGCTGCCGGGCATGGCGCTCGCGCTGTTCGTCGCCGCGCTGCTCCTGTCCTGGCGCGTGAACATCAACCTGTTCTCGCTGCACCACTTCTACCGCAATCGCCTCACGCGCTGCTATCTCGGCGCGACCAACCCGGAGCGAAAGCCCCACCCCCTCTCCGGCTTCGACGCGGAAGACGACGCGCCCTTTGCCGAGTTCGCCTCCGGCGAGCCGCCGCGCGTGCAGCGGCCGCTGCACATCGTGGGGGCCGCGATCAACCTGAACCGCGGACGCCAGCTCGCCTGGCAGAACCGGCGCGCCGCGTCCTTCGCCTTCACGCCGCTCCACGCCGGCTACGAGCCCGCCTCGAGCCAGGTGAGCGGCGGCTTCCGTCCCGTGGGACAGTACGGCGTGGACGCGGAGGAGCGTTCCATCATGCTCGGCACCACGGTCGCGATATCGGGCGCGGCGGCGAGCCCCAACATGGGCCACCACACCTCGCCCGCGGTGGCATTCCTTCTCACGGTATTCAACGTGCGGCTCGGGCACTGGTGCGGCGACACCACCCACGAGGATGCCTGGCGCAAGCGCGACCCGGCGCTCGGGCTGCGCTACTGGCTGGCGGAGTTGACCGGCAGCGCGGACCAGGACCACCCGTTCGTCAGCCTGAGCGACGGCGGGCACTTCGAAAACCTCGGCATCTACGAGCTGGTGCGCCGCCGCTGCGCGCTGATCCTCGCGAGCGACGCGGGCGCCGACCCGAAATACGCGTTCGAGGACCTCGCCGAGGCGATGCGCAAGTGCTATACCGACTTCGGTGTGAGATTCGTCTTCGGCGCGACCGGCGCGGACGGCATCCGGCCCAAGGGCAAGAAGCCGAGCGAGCGCCACCACGCCATCGCGCGCATCGAGTACCCGGACGGCACGCCGCCAGGAACGCTCGTCTACTGGAAATCCTCCGTCACCGCCGGCATGCCGCCGGACATCACGCACTACCGGCGCACGCGCAAGGACTTCCCGCACGAGACGACGGCCGACCAGTTCTTCGACGAGGCGCAGTTCGAGAGCTACCGCCACCTGGGCTACGAGGTGGCGCTGCGCTCGATCGATGCGATGCAGGCGAACGGGGAGCTGCCGCAGGAGCTGCAGTAAGGGGCGTACACAGGCCACCACGTGCACCGCATTTCACACCATGATGGATCCGCGGCAACACAGAGCTTCGATTCCGGGAAGCTGATGCTCCTGGACACCGCACAACGTGCGCCCCGCGCGCTGCTGGCGGCCGCCACGGCTTGCCTGCTTGGCGCCGCGGCAAGCGTGTGCGTTGCGCAGCCCGCAAACCTGACAGTCGGGTATGCCGCGGGGGAGCCCGCGGGCATGCAACCGATCCTGGCTCAGATGCGTGCGTCGATCGCCAAGAGGACCGGCGGCCGCGTGCAGATCGTCCTGATCCGCATGCCGGCCGCCAGCATGCTCGCGGGCCTGCGCAATGGCTCGCTCAACGCGATTGCGTTTTCCGAGTTCCAGAACATCGCGCCCGTGTTGAGCGTGGGGGGTCTGCCGGGGGCATGGCGGGGTGTGGCGGACTACGAGGTGGCGCTCGAACGCGGACTGGCGCAGCGCTGGGCCTCCGCGCTTGAGCCCCGCGATTTGATCCTGATCGCGGGCGGTGTCATTCCATTGGCGCCCGCGTTATACGCGCGAGATGCGATCGCACAGGGCTTCCGAGGCCAGCGCGTCATTGCTTGTACGCCCGGAGATCGCGCTCTGCTGGCTGGACTACAGGCGGAGGTCCTCGACTGCCGCGATCGCAACGGTGCCGTGGCGCAACTCGCAGCGCCGCAGGTCGCGGCACTGGTTTGGCCATTCGAGTCCCGCGGACCCCTGGTCCCGAGCCTCAAGCGCTACCGTTGGCCGCACGGCAGCGTCATGGGCTGGTCGCTGGTCTCCGATACAAGAGCGTGGCGAAGCCGCTTCGCTGAAGCGGAACGCAAGCGGCTGGAGGACGCGTTCGTGGAATTCTCGCGCGAAGCGTTGCAGCTCGCGCGCGGCCAGGAATCGAGGCTGCGCGAGGCGGTCAGGAGCCAGCAGAGCGAACTCCCCGCCGCGCTTGCCACCGAGATCGAACATTCCCAGGCAAAGCGCCTTGTGGCTCTGGATTGGATGAACCGCGCGCAATCTGCCGCGGGCACGGCGGTTACGACGCATGCCGCGATGGAGGTGCTGCAAGCAGGTGCGCCCGTATTGGCACGCCCCCTGTTTGCCAAGGCGAACGGCAAGCCCGCGCAACCAAAGCCAGCGCCTTTGCCTCCGGTTGCCGCGATCCCGCCGCCGCCACCGCCGCCCGTGGCGAAACCGTCGCCGAAAATTGCGCAGCCGCCGCAGCCCATGGTGAAGCCGGTGCCCAAGGCGGGCCCGCCGCCGGTTGTCATGGCGAAACCAGCACCTAAAGCGGCGCCGCCGCCAGCGGCCGCTGGCCCGGAGCCCGCGCGGCGGCTCGAGGATCACCTGATCTGGAACACGTTCGCGGAGGAGTTCGGCGAGCGCTATTGGCCGGCTCGTTCATTGAAGCCGAAGACCAGCTATACGATCCGCGCCCATCTTGCCGCGCTGTCGTACGGCAAGAACGAAGCCGGCGTGTATGAAAAGGCGGCCAGCAGATCTACGAGGAAGGTCGCCCGGGAATGGCTGAACACCAAGAAGCAGGAGGAGGAGCTGACTGTCGTCCTGCTCTACGACTCGCGTTACTTTCGCGAGCCCGATGCCAGGGAGAAGCGCGTCAAGGTGCGCATCGACCGGATGCGCGATTTCGACAACGGCAAGGTGGCCCTCCCGCAGGAGCCGCTCGCCCAGCTGCGCAAGGATGACGCCGCCGCGCCTTTCGTCTTCGTGCCGATCGAATTCAAAATCGCAACGCAGGACAAGCTGCCGGCGGGCGCCGCGCCAATCGCCATCTCCATCTGGTATGGCGACACGCCCGTGGATGAGATCTCGGTCGCGTTCTGCGTGGAGGGCACCGCCTGCGACGGCCCGCAAGGTGTCCAGTTCGGTATCGGCCTCGACTCGGCGCGCGTCGCGGCCGGACCGCCCACCTCCAAGATCGCGGCCGCGATACACCTCATTGATCTGCAGGGAGACGTGGGCGCCGTGTTCCGGTCGTTCGACCCGAAAACCGGGATGCCCGACGCGCTGGAAACGTGGACGCTCGACAAGTCGGCGTCAATGGTGGTGCAAGACCTGAAGAGCATCATGGCGCAGCTCGGCAAGGCGATCGACGACAAAGGCATACGCGCAGAGGGCGAGGCGCTGTACGGCACGCTGTTTCCCAAGTCGGCGAGCGACGCTAGCGACGCGTTCTCGGCCTTCCTCCGCGCCCGCATCGCGGGCCGCAAGCCTCTGGACGGATCGGACATGCCGACGATCTTCGTGCGACCGCGCTTCGCCGACGCGCAGCCACCGGCGCTGTTGCCGTTCGGGCTGCTGGCGGTGCGCGTCGACAATGCCAATACGGTCCTGCTCGGCCAATACTTCCGCATCGAGGGGCCGCTCAAGCTGCAAAGCTACGGGGGTGTCTCCGGCTGCGTGTCGTCGTGGAAGATGATCGGGCCGCCGCCCACGGGCGACGCAGCCCTGGAGGCGGCCAGGAAACGCCTGGTGATCGAGCGCCACGACGGCAAGCCGACCTTCGTCACGGCGGGCGGCCCGGTGCCCATCGTCGAGGACATGCAGGAGTTTCTCGACTGGGTGCGCGGCGGCGAAAGCGCGCAAGGTACGCTGCTGTCGATCCTCAGCCACCATGAAAGCAACCACGTGCGCTTCGCCGGCGATCCGCGAGTGCACGCGGCGGTGATCCGTCGGACTTTCGCGCAGCCCTCCGTCGCCCTGCTCAACGGCTGCAGCACGGGCCAGCCCGGCCTCGGGGCGACCAACTTTCTCGAAGTCCTGAATGAACAGGGTTTCCAGGGCGCAATCGCCACGATGACCGAAGTCTCCGGAACACTCGCGGGCGACTTCCTGGACTGCTTCGCCCGGCAGGTCGGACAGTCTCCCGCGGGGATCACGCTGGGACGCGCTTACTCGGGTGCGTTGCGATGCACTGCGATCGACAGGAACCACGGAGCGAAGTCCCTATGGTACGTACTCCTCGGCGACAGCGAAATCAAGATCTGCGCGCCACGGCCGTGATCGCGCGTTCGCTGACACGCGGCCTGCTGCTCGGCCTTGCGCTTGCAGCCTCCGTGTGCGCAACAGCGCAGGAACAGCTCATGTCCTCCCCGCTGCCACCAAGCGGCCCGCGGCTGCGCGTCTTCATCAGCGACACGCACATCGGCCTGGGTCGCGTCCTGCAGAAGAAGAGTACCGGCCGCCATACGGAAGGCCAGTGGCATCCCACGGAGGACTTCCGCTGGGCGGCGGACCTCCGCGCCTTCATGGACATGGTGCGCGCGGAATCGGGGCGGCTGAAGGTTTCCACCGACTTGATCATCGTCGGCGACTTCCTGGAGCTGTGGCAGTCGCCGATCAAGATCTGCACGCTCGAGCCGTGCAGCGACGACGAGCGCGCCGGCAAGCTCAAGCGCGACTGCGAGTACGCGGGGAACGAAAACCTCGGCTGCTCGCCCGAGGAGGCGTTGGCGCGTGCGCGCCGGGTACTGGGGGCGCACGCCGAGACTCTCGCGATCCTGCGCGAATTCGCCAACGCCGGCGACAACCGCGTCGTCATTGTTCCCGGCAACCATGACGCGGCGCTGGTGTTCAATGCGGTGGCGGGCCTGACCGTGCGCGAGATCGGGGCTGCGCCCGGCCGCGTGCGCGTAGCCGCGGAGGGCTACTGGCTCTCCGCCGACGGCCTGCTGTTCGCCGAGCACGGGCATCAGATCGAAGGGGACCCTAACAAGTTCGAAGCGCTGCCCGCGTCGTGCCTGGATCGCGCAGGCCGCAGCGTGTCCTGTAACAGCGGCGGCCAGAGGTTTCTGCAGAGGCCCTGGGGCGAGAACTTCGTGCAAAAATACTACGAGCAATACGAGGCGAGGTTTTCCATCCTCGACAACATTGCGGACCGCAATGAAGGCATTGTCCTGGGCATCTTCGCTGCCGGCATCGGCGATTCGATCGTCGCGGTCAGGGACGGCTTCAAGTTCCTGCTCTTTCAGCAGTCCGTCTCGCAGGCACTTCAGGCGCTGGGCCCGGAGGGCCCGATCCCGCAGTACGACTTCAAGGCGATCCGCGAATCGGGCGACGCGTTCCTCGTCGACTCGGTGCCGCCGACGGAGGAGCGCGCGGCATTGCGCGCAGAGGCGGCGCGGGCGCTGGCGCAAGGCAGCCTGAAGGTTTCCGTCAAGGATCTGTCGGACGAGGAGATCCAGACCCTGTGCGATCTTCGCGAGTCGGCCCGGGCCGCGCAGCTCAAGGCAGGCGGGGTGCCGACGACCGCACAGTGCCCCCAGGCGGGGCCGCCGAAACTCGGCGCGGACGTGCCCGGCTCACTCGGCGGGGTCGCCGTGGATCTGTTCACGACGGAGCGCAAGCGCTTCCAGCGCCGGTTCCGCGACTTGCGGGATGCATTGAGGCAGTCCGGCCGGCCGACCGCGGATTTCCAGGTCTACGTCTACGGCCATACGCACCAAGCACACACCGCGAGGCAACCATTCGGCAACAGGCCGGACTGGAGCCCGCTGATGCTGAACTCGGGCGCCTGGCAAAGGCTGGCCACACGCGATCAACTGGCGGAGATCCGCAAGAAGAACGGCATAGAAACCTGGCAGACGCTGCTCGCACTTGGGCCCGAGGACCTGCCTGCCTGCTACTCCTTCATCTTCGTCCAACCCTATGCGGAGGGGCGGCGCGGCGACATCAGGCCCGAGCTGCTGTGGTGGGTCCGCACCAGCGGGGGCTGGCGCACACTGGAGCGCTGCGCGCCCTAGGAAGCGTCAGTGGGAGATGCAGCCGCTCGGGCCGCAGGTGGCGCCACCCGGTACCGAGTAGACGCCTCCCCCGTGATCAATGACCGATCCGGGCGCACGCGGCCCGGCGCCTGAAGATGTGCCGGGGCCGGGATAGTTCTGCCGCGATCGCGCAAGCAGCGCCTGGCACTGCGGCGACACCGCGCCGCTCATCTCCTGGGCAAGCTGGAGATAGCGCTGGATATTGTTCGCCTGAAGCGCCTGCATCATGCCGGCTGCATATTGCGTGAGCACTTGCTGTTCCTGCGCCGAGCACTGGGGCTGCTGCTGCTGTTGCGCCTTGGCAAGCGCCGCCAGGCACGCGGGCGAAATCTCAGCCTCCGCGCTCTGCGCGAGCTGCATATACAGGACCAAATTTCCGACATACAGGGCCTGCTGCATGCGCGCCGAGTATGCCCGCAGGATGGATTGGTCCTGGGCGGTGCAGCCCTGCGGTTGCGCGTAGGCGGCGCTTGCCGCAAGAAGCATCGTCAGGCTTACGGTTGCGCGGCAGGGCAGCTGCATCGTGGTCTCCTCCCGGTTCAAGGGCACGCGAAACGCAAAGTGGGCAGATCCACGCTGCGGCCGCGCAATTTTTGGAACTCCTTCAGCTTGACGTCCTGCAGGTTCCCGGCGAGCAGCGCGATTTGCGCTCCGCCGTCGACAACGAGCTTCGTCACCTTGGCCGGGTCGGGTTCGGCATGGGCGAAACGGGCGGCCTGGCTCCGCATTCGATCCGCGAGCGCAAGCAGGCGAGCCGCCGTCACCGGGTGCGTCACGCTCCGGCGGTGCGCCTCATAGGCGGCTGGAGACGCGAAATCGCTGGGCGCCGGCTCGAAGGCGTGCGCGGCCGTGAAGAAAAGCGCCAGTCCATTGGGCGGAACCCCGACGAGTTGCATGACATCCAGCGCGAAGCTGTCCGCCTGCATCTCCTGGGCCTGCGCCTTTTCCGGCGTTATCTCGCCGTACGTGAGGTGGCCGAATCGAATATGCGCCGCTTCGTGTGCGATCAGGAAGAAGATCGTGGATTTGAGGATCTTGCCGGACACGTCGTCCACGTACCCGATCTTCAAGACATCGTCCGG
>Ga0180077_1000105_pt1 | contig 10244 bp, 10 predicted proteins | sample EasRiv466_16_10D_FD_123014 | JGI IMG/M metagenome (GOLD analysis project Ga0180077, IMG submission 123014) | Soil microbial communities from meander-bound floodplain in the East River, Colorado, USA - East River metaG ERMLT466_16_10D | ecosystem: Environmental > Terrestrial > Soil > Floodplain ...
GCGCGCACAGCTCGCTCACCGTGCACTTACAGAACGCTTACGCTAGAGTGCCCGCATGATCCTCGGCCTCACCCGCCAGCAGCTTGACGACGGCGCGCGCCTGGTGCACGCGAGCGTCGCGCCCACGCCGCAGTACAGCTGGCCGCTGCTCAACGAGCGCGCGAAGACCGAAGTCTGGGTCAAGCACGAGAACCACACGCCCACCGGCGCCTTCAAGGTGCGCGGCGGGCTCACGCTCATCGATCACCTGCGGCGCGAGCACCCGAAGCTCGCGGGCGTCGCGAGCGCGACGCGCGGCAACCACGGCCAGTCGGTCGCCTTCGCCGGGCGGCGCCACGGCATCCGCTCGGTGATCGTGGTGCCGCACGGCAACAGCAAGGAAAAGAACGCGGCGATGCGCGCCTGGGGCGCGGAGCTGATCGAGCACGGACGCGACTACGACGAGGCGCGCGAGCACGCGCATGCGATCTCGAAGACACAGGGCCTCTACTACATCGGGCCCTTCGACCGCCACCTCGTCACCGGCGTGGGCAGCTACGCGATGGAGCTCTTCGGCGCAGTGAAGGACCTCGACGAGGTCTACGTGCCGGTCGGCTGCGGCTCAGGGATCTGCGGCGTGATCGCCTGGCGCGATGCGCTGGGCTTGAAGACGCGCGTCGTGGGCGTGGTCTCGGAGAACGCCGCCTGCTACGCGCTGTCGTTCAAGGCGGGGAAACCGGTGGAGACGAAGAGCGCGATCACCTTTGCCGATGGCGTGGCGGTGCGCGTGCCGGTGCCGGAGGCGCTCGATGCGATCCGCGCGGGCGCCGACCGCATCGTGGAGGTGAGCGACGACGAGGTGAAGGCCGCCATGCGCGACTTTTTCCGGTGCACGCACAACGTTGCCGAAGGCGCCGGTGCGGCGCCACTCGCGGCGCTCCTCAAGGACCCGGCGAGAAAGGGCCAGCGCTTCGCGGTGATCCTCTCCGGCGGCAATATCGACCGCGAGCTCTATCTCGAGGCGCTGAACGGCGCCTAGGCGCGCGATTGCGTCCGGGCACGCTGGAGGATGCGCGCGCCGGCGCGCAGGTGCCCACCACGGGGCGCGCGTGTTTGGCTAGCGCCGGGTGCGCTGCTGGAGTGCCCTGAGTAGCAGGTAGATGCCCAGCGCGGCCGCGAGGTGCTTGAGCGTGTGGCCGCTCAGCCATTGGCCGGCCTCGAAGATCTGGCGGTCGTAGACCTCGACCACCTTCGCCACGCCGTAGGCGGCCGCGAGGACGAAGATCACCCAACCGTGCGAATAGCGCGAGCGGTAAAGGAGCGAGACTGCCAGCACCACCCCGATCGAGCCGAACTGCACGGCGAGGTAGGGGCGCAGGTTCTCGATGCCGGCGAGCGCGCTCCAGCGCCAGTACACGACGCTCGCAAGCCCAAGCAGCACCAGCGGCCAGAGCAGCAGGTTGCCGGTGCGCACGTCGATGCGCTCGGATACCACCGCCGCGACAAGCGACATGAAGGCGATGGTCATCGGCAGCCGGTCCCAGACCAGGCGCGCATCGTCCGGCGCCAGGTGATACCAGGCGGAGCCCGCGCTCGTCAGCGCCACGCCGACGAAGAACACCCAATAGGGCAGGATCTCCCGCGGCGCCGCGAAACGCTCGTTGGAGCCTGCCGCGCGCTCCCGCCGCAGGAATACGAGGCCGAGCGCGCCTACGAGCAGGAAGGCGAGGTTCGAGAGCGTGTCGGCGGCGTTCACGACGCCTGCGAATAGGCGCGTGTCGGCGAAGCGGTGGTACTCCTGGTCCTGCAGCAGCGGGGGCGCGAAAATGCCCCAGGCAGCTGCCGCGAGCGCGAGCGCGATCGGCACGGCGGCCTTGAAAGTCGCCTGCAAGGCGCCGTTCCTTGCGACGTAAGTCACGCCGTTCATCGCGCGGATCGTACTCGCGCGCCGCCGAGCCGGCCATCCCCGATCCGGGCAAGGCTGGCGACGGCGGCGGTCAGTACCTCGGCGGTTTCGCGCTCGAACCGAGCGCTTTTGCGCCCGAAATGGCGAGGACCACAACCCCCGCAATGACGTAAGCCACGAGCAGGAATGCCACGCCAATGCCGGCACTGGCGCCGGCGGGGAGCGCGTCGATTTCGGCTGCCAACCGGCTCGCTTCCTCCTCGGTCAGGGCGGCTGCGCGTCCCGCTGCTTGCGCAGGCTCAACGCCCCGCTGAATCAACAGGCGCTCGACGCGCTCCCGGTGCGTTGCAGCGGACGCATCACCGACGATGGCGGCGGGCGCCGGCAGGGACAACGAAAGCGTGGACGCTGCGAGCAGGGTGGCGATGGTGCGGCGGATTCGCGGTTTCATTGTGGATCTCCTTTTCATGCGGGTTGAATTTGCGGGATGCTGCGTGTCCTGCGTCAGATCTCCCCGAACAGCCGCAGCTCGATGGCACGCATCACTGCCGCGGCGGCGCAGCGCACGCCGAGCTTTCGGTAGGCGTTCTTGATGTGCGACTGGACGGTGTGCGGGGACACACCCAGCCGGTCCGCGGCCTGCTCGTACGTGCAGCCACGAGCCAGCAAGCGCAGCACGTCGGATTCACGTGGCGTCAGCGAGTCGCGCTGGGCGATCGAACCGACAGGGGCATTCATGGGCTTTCTCCAATCGTTGGTTGCGACTCTCTATGCGCACCTCTCGTGCCAATTCACTAACGCGTTGATTTAAGTGACTTCTATGTCTATCGTCTGGCCAAAATCCTTTCTATGGATGGCCTTTTCTGCATGGCACCTATACATTTACTGTATGGCTCATACTCGCTTTACCGAGGCCGACCGGACGTTCTTCGCCACCCTGGCCAACATCGTGTACGGCAATGCTTTTGCCGCGGACCGCATGCAGGTCATCGCACGGCTGGTGCCGGGACGCCGCCCGGAGGAACTGGCGAACGACCCGGAAGCGCTGGCGCGCGTCGTCATGCCGCAACTCGAGCCGTTCCTGCGAACGGGCGGCATTCAGGCATCGACCCTGAGCGAGGCCGTCCGGCGGCTGCTGGAGCCTGCGTTCCTCTACGTCTGCTACCAACGCGCGGTGCCGCAGCTCGATGCGCTGATCGAGCGCCAGGCCGGCAAGAGCGGCGAGCCGCTGCCAGTGGCGTTTGCCGAGGACGTGGTGGGCGACCTGATGCGCAGCGGCTTTGGCGAGGAGCGGGCGCTGCGCTACTTCGCCCTGTACTACCAGCTGCGCCGCGGCTTCTACTTCATCCGGCAGGCGCTGGCCGGCCGGTCAGAGTCGATGCGCCGGCTGCGAGAGGCCCTGTGGAACAACGTCTTCACCCACGACATGCGCGGCTTCGAGGCGGCGCTGTGGAGCCGCATGGAGGACTTCTCGACGCTGCTGCTCGGCGAGACGGGCACCGGCAAGACCTCGATCGCGGCGGCGATCGGCCGCTCGGGCTTCATTCCCTTCGACCGCGCGCGGCGCCGCTTCGCCGCCAATTTCACCGAGACGTTCATCGCCATCAACCTCTCGCAGTACCCCGAGACGCTGATCGAGTCCGAGCTCTTCGGACATCGCAAGGGCGCGTTCTCCGGCGCGATCGACCATCACGAGGGCGTGTTCGAGCGCTGCAACGCGCACGGCGCCCTGTTCCTCGACGAGATCGGCGAGGTCGCCACGCCGGTGCAGATCAAGCTGCTGCAGGTGCTGCAGGAGCGCTCGTTCACAGTGGTCGGCGGCCGCGAGAAGAAGCGCTTCGCCGGCCGGGTCATCGCCGCCACCAACCGGCCGCTCGGGGCGCTGCGCCGCGAGGGCCGCTTTCGCAACGACTTCTTCTACCGGCTGTGCTCCGACGTCATCGAGGTGCCGCCGCTTCGCCAGCGAGTCGCCGAGTCCCCCGAGGAGCTCGAGCATCTCGTGCGCCTGCTCGTCGCGCGCATTGCCGGCGCCGAGGTGCCCGAGCTGGTCGCCCGGGTGCTTGAAGCGTTCGAGGCCAGTCTGCCGCCCGGCTACCCGTGGCCGGGAAACGTTCGCGAGCTCGAGCAGGCGGTGCGTCGCATCCTGCTCACCGGGCGCTACGCGGTGGAGGCCTTGCCGGCGCCCGCGGACGATTCGGAGGCGCTCGCGCGCAAGCTGGGCGCCGGCGAGCTGACCGCGGACGAGCTGCTTGGGGCCTATGGCGCGCTCCTGCATCGCCGGCTCGGCAGCTATGCCGAGGTGGCCAGGCGCCTCGGCGTGGATGTGCGCACCGCGCGCAAGTACGCGGAGAGCGGGAAGCTCTCTTAGCCGCGCGCTTCCAGCGCGAGCAGCGCGCGCTTCTTCGCCAGTCCCCCGGCGTATCCGGTGAGCGCGCCGTTCGACCCCACGATGCGGTGGCAGGGAACGATGATGCCGATCGGGTTCCTGCCCGTGGCGGCGCCCGCAGCGCGCGCGCTGCGCGGGCGGCCGGCGCGGCGCGCGAGCTCGGCGTAAGCGATGGTCTTGCCGAAGCCGACCTGCGCGATCGCCTTCCATACCGCGCGCTGGAACGGCGTGCCCTGCGGCGCGAGCTTCACCGAGAATCGCTTGCGCCGGCCGCCGAAATATTCGGCGAGCTCGCGCTTCGCCTTCCGGATCGGCGCATGGCGCGCATCGCGCTGCCAGTCGCGCTCGACACGCGGCGCGTACTTCTGGCGGATGAAGCTCACGCTGGTGATGGCCTTCTCGTCCGCGGCGAGCAGCATGCGGCCGCAGGGGCTCTCGTAATAGTCGTAGGTCGTCATGATCAGTCCTTTGCGAGGGAGTTCCACAGGTGCATCACCGCGTAGGCGCGCCAGGGCCGCCAGGCCTCGGCGACGGCGAGGACGCGCTTCGCGTCCTTCGTGCCGAGCGCCTTCATGACGCCCAGGTCGGTATGCGGGAAGGCGTCGGGCCAGGCAAGCGCGCGCATCGCGATGTACTGCGCGGTCCATTCGCCGACGCCGGGGAGCGCGCGCAGGCGCTCGAGCGTCGCCTCGATGTCGGCGTTGGGCATGAGAACGAGGTCGCCGTCCGCGACCGCGCGCGCGAGCGCAAGGATCGTGCGCGCGCGTGCGCCCGGCATGCCCAGGCGCGCGATGCGTCCCATGGGCGCATCCGCCACGCGCGCCGCGTCCGGGAAGATCGTCGTAAGCGTGGGGAACGGCGTCGCGAGCGGCTCGCCGAGCGCCTGCGCGAAGCGTCCGGCCACGGTGCGCGCGCCGGCCACCGAGACCTGCTGGCCGAGGATCGCGCGCACCGCCACTTCGAAGCCGTCAAAGGCGCCGGGCACGCGCATGCCCGGATGCCGTTCGGCGAGGCTGCCGAGCGCTGGCGCCACTTCCGACGGATTGCAGGAGAGATCCATCAGCGCCTTCACGCGCGAGAGCACTGGGGGCAGCACGCGCGCGAGCGACGCTGAAACGGCGACGCGCAGCGCCGGCTTCTTCGGCGACAATGCCGCCTCGATCCAGCCGCGATGCTCCTTCCCGTCCAGCTCCACGCGCGCCGTGCGCCGGTACACGCCGTCTTCGACCGCCTCTACGCCGGCGACGGCGCGCGCGCCGAGGAACGCGGCGAGCGCCGGCCAGTCGTAGGGCGGGCGAAAGCTCAACTCGAACTGCAGCGCATCCGCGGCGGGCGCAGTCTGCGCGCGCATGTGGCGCCGCAGCTGCTGAGGCTGCAGCCGGTAGCGCTGCTTGAAGAGCGCATTGAAGCGCCGCAGGCTGCCGAAGCCGCTCGCGAACGCGATCTCGGTCACGGGGAGCGCGGTGTCGGTGAGAAGGCGCTTGGCGAGCAGGAGGCGCTGCGTCTGCGCGTACTCTACGGGCGAGACGCCGAACTCGGCGCCGAACGCGCGGCGCAGGTGCCGGTCGGTGATGCCGAGGCGCGCAGCGACCGCTTCCAGCCCATCGGCGTCGAGCGCGCGGTCCTCGATCAGGCTGGCGGCGGCCTGCGCCACGCGCGTGGTCGCGTCCACGCTCGCGTTGCCGGGCGCGAGCTCGGGCCGGCAGCGCAGGCAGGGACGGTAGCCCGCCGACTCGGCGGCAGCGGCGCTCGGGTAGAAGCGGCAGTTCTCGCGCCGCGGCGGCTTCACGGTGCACACCGGGCGGCAATAGATGCGCGTGGAGGACACCGCAACGAAGAAGCGCCCGTCGAAGCGCGCGTCGCGCGAGCGCAGCGCCCGGTAGCAGGTGGCGGAGTCCAGCGTCATGGGTGCCATTATGGGCGCGCCGGCGGGCCCGCGCTCGCCATTTCCGGACATGGCGTCGTGAGGTCCGGAAACGGCGAGCTGGGTGCGGGCGGCCACTGGCAGGCTCACGAGATGGGAAGCCGTCCGGCATCAGCACCTTCGCGGGACGAGTGGCCTTTCGGCATGAGCGGCCTCCCCGCATGAGGCCGGCCGACTACGGCCGCCTGGTCGCGCTCGCCGCGATCTGGGGCGCGGCGTTCATCTTCATGCGCGTGGCGGCGCCGGTGCTCGGGCCGGTGTGGACGGCGGAGCTGCGCGTCCTGATCGGGGGACTGGCACTGCTCGCGTGGCTGCGCGCGTTCGGCTTCGACCCGGGGCTGCGCGCGCACTGGCGCTTCTACCTGCTGATCGGCGCGGTCGGCATCGCCGCGCCGTTCGTCCTGTACTCGTTTGCCTCGATGCATGCGCCGGCAGGACTGCTTTCCATCACCAACGCCACCTCGCCCATCTTCGGGCTCGCATGGGCGGCGCTCTTTGGCGACGAGCGCGTGACCGCGCGCAAGGCGACAGGGCTCGCACTCGGCGTGGCCGGGGTGGCGCTCATCGGGCAGCCCTCCGGCACCATGGCCGATCCATTATTTGGCTGGGCGCTCGCGGCGGCACTCGGCGCCTGCTGCTGCTATGGCATCGTCGGCGTGCTGATCAAGCGCTTTGCGAAAGGCGCCACGCCGCGCGGCATGGCGGCGGGCAATCAGCTTGCGGCAGCGGTGGTGCTGATCCCGTTGCTGCCGCTCCTGCCGCCGCTCGCGACGCCCACGCCGCTGGTGATCGCGAACCTGCTGGGTCTCGCGCTGCTCGCGAGCGGGGTGGCGTTCGTTCTCTACTTCCGCCTCATCGCCGATGTCGGCGCGACGCGCGCGCTCACCGTCACCTACCTGATCCCGTTGTTCGGCATCTTCTGGGGCTGGCTCTTCCTTGGCGAAGCGCTCCCCGCCTCGGCGCTGGCTGGGGGAGGTTTGATTCTCGCCGGGACGGTTCTGGTCACCCGCAGCTAGAATCGGGGTCCGGAAAATTGGGGTCAGCGCCGAGTTTCTTTCGGCGAAATTAATTCGGCCCTGACCCCAATTTCATGACCCCAATTTCATGACCTCCTATCCTCATCTCTTCCGTCCGCTCGATCTCGGGTTCATCACGCTGCCGAACCGGATCCTCATGGGGTCGATGCATACGGGGCTCGAGGCGCGGCCGGACGGGATGGAGCGGCTCGCCGCGTTTTACGCGGAGCGCGCCAAGGGCGGCGCGGCGCTGATCGTCACGGGCGGCTTCTCGCCGAACGACGCGGGCGAGCTGAGCCCGCACCGCGCGCAGATGAGCACCAAAGAGGACGCGCAGCGCCATCGCGTCATCCCGCAGGCGGTACACGCGGCGGGCGGCCGCATCGTGCTGCAGGTGCTGCATTCGGGGCGCTACGGCTTTCACAAGAACGTCGTCGCGCCCTCGCCCATCAAGTCGGACATCAATCCCAACACGCCGCGCGAGCTTTCGGACGCAGAAGTCATGCGTACGATCGAGGCGTTCGCGGCGAGCGCCGCGCTCGCGCGCGAGGCGGGCTACGACGGCGTGGAAGTGATGGGCTCCGAGGGCTATCTCATCTCGCAGTTCCTCGCCCCGCGCGTCAACCAGCGCACCGACCGCTGGGGCGGACGCCTCGAGAACCGCATGCGCTTCCCGGTGGAAGTGGTGAAGGCGGTGCGCAAGGCGGCGGGCAAGGACTTCATCATCGTCTACCGCATCTCGGCGCTCGAGCTCGTGGAAGGCGGCCTTTCCACGACGGAAATCCAGCAGGTGGCGCGCGCAATCGAGGCGGCGGACGCGAACCTCCTCAACACCGGCATCGGCTGGCACGAGGCGCGCATTCCCACGATCGCGCAGGCCGTGCCGCGCGGGGGCTTTGCCTGGGCCACGCGCCATCTCAAAGAGGCGGTGAAGATCCCGGTGATCGCCTCCAACCGCATCAACGCGCCGGAGACGGCCGAGGAGATCCTCGCGCGCGGGGACGCCGACATGGTGTCGCTCGCGCGGGCGTTTCTCGCCGACGAGGCCTTCGCCAACAAGGCGAAGGCGGGCGACCGCGCCGGCATCAACATCTGCATCGCCTGCAACCAGGCCTGCCTCGACCACTATTTCATCGGCCAGCCCGCGAGCTGCGTGGTGAACCCGCGCGCCGGGCGCGAGATCAAGCTGGTCTACACCCCCGCGCGCGCGAAGAAGCGCGTCGCCATCGTCGGCGCAGGCCCCGCCGGCCTCTCCTGCGCGGCGGTCGCCGCCGAGCGCGGCCACGAGGTCGTGCTCTTCGAGAAATCGGCCGAGCTTGGCGGCCAATTCAACCTCGCCAAGCGCATCCCCGGCAAGCAGGAGTTCGCCGAGTCGGTGGCCTACTATGCCGAGCGCATCCGGCGCGCGGGCGCCAAAGTACTGCTCAATCACTCCGCGCGCGACGCCGAGCTTGCGCAGTTCGACGAGGTGGTGCTCGCCACGGGCATCGACCCGCGCAAGCCGGCGATTCCCGGCATCGACCACAAAAGCGTCGCGAGCTACGTGGACGTGCTCTCCGGCCGCGTGCAGCCCGGCAAGGCGGTGGTGATCATCGGCGCAGGCGGCATCGGCTTCGACGTGGCGCTCTACCTCCTCGGGCGCAACGAGCGCTCTACGCTCGATGCGCAGGCCTTCGCGCAGCACTGGGGCATCGTGCATGACGCCGCGGCTTCCGGCGGCCTCGATCCGCGAGGCTTTCCCGCCGCTCATCCCGCGCACCGCGTCACCATGCTCAAGCGCTCCGACACGGCCTTCGGCAGCACGCTCGGCCGCACCACGGGCTGGGTGCACCGCGCCGAGCTCGCGAGCAACGGCGTGAAGATGCTCAAGGGCGTCGAATACCGCCGCATCGACGATGCGGGCGTGCACATCGCCCTCGAGGGCAAGGAGCGCGTCATTCCGGCCGACACGGTGGTGATCTGCGCGGGCCAGGAGCCTCTGCGGCCGTTTGCGGCGAAGCACCTGATCGGCGGCGCGCGCGAGGCAGGCGAGCTCGACGCCAAGCGCGCGATGCGCGAGGGCGCGGAGCTCGCGGCCGCCCTCTAGGCGATGAACGCCGCGACGCTCGCCGGCGCCGCCGCGGTCCTGCTCTGGTCGACGCTTGCGCTGCTCACCGCCGGCGCCACGCGCATTCCGCCGCTGCAGCTCCTGTTCCTCACGTTCCTCGTGGCGAGCGTGCTCGGCCTCGCGTGGGCCGCGGTGCGGCGCGTGAAGCTCCTCGCCGCGGCGCGCGCACACCGCGGTGCGTTGGTGCTTGCGGTCGCCGCGCTCGGCGGCTACCACTTCTTCTACTTCGTCGCGCTCGCAAACGCACCGGTCGTGGACGCGAGTCTCATCGCGTACCTCTGGCCGCTCCTCATCGTGGTGTTCGCCGCCGCTTTCGGCGGCGCTCGCGTCAATCGCTGGCACGCAGCGGGCATCGCCCTAGGTCTCGCGGGCGCCTGGCTCATCATCGTTTCACGCGGCGCCCTCGCCTTTTCGAGTGCCTACGGCCTCGGCTACGCCGCGGCGCTCGCCTGCGCGTTCGTCTGGTCCGGCTACTCGGTCGCCAACCGGCGCCACTCGAATGCGCCCACCGAGCTCGTGGCGCTCGCCTGTGTTGCCGTGGCGGTCCTCGCGCTCGCTGGGCATGTGCTCTTCGAGACCACCAACCTGCCCTCGAGCCGCGAGTGGGTTGCGATCCTGCTGCTCGGCGCGGGGCCCGTGGGCGCAGCCTTCTTCCTCTGGGACCACGGCACCAAGCGCGGCAGCCTGCCGCTCCTTGGCGCGCTCTCTTACGCAGCGCCGGTGCTCTCCACGAGCCTGCTCGTCGCTTACGGCGAGGCGGCCGCGACCTGGCAGCTGGCGGCAAGCTGCCTGCTGGTGACCGCGGGAGCGGGGCTCGCTGCCTTTGCCGACCGCCGGCGCACCTGAACTGGCCGCGAACCGCGCGACATACGCAACCTGCCCCGGCGCACCGGCCAAGCTAAGATGCCCGCCATGGACAAGACGCC
>Ga0180077_1000106_pt1 | contig 10196 bp, 10 predicted proteins | sample EasRiv466_16_10D_FD_123014 | JGI IMG/M metagenome (GOLD analysis project Ga0180077, IMG submission 123014) | Soil microbial communities from meander-bound floodplain in the East River, Colorado, USA - East River metaG ERMLT466_16_10D | ecosystem: Environmental > Terrestrial > Soil > Floodplain ...
CGATTACCAGGCCTGGCGCAGGACCGCCCGCTCGCGCGAGTGGCAACGCGAATTCCTCGCCAAGTCCCTGCCCGAGCGCCGCACGCTGCTGCAGGCGATGCGCGAGAAGAGCAAGGAAGTGGTCGGCGCCAAGCCCGCCGAGATCATGGACGTGAACCAGGGCGCGGTGCGCGAGGCGCTGCGCGAGCACCGGTTGACGCGGCTGGTGCACGGTCACACCCACCGCCCCGCGCGCCACCTCCTCGAGGTGGACGGGCGTGCCTGCGAGCGCTGGGTGCTGCCCGACTGGTACGAGCGCGGCGGCTACCTCGCCATCGACGATACCGGGCCGCGCCTGGTCGGCTTCTAGACGAGGCCTCGCGCCAGGTCGGCCTTCAGGTCGGCGACCGCTTCCAGACCGACCGCGACCCGCACCAGTCCCTCGGTGATGCCCGCCGCGGCGCGCGCGGCGGCCGAGATGCGGCCGTGCGTGGTGGTCGCCGGATGGGTGACGGTGGTCTTCACGTCGCCAAGGTTGCCGGTGATCGAGATCAGCCGCGTCGCGTCGATCATCTTCCAAGCCGCTTCGCGCCCGCCCTTCACTTCGAAGGCCACCACGGCGCCCGCAGTACGCTGCTGCCGGCGGGCGAGAGCATGCTGCGGATGGGACTCGAGGCCCGGATAGAACACCCGTGCCACCTTCGGGTGGCGCTCGAGCCACCGCGCGAGTTCGAGAGCGCGTTCGGATTGCGCCAGCATGCGCAGCTCCAGCGTCTCCATCCCCTTCAGGATCACCCAGGCGTTGAACGGCGAGAGCGACGGGCCAGCGGTGCGCAGGAAACCGAAGACGCCGTCCATCACCAGCGCCTTCGAGCCGAGCACCGCGCCGCCCATCACCCGGCCCTGTCCGTCCAGGTACTTGGTGGCGGAATGGATCACCAGGTCCGCGCCGAGCGCAAGCGGCCGCTGCAGCGCCGGGGTGCAGAAGCAGTTGTCCACGGCGAGCAGCGCGCCGGCCTTCTTCGCCACCGCGGCGATGGCGCCGATGTCCGAGACCTCGGTGAGCGGGTTGGACGGCGTCTCGAGGAACAGCAGCCTGGTGTTCGGTCGCAGCGCCTTTTCCCATTCGCGCACGTCCGTCGGCGAGACGAAGGTCGTCTCGAGGCCAAAGCGCGCGAGGACCCCGGAGAACAGCTGCACCGTGGAGCCAAACACCGCGCTGGAACACACCACGTGGTCGCCCGACTTGAGCAGCGCCATCGCGGTGGCGAGGATCGCCGACATGCCTGTCGCGGTGGCGACGCAGGCCTCGGCGCCCTCGAGCGCGGCGAGCCGGTCCTGGAACATCGATACCGTGGGATTGGTGAAGCGCGAGTAGACGAAGCCCTCCTCCCCGCCGGTGAAGCGCGCGGCGGCCTGCGCCGCGCTGTCGAACACGAAGCTCGACGTGAGGAACAGGGCCTCGGAATGCTCCTGGAACTCGGTGCGTCTCTGCCCGGCACGCACACTCAGGGTCGCAAGCTCGAACGTGTCTGTCATGGTCCTCGTCCTTGCCTGCGGGCGCCGGAAAAACAAAAACCCGGCCAAGCGGACCGGGTTTCGTCGGCACGCTTTAGCTGTATTTTTAACGCGCCCGCAAGCTGTGGCTCAAATCGGCGCGAGCCGCACTATACCAAATTCATGGCGTGGTGGCCAGATTCAGGTCGAGCTGGGCGGCGTCGCCGTCGTCGCCGGAATCGCGCGCCGCGTCGCGCCGCACCTCGATGGTGTGCAGGTAGTCGCTGGTAATGTCGCCGGTGATGTAATGGCCGTCGAAACAGGAGGTCTCGAAACTCTTCAGCTTGGGGTTCACCTGCCGCACGGCGTCCTTGAGCGCCTCCAGCTCCTGGTAGATGAGCGCGTCGGCACCGATCTCGCGCGCCACCTCGTCCTCGCTGCGGTGCGCGGCGATCAGCTCGGCGCGCGTCGGCATGTCGATGCCGTAGACGTTGGGGAAGCGCACCGGCGGCGCGGCGGAGGCGAAATAGACCTTGCGCGCGCCGGCTTCCCGCGCCATCTGCACGATCTCGCGGCTGGTGGTGCCGCGCACGATGGAGTCGTCCACCAGCAGCACGTTCTTGCCCTTGAACTCCATGCCGATGGTGTTCAGCTTCTGGCGCACCGAGCGTCGCCGCACCGCCTGGCCCGGCATGATGAAGGTGCGGCCGATGTAGCGGTTCTTGACGAAGCCCTCGCGGTAGGGCAGCCCGAGGCCCTGCGCCAGCTGCATCGCGGAGGGGCGGCTCGAATCCGGGATCGGGATGACCACGTCGATGTCGAGATGCCGGTACTGCCGGCGGATCTTCTCCGCCAGCTTCTCGCCCATCACCAGGCGCGTCTCGTACACCGAGGCGCCGTCGATCAGCGAGTCCGGGCGCGCCAAGTAGACGAACTCGAAAATGCACGGGTTGAGTGACGTGCGCTCCGCGCACTGCTGGCTGTGGAAGTTGCCGTCCTCGTCGATGAACACCGCTTCGCCAGGGGCGATATCGCGCAGCAGCTTGTAGCCGAGCGCATCCAGGGCCACCGACTCGGAAGCCACCATGTACTCGGTGCCCGTCTCCGTCTCGTTGTAGCCGATCACCACCGGGCGGATGCCGAATGGATCGCGAAACGCGAGCACCCCGTAGCCGGCGATCATCGCGATCACCGCGTACGCCCCCCGCACGCGCCGGTGCACACTGGCCACCGCGCGAAAGATGGTCTGCGGCTCCAGGCGCAGCTTGACCGACGCCTTCTCCAGCTCGTGCGCCAGCACGTTGAGCAGCACTTCCGAATCGGAGCTGGTGTTGATGTGCCGCAGGTCCTGGCGGAACATCTCCTCCTTCAGCTGGTCGGAATTGGTCAGGTTGCCGTTGTGCCCGAGCACGATGCCGAAGGGGGAATTGACGTAGAACGGCTGCGACTCCGCCGAGTTGGAGGCGGAGCCGGCGGTCGGGTAGCGGCAGTGCGCGATGCCGATGTCGCCGGGGAGCGAGCGCATGTCGCGCGTGCGGAACACGTCGCGCACCATGCCGCCGCCCTTGTGCATGTGGAAGCTCTTGCGCTCGGAGGTGACGATGCCCGCCGCGTCCTGGCCGCGGTGCTGCAGGAGAAGCAGCCCGTCGTAGAGCAGCTGATTGACGGGCGAGCGCGCTACGATGCCGAGGATCCCGCACATGGGAACCGCCTCGCAGTGTCGTTAAGGGTCAATGATACCGCAAGCGCTGGGCAAAGGACCGCGGCAGCCAGGGCCGCAGCGCGAGCGCGCCCTGCGCCAGCGAATCGCCCGAAACCGAGTTGCGCCAGGCCGGCTGCCGCGGCAGCGCGGTGAGGCCCGCGAGCAGCGAAAAGGCGAGCAGGATCACCAGCGCTCGCGCCAGCCCGAACACGCCGCCGAGCGTGCGGTCGAGCGGCCCAAGGCCTGCGACCTTCATCATCTTGGACAACAGACTGCCCACGACGGTGCAAAGCACGAGCGTCGCGATGAACACAACCACGAAGCTGACCAGCACACGGGCCTCCGGCGTCAGCATCGACTTGGGCAAGGCCTCGCCCAGCGGCCCGGCCAACAGATTGGCCGCAAGGAACGCCAGCACCCACGAGGCCACCGACACCACCTCGTGAACCAGCCCGCGCCACACGCCCCACAGGACCGAGGCGGCCAGCACGATCAGCACTGCGTAGTCGAGCCAAGTCATGTCAGGACCTCGATGCGATATTGCCCGGCGAAAAGCCGAGCGCTTTAAGCTGCTTTTGCGCCTTCTCCGCGGCCTCGCGGCTGGCGAACGGCCCGGCGCGCACGCGCGTCACCGTCCCCTTGGCCGTGGCCACCGGCTCGGTGAAGTGCGCGAGCTTGGCCGACTTCAGCTTGGCGATGACGCCGGCGGGATCGGCGTAGGCGCCGACCGGCACGTAATACTGGGCGTTGGCGAGCGCCGCTTCAGCGCGCGCGCGCTCGGCCGTCGTGCTGGCGGGCGCGCCCCCCGGCGCGGGCTTGGCAGCCGTCGCCTTCTCCGCGGGCCTGGCTTCGGTCTTGGGCGTCGCGGGCGGGGTCGGCGCAGGTTCCGTCGCCTGCGTGGGCTTCTCGGCCTTCACCGCGGGCGCCGGCGGCGTTGGTGCGCTTTTCGGCGCGAACGGGGTCTCGTCCTCGCCGGGAATGCGCACGCTCACGGGCGGTGCGTGGCGCGGCTGCGGGTCGAAGATCCAGGGCAGCACGATCACCGCCAGCAGCACCAGCGCGATCGCGCCCACCAGCCGCCGCCTTCCGCGGCGCCTCAGCGTGTTGACGTCCTGGGATTCAGCCATGGGGTTCGCGGCCGCCGCGGGCTGCCAGCGCTTGCATCACGTCGGCGACCGTGAGGAAGGATCCGAATGCGACGATTTTATCATCCTCCCGCGCCTCGTCCCGCGCCGCCAGAAACGCGCTCGCCGGCGACGCGTGCGCCGTGCAAGGTTGCGCCACGCCCGCGGCCGCAAGCTGGCTCGCGACGTCGGCCGCGCTCGCGCCACGCGGGCCGGGCAGGCTCGCCACGTGCCAGCGCGTGATGCGCGGCGCCACTGCGCGCGCCACGGCGGCGATGTCCTTGTCGCGCAACATGCCGAAGACTGCGATCGTCTCGCGCGCGTACCCGGCGGCGGCCAGATTCTCCGCCAATCCCTGCGCCGCCTCGGCATTGTGGGCCACGTCGAGGATCACCTGCGGGCGGCCCGGCAGCACCTGGAAACGGCCCGGCAGCGTGACTTCGGCCAGGCCGCGGCGCACGTCCTGCATCGCGACGGGCAGCCGCTCGCGCAGCGCATCGAGCGCGGCGAGCGCAGCGGCTGCATTGCGCAGTTGGCGCGCTCCGCGCAGTGCCGGGTGCGCAAGGCCGCCGCGCCGCCCGCCCGGGCCCCAGTACTCCCACTGCCCAGGCTGCGCGCGGTAGCCGAAATCCCGGCCAACCAGCAGCACGCGCGCGCCAATGCGCTGCGCTTCCTGCACCACGGAGGACGGTGGCTCCGGATCCGCGACAACGGCCGGACGGCCGGCGCGAAAGATTCCAGCCTTCTCCCGCCCGATCGCCTCCCGCGTGGCCCCCAGCAGCTCGGTATGGTCGAGGGCGACGCTGGTGAGGACGGCGCAGTCGGGGTCGAGCGCGTTGACCGCATCGAGCCGTCCGCCGAGGCCGACTTCGAGCACCAGCGCGTCCAGGTGCTCCTGCGAAAACAGCCACAAGGCGCCGAGCGTGCCGAACTCGAAGTAGGTGAGCGGCACGCCGCCGCGCGCGCTCTCGACCGCGGCGAAGGACTCGCACAGGCGCTCGTCCGGCGCCTCGTGCCCGTCGATGCGCACGCGCTCGTTGTAGCGCAGCAGGTGCGGCGAGGCGTACAGTCCGACGCGCCGGCCCGAGGCGCGCAGGATGCCCTCGAGATACGCGCAGACCGAGCCCTTGCCATTGGTGCCGCCCACCGTGAGCACCGGGCAATCGGCTGCGACCGCCATCCGCGCCATGACCGCGCGCACGCGCTCCAGGCCCAGCGCGATGGCGTCGGGGTGCTGCCGCCCGATGAACTCGAGCCAGTCCGCGAGCCTGCGCGCGCTCACGAAGGCTGGTCGACCGCGATCCCCTGTAGCAGCCCGAGCAGTGCCGCGAGCTTGTCGCGCAGCTGGCGGCGGTCCACGATCATGTCCACCGCGCCCTTCTCCAGCAGGAACTCGGCGCGCTGGAAGCCCTCGGGGAGCTTCTGGCGCACCGTCTGCTCGATGACGCGCGGGCCGGCGAAACCCACGAGCGCCTTGGGCTCGGCGATCACGATGTCGCCGATCATCGCGTAGCTCGCCGATACGCCCCCGGTGGTGGGATCGGTGAGCACCGTCACGAATGGCAGCCCGCGCGCGGCGAGGTCGGTCAGCGCCGCCGTGGTCTTCGCCATCTGCATGAGCGAGAGCAGACCCTCCTGCATGCGCGCGCCGCCGCTGGCGGTGACGGCGATGAAGGGCAGCTTCTGCTCGATCGCCACGCGCACCCCGCGCACGAAGCGCTCGCCCAGCACCGAGCCCATGGTGCCGGCCATGAACTCGAACTCGTGCGCCGCCACCACCACGCCGATCGACTTGATCGCCCCCTGCATCACGATCAGCGCCTCGGACTCGGCCGATTGCGCCTCGGCCTCGACCAGGCGCTCGGTGTATTTCTTGGAATCCTTGAATTTCAGGCTGTCCACCGGCAGCACTTCGGCGCCGATCTCGAAGCGGCCGTCGGCGTCGAGCATCGCGTCCAGGCGCGCACGCGCGCCGATCCTCTGGTGAAAGCCGCACTTCGGGCAGACGCTGAGGTTTTTCTCGAGGTCGGTGCTGTAGAGCACCGCATCGCAAGCCGGGCACTTGGTCCACAGGCCCTCCGGCACGGCGCGCTTGGGGCCCGAGCTGCGCTGGATCTTGGGCGGCAGGAGCTTTTGCAGCCAACTCATGCGTCGAGCGCCTCGCGGATCGGACGCAGCAGCGCCTTGACGCGCGCCACCGCCTGGCCAGCGCCGGCGTCCTCGATTTCCTGGATGATGCGGCTGCCGATCACCACCGCGTCCGCGGTCTGCGCCACACGGCGCGCCGATTCCGCGTCGCGGATGCCGAAGCCGACCCCGATCGGCAGCCGCGTCGCGGCGCGGATCTTCGGGATGTGCGCGGCCACGTCCGCCAGGTCGATATGCCCCGCGCCCGTCACGCCGCGCAGCGAGACGTAGTACAGGTAACCGCTGCCCACGCGCGCCACTTCCCGGATGCGCTGCTCGGTGGAGGTCGGCGCCAGGAGAAAGATCGGGTCGATGCCCGCCTGCCTTGCCAGCGCGGCGAACTGCTCGCACTCCTCGGGCGGATAGTCGACGACGATCACGCCGTCCACGCCCGCCACCTTCGCCTCGCGCACGAACTTCTCCACGCCCATCGCCTCGATCGGATTGGCGTAGCCCATCAGCACCAGCGGCGTCTGCGAGTTCTGGTGGCGGAAATCGCGCACCATGCCCAGGACATCGCCCAGTCCCACGCCCTGCTTGAGCGCGCGTTCCGAGGAGCGCTGGACCACGGGCCCATCGGCCATCGGATCGGAGAACGGCACGCCCAGCTCGAGAATGTCGCATCCCGCCTCGACCAGCGCGCGCATCAACGGCACGGTGAGCGCCGGCGAAGGGTCGCCGGCCGTGATGTAGGGAATCAGCGCCTTGCGCTTCGCATTGCGCAGTACCTCGAAGCGGGCCTGGATGCGCGACATCTTCAGAGCTTCAGGCCTGAGCGCTCGGCTACCGTATGCATGTCCTTGTCGCCGCGGCCGGAAAGGTTGACCAGCAGGATGCGGTCCTTCGCCATCTTCGGCGCAATCTGCACCGCGTAGGCGACGGCATGGGCGGACTCCAGGGCAGGAATGATCCCTTCGTAGTGGCACAGGTCGCTGAAGGCGCGCAACGCGTCGACATCGGTCACCGCGACGTACTCGGCGCGCCCTGCGTCCTTCAACCAGGCGTGTTCCGGTCCGACGCCCGGATAGTCGAGGCCGGCCGAAACCGAGTGCGTCTCCACGATCTGGCCGTTCGCATCCTGCAGGAGGTAGGTACGGTTGCCGTGCAGCACGCCGGGTTTGCCCGCGCACAACGAGGCCGCGTGCCTGCCGGTGGCCAGTCCCTCCCCGGCCGCCTCCACGCCGATCAGGCGCACACCCTCGGCGTCGATGTACGGGTAGAAGATGCCCATGGCGTTCGAGCCGCCGCCGACGCAGGCGATCACCGCATCCGGCTGGCGTCCGGCGACCTCCGGCATCTGCTGCCTGCATTCCTCGCCGATCACCGACTGGAAATCACGCACCATCATCGGATACGGGTGCGGCCCGGCCACCGTGCCGATGATGTAGAAAGTGTCTTCGATGTGGGTGACCCAGTCGCGCATCGCCTCGTTGAGCGCGTCCTTCAGCGTCCTGGAGCCGGATTCGACCGGCACCACGCTCGCGCCGAGCAGCTTCATGCGGTAGACGTTCTGCGCTTGGCGCTTGATGTCCTCCGAGCCCATGTACACCACGCACTGCATGCCGTAACGCGCGGCCACGGTCGCCGTCGCCACCCCGTGCATGCCGGCGCCCGTCTCGGCGATGACGCGCGGCTTGCCCATGCGCCGCGCGAGCAACGCCTGGCCGATCGTGTTATTGATCTTGTGCGCGCCGGTGTGGTTCAGGTCTTCGCGCTTGAGGTAGATCTGCGCGCCGCCGAGCATCTGCGACCAGCGCTTGGCGTGGTACACGGGGCTCGGGCGCCCGACGTAGTGCTTCAGGTCGTCGCGGAACTCCGCCTCGAACGCGGGATCGCGGCGCGCCTGCTGATACGCGGCGAGCAGCTCTGCCAGCGCGTGCGTCAGCGTCTCGGCGACGAACACGCCGCCGTAGGGGCCAAAGTGCCCGCGCGCGTCGGGCAAGTCATGCATCCGCATTCCTGACCTCCGCGACGAACGCCGCGATCTTCGCAGCGTCCTTGATGCCCTTCGCCGATTCCACGCCGCTCGATACGTCGACCGCCCAAGGCCGCACGCGGCGCACTGCCGCCGCCACATTCTCCCGCGACAGGCCGCCCGAAAGCACGAGCGGCCGCTCGAGCTTGTCCGGGACCAGCGACCAGTCGAAGCTCGCGCCGACGCCGCCGTACTCTTCGACGTGCGCATCGAGCAGCCAGCCGCAGGCCGAATCGAATGCGCGCAGGTATTTTAGCAAATCGACCCCCGGCGCCACGCGGCATGCCTTGACATAGGGCACGCCGAACTGCGCGCAGAACGCGGGCGTTTCCTCGCCGTGAAACTGCAGCAGGGACGGCTGCACGCGGCCGAGCACCTGCGCGACCTGCGCCGCATCGGGATTCACGAACAGGGCCACCGCCTGCACGAAGGGCGGCAAGGCGTCGCGGATATCCCGCGCTCGCTCCACATTGAGAAAGCGCGGGCTCGGCGGGTAGAACACCAACCCGATGGCGTCGGCGCCGGCACGTGCGGCCGCCACACCGTCCTGCGCCCGCGTGATCCCGCAGATCTTGACGCGCGTCCTCACGGCAGCACCGGGATTGCCTGCGGGGCCTGCGCGCGCCGCGGCAGTCCCCAATGCGGGTCGTACTCGACGCGCTCGAGGTAGAGACCTTCAGCGGCGAAAGTCGGCGCGGCGCTCGCGCGATCTCGCGACTGGAGCACTTCGCCGACCCAGGACGGCGGCTGCCTGCCCGCGCCGACGTACACCAGGGTGCCGACGATGTTGCGCACCATGTGATGCAGGAATGCATTGGCACGCAGGACAAAGTCGATGCGCTCGCCGCGCGTCTCGATCTCCAGCGCGAACAGCGTGCGCACCGGCGATGGCGCCTGGCACTCGGCCGAGCGAAAGGCGGAGAAGTCGTGCTCGCCCACGAAATGGCGCGCGCCCGCGCGCATCGCCGCGACATCGAGGGGGCGGTGAACCCAGCCCGCGTGGCGCGCGGCGAGCGCCGGGCGCACCGCGCGATTGAGCAGGACGTACCGGTAGGTGCGCGCGCGCGCCGCGTAGCGCGCGTGGAACTCGGGCGGCATTTCAAGCGCCCACTGCACAGCGACCGACTTGGGCAGGACCGCGTTCACGCCGCGCACCCAGGCGCTTTCGGGACGCGTCACGCGGACGTCGAAGTGCGCGACCTGCTCCAGGGCATGCACGCCACGGTCGGTGCGCCCCGCGCAGGTCACGCCGACCTCCGCCCCGGCAATGGTGCCGAGCGCAGCCTGCAGGGCATCCTGCACGGTGCCACCGCCCGGCTGCGTCTGCCAGCCGAGAAAGCGGCTGCCGTCGTACTCCAGTCCCAAGGCGATTCTCATGCGCTTGAAATGTCGAAGCCACGGGGCACGGCGCATGGAGCGCCGCCGCCGTGGCTCCGTGGTTGCGGCGAGATCCTTAGCCCAGCTTGGCCAGCATCTGCTTCGCCTGCCCCTGCTGGGCGGCGTCGCCTTCCCTCACCACCTCGTTCAGCAACTCGCGCGCGCCGTCCTTGTCGCCCATCTCTTCGTAGGCCTTGGCCAGGTCGAGCTTGGTGGCAACCTCCTGCCACTTCGGGTCGCCCCCGGATGCTGCGGCGGGCGCCTCGCCCAGCGTGCCCAGATCGAGGCTGATTGCGGAAAGATCCAATGCGGGCGCTTCCGTCTTCTCCTGCGCCTGTCCCTCGCCGCCGCCCAG
>Ga0180077_1000107_pt1 | contig 10099 bp, 11 predicted proteins | sample EasRiv466_16_10D_FD_123014 | JGI IMG/M metagenome (GOLD analysis project Ga0180077, IMG submission 123014) | Soil microbial communities from meander-bound floodplain in the East River, Colorado, USA - East River metaG ERMLT466_16_10D | ecosystem: Environmental > Terrestrial > Soil > Floodplain ...
AGGTCGTGCCCGGTGCCGGTGAGCAGCGAGTCCATGTACTCCAGCAGCGGCGGCATCACCAGCTCGTAGCCCGCGTCCGCGAACAGGTCGAGGACGGCGCGGCGCAGGCGCTCGATCCGCGCCGCCTCCGCGGGCAGGATGTCCTCGACGTACTCGGGCAGGAGCCAGCGCATTAGGGGACCAACGACAGGATGGGCAGCCCGGTCGGCATGGGGATCATCGCGCCAGCAGCAGCAGGAGCAGCCCGATCAGCATCGAGGTCAGGCCGAAGAAGCGGATCTGGCCGTCGGAGAGCCGCGTGATGCGCTTGAAGGCGTTGCGCCAGAGGCTAGGCGCGAGAAAGGGGAGCGCCCCTTCGATGATCAGCATCAGGGCGAAGGCGAGGAGGAGCGTGGTCGCCATGACGCGTCATCTCTTGGCGCCGGCCTTGCCGCCGGGATCCCTCAGGTAGCGGAAGAAGTCCGAAGTCGGCTCGAGCAGCATCAGGTCGTTGCGCCCGCGGAACGTGGAGCGGTAGGCCTCCATGCTGCGGTAGAACGCGTAGAACTCGGCGTTCTCCGAGAACGCGCGCGCGTAAGTCGCCGCCGAGCGCGCATCGCCCTCGCCCTTGATGCGCTGCGCGTCGCGGTAGGCTTCCGCCAGGATCACCTCGCGCTGGCGGTCGGCGTCCGCGCGGACGCGCTCGGACTCGGCGGCGCCCGTGGAGCGCTGCTCGTTGGCGATGCGCTTTCTCTCGGCCTCCATGCGGCGGTACACCGACTCGCTCACTTCCTGCGGCAGGTCGACCCGCTTCAGGCGCACGTCGACGATCTCGACGCCGATGCGGCGCAGGTCCTGGTCGGCCTTCTCGCGCACCCGGCCCATCACCGTGTCGCGCTCGCCCGAGACCACGTCGTGCACGGTGCGCCCGCCGAACTCGTCGCGCAGCGCGCCCGAAATGGTCTGGCGCAGGCGCCGCGTCGCTTCGGTCTCGTTGCCCTGCACCGAAACGAAGTACTGCCTGACGTCGACGATGCGCCAGCGGATGAAGGAATCCACCAGCACCGGGCGGTTGCCCGAGGTGAGGAAGCGCAGCGGCTCGGCGTCGTCGTAGCCGAGGATGCGCATGTCGAACACCCGCACGTTCTGGATCATCGGCCACTTGAACTTGAGGCCGGGCGTGGTGATCACTTCCTTCACCTCGCCGAACTGGAACACGATGGCGTTCTGGCGCTGGTCGACCGTGAACAGCACGCTGGAGGCGACCAGCAGCAGCGCGATGAGGACCGCGGCGACGGGGCCGATGGCTCTCATGTCAGCGCCCTCCCCGCTCGCGTTCGCGCAGCGTCTCGCGCGAGCGCGGCCCGGCGTCCGCCGGCTGCGCCGGCTCGGGCGTGGCGCGCTGCGAGGCCTGCGCCTCGGACGGCGCGCCGGTCGCGCCCGACTGCTGCATCAGCTTGTCGAGCGGCAGGTAGAGCAGGTTGCCGCTCGACTTGGTGTCGACGAGGATCTTCGAGGTCGACGACAGGATCTGCTGCAGCGTCTCGATGTAGATGCGCTCGCGCGTCACCGCCGGCGCCTTGGTGTACTCCGCCAGCACCTGGCGGAAGCGCGACGCCTCGCCCTCGGCATTGGCGATCACGCGCTGCTTGTAGCCCTGCGCCTCTTCCATGAGCCGCGCCGCGTTGCCGCGCGCGCGCGGGATGACGTCGTTGGCGTAGGCCTGGCCCTCGTTCTTCTGGCGCTCGCGGTCCTGGCCGGCTTTCACCGCGTCGTCGAACGCCGCCTGCACCTGCTCGGGCGGCTGCGCGTTCTGGATGGTGACGCGGCTCAAGGCGATGCCCGTGCGGTAGCGGTCGAGCACCTGCTGCATCAGCACCTGCGCCTGGTTGGCGATGTTGTCCTGCGACTCGTAGAGGATGGCGTCCATCTTGCTCTTGCCGATGATCTCGCGCATGGCGGTCTCGGCGGTCTGCATCGCCACTTCCTCCGGGCGCCGGTTGTTGAACAGCCACGCCTGCGCGTCGGTGACCACGTACTGCACCGCGAACTGCAGGTCGACGATGTTCTCGTCGTCGGTGAGCATCAGCGATTCCTTCAGCACCTTGCTCCTGACGATGTTGCGGTAGCCGACTTCCAGCGTGCGCACCTGCGCGAGGTTGACGATCTCGTGCGACTGCAGCGGGTACGGCAGCCGCCAGCGCAGGCCCGGCTCGGTCTCCTGGTCGAACTTGCCGAAGGTGAGCACCACGCCGCGCGAGGCCGCGTCGACGATGTAGAAGCCGCTCGCCAGCCACACGGCCAGCACCAGGGCGACCAGCACGCCGGCGCCGCCGCCCAGCATGCGGCCCGACGGTGGCGAGGGGCGCTCGCCGCCCCCGCCGCCCCCCCGGCGCCCGAACAGGTCGTTCAGGCGGCGGTTGAAGCTGCGCCACAGCTCGTCAAGGTCGGGCGGGCCCTGGTTGCCGCCAGGGCCGCGGCTTCCGCCCTGGCGTCCCCAGTTCGGGTCGTTCAGCGACATGGATGCTCGACTACAGAGAAATCAGTTCGGGAGAAGGGTTGCGCGCTTGCCGCGCTTTTGCGGCCTCGGCGATTGCGCCCCGCAGTTCGGCGAGGCCGGCGCCGGTGCGCGCGCTCAAGAATACGCGGCGAATCCTACCATACTCGTCGCGCTCGACGCCCGGCGCGAGGCCCGAAGCATCGGCCTTGTTCCAGACGAGGATCTGCGGGATCCCGCTCGCGCCGATCTCGGCGAGCACCTTGTCGACCTCGGCGGCCTGCTCCTCGCGCGCGGGGGCGGCGCTGTCCACGACATGCAGCAGCAGGTCGGCGTGCACCGTCTCCTCCAGCGTGGCGCGGAACGCGGCCACCAGGCCGTGCGGCAGGTCGTGGATGAAGCCGACGGTGTCCGAGAGCACGACCTCGCCCGCCTCGGGCAGCCACACGCGCCGCGTGGTGGTGTCGAGCGTGGCGAACAGCTGGTCCGCCTCGTAGGCCTTGGCGTGGGTCAGCGCGTTGAACAGCGTGGACTTGCCGGCGTTGGTGTACCCGACCAGCGATACCGAGAGCACGTCGCGCCGCGCGCGCGCACGGCGCTGCACGGTCCTTTGCTTGCGCAAGGTGTCGAGCTTGTCGCGCAGCACGCGCACCCGCTTGGAGAGGTAGCGGCGGTCCAGCTCGATCTGCTTCTCGCCGGGCCCCCCGGTCTTGCCCAGGCCGCCGCGCTGCCGCTCGAGGTGGGTCCAGCCGCGCACCAGGCGCGTCGAGAGGTGCTCCAGGCGCGCCAGTTCCACCTGCACCTTGCCTTCGTTGGTCTGCGCGCGCTGCGAAAAGATCTCCAGGATCAGCTCGGTGCGGTCGAGGACGCGGCATTTCAGCTCGAGCTCGAGATTGCGCTCCTGCGCGGGCGACAGGTTGTGGTTGAAGATCACCCAGCCGGCGTTGAGCGCGGCCACCGCCTGGCCGATCTCCGCCACCTTGCCGCTGCCGCAGTAGAACTTGGGGTCGGGGCGCTGGCCCCTGCCGCGCACGACGAGGTGGCGCAACACGCCCGCGCTCTCGGCAAGACGCGCAAGCTCTTCGGCGGCCTCCTCGCGCGGGGCAGCGGTGAAATCGAGGCTGACGAGGACCGCGGCCTGGTTGTCGGGCGCCGCCGCGATGCTCAAGCGTCCTTGTCTTGCTCTACGCCCAGCGTGACCGCGCGCGAGGGCACGACCGTCGAAATGGCGTGCTTGTAGACCATCTGCGTCACGGAATTGCGCAGCAGCACCACGTACTGGTCGAAGGATTCGATCTGTCCCTGCAGCTTGATGCCGTTCACCAGGTAGATCGAAACGGGAACGTGTTCCTTGCGCAGGGTGTTCAGGAACGGGTCTTGTAAGAGCTGGCCCTTGTTGCTCATCTTGTTGCCTCACTTGCGTGGGGTGGACGGATACTCTAAAGGATTCCCGCAGCGTTTTCTATACCGGGCGCGTCGGCGGCGACACGTCGCCGCACTGCGCGCGGTGGCGCAGCGCATGGTCCATCAGCACGCAGGCCAGCATCGCCTCCGCGATCGGCGTGGCGCGGATGCCGACGCAGGGATCGTGGCGGCCGGCGGTTTCGATCACGGCCGCCTTGCCCTCGATGTCGATCGTGCGCCGCGGCAGCCGGATGCTCGAGGTCGGCTTGAGCGCGATCGACACCGTGACCTCCTGGCCGCTGGAGATGCCGCCGAGGATGCCGCCGTTGTTGTTGGAGAGGAAACGCTGCGGCGTCATCTCGTCGCCGTGCTCGCTGCCCTTTTGCCCGACGGCGGCGAAGCCCGCGCCGATCTCCACGCCCTTCACCGCGTTGATCGACATCATCGCCGCCGCGATGTCGGCGTCCAGGCGCCCGTACACCGGCTCGCCCCAGCCCACCGGCACGCCGCTCGCCACCACGTTGACGCGTGCGCCGCAGGAGTCGCCGCTTGCGCGCAATTCGTCCATCAGCTTTTCCAGTTCCGGCACGACGCCCGCGTTCGGCGCAAAGAACGGATTCGCGTTCACGGCCTCCCAGGCCTGGAACGGAATCTTGCGCATGCCGAGCTGCGCGAGGTAGCCGCGCACGCGCACGCCATGGCGCGCGCCGAGCCACTTCTTCGCCACCGCGCCCGCCGCCACGCGCACCACGGTCTCGCGCGCGGATGCCCGGCCGCCGCCGCGCGGATCGCGGATGCCGTACTTCTGCCAATACGTGTAGTCGGCATGCCCGGGGCGGAACTTGCGCGCGATCTCGGCGTAATCCTTGGAGCGCGCGTCCTCGTTGCGCACCAGGAAGCCGATCGGCGTGCCGGTGGTCCTGCCCTCGTACACACCGGAGAGAATCTCCACCGTATCCGACTCGCGCCGCTGGGTGACGTGGCGCGAGCTGCCGGGCTTGCGCCGGTCGAGCTCCGCCTGCAGGTCGGCCGCCTGCAGCTCCAGCCCCGGCGGGCAGCCGTCGATCACGCCGCCGTACGCCGGCCCGTGCGACTCGCCGAACGAGGTGACGCAGTACAGCGTGCCGAAGGTATTGCCCGACATGCGAAGAATTCTACACGCCGCCCTCGAAGAACCGGCGCGTCTCGAACACGCGCGCCGCGAGCGCCCTGCCGCGCAGGCGCAAGCTGCGCTTGAGCACGAAATCGAACAGCAGCGGGTTGTGCGCGCGGATCTCCGAGAGTACCAGGGCGGCACCCGGCTCGAGCAGGCCGAGCGAGACGATGTAGTCCGCGGAATACAGCGGCATCCCGCCGGGCAGCGGGTAGTCCGAGCCGTTGAGCAGCCGCGCGTGCCAGTCCGCGCGCTCGAGGTAGCCGCGATCCACGCCCCCGGTCGCGCCTTCGACGCAGCCCGCATCGAGAAAGAACATGCGACGCGCGTAGTTGCCGGGACTGAGCAGGCTTTCCAAGCGCGGATTGACCACGACCCCGCGGCACGCGCCGCCGAGGAAAAGACCGCGCCGGTTCAAGCCTGCGTCAGGCGGGCCAGTTCTTGATGTAGCCCTTGAGCATCTTGTTCTCGAAGTCCTGCTCTTCGAGCACCGCCTTCGCCACGTCGCGGAACGAGATCACGCCGATCAGCTTGCCATCCTGGATCACCGGCAGGTAGCGCGCGCCGGAATCCAGCATGGTGCGGCGCAGGTCGTTCACTTCCATGTCCGGCGCGGCGGTCACCGGGTCGCGCACCATGATGTCGCCCACGCGCACGTCGGCGATGGCGGCGTTGCGCTGGGCAAGCGCCTGCAGGATCTCGCGGAACGTCAGCATTCCCACCATGCGGCCCTGGTCGAGCACCACCAGCGACCCGAGGTTCTGCTCCGACATGGTCCGGACTGCATCCGCCGCCCGGCCCGAGGGCTCGATGGTGAGCAGCCGGTTGCCCTTGACCCGCAGGATTTCCTTGACTTGCATGGCGAGCCTCCTCGAAAGCACCTGCCCGCCAAATGTTAGACGAAAAAAATGGGGTCAGGGCCGAATTCTTCGCGGCAGAAATTATCCGGCCCTGACCCCGATTTCTTATCGCACCAGAAGCGCGGCGAGGCCGAGGAGCGTGCCCATGCTCACCACGTCGGTGGCGGTGGTGAGGAAGATGCTCGAGGCGGTCGCCGGATCGAAGCCGAAGCGCTTGAGCGTGAGGGGCACCATGGCGCCGGACAGGCCGCTCGCGACGCAGGAGCCGATCATGGCGAGGAAAACCACGATCGCCAGCGCCAGCGCGTGCGGCGAGCCCTGCCCGGCCGCCACGACATACATGCCGATGCCGGCGAACACGCCCACGCCCGCGCCGTTGAGCAGGCCCAACCCGGCCTCCTTGGCGATCAGCCGCCGCTCGGTCCCCGGCTTGAGCTCGCCGATCGTCATGCCGCGCAGCGTCACGGCAAGCGCCTGGCAGCCGGTGTTGCCCGACTGGCCGGCCAGCACCGGCAGAAAGACCGCGAGGATGACCAGGCGGTCGATCGTGTCCTGGAAGATGCCGACCACCGCGGCGGCGAGGAACGCGGTGAGCAGGTTCAGCTGCAGCCATGGATGGCGCATGAACAGGCTGCGTGGCCACGGCGTGCCCAGGCGCTCCTCCTTCTCGACGCCGACCATGCTGCCGGGCTGCGCGGCGATGTCGAAGGCGCGCGCCTCGAACATGCTCTGTCCGCGCAGCAGGCCCCGCAGCCGGTTCTCGGCGTCCACCACCGGATACACCGGGTAGTGGCGGTTGAGCACCTGCTTCATCGCCTCTTCGAGCTGCGTCGGCGCGTGCAGCGCGAAGACGTCCGAGAGCATCACGTCTCGCAGCGGCCTGTCGTTTTCGTTGAACAGCAGGTCGCGCATGGTCACGATGCCGAGCAGGCGCTCGTCGTCGTCGACGATGTAGATGTACGTGATGAAGGCATGCTTCACCAGCTCGCGCAGCGCATCGATGGCCTGGCCCACGGTGGCCTGCGGCGGGAACTCCGCGTACACCGGCTCCATCATGCGGCCGATGGCGCCTTCGGCGTACAGCGAATTGCGCTGCCACTGGCGCGAGTAATCGCCCGGGGCCGCGGCCAGCGCGCGCTCGCGCGTCTCCGGCGGCAGCGAAGAGAGGATGTCCTGCGCGAAGCCGGGGGAGAGGCGCGCGAGCACCGCGGCCACTTCCGCGCCGCCGAAACGCGCCAGCTTCTCCGCCGCGCTTTGCGCGGACTGCAGCTTCACCTCCTCGATGAGGTCGGTGGCCGAGCGCTGGACGGTGGGTCGGTCGATCGATTCCAAGGCAGTCTCCCGTATTAGATGCCGGCGGCGTCCGCCACCAGCCGGCGCATCTGGCTGCGCAATGATGCCCTGAGGCGCGCGTGGCGTGCGCCGCGCACGAGGTTCTTCAGCTCGAAGGGGTCGCGCTCCACGTCGTAGAGCTCGTCGAGCTCGGCGCCGCGCCCGCGGTTCACCCAGTGGATCAGCTTGTAGCGATCGGTGCGCACGGCCTTGTAGGTCATGCCCACCAGCCAGGGCATCGCCTGCTCCGCCCAGTACTCGACGAGGAAGGACTTGCGCCAGCCGCGGCGACGCCCGGCGAGCAGCGGCAACAGCGAGCGCCCCTGCACCTGCGGGCCCGGCCGGCCGCCCGCGAGCTCGATCAGCGTCGGCGCGATGTCCTGGCAGATCACCAGGTCGCGGATGCGCGCCCCGCCGCGCGCGCGGCGCGGCAAGCGCAGAAGGAAGGGCGCCCGGATTCCTTCCTCGTACGCGAAGCGCCGCTCGGGGCCGAGCCCGTGCTCGCCGAAGAAGTAGCCGTTGTCGCCGAGAAACAGGATCATCGTGTCATCGAGCCTGCCCGCGCGCTCCAGCGCCCCGAGCAGCATGCCCACGCCCTCGTCCACCGAGGCCATCATGCGCGCGCGCTGGCGGATCTCTTCCTGCGTGCCGGCCTGGATCGCCGCGAGCAGCTTGCGCGAGGGCGCCGTGCCGCGCATCTCGAAGGCCTCTGCCCAGACGGGCGCCTGCTTCACCAGCTCGCCTGGCGAGAGCATGTTCGGCTTCTTCGGGAACATGGCGCCGGCGTAGAGCCCGCGGTGCCGCTCGGCGGGGATGTAGCCGCCGAATCGGGTCATGTCGAGCGTGCCATCCGCGGCCTGGTGCGCGTCGGGGTGGACGGCCTTGTGGGCGAGGAACAGCGCGAAGGGCTTGGCGTGCTTGCGCTCCACGAAGGCCAGCGCCTCCTGGTTGAGCAGGTCAGTCATGTAGCCCGCGCGCTGCTCGTACTTGCCGTTCACGTTGAGCTTCGGGTCGTTCAGTCTGCCGTGGCCGTCGAAGCTGACCCAGTGGTGATAGCCCGGGCGCGGCATGCCGTCGTTGCCCATGTGCCACTTGCCCACGTGCGCCGTCTCGTAGCCGAGCCGCTGCAGCTCGAGGTGGTAATTGGGCAGGCGGTGGCTCATGGCGTCGCGGGCCACGTTGTCGATGATGCCGTGGCGGCTCGCGTACTGGCCCGTGACGATGGAGGCGCGGTTGGGCGAGCAGATCGGCGTGGTGTGGAACGCACGCTCGAACAGCGCGCCCTCGTGCGCGAGGCGGTCGATATGCGGGGTCTTCATGAACGGATGCCCGCCCGCGCCGAACTCGTCGAAGCGCAGGTCGTCGATCAGGATGACCAGGAGATCGGGCTTCATGCGGCAAAGTCTAAGCGAGTCCCTCCCCATGCGGAATTTTTCCCGGCTTTTCCGCCGGGAGTTCCGTATGCTGGCCTTGCATTTCCTGACACAGGAGACAGGCCATGGCCACCACCCAACCGCACGACTCCCTGCCCCAGCGCCTGGGCCAGCACCTGCTCAGCCCGCTGGAGGACGCGCTCGGGCTCGCGCGGCGATACCGGGAGCTGGATTCGTTGCGGGACTACGTGGGCGCCAATCTCCGGCTGGTGGCGCCGGCGGGCCTGTTGATCCTGGTCGTCGCGATCGCCTGCGGACTCACGCCGATCATGCTGCTGGTCGGCGCGCGTCCGGCGGCCTCGCTGGCCGGCCTGCTGCTGGCGCCGTTGGCGCTTGTCGGCAGCCTGTTCGTGCTGGCCCTGGTGTTCTTCTCCTGGCTGGAGGAACGCGCCCTCGCCCAATCGCTCGGCCACCGCACCGGGCCGGCGCCCGGCAAGCTCGCGCGCTGGCTCAAGCGCAAGCTCCGCGCCGACCTTGGCAAGCTGCCGCGCGTGCCGTGGCTGCTGGCGGCGATCTTCGTCGTCGCGCCGCTCGCGCTGCTCGCCGGGCAAGCCCCGCTCGTGGGGGTCATCCTGATCGCGCTGCTCGTGGCCTCGCCGATCCTGTATGCGCGCTTCGAGCGCTAGGGACTGCCTGTCATTCAGGCGTCCGCGATCCCTCCAGGCCCGGGCGCCTGCGCCCGCTATAGACTAGGGCGCATGCGAGCCCGCGCCGCGCTGCTGGTCCTGCTCGCGGCGTCCATGTCCGCCCCGCTCGCGCAACCCGCCCCCCGACTCGAGCCCGGCGTCTCCCAGGAGCTCGCGCGCTGGCGCGCGCGGCACTACAGCGGCCTGCGCTACGCGCTCGAGCTGCGCCTGGACGCGCGCAAATCGCACGCCGCCGGACGGCTCGAGCTGGCGGTCACGCTCGCGCGCCGTGTCGATCTGGTGCTCGACTGGCGCGGCGCGCCGGTACGCGGGCTGCGCGTCAACGGCAAGGCGGTGCAGGCGCGGCACGCACAGCAGCACCTGGTGATCCCGCGCGCCGCCCTCAAGGCGGGCGCCAACCGCGTGGAGCTGCAGTTCCAGGCGCCGGTCGCGGTGGCCGGGCGCGCGCTGACACGGTATCGCGACCGCGAGGACGGCGCGCAGTACCTCTACTCGCTGTTCGTGCCGGCCGACGCCTCGAGCGCCTTTCCCTGCTTCGATCAGCCGGACCTGAAGGCGCGCTACAGCCTCTCGCTGCAGATGCCCGCCAAGTGGCGCGCGGTGTCGAACGCGCCCACGGTGGAAGAGGTCCCGGGCCGCGCGCGCTTCGCTGAGACCGAGCCGATCCCGACGTATCTGTTCGCCTTCGCCGCCGGGCCTTTCGAGGCCGTTGCCCTGCCTGGCGAGGCCACGCGCCTGTTCGTGCGCCGCTCGCAGCGCGCGCGCGCCCGCGAGCACGCGCCGGAGGTGCTGCG
>Ga0180077_1000109_pt1 | contig 9919 bp, 9 predicted proteins | sample EasRiv466_16_10D_FD_123014 | JGI IMG/M metagenome (GOLD analysis project Ga0180077, IMG submission 123014) | Soil microbial communities from meander-bound floodplain in the East River, Colorado, USA - East River metaG ERMLT466_16_10D | ecosystem: Environmental > Terrestrial > Soil > Floodplain ...
AGCGGCGCGGCCGCTGCCAGCGCCGCGGTCTGGGATTGGAGCAGGGCGAGCGCGGTGGCGGCGGACAGGCAGGGAGCAACCCACATCGAACGCAACGAAGCGAAAACTCCGGGACTACCCTGCCCGGCGGGCGATCCGCTGTCGAACTGGCTTGGCGTCCATTGCAGGAGCCGCCGCCGGGTGAGCAGCGTGCCGACCAGCGTGCGCAGGATGGCATCCAGGCTCAGGCTGGCCTCGTACGGCAGGCAGGCAAGCGTGAACGCCGCCTGTGCCAGACGCGCAAGCGCCGAGCGCAGGACCCCGGCGAGATGCTGGCGCAGCACCGTGTCTTCCGGTTTGCGCAGCAGATCGACGCACGAGGCGATCAACCCGGGTACCAGCAGCACTGCCAGCACGGCGAGGGTCCAATGCCAATCCGGCCACAGCAGGGTCCATCCCAGCAGCAGCAGCACCGTCAGTGCCGGGGCGACCAGGCTGCGGCGCAGGTTGTCGAAGATCTTCCACTGCGACAGGTGCGAAAGCGGATTGGCCTCCGTGCCGCCTTCCGCCGCAGGCACGCGCCGGCGCAGCCAGCCGGCCAGCTGCCAGTCGCCGCGCATCCAGCGGTGCCGGCGGCTCGCGTCGGCGCTGTAGCGCGAGGGATACGCCTCGTAGAGTTGCACGTCGCTGCTCAACCCGGAGCGCAGGTAGCACCCTTCCAGCAGGTCGTGGCTGAGGATGCGGTTCTCCGGAAAGCGTCCCTTCAGCGCGATCTCGAAGGCGTCGACATCGTAGATGCCCTTGCCGATGAACGAGCCTTCGCCGAACAGGTCCTGGTAGACATCGGAGACCATGCGCGTGTACGGATCGATGCCGGCTTCCTCGCCGTGCAGCCGGGCATAGCGCGAGCGGTTCGCCTCGGTCAGGCCCACCGCCACGCGGGGCTGCAGGATGCCGTAGCCCGCCGTCACGCGCCGGCGGGCGGCGTCGTAGCGCGCGCGGTTGAGCGGATGCGCCATGGTGCCGACCAGCTGGCGCGCCGCGTCCCGCGGCAGCTGCGTATCGGTATCCAGCGTGATCACGTAGCGCACGCCGGACAGGACAGCGATCCGGCCGACGATGCGCGAGAACGGATCGACGCCGCCGCCGCGCAGCAGGGCGTTCAGTTCGCCCAGCTTGCCCCGCTTGCGCTCGTGCCCCATCCACATCCGCTCGCGCGGATTCCAGCGGCGCGGGCGGTGGAACAGGAAGAAGGCATCCTCGTCCCCCGCCTCCCCGGCGCCACGGTATTTCTCGTTCAACTCGGCGATGCGCTGCGCGGCGAGTTCGACGAGCGCCCCGTCCTGCGGCAGCGTTTCCTGCGTCGCATCCGCGAGGTCCGTGAGCAGTGCGAAGTGCAGGTGCGCGTCCCGGTTGGCAAGGAAGCGGACCTCGAGCGCCTCGGCCAGGTCTTCGACGTCCCGCGCGCTGCAGATGAGCGTTGGAATCACCACCAGGGTCCGGCATGCAGGCACGATGCCCTTGGAAAAATCCATGCGCGGCAGCGGCTGCGGCGGCAGGAGCAGGGTCGTCAGCCAGTTCACCAGCGCTATTGCGAGCTGACTGGTGCCGAGGGCGGCCAGGGTGCCGCACAGCAGGAGGAGCCAGCCACGTGCGCCGCTGGCATGGGCCTGCTCGAGCAGGCCGGCCGTGAATGCCGCCGTCAGCAGCGCAATCGCGCCGAAATAGAGGCAACCGCCGTGGACCCGCCGGATGGCCCGCGCGGCTGACATGCGCATCCGCACCCTGGCTTCGAGCTGGGGCAGACCGCCGCCGACCAGGTAGTAGCCGACGTGTGCGGCGCGATCGTCGCCCCCATCGCGCGCCGCGGCCTCGCGCGCCAGCTGCACGCAGCAGCGCGCCACCTGTTCCTCGGTGTGCCCGCTGCGCCTGGCGATTCTTTCCAGCACGTGGCGATAGTGGTCACGCGTGGCAAAGTCCATCCGGCCGTACACGGCGCCCGGATCCTCGCGCAGGCTGCGCTCGGCGAGGCTCATGGTCTCGACGAAGGCGTGCCAGTCGGTCGCGGCCAGCAGGCGCAGGCTGCCGATACTGTTGCTGATGGAGACCTGGTCGGCGGCCTGCTGCTGGTTCTCCGATTGCACCAGCTGGGCGGTGGACAGGCCAAGCTCGGACAGCCGCTGCTCGATCCAGTGCAGCGGCATGACCAGGCTCGCGCTTTGTCCCTGGAGCCGCCGCACGAGCTCCGCCACGAAGGCGCTGCTCATCGGCGGGTCGGACCGCGCCATGTCCGCAACCACCAGGATCAGGCTGTTGGGTTCGGTCTGCGCGACCTGCGTCATGCGGCCGGCCCAGTAATCGGCCAGATCCAGGCCCTCGCGATGGGCGATGATGCGCGTGGCCGCGCGGCGCAGATTCTCGATCAGTGCCAGGCGCAGCATGATCGGAACGGCCCACAGCTCGCCCAGGGTCAGCGTGGTGACGCTCTGGTAGGCCGTGATGAAGCGGCGGAAGCCCTCTGGATCGATCTGTCCGTCGCCGTGCGAGATGGCCTCCAGGGCGATGTCGTAGGCGCGCGGCAGCCCGGCCGATGGCCCGCTGCCCAGGTGCGGCAGCTCGCGGCTGTAGTCCTTGGGCAGGTGCTTCTTGGCGGTGCGAACCTGCTCTTCGATCAGGTGGAAGTTGTCGAGCAGCCATTCGCCGGCAGGCGTGCCCGGCCGATCCTCCCGGATCGCGGCCGTGAGCACCTGGCAGGCCTTGAGCAGCACGCCTTCGTTTTGCGCGAGGCGCGCGAGCAGCAGGTCGCGCGAGCGCTTTGGCCCCGGCGCGTGCGAAGCCGCCAGCGCCTTGCCATGCTGTTCCATCTGATCGGCGCCGAGCAGCTCCGAGCGCAGCGGCGGCTCTTCAATGACGCCCCCGGCGCCGCCGCGCAAGCGCCGGAACAGGTTCCGCACCTGGGGCAGGATGTCGATGTTGGCCTCTCTGCTGGCTAGCAATCGCCCAGCCCGATACTTGTTCGCTGATGACTGCGGACGATCCGCTGCCCGCGAGATTATCCCCGCGCGCAGGCGCGAGGCTCGGTGCGCTGCCGAACGAACCGCCGGCCGCATGCATTTTTTTAGCTGAGTACGTTGACGAACGGAATGCCCAGGGCGAACCGACCACAATGCGCCAAGCGTCAGGCGCGCAACGGCGGCTCGCAGTGCCGCCGCCGATGCCCGGGCGGACCCCAGTCAACGACAAAGGAGCAAATCATCATGACCCAATTGAAGCGCCTGTCCGCATTTCTTCTCGCCCTCGCGTTCGCGTCGGTCCTGGGTTGCGCGGGAAGCGCGACGCAGGAAAGCACCGGCCAGTACTTCGACGACACCTGGATCACGACGAAGGTGAAGTCCGCCCTGATCGAAGATCCGCAGGTCAAGTCCGCCGAGATCAACGTCGAGACCTTCAAGGGCGTCGTGCAGCTGAGCGGTTTCGTCAGTTCGAGCGCGGCCATGCAGCAGGCGGTCAAGGTCGCCAAGGGCGTGCAGGGCGTGACCTCGGTCAAGAACGACATGCGGATCAAGTAGCGCCGCCAGCGCAAGCGTCCGCTACGTGCGGTATCGAACAGAACGGTCCAGATGGAAGCGGCAAAGTGTCAACGGGTGCTTCGCTCCCTCCCTGGTGGGGCACTTGGAGTCCTTGGCCCGGAATGGCAACCCCATTCCGGGCCTTCTTGCTGCGGCCCCAGGGAAACCGCCGGAGACCGCATGCCCCGCCATCTCGCGCGCGCCATGTATGACCAGCTCGAAGACACGCTGACCTCGATCACCATGCAGTTGCGCTCGGCCATCCAGGCCGACGCCAGCCTGCCGGCGCGGGTCAATGGGAGGGTCAACGAGGCGATCGGCCGCCTGCGGCGCAGCAGCGGCTGGGCCCGTCAGGTATCCGCCGAGCTCGGCTCGGTCCTGCTGGACACGCTGGGCCTGGCCGCAACGGTCGAATGGCACGCGCGCCAGTTCCGCAAATGCACCGGCATCCATTGCGAGCTGACGGTGAACGACGCGGCCGGCTTCGACCTGCCCGACGGCTATGCCGAGTCCGTCTACGACATGTACAGCGAGGCGCTGAGCAATGTCGCGCGCCACTCCGGCGCGAACCGCGTGGCGATCGCGCTCACCATCACGCCGGTCCAAGTGAGCCTGGCGGTGCACGACAACGGCATCGGGCTGGGTGACGCGACCCCGGCAACCGGCGCGGGCAGCATTGCCGCCATCCACGCTCGCGCGCAGGCCAGCAAGGGGCATTGCGAAGTCACCGGCACCCGCAATGCCGGAACCACTTTCGCGGTGAGCCTGCCGATGCCGGGCATCTCATGAGTGTTCCCCTGGACCGGCTGCAATCGCTGGCGGGCTGCGGGGACACCGCCAGCCTGCGATCCGCGGTCGGCCAGATGTGCGCCGAGTTCGGCAAGGTCACCAACATGGACATCCTGACCATGGCCGAGGCCGAGAAACACTGGGCGCTGTGCTTTCTGCGGCTCGAGTCCTCGGCGCAGGAACGGCAACTGATGACGGCCTGCGGCGTGCCCCGCTTTGGCGAGGACCTGCTGGTGATCGTCGACCTGGCGCGCGCGACGCCGCACGCCAACCCGGAGGTCGCGATCAGCCTGTCAGGCTCCTGACGATCGCATAGCGCTCGCAGCTGGCCGCTTGCAGTCCCTTGCCGTCGCGAGGATGCGGATGTTGACGCGCACTTTCCTCGAGGGTGGCGACGGTTCCGGGCTCGGCGCCGTCCTGACGGGAATCCTGAGCGAAACCTTCAGCCTGCCGCTGGTGCAGTGACGCCGCCCTGCCGGGGCCGCACGTCGGATAGCAGGCGGCTGAATTCCTTGCCGACCACGCCGTAGCATTCGCACACGCGCGCCTCGAGCCGGGTGCGCTCGAGCACCTCGATGTGCCCGCGGCGGGAGAGGATGGCCCCGGCTTGCTGCAACCGGCCGGCGACCTCCGTGATGCTTTCCCTGCGCACGCCGAGCATGCCGGCGACCTGTTCCTGCGTCATGACGAATTGGCCCGAGGGGATGCGATCGAGGGTCACCAGCAGCCAGCGGCACAGCTGCTGCTCGACCGAATGATGCCGGTTGCAGACCGCTGTCTGGGACATCTGCGCCATCAGCGCCTGGGTGTAGCGCAGCAGCAGGCGCTGCATCGGGCCGGCACGATCGAATTCCAGCTTGAGCAGGCGGCGCTCCAGGCGCCAAGCCTCGCCGGCGGTCTGCACCACCGCCGAGCTCGGTGTCGTATCCCCGCCCATGAACAGGGATATGCCCACCATGCCTTCATTTCCTACGCCCGCGACCGAGGCCGAGTCGCCGGACTCCATGACGTAGTGCAGCGACACGATGGCGGTGACGGGGAAGTAGGCATGCTGCAACTGGCTGCCGGGTTCGTAGATCATCTGCCCGAGGGGCATTGGCACGCGCTCCAGGTGCGGGGCAAGGCGCTCGAAGTCCTCCTTGGGCAAGGCGGCGAGAAGGAGGTTCTGACCGGGATCGTGGCGAGTGCGCATCGGGGGCCGCCGCGGTCCGAGGTCTTACGTCCTGGGGGAGAGCGCCATACCGATGCCGCGGTAGCCGATGAACCGGCAACCCCGGTCGAACATCGGTTCGCCGCTCACCTGGAATCGCTGCACGGAGCCATCGGCTGTGACGCGGCTGAAGACGAAATCGACGAACGGCATTCGCGATGCGATGATATCCCGCAGTCTGTCGCGCTCCTTCTCGTTCCAGCCTTCCACCCGCTCGGCATTGGCGCCATCCGTCAGCGCGTCGACGCGGATGCCGAGCATCTCCAGCACCGGGCCGGAGACCTTGGTGAATTTGCCCATTGCGTCCTGCTCCCAGTACCAGTCGGAGGCGAGCTCGGTCAGGCTGCGGTAGCGGGCTTCGCTTTCGTGCAGTTCGGCGGTGCGTTCCTTCACCGCCTGTTCCAGCTCCCGGTTGTAGTTCTCGAGCTTGCGGTGCAGCAGGCGCACTTCCAGCATGTTGCGGATGCGCGTCCTGACTTCGACCAGGTCGAACGGCTTGCTGACGAAATCCTTGGCGCCGGCCTGCAAGGCGCGCAGCTTGTGGCCGGGCTGGGCGGTGATCACGAGCACCGGCAGGTAGCTGTCCGCGTCGTTCGTCTTCAGGCTCTCTATCACCTGGAACCCGTCCATGCCGGGCATCTGCAGATCGAGCAGGATCAGGTCGTACCGGTTCTTGCGGTGCAGCGCACAGACCTCGTGCGGATCCATGGTCGAGGCGACCCGGGTATAGCCGGCCTCGCGCAGCATCTGCTCGAGCAGGTCCACGTTGACCGCCTGATCGTCGACGATCAGGATGCCGGCATTGAGAATTTCCGTTTCTGCAAGCCTCATGCGTGTTTCCTCATGGGTGCGCCGCCGGCGGCCGAGATGGAATGCGCCAGTCCCATGTCCAGTGCATCCATGAACTGGTCCACCTTTATCGGTTTTGTGAGATAGCGGAAGAACCCGGCCTGCAGCCCTTTCTCGATGTCGCGGGGCAGGGCGATCGCGCTGAGCGCGATGATGGGAATGCGCGACGTGGCCGGGTCGGCGCGCAGCACTTTCATGGCTTCGAGCCCGCTGATGCCCGGCAGGTTGATGTCCATCAGGATCAGGTCCGGCAGGTGGGCGCGCGCGAACTCGATGCCGAGGTTGCCGTCCGCCGCGCTCAGCAGGCGCAGGTCGGGGCGTCGCGCGATGAGCTGCTCGACCAGCTCCAGGTTGGCGGGATTGTCCTCGACGTAGAGCAGCGTGCGCGGCGGCCTTGCCGCCGGCCCCTGCGGTCCCGCTGGCGTCGTGCGTGCGGCCTGCGGCACCTCGATCGGCGTCGCGCGCGTCTGGACCAGTTCGATCCAGAACACGCTTCCCTTGCCGAGCGCGCTTTCGACGCCGATGGTGCCTCCCATCAGCTCGGTGAGGCGCTTGGTGACCATCAGGCCGATGCCCGAGCCTTCCTCCGCGCCGTACTCCTTGCCGAGGCGATTGAACGGCTGGAAGAGCTGCGCCAGCTGCGCCGGCCCCAACCCCGCGCCTGTATCGCGAACGCTGATGCGGACCGAAGCCGGGGCGCGCGCAGCGCACTCCATCGTCACTTTGCCCCCCGACTGGTTGTACTTGACGGCGTTGGACAGCAGATTGATCAGGATCTGCTTCAGGCGGGTGCGGTCGGCACTGAGGAACAGCGGGGCTGCGAGCTGCGGATAGGTCATGCGGATGCCGCGCTTCTGCGCCTGCGGTTCGATCATGGTGCGGCACTCCTGCATCACCTCGAGCAGCGGCACCGGCTCCAGCGACAGCGTGATCTTCCCAGACTCGATCAGCGCCAGATCGAGGACTTCGTTGATCAGGTCCAGCAGGTACCAGCCCGCCTTGAGGATCTGCTCGAGATTGCGCTTCTGCGTGGGCGTCGGGGGCGGCGTGCCCGAGTCCATGAGCTGGGCGAACCCGAGGATCGCATTGAGCGGCGTGCGCAGTTCATGGCTCATGCTGGAGAGGAAGTCCGACTTGGCGCGATTGGCCGTCTCTGCGGCGGCCATGGCCTCCTTCAGTTCCGATTCGACGCGTTTGCGCACCGAATTGTCGGTGCCGATCAGCAGATAGCCGATGATGCCGCCGCCGTCGCCGCGCAACGCGGTGATCGACACCACCGCCGGGAAGCGGCTGCCATCCTTGCGGATGTAGGTCAGCTCGTAGCTGTCGTCGATCTCGCGCGACGCCTTGAACGCCAGTGCCTCGAAACCCGGCGCAATGGGGGTGGCGAGCTCCACGCTCAGCGCCTGCGCGCGCGCCTTCACTTCCTCCGGATCGTGGATGTCGCTCGGGCTGATGCGGTTGACGACCTCGGCCGCCCGGTAGCCCAGCATGCGCTCGGCGCCGACGTTGAACAGCTGGATGATGCCTTTCTCGTCGGTGGCGATGATGGAGAAGCGGGCGCTGCTGAGGATCGCCTTGCGCAGCGCGCTCGCCTTGGGCAATGCCGCTTTGGTCATGGCGGCTCTCCGCGCACCAATTGGTTGCTCGCGATGATCGGCGGCAGGTTGGTCAGCACGATCGGTAGCACCGCCGCCCCCATCACCAGGATCGCCGGCGTTTCGAGCAGTGCGAAGAACACCGCTAGGCGGCGCTGGATAGCCTTGCTTCCACGAAGCTCGGCGCAGGGATCTTCGAGTACACCACCCCGTCGTGCATGTCGCGCACGACGGTATAGCAGTCGCAACAGGCGGCTTCGAGTCCCGCGTGATCCAGGATCTTGATGCTGCCGCGGCTGTACTCGATGAGGCGGCGGCGCTGCAGCGCGGTTGCCGCTTCGGTGACGCCGACCCGGCGCACGCCCAGCATGTGCGACAGGAATTCGTGCGTCATGCGGAATGTTCCCGAGCGCACGCGGTCGCGGGTCATCAGCAGCCAGCGGGCAAGCCGTGCCTCCACGACGTGGAAGCGATTGCAGGCCGCGGTCTGCGAGATCTGCGCCATCAGCGTGTGGACGTAGAGGTTCACCTCGGTCTGCAGAGCGGGGATGGCGTGCAGTTCGGTGCGGAAGCGGTCCGCGCTCATTTTCAGGGCGGGCCCGGCACCCTGAACCAGTGCGCGCACCGACGAAACGCCGATGCCCAGCGCCAACGGAACCCCGACCATGCCTTCGCGGCCCACCATGCCGACTTCAAGGGCGAGATGGCCGTCCACCGGGGTCAGCAGGGATACCAGGGACTCGATGGGGAAGAAGACGTCGCGGATGGTGTCGCCGGGATGGTAGAGGATATCGCCGAAGGTCAGCGTCACGGGGGCGAGGCCGGAAAGCATCCGCTGATAGGACTTGTGCGGCAAGGCCGCCAGCAAGCTGTTGAGTATTGCCGCCATCGAACACGCATACTCCGCGCAACGGCCCGAACTGTATGTGCGCTTGCCCACCCAAGGCGCGCGACGCCGAAGCGTCGGCGAAGGCCTACCCAATTGCGGCAGTTTGAGCCGTGCGCGGAGAAGGCAGGAGCCGGTCGTACTCCCGCTTGACCACACCGTAGCACTCGCACACACGCGCTTCGAGCCGGTTGCGGTCTGTGACGTGGATGTGTCCTCGCCGGTAATCGATCAGCCCGTCCGCCTGCAGCCTGCTGGCGGCCTCGGTGACGCCCTCGCGGCGCACGCCGAGCATGTTGGCGATCAATTCCTGGGTCATCGTCAGATGGTCGCCTTTCAGCCGGTCGAGGCTCAGCAGCAGCCAGCGGCATAGCTGCTGGTCGATCGAATGGTGGCGGTTGCAGACCGCGGTCTGCGTCATCTGCGTAATCAGCGCCTGCGTAAAGCGCAGCAGCAGGTGCTGCAGCTCGGGGTTGGCATCGAACTGCGCCCTGCACACCGAAGCCCGGAGCCGGTAGCCATGGCCGGCACTTTGCACGACGGCGCGGCTCGGCGTGGTTTCGCCTCCCATGAACAGGGCGATGCCGACCAGGCCCTCGAAGCCGGTGACGGCAATCTCGGCCGAGGCGCCATCCGCCAGAACGTACAGAAGTGACACGATGCTGTCGGTCGGGAAGTAGACATGACCCTGCGTGCCGCCGGACTCATACAGCACCATGCCCAGGGGCAGGGGAACGCCCTCCAGCGAAGGCAGAAGCCTGCGGTAGGTTTCGTCAGACAGCGTCGCCAGAAGGAGATTCTGCTTCGGGCTGGGCGGGGCGGTGGTTGGGAACACATTGCGCATGTCGAACATCATACGCGCTTGGTGCGGTAGCAGACATAGATTTCATTGATCCCTGCGCTCGCTTGCGGACAGTCCAGGTGGCGCGCCGGGCGTCACGCGATCCGGGCAATGTGTGTCAGCTCGCAGACGGCGCAAGGCCCAGCGCCCACAATGCACCGGTGATTACTAAGGACTTTCCTTCTGAGCCACAGCAGA
>Ga0180077_1000110_pt1 | contig 9884 bp, 10 predicted proteins | sample EasRiv466_16_10D_FD_123014 | JGI IMG/M metagenome (GOLD analysis project Ga0180077, IMG submission 123014) | Soil microbial communities from meander-bound floodplain in the East River, Colorado, USA - East River metaG ERMLT466_16_10D | ecosystem: Environmental > Terrestrial > Soil > Floodplain ...
ATGACGCAGGGCCAGGGCCACTCCACCACCTACGCGCAGATCATCGCCACCGAGCTGGGCCTGCCGGCGAGCGACATCGTCGTCGAGGAAGGCGACACCGACAATGCGCCCTATGGCGCGGGCACCTGGGGTTCGCGCTCCACCCCGGTCTCTGGCGCCGCCACCGCGGTGGCGTCGCGCAAGATCAAGGACAAGGCGAAGAGAATCGCCGCGCACCTGCTCGAAGTGGCGGAGGGCGACCTGGAATGGGAGATCGACCGCTTCAAGGTCAAGGGCAACCCCTCGCAGTTCAAGACCATGAAGGATCTCTGCATGGTCTCGCACACCGGCAACCTGCCGGCCGGCATGGAGCAGGGCCTGAACGCGGTCGCCTATTACGATCCGCCCAACCTGACCTTTCCGTTCGGCGCCTATCTATCCGTGGTGGACATCGACAAGTTCACCGGCGAAGTCAAGGTGCGGCGCTTCTATGCGCTCGACGATTGCGGCACGCGCATCAACCCGATGATCATCGACGGCCAGGTCCACGGCGGACTCACGGAGGCGTTCGCCGTGGCAATGGGGCAGCAGATTCCGTTCGACGAGAACGGCAATCACCTGGGCAACAGCCTGATGGACTATTTCCTGCCCACCGCGGTGGAGACGCCCACATGGGAGACCGACCACACCGTGACCCCGTGCCCGCACCATCCGCTGGGCGCCAAGGGCGTGGCCGAGTCGCCGCACGTCGGCGGCATTCCGTGCTTCAGCAACGCCGTGATCGATGCCTTCGCGCATCTCGGCGTGACGCACATGGACATGCCCCACAGCGCCTACCGCGTCTGGCAGAAGTGCAATGCGCTCGGCCTCAACAAGCGCTGAGCAAGGCGAATGAGGGCGGGATGAGGCCGCTGCGGCGATGAAGGTCCAGCTCAGCCGGACATTTGCGCTGCCCGCCTCGGCCGATGCGGCCTGGGCGCAGCTGCAGGACATCGCCGCCGTCGCCTCCTGCATGCCCGGCGCGAAGATCACCGAGCGCGTGGACGACACGCACTACAAGGGCACAGTCGCCGTCAAGGTCGGACCGGCGAGCCTCTCTTTTCGCGGCGACATCGAAGTGAAGAGCGTGGATGCGTCGGCGCGCACCCTGCGCCTGTTCGCCAAGGGCACGGACACGACCGGCGGCTCGGGCGCCTCGATGGACATGACGGCGCGCGTCGATTCGCTCGGCGCGAACGCCTGCAACCTGGTCGGCGAAAGCGAGGTGTCGATGAGCGGCAAGGCGGCGGCCTTCGGCGCGCGCATGATGGGTCCTGTGGCCGACCAGGTGATCAGCCAGTTTGCCGCCAACTTCGCCGCGCGCCTGCAGGCGATGCCCGCGCCGGCCGCGCCGACGCAAGCGCAGGCGGCCGCGGCGCAGGCGCCGGAGGCAAAGCCGCTGAACGCGCTGAGCCTGATGTGGGCCGCCGTCAAGGGCTGGTTCCGCTCGTTGTTCGCCAGGTGATGAGCGCGAAGACATGAGCTCGCAGCGCGCACTCGATATCGCCGTCTTGCAGCGGGAACTGGCGCGCGCCGGCTACATCGCCGAGCCCAGCCTCGCGGCGGCGCTGCTGCTCATGCGCGATCTGGCCCGCCCGCTGCTGCTCGAGGGCGACGCCGGCGTGGGCAAGACGGAGGTCGCCAAGGTGCTCGCCGAGATCAACCGCACGCGGCTGATCCGGCTGCAGTGCTACGAAGGCCTCGACGCGCATGCCGCGATGTACGAGTGGAACTACCAGCGCCAGCTGCTCGCGATCAAGCTGCTCGAGCACGACGGGCAAGCGGGCGCGAAGGACCTCGCGCAGCGCGAGCAGGACATCTTCTCGGAGCGCTACCTGCTCAAGCGCCCGCTGCTCGAGGCGATCTCGGGCGAGCGTCCGCCGGTGCTGTTGATCGACGAGATCGACCGCGCCGACGCGGCCTTCGAGGCGTACCTGCTCGAGCTGCTGTCGGACTTCCAGATCACGATTCCCGAGCTGGGCACCGTGCGCGCGACCAGCCGTCCGCTGGTCGTGATCACGTCCAACGGCACGCGCGAGTTGTCCGACGCGCTGCGCCGGCGCTGCCTGTACCAGTACATCGACTATCCCGATTACGAGAAGGAGCTCGCCATCGTGCGCCAGAAGGCGCCGGAGGCCGAGGCGAAGCTGGCGCAGCAGATCGTCGCCTTCGTGCAGGGCGTGCGGCGCATGGAGCTGCAGAAGAAGCCCGGCATCGCGGAGACGCTGGACTGGACCGCCGCGCTGCTGCGCATGGGAATCTCGACCATCGACATCAACGGCGCCGAGCGCATCATGGATACGCTCAGCGCGCTGATCAAGACGCGCGACGACCGCGTGGCCTTCCCCCGCGAAGTGGTCGCGCGCCTCGCGGCGGCCAGTTGAGCATGGGCGCGGCGCCGCAACTCCGGGCGGCGGACCGCCTCGGGAGGTTTCCGGGGTTCCTGCGCGCCAACGGCTTCGGCATCGCCGGGGGCGACGCCGTGCAGGCGCTGCGCGCGGCGGAGCGCACCGGCGTGCTCGACCAGTCGGTGCTGCGCTGGAGCCTCAAGGCGCTGCTGTGTCGCCGCGGCGACGAATGGCGGCGTTTCGACGAATTGTTCGACGCCTGGTTCCTGCCCGCCAATCGCTGGCAGCGGCCCGAGCGGCGCGAGGCTGCGGACGGCGCGCAAAGCGATGCGCATCCGGGAGGCTCCCGCGAAGGCGAAAAGGCCGACGACGAGGACCTCCGCCCGCGCCGCGCGGCGAGCCGGGAGGAGGTGCTGTCCTCGGCGGACTTCAGCGCGCTCGCGGAGCGCGAGCACGCCCTCGAGATCGAGGCGCTGATGCGGCGCCTCGCGCGGCAGCTGAAGCACATCCGCCTGCGCCGCGAGGCGCGCGCGCGCCGCGGGCGGCGGCTCGACCTGCCGGGCACGATCCGGCGCAGCGTGGCGAGCGGCGGCACGCCGATTCACCTGCTGTGGCGCAACCAGCGCTCCGAGCGCCCGCGCCTGGTGCTGCTGATCGACGTCAGCCGCTCGATGGTGCTGTACAGCTTTTTCTACCTGCGCCTGGCGCGCGCGCTCGCCAACGAGCTCGACGACGTGCACAGCTTCATCTTCCACACGCGCGTGACCGCGGTGTCGCAGGCCCTGCACGACTCCGACCCCTGGCGCGCGCAGGAGCGGCTGCATCTCATCGCCCAGGGCTGGGCGGGCGGCACGCGCATCGGCGAGAGCCTGGCGCAGTTCAATCGCGAGCACGCGCCGCGCGTGGTGCATGGGCGCACTGCGGTGCTGATACTCAGCGACGGCTACGATACCGGCGAGCCGCAGCAGCTGTCCGACGCGCTGGCGCAATTGCGGCGCCGCGCGCGCCGCCTCGTATGGATCAACCCGCTCAGCAATCGCCCGGGCTATGCGCCGACCTGCCAGGGCATGCAGGCCGCCATGCCGCACCTGGACCTGCTCGCGCCGGGCGGCGACCTGGCGAGCCTGCGGTCGGTGCTGCCGAACCTGATCGAAACCCTGCATTGAACGGAGACTGACCATGGGATGCATGTACAAGGCGAACGGCCTCTACAGCCGCATGACGGTGGGCGCGGTGCTGCTCGCGGCCGGCGCCGCCTCGCGCATGGGCGGACGTCCGAAGGCGCTGCTCGAGCTCGGCGGCGTGCCGCTCGTGCTGCGCCAGCTCATCGCGCTCTCGGGCGCGGGAGTCGATGAAGTCGCCGTGGTGCTCGGCCATCATGGGGAAGCGGTCGAGGCCGCGGTGCGGCCGTTTCCGATCACGCTGGTAAGGAACCCCTCGCCCGAGGACGGGCAGGTTTCGTCGGTGCGCCTCGGGCTGGGCGCGCTGTCGCCGCGGCTCGACGCGGTGATCGTCGCGCTCGCCGATCAGCCACTGATCGATGCGCAGGACATCGTCGCGCTGATCAGTGCCTTCAGGAAGCGCGGCGCGGCGTCGATGGCGGTGCCGCGGGTGAAGCGCGCCGACGGCGAGACCGTCCCTGGCAATCCCGTGATGTTCGACGCCGCGCTGCGCGAGGAGTGGCTCGCCGCCAGCGCGGACCTCGCATGCCGCAAGTGGCGCGAGAAGAATCCCGCGCGCGTGCACTGGTTCGACACCGACAACCAGCGCTACAGCGTGGACGTCGACACGCCCGAAGACCTGGAGCGGTTCGCGGCCAGCACCGGGCATCGTCTGGTCTGGCCGGCGGCCTACGCGCAAGAAGCGGTTGCATGATCGACGCCGCTGCCGCGATCCGTTTCCGCCTGGTGCTGGCGCGCGCCTGCGCATGGGCGCTGCTGGTCGCGGGCTGGATCGGCGTCGGCAGCTTCGCGCTGCTCGTCGCGCCGTCGGTGAGCAGCGGCTTTGCGCTGGTCGCGCTGTGGCTTTTCGCGCTTGGCGCCGCCGCCGCGGTGGCGACGCGGGGCAGCTTGCAGCAGGCGGTACAGCGGGCTGCGCTCTGTGCAGGCGCGGCCGCGACGGCCGGCGGGCTCTGGTGGACGGTCCATGGCGGAGGCTTGAGCGCGCTGCTGCTCACGCTTGTCGGCTGGGCCGCATTGACGGCCATGGCGTCGGGCGTGGTGCGCAGCCTGCGCATCACGCAGGCCGTGGCGCCGAAACCACCCATCGTTCCCGCAAGCCTGGGTGCGTTGGTCGCCGCATTGTTCCTGGGTGACATCGGCGACCTGCCGGCGCTCGCGATGCGTCTGATGGCATTCGTCGCGGCCATGAGCATCGCCCTGTTCCTGTTGCAGGCCCGCATCAGCGCGGGCGCCACCAGACAAGGTTGTCGTGCGGGCCTGTTCGATTGTTCCCTGCCGTCATGGCCAGCAGGTGCCTGGCGAGACGTCATCCAGTGGCCCACTTTGATCGCGGGGCTGGTCATGCTGCCCACCATGGCGGCGCTGCCGCTGATGGCGGAGTGGTGCCGGGCAGAATCCGTGGCGCCGCAGACGATGGTGCTATGGCACCTGTCGGCGATGTTCGGGCCCGCGCTGCTGCTGCGGCGGTGGGTCGCGCAGTGGCCGGCGCGAACCCTTGCGTCCGTGTGCGCGGCGCTTCTCGCGCTTGGCGCGGCGGCGGCCTTGTGGGCAGCCTCGCCGCTCAATCTCCTGGGGGTGTCCGTTGCGCAGGGCGCCGCCTGGGGAATCGCCTGGTGCGGCCAATTGTGGGCGCCGGAGCGGCGCGGCCGGCAGGGGGCGTCGCCGCTGGTTGCCGCCGTCGGCTATGCCGCGCTGACGCTTGCGTTCGGTGTGCTCGTCGATCGCGCCGGGGCGCGCGGTGTCCTGCTCATGCACGCTTTCTTCGGCGTCGCCGCGGCGCTGGCTTGGCTGGTGGCAGATGCGGCGCGCCTCTGGTCCCGGAGACGGAATCTGGCCTCGGCGGGCGTCCATGCGGCGCCCACCAAGCGAGCCCGACCGATTTCATAGCGCGACCGCCCGGGCCGGGCCGCAGGCTGCCCGGTTCCGGCAGCGCGTTGCCACGATTCATCCTCGCTGGCGTCAGGTTCGCCGTGCAGGCTCCCTCCACCAACTTTGCACGGGGGAGCCATGGATCGCGCCCAACTTCTGAAGACCCTTGTCATCGCCGGCCTTGCGTTCGCGTTGCTCGTGCCGGTGGCCATGATCCGTGACCTGATCGGCGAGCGGCAGGCGCGGCGCAACGAGGCGGTGCACGGCATCGCCGAGGGCTGGGGCCGCCGCCAGGCGCTCGTCGGCCCGTACCTCGCCGTACCCTACGAGCGCAGCTGGACCGAGATCCAGCGCGACACGGTGGACGGCAAGGAGCGCGTGCGGCGCATCGAGCGCAGCGAGTCGCTGGTGGCGCGCATCCCGGTGGAAACGCTCGACTGGCAGGTGGAGGCCGCCACGAGCGAGAAGTCCCGCGGCATCTACAGGGCACGCCTGTATGTCGCGCGCATCCATGCGCAGGGCACGCTCGCGATCCCCGCCAACCTCGGCGTCGTCGAGCTGGACGTGCGCATCCGCTGGGGCAAGCCGCGCTTCGCGCTCGGCGTGGCGGACCCGCGCGGCCTGCGCAGCGTGTCCGCGCTCACGCTGGACGGCGCGACGCACGAATTCCTGCCCGGCGCGGGCGATCGCATGCTCGCTGCGGGGGTGCATGCGCCGCTCGATCTTCCCGTGCCGGGGCAGGCGCGCAGCCTCGCGTTCCGCTTCTCGCTCGAGCTCGCCGGCTCGGAAGCCTTCGCCATCGCGCCGCTGGGCCGCCAGACCACGGTCGCGATGCGCGCCGACTGGGCGCACCCCTCGTTCCAGGGCGTGTTCCTGCCCGCGCGCCACGAGCTGCGCGCCAGCGGCTTCAGCGCGCAGTGGCAGGTCTCCTGGTACGCGGCACAGGGCGTGGAGCGCCTCACCGCATGCCGGCGCGAGCCCTGCCCGACGCTCGCGGCGCCCGAGCTCGCCGTCTCCTTCATCGAGCCGGTGAGCCTCTACCAGCGGCTCGAGCGCGCCTCCAAGTACGGGTTCCTGTTCATCGGCCTCACGTTCACGGCGTTCGTGCTCATCGAGCTCCTGCGCCGGCTCGCCATCCATCCGATCCAGTACGCGCTGGTAGGCCTCGCGCTCGCGATCTTCTTCCTGCTGCTCACCGCGCTTGCCGAGCACCTTGCTTTCGGCCTTGCCTACGCTATCGCGACGCTCGCCTGCACGGGCCTGCTCTCGATCTACCTCGCGCGCGTCCTGCAGAACCGGATGCACGGGCTCGCCTTCGGCGCGGCGCTTGGCGGGTTGTTCGGGGCCTTGTATCTCCTCGTCCAGGCCGAGGATTACGCCCTGCTCGGAGGCGCGCTCCTCCTCTTCGCGCTGCTTGCAGTCACGATGCTCGCCACACGACGCCTGGACTGGTACCGCCTGACGCGCCGGAAAAACGCAATCGACGCCTCCGCGCAGCCCGCGGCGTGACGGATTGCGCGGACGCCCGCGAACAGCCCGCCCGCGCGCTTGCCAAGCTCCGCGGCGGCGGACTAATCTGGGCTCCCCTCTCAGCGGTTCGGCTCGGATGGCACGCATCGCGGTGTTCAACCAGAAAGGCGGCGTCGGCAAGACCACGACGACGCTGAACCTTGCCGCGCTCCTTGCGAAGAAGGGCGCCGACCCGCTCGTCATCGACCTCGACCCGCAGGCGCACCTCACCGGCATCTGCCAGGCGGTGGTGGAGGCCCCCGAGCGCAGCCTCTACGGCTTCTACAGCCGCGGTGCCACGCTCGCCGGCCTCATCAAGTTCACGCCCGGCAACCTCAAGATCATCCCGTCGCACCTCGACCTCTCCAAGGTGGACGCCCAGCTCGGCAAGGGGCCGCAAGCCCTCAGCCGGCTCGCGGCCGGCATCGCCAAGGAGAACCTCAACACCGACCGGCCAATCCTGTTCGACGCCTGCCCGATGCTTGGCGTCCTGTCGCTCAACGGCGTGTTCGCGGCCGACCGCGTGCTGATCCCGATCTCGACCGACTACCTTGCGGTGAACGGCGCGGGGCAGATGGACCGCACGCTGCGCGCCCTGGAGCACGTGCTCAAGAAGCGCCTCGAGCGCCGCTACGTGCTCACCCGCTTCGACGCGCGGCGCAAGATGTCCTTCGACGTGGAAAGGAAGCTGCGCGAGCGCTTCGGCGCGGACGTGTGCGAAACGCGCATCGCCGAGAACGTCGCCATCGCCGAGAGCCCCGCGCACCAGAAGGACGTCTTCGCGCACGCCCCCGAGAGCCGCGGCGCCTCCGACTACGCGACGCTGCTCGACGAGCTCACCGCCTGCGGCTTCATGCGCTAGCGCGCAGGCGGCTGCATGGGCCAGGCGGCGCGCCGGCCCGGTGCACCGGCTACTTCGCCTGCTTGTTGATCGCCGAGAGCACGCTCTCGAAGTCCAGGCCCTCGGTCGCCGCCGGCGCCGCCACCTCGCGGCACTCGAGAAACTCGCAGTCGCGATAGATCTGCGCGAGCTTCTTCTCCGCTTCCAGGCGGTCGCGCGCGTGCACCGTGAGGTTCTCCACGATGATGCCGGTGCGCGCGCGGATCTTGAAGGTGTACTTGTACATGTCCTCGCGGGCCGGGCGCCCGGGCGCCTAGCTCAGCTGCCAGACGATCAACAGCACGCCGGCGATCGACACGAGCCAGCTCCCCGTGCGCAGCCAGGGCAGGCCGCCGATATAGCACACCGCGTAGGCGATGCGCCCCCAGAAAAAGAGCTGCGCGCCGAGCAGCGTCGTGGGGTTCGTCGTGCCGGTCACCACCACCGCGAGCACCACGGCGGCGAACAGCACCAGATTCTGCGCCATGTTGTCGTTCGCGCGCACCGCGCGGCCGCCCCAGCCGGGCAGCTCGGGCAGGTTGGCGCGGTTGCCGACCGTGACCATCAGGCCGGAGTGGCCGAACAGCGCCACCACGGTGATGAGCATGTGCACGATCGCGAGCAGGACGGACCAGGTGAGATACATGAGTTCCGGTTTCATAAAGGCCTCCCTCTGCGGTTGCCGCGACCAAGTCGCGGAATACGGCACCGGTACACTATTCCTGAAGCGCGGCCTTGCCTAGTGTGCAAAGCGCGCCCGACCACGCTCAGTCCTCGCCGCGTCCGGACCCCTGCACGCGGAAGCTGTTGCGCGCCTCCTGCTCGACACGCGTGACCAACCGGGAAAGATCCATACTCAGCATGACGCCGGTCTCCCCGTTGCCACGGGTCACGGCGAGCGAGTACTTGTGGTCGTAGTGGAACATGACGCCGGGACGCCCGCTGTCCAGGCCCGCGCGGTCGGAGTACGTCTGGATGAGCGACACCCCGAGCGCGGTACCCATGCGCCCGTCGGACTTCCAGCTCCAGCGGTTGTAGCCGACGAGTTCCAGGATCAAGGCCAGCTCCATGCGGCTGCCGTCCGGGGCGTTCTTCACATACTCCAGGCCCACGCCGGGATGCAGCAGGATCCACTGGTCGTGCGGCACGTCGGCAAAGCCGCCAGCCGCGCGGTTCGCGCGCGCGTGCCGCTGGCCGTTCACGTAGAGCTCCCACGGAAACTGCAGCCGTGCGTCTTCGAAGTAGCGCGTCCACTTCGCGTCGCGCACGCGCGCCGCCTCGAGCGCCAGCTGATACGTTTCCTCCTGGCTGAAGCGCAGCGCGGTGCGCACCAGCGCGGCGCTGCGGAACACGATCTTGCCGGCCGAAGCGGCCTCGCGGCAAGCGACATCGGCAGCGCTCGCGCAAGTGACGTCCAGGCGCCTGACGTCCAGCGCCGCGAGCCCGCGGAAGCGCTTCCCGTTGCCGTCCCACTCCCACCCCTTCACGTTATGCTCGGCGAGCGGCAGGCGCTGCTCGAGCTTTGTGCGCGCGGCGCCGATCTCGTTGGCGAGGGCCGCGAGCAGCTCGCGCGCCGACTGGCCGTGCTCGGCCATGGTGGCGGCGACGTACGCGGAGATCTGCCCGAGCGCGTCAGCCGCGAGATGTGGGACCTCGCCAAGCTGGTCGCGCGGTACCGCGCCCGGCGGCACGAGCCGGCGCACGCTCCTGGTGATCGGCACTGCATCCGTCTCGCCGCCGAGGCAGTCGGCTTCGGCGAGGAAGCCGAGCATGGTGAGCGGCTGCGCGCCGAGACGCTGCTCGATGCGGGCGCACTGCGGAGCGTCCTGCGCGAAGGCCGCGGCCGCGGCCAGGCACGCGCATAGCGCGAAAGCGAAGCGGCGCAAGTTCTGCATCGCGCGCCTCCGCTAGGAAAAGTACTTGTGGATCATGACGAGGATCCTCTGCCAGTCGTCGTCCTCGTCCGCGAGGCGCAGCGCCTTGAGCCGGTCGATCTCCTTCTGCAGTTTGGCGCGCGGGTGGTGGACGCGGTGCGCGTCAACCGCCGCCTTTTCTTCCTCCGCGGTGATGACGCCCGGC
>Ga0180077_1000111_pt1 | contig 9829 bp, 10 predicted proteins | sample EasRiv466_16_10D_FD_123014 | JGI IMG/M metagenome (GOLD analysis project Ga0180077, IMG submission 123014) | Soil microbial communities from meander-bound floodplain in the East River, Colorado, USA - East River metaG ERMLT466_16_10D | ecosystem: Environmental > Terrestrial > Soil > Floodplain ...
CTGCAATGTCGAGCCGCTCGAGTACCGCGACGACAGCCGCCTGCTGCGCGTGCACCGCCTGGAGGGCGAGCACGTCGTGACGCAGGACATCCTCTGGTGGGAAGACCACTTCGAGATGGGCGCGGAGAGCGTGCGCAACGCCGAGCAGTTTTGCCGGCGCTAGGGAGCCTCTCACCTATTCGCGCGGTGGCGCGTTGCGGCCGGAACGCGGCGCCGGCTAGGCGCGAGGCTGCAGCGATATGTCGATATCGCAAGGCCGAGCACCATGGGGGAACGAAAGGGGCCCCCACCCCTTTCATTGGCCGGTGCCCGTGTCATGCCGCTATCGCAAGCCAACCGTCGCGGACTTCCGGCCGCAACCCGACGGCGGCGAGGCCTTATCCTTGAACCCCAGCCTCGCGGCCTCGCCGCCTGGAGGGACGCGGGCGATTTTCGCGCACGCGGGAATAGATCAGAGGCTCCCTAGGCCCGCACAGGTCCCCACGCGGCAGTGGGACCATGGGCCCCGGGGCGCGATCAGGCGTTGCGGGCCTTGCATTCGCGCGCTACGCCCTCGCGGATGAGTTGCGCGAGGCGCAGCGTGCCAGGCCCCGCCGCCTCGCGGTCGGCGAAGATCAGGTAGAGGGTCCCCGATTTCTCCGCGCCCTCGCGCAAGGGCAGGGGCTTGAGCGCTCCGCGCTCCAGTTCCCCGCGCACGCTGTCCTCCGGATACCACGCGTAGCCCATGCCGGTCGCCGCCGCGTGGATCGAAGTCGCCTTGTTGGAGACTGTCAGGCGCAGTTCATTCAGCCATCCGGCCGCCCGCACGCGCTGCTCGCCCGAGTCGCGGATGACGATGTGCCGGTGCCTGCGCAGGTCCTCTAGCGTCAGCTCGCGTCCGAGCTGGTGCAATGGATGGGTGGGCGCCGCCATGCACACCGTGCGCACCGGCATCAGCACGTCGCCGACGAAGCCCTGCGGCACGCTCGTGCCGATGGCGAACTCGACGCGCCGGGCGGCGAGCGCCTCCTCGGTGCCGCCGAGCACCGTCTCGTAGAGCTCGATGTGGGTCTCGGGGCGCTCGGCGCAGAACTCGCCGAAGCACTTCAGGAGCAGCCAGGTCGGAAACATGATGTCGACCGCGACGCGGATCTCGGGCTCCCAGCCCTTGGCGAGCTCTCCCGCCGCGTGCTCCAGGCGCGCGGCCTCCTCGAGCATCGCCTTGCCGCGCCGGTAGAGGATCTCGCCCGTGGGTGTGAGCACGGCCTTCCTGCCGCGCAGCTCGAACACCTTGACCCCAAGCAGGAACTCGAGTTTCTTGACGGCGTATGTGAGCGTGGACTGACTCTTGTGGATGCGCTCGGCCGCCTTCGCGTAACCGCCTGAATCCACGACAGAAACGAGGACGTTCCACTGGTCTAGCGTGATCCTGGGGTCAGGCAAAGGTATCCAATAATTAGATTGATAGTAGCGATATTTTGCGCTTTTAAACCTAGTGGATCAATACAAGAATGGCTCCATACCAACGTGCACCCAGGAGCCCGGACATGAACACCATCCTGCACCTCAACTCCAGCATCTTCGGCGACGGCGGCCAGTCGAGCCGGCTCGCGGAGCAGTTCGTCGCCCAGTTTCCGGCGGCGCGCGTCCGGCGGCGCGACCTCTCGAAGAACCCGCTGCCGCACCTGGACGCGGAGCGCTTCGGCGCCTTTCTCTCCAAGCCGGAGGGCCGCACGCCCGCGCAGCAGCGGGTGCTCGAGGAGTCCGACGCGCTGGTCGCGGAGCTGCGCGAAGCCGCCACCATCGTGATCGGCCTGCCGATGTACAACTTCGGCATTCCTTCGCAGCTCAAGGCGTATTTCGACCACGTGGCACGCGCGGGTGTCACCTTCAAGTACACGGAGAAGGGCGCAGTGGGCCTCCTCACCGGCAAGAAGGCCTACGTCTTCGCCGCGCGCGGCGGCCTCTACCAGGGCACCCCGCGCGACACGCAGACTGCGTACGTACGCGACTTCCTGGCGTTCCTGGGCATTGCCGACGTGCAATTCGTCTTTGCCGAAGGACTGGCGATCAGCGAAGCGTCCAGGACCGAGGCGCTCGCGAGCGCGCAGCGCGTATTGCGGAACCTCGTGCAGCCGGAAAGAATCGCAGCTTAGAAAGGGACAAGCCATGACTACCCGTACGCTACAAAGGGTCATTCCCTCCATCGCTGCTTCGGACGGGGCTGGGGTGAAGCTGCGCCGCTCGCTCGGCGCGAGCCAGCTCGCGCGCCACGACCCGTTCCTGATGCTGGATGAGTTCTACTCGGACGATCCGGACGATTACCTCGCCGGGTTTCCCTCGCACCCGCACCGCGGCTTCGAGACCGTGACCTACATGCTCGATGGCCACATGCAGCACAAGGACAGCGGCGGCAACACCGGCGACCTGGGGCCCGGCGACGTGCAGTGGATGACCGCGGCGCGCGGACTCATCCACTCCGAGATGCCGCAGCAGACCGAGGGCCGCATGCGCGGCTTCCAGCTCTGGCTGAACCTGCCGGCGAAGGAGAAGATGAAGGCGCCGGCCTACCGCGACATCCCGGCGGGGGACATTCCCGTGGTGCCCGTGCAGGGCGGCGAGGTCAAGGTCATCGCCGGCCGCTTCGGCGAGACGCGGGGCGCGGTGCACGGCGGCTCGACCGATCCGCACTACTGGGACGTACACCTGGAGCCGGGCGCCCTATTCGAGGCGCCGGTGCCCGCGGGCCACAACGCGTTCCTGTACGCCTATGAAGGCGAGGCGACAGTCGGCGAGGACGGCAAGGCGCTGCCGCATCGCGCCGCAGGCCTGCTCTCCGACGGCGAAGCGGTGAGCATCCGCGCGGGCGCGCAGGGCGCGCGCGTGCTCGTCCTCGCCGGCAAGCCCCTCCGCGAGCCGGTGGTGCAGTACGGGCCGTTCGTCATGAACACGCGCGAGGAAATCGAGCAGGCGATCGGCGACTACCAGGCGGGCGAGTTCGCGAGGGCGCTGGTGCAGCGGATCAAGGTCGCGTAGCCGCGCGCCGCCGCAGCCAGGCGCGCGCGAGCGGCACCAGCAGCACCAGCAGCGTAAAGCCGCCGAGCGCGCCGGCGATCGGCCGCTCGAAGAAGGCGAGGAAGCGCCCGTCGGCCTTGATCATCGAGCTGATGAAATTTTCTTCCAGCATTGCGCCGAGCACCATGCCGAGGATCGCCGGCGCCACCGGAAAGCCGTTCTCCTCCATCAGCCAGGCGGCGAGGCCGAAGCCGAGCATCAGCAGCACGCCGAACACGGTGTTGTTGATGGCGAACGAGCCGACGATGCAAAACAGCAGGATCACCGGCATCAGCAGCTCGCGCGGCGCGCGCAGCAGGTGCTTCGCGCTGCGGATCGCGGCGAGCCCCAGCGGGATCATGATCAGGTTGGCGAGGATGAAGACGATGAAGATGGCGTACACCGCCACCGCGTTGTTCATGAAGATGGTGGGGCCGGGGTTCAGGCCCTTGATGTAGAGCACGCCGATGACGATGGCAGTGATGGAGTCGCCCGGGATGCCGAAGACCAGCGCCGGGATCCAGGCTCCGGCAAGCGCGCTGTTGTTGGAGGCGCCCGCCTCGATGATGCCCTCGACGTGGCCGGTGCCGAACTTCTCGCGCTCCCTGGAGAACTTCTTCGATACGGCATAGGACATCCAGGCGGCGATGTCGGCGCCTGCGCCGGGAAGCGCGCCCACCGCGGTGCCGAGGGCGCTGCCCCGCAGGATGGCCAGCGGATAGCGGCGCGTGAGCGCCCACATGCCGCGCATGATGTTCTGGATCCGCGCCTGCGCCATCTCCCAGGGCTGGTCGATGCGCGCGACGTTGCGCAGGATCTCCGACACCGCGAACATGCCGATCATGATCGGGATCAGCGTCAGGCCCCCGGCGAGCTCGGCATTGCCGAAGGTGAAGCGCGGAAAGCCCGCCGGGTTGTCCAGCCCCACCGAGGCGACCAGCAGCCCGAGCAGCAGCGACACGACGCCCTTCAGCGGGTCGCCGAAGGCGAGGAACACTGCGCTGGCGAGCCCGAGCACCACCAGCCAGAAGTACTCGAAGGAGGAGAACTTGAGCGCCACCTCGGCAAGCGCGGGGGCGGCGAGGATCAGCACCAGCGTGCCGAACAGGCCGCCGACCACGGAAAAGACCAGCCCGGCGCCGAGCGCGAGCTCGCCCTGGCCCTTCTTCGTCATGGCGTAGGCTTCGTCGGTATAGGCGGCGGAGGCGGGCGTGCCGGGCATGCGCAGCAGGCAGCTCGGGATGTCGCCGGCAAAGATGGCCATCGCGGTGGCGGTGACGATCGAGGCGACGGCGGGCACGGGCGGCATGAAGAAGGTCACCGGCACGAGGAGCGCGGTGGCCATCGTCGCGGTGAGCCCGGGCACTGCGCCGACGAACAGGCCGAACGCTGCCGAGCACAGGATCACCCACAGCACGTAGGGATCGAACACCTGCGCAAGCGCCTGCAGCAGGACGGCCGTGGTCATGCGCTAGAACGCAAAGCGCTCGAATATCCCCCAAGGCAGGGGAATCCGCAGCAGCTTGTAGAAGGCGAGGTGGATGAGCACGGTGGCGAGCAGCGCGACCGGAAACGCCAGCCGCCACGCGGCGCCCAGCACGCGCGTCCACAGCAGGAGCAGCACGAACCCGGTCAGGTGAAAGCCGAGCGTGTCGGCGGCGAGCACGTAGAACAGCAGGCCACCGAGCACGGCGGCGAAGGCGGCGCGCGGGCGCGCGCGCGCGAGCCACTCCGGCGCTGCGAGCCAGGGGGCGCTGCGCGCGCGCAACGCGAGAAGCATCCCGCACACGACGAGCCCGAGCGCGATCACGCCGGGAAACCACGCCGGGCCGTACTTCTGGCCCGGCATCGCGGGGAAGGACTGCACGTGCCAGAGCACCACGCCGCCGAGCGCGGCGAGGCCCGCGCCGGTCAGCGCGTCGTGGACCTTCACCCCGCGGGATTACTTCGCGAGGCCTACGGCTTTCAGCGCGGCGCCGAGGTTGGCGTCCGATGCCGCCATGAACTTCGCCGTGCCCTCCGGGTCGGCCCAGATCACGCCGAAGCCGCGGCTCGCCATGAAGTCCTTGTAGTCCTTGGAGTCGTAGACCTTCTTCAGGGCCGCGGTGAGCGTGCGCTGCGCTTCAGCCGGGATGCCTTTGGGCGCCGCGATCACGCGCCAGGCGGCGATCGCCCAGTCGGTGCCGAGCTCCTTCTTCAGCGTCGGCACGTTGGGGTAGAGCGCGGGCGGGTTCGCGTCCATGATGGCGAGCGCGCGCACGCGGCCCGCGTCGATCATCGCGCGCGCCTCCGGCACCGAGCACGGCACCACCTCGACGCCGCCCGCGACCATGTCCTGCAGTCCCGGCGCCGCGCCGTTGGAGGGTACCCAGGGCAGCGCGCCCGGGTCGATGCCCTGGTCCTTCAGCAGCCCCGCAATGGCGAGGTGCCAGATCCCGCCCTGGCCCGTGCCAGAGGCCTTCATCTTGCCGGGATTGGCCTTGATCGCCGCGAGCAGGTCCTTCACCGACTTGTAGGGCGAATCCACGCGCACGTGCACGCCCGCGGGATCGGCGTTCACCAGGCCGATCGGCGTGTAGTCGGTGTGCTTGAGCGGCGTCAGGCCCACGTGATGCATCATCGTGATCTCCACGGTGATCATGCCGATGGTGTAGCCGTCGGGCGCCGCCTTGGCGATGGCGTCGTGGCCGACCACGCCGGAGCCGCCCGTGCGGTTGACGACGTTGAAAGGCTGCTTGAGCTCCCTCTCCAGCAGCGTGGCGATGATGCGCGCCGTGGCGTCCGTGCCGCCGCCCGCGCCCCAGGGCACGATCACCTGCACCGGGCGCTGAGGGTACTGGGCCTGCGCGGCCGCGGCCGCGGTCAACAGCAGTGCTGCGAGAATCCTCTTCATGGACCTGCCTCCCTGGGTTGGTGGGGAAATTGTAACCGGGTAGTTAGCTGTACTGTGCGCTGCGGGAACCGCGCCGCCGGATCAGGGCCGCACGCCGGGCGCCTCGAGCGGCATGCCACGCGCGCGCCACATCAGGTACAACTCGAGCTCGATGTACTCGCGCGCGCCGAGCGCATGGGGTTCGGCGCGGATGCCCACCAGGCAGTTTCGCAGGCGGCGGTGCAGCGAGCCCACGGCCTGCCACTCGAGGCGGTACACGGGGTAGGCAGTGGGGTGGCCCTGCGGAATGAGCGTGCCGGCGAGCCGCTTGCCCGCGCGCTCGTCGTGGCAGTGCGCGCAGGCGAGGTCGAGCTGGCCCTGGCGACGCCGGAACGCGGCGCGTCCTGCCTCGAGAAGCGGTCGCGTGCGCGCGCTCGACTCGACATCGATCGGCAGCCCGCGCGACTGCCGCGCGACGAAGGCCGTGAGCGCGAGCAGTTCCCGGCTCTCGTAGGCGAGCGGCTTTTCCTGCTGGCGCTCGGTGCGGCAGCGGTTGATGCGGCCTTCCAGGTTGAGGATCGTCCCGGTGCTGGCATCGAACGCGGGATGGCGCGCGGCCGCGCCTTTCATGCTCTCGCGCGCATTGCGGTGGCAATCGGCGCAGGCGAGCCCCGCCGCACCCGCCTTGCGCATCCACAGCGCCTCGCCGTCGAGCACCCAGAGCGTCGCCGGGTTGATCGCGTCGTCGTCCTGCATGGCGCGCGTCTGGGGGCTCATGTCCGCGTAGCCGGAGCGCCGCTCGGCGAGCGGAATCTCGGCCCGCGCGCTGCAGGCGAGGGCAAGGAGCACAACGAGCCGCAGAACGCGAATGCTCAATCGACGGCGATCGAGGCGGTGTGCGTCGCCACGTAGCCGTTGTCGCCGGTCCAGCGGAATTCCAGCGTGCCGCTCTCGGTGGCGACGGTGCTGAAGGCGATCAGCGGATTGGCCGCGACGGCCGGGTGCAGCTCGGCGCTGAAGACCTCCACGCCGTTGTAGCTGCAGGTGAAGCGCGTGATGATGTCGCGCGGCACGAGTTCGCCGAGCTGGGTGCGGCGAAAGCCGGTCTCCATCGCGTGGCCGGCGAGCGTGCGGATCTCGATGATCTCGCCGCGCCGCGCCCGCTGCGGCAGGTTGACGACGACGCGGGTCATCTAGATCAACCCGTCTTCCAGGCAGGCAGAAAGCGTCACCACCACGTTGACGCTGTCGGACCAGAATGAGCCGTCGCTCATCTGCGCGATCGCCAGCACCTTGCCGGTGTCGGCGATGCGCGCGCGCGTGCTGACGCGCGCGCGGCCGGCGCGCGGCCCCAGGCGCGCCGTCATGACGTAAGGCTGCGGGTTCTTCTCGGTGAATACGTGGATCGCCTTGACGTGGTCGATAGCGGTCATCGGACTCTCGACCTCGACCGAGACCGGCACCGTGTTGCCGTTGTCGATGAGCGGCGGCACGTCGAGCTTCACCCTGCCGGCGCGCACCTGGGCGCCGCCCGTCACCTTGCGCACGGCTTCCGCGAGCGCCGCCTTGCGCAGGGCTTCGATATTGGCAGGCAGTTGCGCCTGCGCCGCGGTGCCCGCGAGGGTACCGCCGGCCAGCACCAGGAACTGGCGCCGCGTGGTCATCGGAGGGTCATCAAATAGGCCACGACGTCCTCGACCTGCTCCGCGCTGAAGATCGTCTTGCCGCGATACGCGGGTGCGACGTGCGCCAGGCCCTCGGTGCGGAAGTACGCAGGCATGATGCTCTCGGGATTGGCCTTGCGCGGATTCACGATGCGCATGCGGATCTGGCCCTCGGTAAGGCGCGCCGCGCTCCTCAGGTCGGGCGCGAGCTCGCCCTGGAAGCGCTCTTCAGGAAACGGCCCGCTGTGGCACAGCAGGCACAGTCCCACCTGCCGGCTGGCGACGATCGCCCGCCCGCGGACCGGATCGCCCCTGGCGCCGGTCAGCGAGGCGGGCATTTCGTCGTTGGCGAAAGCGCTGGTCGCGGCAGCCGTGACCAGGGCGAACGCCAATCCCCTCACACCAGCTCGATGCCGTGGTTCTTCAGCGGCGTGCTGCGGATGCGCTTGCCGGTCGCCTTGTAGAACGCGTTGAGCACCGCCGGTGCCGCCACGCAGATGGTCGGCTCGCCGATCCCGCCCCAGGTGTCGCCGCCGCCCTGCAGGATGAAGGTATCCACTTTCGGCATCTGCGCGATGCGCATCGACTGGTAGGTGTCGAAGTTCTTCTGCTCGATGGCGCCGTCCTTCACCGTGCACTCCTGCATGAAGAGGGCCGACAGCCCATAGACGAAGGAGCCCGACACCTGGCGCTCGATCTGCGCCGGGTTGACGGCGTAGCCGCAGTCGGTGGCGGCGACGATGCGGTGCACCTTCACCTTGTTGCCGTCCCTGACCGAGATCTCGCAGGCCGCCGCGACGAAGCTGTTGAAGGCCTTCATCTGGGCGACGCCGCGGAACATGCCAGCGGGCGCAGGCTTCGTCCAGCCGATGCGCTCGGCCACCGCGTTCAGCACCGAGCGGTTGCGCGGGTACTTGCCCATGAACTTGCGCCGGAACTCGACCGGGTCCTGGCCGGCCGCTTCCGCCAGCTCGTCCATGAAGCACTCGATGAAGATGGCGTTCTGGTTGATGTTGACGCCGCGCCAGAAGCCCGGGGGCACGTGCGTGTTGCGCATGGCATGGTCGATCAGCGTGTTCGGGAAGCTGTAGCCGATCGCATGCTCGCCGGAATCGGCCACGCCCTGGAACACGAGCGGGTCGCGCCCTTTCTGCTGCTCGACGACCGCTGGGAAAACCGCGGAGAGGATCGACTGGCCCGACAGGCGCATGTGCAGGCCGGTCAGATTGCTGGCGGCGTCGAAGCCGCCGACCAGCTTGCACTGCATCACCGGGTGGTAGCGTCCCTGCACCATGTCTTCCTCGCGCGACCAGAGCAGCTTCACCGGCGTGCCGGGCATCTCCTTCGCGATGCGCACCGCCTGCACCACGTAGTCCTGGAACGCGCCGCGCCGGCCGAAGCCGCCGCCGAGGTTGATCTTGTAGACCTCGCACTTGTCCGCCGGCAGCCCCGAGGCCGACAGCACGGCTGCGAACGATCGTTCGCCGTCCTGCGTCGGCACCCACACCTCGCACTTCTCGGGCGTGTAGCGCGCCGTCGCGTTCATCGGCTCCATGCAGGCGTGATTCTGGAACGGATAGCTGTAGACCGCCTCGATCTTCTTCGCCGCGGCGGCGAGCGCCGCCTTGGCGTCGCCCTCCGTCTGGCCGACGAAGGCCTGCTCCGCGTCGAGGCCCGCCTTCAGCTGCTCGGCGATGGTGGCGCTGGAGACCTTGGCGTTCGGGCCCTCGTCCCAGACAACCGGCAACTGGTCGAGCGCGGTTTTCGCATTCCACCAGTGGTCGGCCACCACCGCCACCGCGGAATCGCCGACCTGCAGCACTTTCTTCACGCCGCGCAGGTTCGCCACGCGCGCAGCGTCGAAGCTCTTCACCTTGCCGCCGAACACCGGGCACTCCTTGATCGCGGCGTTGAGCATCCCCGGCAGCTTGAAATCGAAGCCGTAGATCTGCTTGCCGTTGACCTTGTTGGCGGTGTCGAGGCGCTTGACCGGCTTGCCGATGACCTTCCAGTCCATCGGGTCCTTGAGCTTCACGTCCTTCGGCGCTTCGAGCTTCGCGGCAGCGGCCGCGACCTTGCCGTAGGAGATGCGGCGCTTGGAGGGCCCATGCGTGATGATGCTGTTGGACGTCGTGCACTCGGAGACGGGCACCTTCCACTGGTTGGCAGCCGCCTGCACGAGCATCATGCGCGCCGCCGCGCCGCCCTTTCTCACGTATTCGTGCGACATGCGGATGCCGCGGCTGCCGCCGGTGGAGAA
>Ga0180077_1000112_pt1 | contig 9803 bp, 9 predicted proteins | sample EasRiv466_16_10D_FD_123014 | JGI IMG/M metagenome (GOLD analysis project Ga0180077, IMG submission 123014) | Soil microbial communities from meander-bound floodplain in the East River, Colorado, USA - East River metaG ERMLT466_16_10D | ecosystem: Environmental > Terrestrial > Soil > Floodplain ...
GCGGCTATAATCCGCGCCCTCGGTCGGGGGTATAGCTCAGCTGGGAGAGCGCTTGCATGGCATGCAAGAGGTCACCGGTTCGATCCCGGTTACCTCCACCAGACCCGACTTGTCGACCTCACAAGTCCCCATCGTCTAGAGGCCTAGGACATCGCCCTTTCACGGCGGTAACCGGGGTTCGAATCCCCGTGGGGACGCCAGCAACGTGAGCAACGCAAGCGACGAAACCCGGCGCTGATGAAGCGCCCTCGCTCTTTGCGAGGCTGCCATGGCCAATGAAGAACAGGAACGCACTCCGTTCGACAGCATCGAAGGGTCGCTCGAGTACATCGGCCTGCTGCGCGAAGTCATCCAGAAGACCAGGACGACCATACACGCGGACGTCACGACCGCAAGTGCCGAGGGAGCCGCGCGGCGGCTGGAAGCGCTGCAACTCGTCGTCTACAAGCTGGACAGGCTCGCCTGGCACGTCGACGCGAGTCACCGGATCCTGAACGACCTGCGCACGCTCAGGCGCCTGCTCCTGGACGAGCGGCCGCGCAGGCCCGACCAACGCACGGGCTAGGCGCTCGCGGTCAGCTTCCTGAAGTCGTCGTCCACGCCGAGCACGTAGCGCGCCAGGTCGTCGATCGCGTCCTTGAAGGCTTCCGTGGCGAGGCGCACCGTGACGCGGCCGAAACGCCGCACGTTGATGAGCTCGACCGTGGCGGTGGCCGCCTCGTAGTCGGCGCGGATGTTGACGTCGCATGGCATCGGACCGGTGACGACGAACTGCACCGGCCGTTCCACGTCGCCGCTGCGCGAGCGCTGCTGGAATTCGACGCCCAGCGACTTGAGGTACTGCTCGCAGCGGCGGACGTCCTCGCCGAGGAGCATGAACTTCGGCGGCTCGGCTGGACGCACCCAGAAGCGGAAGCCGATCTGCGCGCACAGCTCCTTGCCCTCGGGCAGCTTGAGCGTGCGCTTGCTGAGCGCCGCCTGGCAGAGCGCCACCGAGGGCAGCTTGCCGACATAGACGAATTCGTAGGACGCGCCCGCTTGCGGCGTGTGCGCGTTCATTTCCTTGCCGAACTCGATGAGGTACTGCAAGGCCGCGCGCATTGCGGCATCCAGCGCCGCCATTGCCTTCGGCTTGGCTTCCTCCTGCGCTTTCCGGAAAGCCGCCTGCTGCCGCAGGATCTCGACGGCTGCCATGCGGCGCGTGGTGCTCATCGAAGTCGGGTCGCTTTCGCGCGCCGCAAGGGTGCCGCGCTCGAACGCCTCGCGCTTCTTCTGCTCGGCCGTGCCCCACTCGTGCAGCGTCTGCTCCTTCTTGAGTCGCGCCGCCTCTTCCGCTTGCAGGCGCTGCTTCTCCTGGGCCTCGAAGTCCTTCGCGAACTGGTTGAGGTCGTCGATCAGCTGGCTGCGCATTTCCTGCGCTTCGGCCGCCGCCTCGGGCTGCAGGATCTCCTGGGACACGGTCCTGGCAAATTCGGTGCCGCCGCCCAGGCTGTCGTAGTTGCGCAGGTCGCTCGCGAACTCGGCGGCGCTCTGGTAGCGGTCCTGCGGCCGCTTGGCCAGCGCCCGGTCGATGATGCGGTCGAACCCGGCCGGGATCGCGGGATCGACCTGCCGCAGCGGCGGATGCGGCTCGCCGGCGATGCGCTGCATGAGCGCGTACACGGTGGTGTCCCCCGGCCACACGAAAGGCGTGCGCCGGGCCAGCACCTCGTACAGCACCACGCCCAGGGAGAAGATATCGGTGCGCGCGTCGATGGGCTGGCCGAGCACCTGCTCGGGGGCCATGTAGCGCGGCGAGCCCAGCGCCGATCCGTTCTGCGTGACGTCCGAGGCGGGAACGTAGGCGACCCCGAAATCGGTGAGCTTGGCGCGCCCCGTGCGCGACACCACCACGTTGGCCGGCTTGACGTCGCGGTGCACAATGGAAAACTGGTGCGCGTGGTGCAGCGCGTCGGCCACCTGCGCAATGATGTCCGCGGCGCTATGGAAGGGGATGGGCTGGCGCTCCCTCAGCATCTGGTGCAGGGAGGGCCCTTCGAGCAGTTCCATCGCGATGTAGGCGGCGTCGCCTTCCTGGCCGACGTCGAAGATCGTCACGATGTTGGGATGGTTCAGCCGGCCCGCGGAACGCGCTTCGCGCAGGAAGCGCGCCCGCACCTCGTCGATCACGTCCGCCGGCAGCTCCTTGTGCAGCGTCTTGAGGGCGACCTCGCGCTCGATGAGCGGATCGACGGCGCGATACACGACCCCCATGGCGCCACGTCCAAGCTCGCCGAGGATGCGGTATCGCCCGAGAGACGTCAGCGCCACTTTGAGGTTTTCCTTCCGCGCGCAGCATACCGCCGGCGAGGATTCTGTGCAGGGGCGCGGCGCAGCAAAGCGGCGTTCTCCTGGCGCCCTGACGAAGAATTGCGTGCGCAGCGCGGGGAACGAGCGCTCGCAACGATGCGCGCTTCCATGCCAATGCAAGACAGGGTCATGGCCAATCGAGCGCGACTGATTCCGGTCAACCAAGGGCGCGAGAGGGCCTGTCACCTTCTTCAGAATGCCGTCACCGGCAATGCAAATGACTATCGCCGGCCTGACCGCGGCCACCCCGAGCACGCTTCCCCCCGAGGTCAACGCCGTCGCCGACGGCGTCCTCGTCAACGGCCGCGCGCTGCTCCTCGCGCAGGACCCCGCGCAGCCGGTCACGCTGCTGCTGCAAACCACGGCTGGCAACTTCACTCGCACGGACATCGCGGTCGCGGACGGCGCGCGGCGCCTCATCGTGGGCGACCTGAATGACGACGGCGTCCCCGATCTCGCCGTGGTGTCCATGGTGTATCAGGCTATCGGGGAGGCGTCGCGCGTCACCGTGCTGCTGCAATCCTCCACGACGCGCGCGAAGTTCGGCGCGGGCACGCTCTATATAGGCGCTCCGGTCGCCTCCTTCATTGCGGCGGGCGACCTCAACGGCGACGGGCTGAACGACATCGTTCTCGACGACGGTCCGAGCGTGCTGCGGCAGCAGGCAGCGTCGCCGGGCCTGTTCGATCCGGTCCAGCCGCTGCGCTGACGGCGCGCCCGGCTTACGCGCAATTGCCTGCTCGTCGCGTACTTGAGGCGGCCGCCGCCGAAGAACGCGCCGGTGCGCGTCTTGTCGGCCGCGTCCGTGGCGAGCGCGACCTGTCGCTTGCGAGCACAGCCACCGGGGCTGCGGTCTGCCTGCTTGTCCATGTTGAAGGTAGGGGTTGACGCTTTCTTACAAATTGGGATAATATTCCCAAATACATGGCGCCCACCTCTGGAAAAAATGATGGCCTGAGAGCAGTGATTCAGCACATTCTGCGCCCGCTGTTCCGCATTCTTCTCCGTAAGAGATTGTCTTTCAACGAGTTTCTGGATCTGGCCAAGCAGACCTACCTCCAGGTCGCCATGGAGGACTTCCAGATCCCTGGACGCAAGCAGACGGTGTCGAGGGTCTCGGTCTTGTCCGGCCTGAGCCGCAAGGAAGTCAGCCGGGTCCTGGCCCTGCCGCCGGCGACGGATGCCATGGCGGGCGAGCGCTACAACCGCGCGGCGCGCGTGGTCGCGGCGTGGGTGCGCGAGTCCCCGTTTACCGATTCGGCCGGCGAACCGAAGGTTCTGCCGTTGCAGTCCGGCAGCCCGAGCTTTGCCGAGCTCGTGCGGGGCTATAGCGGCGACATGCCTGCGCGGGCCGTCCTCGACGAGCTGCTGCGGGTGGGTGCCGTCGAGCAAGTTGAGAACGGCGCCGTGCAGCTCAAGGCGCGCGCCTACGTGCCGAGCGCGAGCGACGCGGACAAGCTGAACATCCTCGGCAACGACGTCGCCGACCTGATTGCCACCATCGATCACAACCTGCAGCACGGGGCCGACAACCCGCGCTTCCAGCGCAAGGTCATGTACGACAACGTGCCCGAGGAATCCATTGCGCAGTTCCGTGCCTTGAGTGGCCGCCAAGCCCAGAAGCTCCTGGAGAACCTGGACCAGTGGCTGGCGCAGCACGACCGCGACGCGAACCCCGCCGAGCAGGGCACGGGTCGCGTGCGCGCAGGGATCGGCATCTACTACTTCGAAGAGAACCTGGCGAAACCGCCTGAGGAGAATTGACATGCAATTCGGCAAATTCGGAAAACTCGTCACAAACCTGGCAATCCTCCTTTCCGTCGCAGCGTGCGGCGGCGGTGGCGGAGACGCGCCCGCCAGCGGCGGCACGGGGGGCACGGGGATCAGCTTCGGCACCGTGACCGATTTCGGCAGCATCATTCTGAACAACAGCCGGGTCGACGATTCGACCGCATCCGTGACGCTCGACGACAACCCCGGAGCCGGCCCGAACGGCGGCCTCAAGAAAGGCATGGTCGTCAAGGTGTCCGGCACCTTCAGCGGCAGCACGGGCACCGCGACCACGATCGAGTACAAGGACAACCTCGAGGGGCCTGTGTGCAGCCAGTCCACCACGGACGGCATCACAACGCTCCGCGTGCTGGGACAGACCGTGATCAGAGATGCGGCAACGATCGTGGAATCGGGACCAATCAACCCTGGGAACATCGTTGAGGTGAGCGGCCTGCCGGACAATCTGGGGAACATCCGTGCGACCTTCATTGAGAACAAGACTGCGTCGGGAACAGCGACTGCGATCGAGGTGAAGGGGCGCATTGACTCGGTGAGCGCTCCGACCTTCACCATCAACGGCCTCGTCGTGAACTTCGCGGGCGCGTCAATCGACAACAACATCCCCGGGGGGCAGCCCGCCACCGGCCAGTTTGTCGAGGTGAAGGGAACCGTGTTCGCATGCGACAGCCCGGCGCCTGGTACGGACGCGCTCACGGCGACTCGAGTCGAACTCGAAGTCGAGGGCGCGGGCAATGTTCCCGCCGGTAATCGTGCCGAAATCGAGGGAATCATTACCTCCGCGAACGCGGGTACCTTCACGGTCGGCAACCAGCAATTCGTAACGACCGCCGGCACACGCTTCCTTCCGGAGGACTTTGGAGCGGGTGACCTGCAAGTCGGCGCGAAGGTCGAGGTCGAAGGAACGGTATCGAATGGCCTGCTGACGGCAACGAAGGTCTCGTTCCGCCAGAACGTGAAGCTGGAGTCGACCGTGCAGACCGTTACGGGCGTCGCGCCTACGCTAGCCATCACGCTCGTCGGGCTTCCGGGCATCGTCATCAGCACGGACTCGAGCACGGAGATCAACGACCCAGTCGTCCAGGGCGCACATATGCGCGTACGCGGCATCGAGGGACCGGGCAACACGGTGCTTGCCACGCGCATCGACGAACAGGGCGGCTCGACGGTGTTCCTGCAGGGGGCCGTGGATGACGTCGCGAACCCGAACATCACTGTGCTCGGCATCACGGTGGACACGACGCCGATCAACCAGTTCGAGGACGTGAATGACGCTCCCTTGGAACGAGGAGCCTTCTTCAGCCGCGTGCAGCGGGGGACGCTCGTGAAGATCAAGGGCGACCTGACAGGCGTCACGCCCACTTGGGACGAGGCGGAGCTCGAAGACTGAGGGCGTACTCCGCGCGGCCGGCGTAGAATCCGCGGCGTCGCAACGACGCGGGGACTTCGCAGGCCATGCAAGGCGCGCGCATCAACAAGCTGCTCATCGGCGGCGGCATCGCCGCCGCCGTCATGCTGGCGGTCGTCGCCACGCTGTTCTACGGCTCGTTCAAGAAGCACGGCCTGGAATCCAAGTCGGTGAGCCACGTCGCGACGGCCACGTCGCGCCTGCAGGAAGGGCTGGCGCTGCCGCTCGAGGCGCAGGGCACGGCGGGCGCGCTCGAGGAGCACACCAGGGCGGTCGCGCAGCTGATCGAGTCGCTCAAGCGCGAGGACGCCCAGCGCAACCGCGCGCTCGCTGACGCCGCCGAGCTGTATCTCGTGGATGCGCAAGCGATCCTGCGCAATCGCGGCAACGCCGCGCGAGCGCGCAGCGCCGCGCTTGCCAGCCGGCGCGCGCTTACCGGCCACATCGCGGCCGCGGGAGACCGCGGACAGGGTTGGATCCAGAACGCGCTCGCCCTCAAGAAGCGCGCCGAGCGCGACAGCTTCGACTATCGCAACGCGCTGGCCACCTACGCGGGGCTGCTGCAGAGCCACCGCGACACGCAGGAAAAGGTGCGCGCCGTGCGGCCCGGCGTGCGCCTCCTGGAGGACGCGCAGGTGCAGGCGGCGCTCAAGGCGGCAAGGGAAGCCGAGCAGCAGGCGGTCGCCGATCTCGAGCGCCTGCGCGCGATGGTCATCTAGCGCCGATGGCGCTCTGGCGGCGCTTCTGGCTCCTCGGCTCGGGGATCTGGGCTGTCGTGTGCCTGCTCAACGCCTTCGCGATCCTCGCCTTCAGCGAAGGCGAGGAGGGCAAGGCGCTGCAGCCGCTCCTTCTTGCCGTGGCGGTGCCGGCGCTCGCGTACGCGGGGCTCTGGCTCTACTTCCGCCTGCGCTCGAGGTAACCGGGCCCTATTTGCGCTTGCGCGCGAGATAGTCGCCCATCAGGCGCTGCGGCTCGCCGGTGGCATAGGCGCGCTCGAATTCATCGATGCTCAGCGCCACGGCTTCCGTGAAGGGCAGCTCCTCGTAGGCGCGGTTGAGGCGCTTCTGGGCGCGGACGGCTTGCGGGCCGCTGGCGAGGATGCCTTCCAGCGCGCGATCGACTTCCGTATCGAGGCCCGCGAGCGGCGCGATGCGCTCCACGAGACCCCAGCGCAGCGCTTCCTGCGCGTCGATCAATTCGCCCGTGAGCAGCAGCCACCGCGCGTGCCCCGCGCCCATCAGCCGCGGCAGCAGCGCCGCCTCGATCACCGACGGGATGCCCAGGCGCACCTCCGGCATGCCGAAGCGCGCATGGTCGGCGGCGATCCTCAGGTCGAACGCCGCCGCGAGCTCCAGGGCCCCGCCGATGCAATAGCCGTTGATGCGCGCGATCACCGGCACCGGGCACTCGCGCGCCGCGGAGATGCAGCGATGCAGGCGCGTGATGCCCTCGCGAGCGGTCTTCTCGCTGGTCGAGCCGAGATCGTTCACGTTGACGCCGCCGGAGAAGGCTTTCGCGCCCGCGCCGGTAATCACCACGGCGCGCAGCTTGTCGTCCTTGGCGAGCGCGCGCAGCGCCTCGGTGAGCTCGTGGATCGCCGCCGCAGTGAGGGCGTTCAGCTGCGTCGGGTTGTCGATGGCGAGCGTCGCCACGCGCCCGCCGGCGCGCTCCTCGAGCGCGGTCTGGATCCACTGGCCCACGGCTAGGGGCTTCCTAGGCGGCGGCGCGCCGGTCCTTGACGAGCGAGAGCACGAACTGCTCGAGCTTGCGCGCGTCGGCGTCGAACCTGCGGATGCCCTCGGCGAGCTTCTCCACCGCCATCGCGTCCTCGTTGTGGCGCCAGTGGAAGGATTTCTCGTCGAGCGATATCCGCTCCTGGACGTGCTGGCGCGCGTCCTCCGCGGAGAGCTTCCGCTCGACCTCGCCCTGCGCCTGCGCAAGTTTCTCCAGCAGGTCCGGCGCGATGGTGAGCAGGTCGCAGCCCGCGAGCGCCAGGATTTGCCCGGTCTTGCGGAAGCTCGCGCCCATCACCTGTGTCGCGTAGCCATGACCTTTGTAATGGCGATAGATCCGGGCGACGGAGGCCACGCCGGGATCCTCCTCCAGCGCAATGTCCTCCACCTTGCGGGCCGCCTTGTGCCAGTCGTAGATGCGGCCCACGAACGGGGAGATCAGCGTCACGCCGGCTTCCGCGCAGGCCACCGCCTGAGCGAAGGAAAAAAGCAGCGTCATGTTGCAATGGATGCCCTCGCCCTCGAGGACTTCCGCGGCGCGGATGCCCTCCCAGGTCGTCGAGACCTTGATCAGCACGCGCTTGCGCGGCACGCCCGCGCCCTCGTAGAGCTCGATGAAGCGCCGCGCCTTGGCGATCGTGCCCTCGGTGTCGAAGGAGAGCCGCGCGTCCACCTCGGTGGAGACCCGGCCGGCGACGTGCTTGAGGATCTCGCGGCCGAAGAGCACGAAGAGCCATTCCAGCGTCGCCTCGGCCTGGCCCTTGCCCCGGGCGAGCGCCTCTTCCACGAGAGGCCGGTAGCGGGGGTCCTGCGCGGCGGCCAGCAGCAGGGAAGGGTTGGTGATGGCGTCCTGTGGCCGCCAACGGGCCACGGCGTCGATGTCGCCGGTGTCGGCGACCACCACGGAGTGCCTTCGGAGCGATTCGAGCTGATTCGGCATGGAAGGAAGCTTAACCCGCAGGGTGGGCGATGAGACGAACGTATGCCATAGGCCCTCGTTGCGCGTTATTGGGTGGGACGAAGGCCTCTGAGGAACGGGCTGTAAGCCACTGCGGGGTGGGTCAAAGACCCCGACCTGAAAAGGGCGAACCTGACCTGAGGTGGATCTTGCAGGTTTTTGAAAACTAAGCCTTTCCCGGCACCTTATCCGAGAGTAGACTTCCGGCCACGTCAGCCGCCACAGGCCGGTAACAGCGCGGCAACGGCAAGGAGACGAGCAGTTGCAGCCCACCGATATCCGTAACCCCGACTACTTCCACAAGGTCGTCGATTGCCAGTGGGCGTGTCCCGCCCACACCCCGGTTCCCGAATACATCCGGTTGATCGCGGCAGGGCGTTATTCCGACGCCTATATGATCAATTGGGAGTCCAACGTGTTTCCGGGAATCCTCGGCCGCACCTGCGACCGTCCCTGCGAGCCGGCGTGCCGGCGAGGGCGCGTGGAGGAAGAGAACCAGCCCAAACCCGAGCCTGTCGCGATCTGCAGGCTCAAGCGGGTCGCCGCGGACCTGAAGGGCGACGACGTGAAGAGCCGCATGCCCAAGCCCGCGGCGCGCAAGAATGGAAAGCGCATCGCCTGCGTGGGCGCAGGCCCGGCCTCGTTGACGGTGGCGCGCGACCTCGCGCCGCTCGGCTACTCGGTCACCGTGTTCGACCAGGATCCGCGCGCGGGCGGCATGATCTGGTCGCAGATCCCGCGATTCCGTTTGCCGCTCGAAGTGATCGACGAGGAGGTGAACTACATCCTCGACCTCGGCGTGGAGTTCAAGGGCGGCGTGAAGATCGATTCCATGAAAAAGCTGATGGCCGAAGGCTTTGATGCCATCTTCGTGGGTTCGGGCGCGCCGCGCGGGCGCGACCTCGACGTCCCGGGGCGCAAAGAGGCGGCGAAGAACATCCACATCGGCATCGACTGGCTCTCCTCCGTGTCCTTCGGCCACACCACGAAGATCGGCAAGCGCGTGATCGTGCTGGGCGGGGGCAACACGGCGATGGACTGCTGCCGCACCTCCAGGCGCATCGGCGGCGATGATGTCAAGGTGATCGTGCGCTCGGGGTTCGAGGAGATGAAGGCCTCGCCCTGGGAGAAGGAAGACGCCCAGCATGAGGGCATTCCCATCCTGAATTTCCTGGTACCGAAAGCGTTCCTCCACAAGAACGGCAAGCTCACCGGCATGACGTTCGAGAAGGTGAAGGCGGTATACGACGCGAAAGGCCGCCGCAGCCTGGTGCCCACCGGCGAGCCGGAGCAGAGCTTCGAGTGCGACGACGTGCTCGTCGCCGTGGGGCAGGAGAACGCCTTTCCCTGGATCGAGCGCGATAGCGGGATCGAGTTCGACAAGTCGGGCCTGCCCGTGCTGGACAAGGCCACCTTCCAGGCGAGCGTGAAGAACGTGTTCTTCGGCGGGGACTCCGCCTTCGGCCCGAAGAACATCATCTGGGCGGTCGCCCACGGGCACGACGCCGCCATCTCCATCGACAAGCTGCTGAACGGCGAGGACCTGCGCGAGCGCCCGGCGCCC
>Ga0180077_1000113_pt1 | contig 9768 bp, 3 predicted proteins | sample EasRiv466_16_10D_FD_123014 | JGI IMG/M metagenome (GOLD analysis project Ga0180077, IMG submission 123014) | Soil microbial communities from meander-bound floodplain in the East River, Colorado, USA - East River metaG ERMLT466_16_10D | ecosystem: Environmental > Terrestrial > Soil > Floodplain ...
CTCTCGTCGCGGAAGTCCTTACCCTCACCATCCATGCGACGATGGGGATCCAGAAGCTCAACGGAAACACCCTGGCCCTGAAACAGCAATCCCCGATCACGCCGGTTGCCTCTCCGGATGCGACGGACCTCGATACGGCGAAGGTCCTGGCGAACGAACTGAAATCGAAGTTCAACGCCCTGCTGACCATCTTGAAGGATGCGGAGATCATGCCGGGATTCGAGGGCTATTTCAATCGGTACTATTTTCATCCGGATTATTTCTCGGATACTCCAAGCGGCTATTTCAGGGCGGTGTAACGATGCTGACAACGCTTTCCCTCTGTCCGACGTGCTACAAGAAGATCCCCGCGGAGATCCACTTCCAGGACGGCGTGGTGATGGTGAAGGAATGCGACGTTCACGGGCAGTTCATCGGTCTGGTGGAGAAAAGCGTGGAGCATTTCTCGAATTTCTACGAATACGGCACCCTGGGGAATTCGAACACGATCATCGTCCACGTCCACAATCAATGCAATATGAAATGCTCCTGGTGCTACTACCCGATGGGCGTGGAGAAGATGCACGATTTCCCCTACTACGACAACCTCCTGCGGCAGTACAAGGGGTGGAGGCTTCTGTTCTCCGGTGGGGAACCCACGATCCGGCCGGATTATTTCTCGTTCAATGAACGAGCTTCCGCGGCGGGATGGGATACGGGAACCATCACCAATATGCTCCGGTTGGCCGATGACGGATTCTTTGCGAAAACCTCGGAGTCCCCGCTGTACGTCCAGTCCGGCATCTATAAATTCGCCATGTCGATGCAACACCCGAAGAATTACTCCCTGGAAGTGGGACAGCAGAAGATGAGGGCGCTTGCCAATATACGGGCGGCCGGCCTCAAGGCGATGTGCATCATGTTCTCGATCACTTCCTTGGATGAAATCCCCTGGATCCGTGAATTCTACGAAGGCACCAAGGATTGCTACTCCATGCTCCGGATCCGTACCATGTTCAAGAATTGGGACAATAAGGACGATAAATCGGGGCTCTTCCTGTCCGACCTCCACGAGGCTTTCATGCGGTCGTTCGAGGACCTGACGCCCTTGATCTCCCGGGGAATCGAACACAGTAATTCCTACTGCCTCTACATGGAAATGTCGGACGGCATGGACGTGTCCCTCTCTTCGGCGCCTACGGTGGGAAACGTCGATTACCACCTGACGTCTCGGCCGGTTTATATGCTTGCGATGGACGGAAGGTGCTATCCGGTCCCCCTGGCGCAAATCATCAATGAGGGGATCTCGAAAGGTTGGAAGGACGGATACCGGATCGAACGGGCGAGCCCGGAAGGAGGCGACAAATGTACTTCGTAATCGGAGCGGCGATCATCGGTGGGGCGATCTCGGCCTACTCGAGCAACAAGGCGGCGAAGGCGAACGCGAAGGCCACGACCGACGCGAATAACGCCAACATCGCGGCGAACGAGAAGGCCCACACCATGACGCCCGAGGAAAAGGCGGCCTTCTTCCAGACCGGCATGAGCAAGATCAACACGGGATTCAATACGTCGATGGACGCCACGACCCGGGCCCTGGCGCAAAGGGGCCTCGGCGGGAACGCCGCGGCGGCGCCCCTGGCGAACGTCGCAAGGGGCCGAGCGGGAGCGGTCGGGGATCTGTACTCGGGACTCGTCTCCACGCAGATGAACATGAGGGCGTCCACGCCGCCGTCGAACGTACAGCCGGCTTACTCGGGGCCCGGAGCGGCGGCCCTGTTCCTCAACACGACGGGGAATACGATGGCGAACGTCGGGGCCTACGGCACCGGAAAGATGCTCGATAAGTATTTCAAGACTCCCACGGTGTAGGAGGCGATCATGGGTCAACCTGATTTCGGTTTCGGGGTGGGTATGCCCGATATGACGAAGTTCCTCTTTGCGGGACTCGATGAGGCGAAAAAGACCCGGGAAAAGCGGGAGAAGTCGAAGGCGATGAAGGACCTCCTATCGTCCGTATCGACCCTCTTCCCGGATATCAACGCGGAATCGTTCTCGCCGGGTGCGCCGGCCGCAGGACCCCCCGCACCCACACCGACGCCTCCGGTGATCCCCCAGGGCGCCCCCGCGCCGGCCGCCGCGGCACCCCCGGGAGCCATGCCGGCGCCTCCCCCGGGAATGTTCAAAACCCCCGAGGAAGCGGCGAAGGCGTTTCAAGCAGGACAGGCGGCCGTGGCAAGCGGGGCTGTCGCGCCTCCCCCCGGGGCCCCCCCTGCCGGGGTAACGCCGGGAGCTGCACCTGGCGGGCCCGCAGTTACCCCCGGACCTGGGATGCTCAACCTTCAACCGCCCGCGCCGGCGGCTTCGCCGTCCGCAGGACCGGTATCCCCCAGGATCCCCGTGCCCGAAGCGGGTAGCCCGGAACACGCGGAGGCTACCAGGGTAGGGAAAGAAGCCCTGGAAAACGCCACGCCCGACATGAGGCGGCAACTCCTGCAAATGATGGCGAACGCCGGGGATTACGTTCCGGAGGCGGTCGATACCATCCATAAGATGTTCTCCGGGGAACCGTTCAAGGAGGAAGATAAGACCTTCAACCATCCCCCGGGATCCGTGGTCACCGACAAGAAGGGGAAAGTCCTTCTGACGGTTCCGGAGCGCCGGCAGAAGCCGTCCTTCGGCGTCTCCGAGAAAGGATGGCTCACCACGGTTCACGATGACGGCACCGTGGAGGAACACGTTGGCGTCAAGCCGATGCAGACCTCCGTGGAGGCTCTGCGTCAGTCCGGGGCGTCTCTCCGGGGAGACGCGGCGAACGCCGCACGGATCCGCGCCGCGGAGATCGCCGCGCAGGGCGGGATCGACCGGGTGAAGATGGCCGCAAAGTATGCCAAGGACCTCACGAAGTTCAAGCTCGATGCGAAGGACGCCCAGGATCCGAAAACCGTCGCGGCCTACTACGTCAAGCTCCTGCAAAGCTACCAGGCGGGCGAGGCGACCGAAGAAGATATCACGATGATGGAGTACGTCCGTCCGATCGTCGAGAAGCAGGGACTCCTGCCGATGCTCCTGCAAGGCGGCGGGGAGATGGCCCCGAGGGCCGATCCCCCGTGGATCGACCCCGCGATTCCCCAGGAGGCGCCTCCGGAGAAGAAAGGCATCTGGGGTACGCTCTTCGGCGGCAAGCCGGAAGCAAGCCCCGCAGGACCCGCACCTGTGCCGGAACCGATAGCAAGGACGCCGAAGGGACCTGGCAAGGCACCCAGGGCGCCGGCCGCGGCCGGGGGGCCAGGGTTCTCGATCTCGGGGCAGAAGCTCACGGCGCCCGGAGGGTTCTCGGACGCGGATATCCAGATGACGATGACTTCCATGCAGAAGAAACTGAAAGAGGGGTACTCCAAGGATCAACTCGTCGAGCATTTGAGGAAAAAGGGATGGATGGTGCAGTAGATGGACGAATTCACCGACCTTGACCCCCCGAAACGCGGCTTCGCCGTCCGCAGGACCGATCCGTTCGCTGACCTCGGCCCGCCCAGGAAAGCTCCGGATCCCTTCTCGGATCTCCCCGCCCTGCCTGCCGGCCCGGATACCGGGGTGTACGGCGATGCTCTCGATGCAACGGGCGTAGCCCCTCTCAAGGATCCGGGCGCCGCGATCAAGGCGATGGGAGCCTCGTTCGTGGATTTCTCCAAGGGGGTGGTGCAGGGCCTCGCGGGGGGTCTGGGAGCGGTGGCGGCGGCGCCCTCCGCGATCATCGGCGGTCAGCCGGAACTCATCCCGCAGACGTACAAGGATATCGCGGGAGCCTTCCCGATGGAGCCCGTCTGGAACGCGGTCCTATCCCCGGAGACGAAAGCCTACAAGTCGCAAATCGACGAGATCATGGCGGCACCGGCCGTCGCCGGCGAGAAACTCGGGGATGTGGTCCTGGAAAAGACGGGATCCCCTACCGCGGCGGCCTTGGCCGCTACCGCCGTCGAGGGGGCGCCGATCCTCATCGGTGGGAAACTCGGCGTCGAAGCCCTCAAGAAAGGCGGGAGGGCGGCCGGCCGAGCGATCGTCGAGGATATACCCCAGGAAACCCTCTACAAGGCCGGCAAAAAGACCACCTACACCAGGGCAGACCTCCAAAGGATCCTGGTGCAGGATCCGGCCGCGGATCCGGTACTGCTCGAGCGGATCTCCACGGATCCGGCTTTCAGGCAAACCCTGGTCGACGCCCTCCGCAAGGGGGATCTATCCGTCGAGGAACTGCATCCGAACTGGCTCGGCAAGATCCTGGGCAAGGAACCGACCACGACGGCAACACCTACCGAAACTCCCGCGCCTGGGCCCCCCAAGGGGGCTTTACCGGCCGAAGGGGAAACGGGGGCCACTCCTCCCCCGCCTGGGCCGGAACTCATGCCGGGAGGCCAGGGAGGGGCCGCAGAGCCCCTCCCCGGCACCATCCTCGAGACAAAGGCGAAGATGGACGCGGCGAACGCCGTCGCAACCCGCGATATGTGGATTCGACAAGGATTCGATGCAGATATTACGGAGGTTCCCGGAGAATTCGGGCATACCGTCACCCGTAGGGTGAAGGGGTATACCGAGGCCGCCCAGGATCCCTTCGCCGATCTGGCCCCCGCTCCTACTCCCGAGGCGATCGCGCCCGCTACGGTCGAGGGAGTGTCCACGCCGCAAACGGTGGAAACACCGTCGACCGCCCCTTCCCCCGGTCGAGCGGCGGGGCCAGAACCTTCTTTCCCCGGCACGGAACGCCGTGCGGCGCCGGCTACGGAGGCCGAAGGCCCCCGTCAGCGCCGTGCGGATACGGAGCGCCGCGCCAAGGTCCAGGAGATGATCGACACGGGAGACGTAGAAGGCGTACACGCGGCCATCTACACGGATCCGCTTACCGGCATCAAGAATCGCCGTGCATGGGACGAAGCCGATAAGACCGACGCCCGCTACGGTACCTTGGACCTGGAAGGCATGAAGGCTGTAAACGACGATCCCGCCCTCGGCCACGCGGTAGGCGATATCCTCTTGAAGAACGCCGCGGAAGCCTTAACCGAGGCGGGACTCGATCCGTACCGGACGGGGGGAGATGAATTCTCGCTCCTATTCGACCAGGATACCGAATCGACCACCTTGAACAAACTCGGAGAGGCAAAGCGGATCTTCGCGGAAAAACCGATCCTGTTCCCAACGAAGGACGGCCCGGGAGTCATCCTAAAGGGAGCAAAATTCAACTTCGGAGTGGGAACAAGTGAAAAAGAAGCCGATTACTACGCCAACGAAGCTAAAAGAATCTCTGTCGAAGCCGGCCTCCGCGCCCGTCGTGGTGAACTCCCTGGATGGGCTAAGGAAGGAATTGCAAAAGCAGGGGGGATTCAAACTGCCGGAGGACCTCCTGGACAACTTCCCGGTGCCGAAAAAGATAAGGAGGTAGCCGATGCCGAAATCACCCCAGGAGTGCCGGCCGCCCTCCAAAAAGACACTCCACCGGCCTCCGAGCGAAATGCCAAGGTCGATGAAGGAGCAACGGCCGTTGCAGGAAAGACAGCAGAAGCGGGAGCGGGTGGAACGGAAAAAGAGGTAACGGCGATCGCGCCTCGAGCGGCGCCGGCGGTTACCTCGGAAGTGCTGTCTCCTGCCGATCCGGTGGAGGACCTGGCGAAGGGGAATCGAGTCAATGCGGGAGATATCGTCGCCTGGGTCGAAGAAGTGCAGATCCGGGGCAAGGCGGCCTGGGTAGCCAAGCACACCAAGAAAGATACCGGGCTCATCCTCACCGAAGGAGGGGTCGGGTACGGGCTCTGGACGAAAGGACAGGCGATCGAGCGGGCCGCACGGAACTTGCGGGAGGCGCGATCGAGCTTCTGGAAAGCCGGGGGAGGACCGCCGAAGGAAGAGGTAACGGGATCCCCCGCAGCGCCGGCCGCCGAGGTTACCCCGACGAAACCTTCCGGGGCAATGTTGCGAATCGAGGGGGCGCCTCCTGCCATAGGAGATACCGTCTACTTCCTGCAAGGATGGAACAAGGATCCCCAGAAGATCACGCATATCAACTCGGACGGGGATATCCGGGTCCAGGGAGGCAAGGCTCACTACTCCCCCTCCGAATTCACGCGGAACCCTTCCAGGGCCGGAACGAAGAAGTCTCGGCCGTTCGTCTACAAGCAATTCGAGCCCGGGGATCACGTTGAAGTCCTGTTCGGAAAGGGAACGGGATCCTGGTCCAAGGGGACGGTAAACGAGGTAATCCCCCAGGCGGGAACGACTCCGGATTACCTGGTCTATATCCCCTCCTACAATAAGAAAATGACGTTTAGGGGCTCGGAGATCCGCAAGGAAGATTACGACCTCAATGCTTCCACCATGACGATCGACGTCACACCGGCCGCCCCCGCCGTGGTGCCGGCCGCGATCGCCAAGAAGGCCCCCGAGGAAGTCACGCATCCCCTCCCTACGGCGCCTTTCTCCGATCGGTGGTACTCAGATCGCGGCGCCATCCCTGGGGAACCGTCGCACTTCCTGGACGGCGAGACGGCCGACGATGCAAAAGGCGTACTTATCGAGCGGGTTTCCGAACAGGGAACGTCCTCCTGGGACGGATACCTCGCTGATGGAACGCCGGTTGTCGATCGGGAGACGTTCGAAAAAGCCGCGAAAAAGATGGAGGAAAGGGTTGACCGTGATACAATAGAAGCAGGGAAAGGGGGAGAAAATGCTCCAGTCATGGAAGGAACAGTTCGAGGAGAACTTGGAGATGTGCCGGCCGGATCTCCTGGCGCAGTTGAGGAAGCAGGGGAAACTGGAACAGTACCTCGAAAGCCACGAGGATCAAGCGATCGAGATGGCGAAGAAACTCAAGAAGGACGGCCTGGAAGAGGATCAGGTCGTGGAACTCGTGATCGACTCCCTGTTTCTGAAAGAGAAGGAGGATCCGGAGGACCTGTAGAAGAAGCCGTACTTGAGGATGTAGCCCCCGCTGTAGCCGCCGCAAACGAAGAATTCGGACTCACCCCCGGCAAAACCGATTACGTCTTAACTCCCGAGGATGTGGATTTCAAGGGCCGCGGCGCAAAGACCCGCACGAAAGACAACATCGCCGCGATCAAACTCGCCATGCAACTCAACGAGGAAAACCGCCTCGCTACGCCCGAGGAACAGAAAACCCTCGTCCGGTACTCCGGATGGGGCGGGCTCTCGGATGCCTTCCACGGTGCAAGCTACAAGCAGGATTGGATGGAGCTTCGCCGGGAACTATACGACCTACTGGAAACGGAGACGTATTCCTCGGCTCGTGATTCGATCCTGAACGCGCATTACACGTCGATTCAGGTGGTCGACGCCATGTGGGCGGCCGTCAAAGCGTCAGGCTTTGCGGGCGGCCGAGTCCTGGAACCCGGAGCGGGGATCGGGAACTTCCTCATGCGCACCCCGATGGACGTGAAGGCAAAGACGCGCTTCACGGCGGTCGAGCTTGATCTCCTGTCGGGGTCGATCCTCAAGCAACTCAATCAGTCCCAGGACGTCCGGATCCAGGGATACCAGGAGACGGCCCTCTCGGATAACTTCTACGACCTGGCGATCTCCAACGTGCCTTTCGTGGAAACGCCGATCCTGTCGGATCCGAGGTTCACCCGTCAGCGGTTCGTCCTGCACGACTACTACTTCGCCAAAACCCTGGACAAGGTACGCCCTGGGGGATTGATCGCCTTCATCACGTCCCGGTACACGATGGATAAGAAAGACGCCAAGATCCGGGAGTACATCGCCGGCAAAGCCGATCTCCTGGGCGCCATCCGTCTGCCCCGGACGGCCTTCAAGGCGAACGCGGCGACGGAAGTGGTGACCGATATCATCTTCCTGAAACGCCGAGCGGAAGGGCAAGCCCCCGCGGGAAAGGCGTGGAAAGGGCTCAAGCTGTACGGCGCCGGTGATAAAAGCGCCGATCTCAATGAATACTATTTCGAACACCCGGAGAACGTCCTCGGCCGTCATTCGTTTGCGGGATCCATGTACGGGCCGGATCAGTACACCGTCGACGCGGCCGATGAGTACGCAGACCTGGAAGAGGCCGTCCGTACCCGGGCAGAGCGGTTCATGGCGGGAACCTACGAGCCCAGGAAGATCGCCTACGGGGCAAAGAAGAAAGCCGGCCGCACGGAGATTCAACTGGAAGGGATCTCGGCCATCCCGGAATCGTCCTTCCTCATCAAGGACGCCAAGGTGTACCAGAGGGTTGCGGATAAGCTCGTGGAAGTGGCGTCCTCGCCGGCCGCGGTCAAGAAGTACCGGCAGTTCATCGACCTGGGCGCCGCGGCGCGGGCCCTGGTGACCAATCAACTGGATCCGGAATACACCGACCTCCAATTCAACAAGGACCGCGGAGCCTTGAATCGCCTGTACGACATGGCGACCAGGGGAAACGTCCGACTCGGCCACAAGACCAATCAGCAGTTCTTCGGTGAGGATCCCAACTGGAACTTGATCCGGGCTCTCGAACATTTCGACTCGGATACGAACACCGTCCGCAAAGCCGATATCCTCACCAAGCGCGTGGTGCAGCCGAATCGGGTGGTGGAGAGCGCGTCCTCCCCCAGGGACGCCTTGCTCATTACCCTGCGGGAGACGGGCGAGATCAACCTCCCGCGGATCGCAAAACTGCTCGGGACGGACGAGGCGAAAGCCTGGGACGCCATCCGGGGAGACGCCTTCCAGACTCCGGACGGGTTGCTCGAAATCCGGGATAAATACCTCTCGGGGAACGTCCGGAAGAAACTGCGGGAAGCGGAAGCGGCGGCGAAGATCGACCCGCGGTTCGGGCCCAACGTGGAGGCCCTGGCCGCGGTGATCCCGGAGGACGTGCCTCCGGGGGATATCTACGTCAACTTCGGGGCGCCGTGGATCGCGCCGGAATACATCGACGAATTCATCAAGGAAGTCCTCGAGGATCCCTACACGAGAACCACCTTCTACGCGGGGACCGGGACGTGGGGCGTGGAACGCGGCCGGGGGTATCGGTCCTCATCCAACGTGGCGCTTCTGCAAACCACCTACGGGACGAATCGGATCGACGCGATCGACATTATCGCCCTGGCCCTCAATCAGCAGGGGCCGAAGATCTACGATACGGTCTACGACGATGCGGGGAACGAGAGGCGCGTCATCAACGCCCCGGAAACCCTGGCGGCGAAACAGCGGCAAGCGGATCTGAAAACCAAGTTCCAGTCCTGGCTGTGGGAGGACAAGGAACGCACAAAGATCCTCCACCGGGCGTACAACGACAACTTCAACTCGTTCGTGGAGCCCAAGCACGACGGGACGAAGATCTACGACGTCGATGGGCGGGTCCTGGTGCCGGATCAGAATACCAACATCACCCTGCGGGCCACGCAGATCAACGCGGTTTGGAGGGCTTTAACCGAAGGCAATACCCTCCTGTGGCATGAAGTGGGCACGGGCAAGACCTTCATCATGGCCGCCCTGGCGAAGGAGCTTCGACGCACGGGGGCCGCTCAGAAGCCCATGATCGTGGTGCCGAAGGTGATCTTCGGGCAGATTCAGCAGAACCTCATGACGCTGTTCCCTGGCGCAAAGGTACTGGCGCCCTCGGCTGATGATTTCAAGCCGGCGAACCGCAAGCGGTTCCTCTATCGCATCGCTACCGGGGATTGGGATGCGATCGTGGTCACCAAGGAGCATTTCCAGAAGATCCCGCCTCCGGCCGACGTTGAGGATGAAATGATCCGGGAGGCTCTGGACGAACTGGAACGGGCCATCGTAGCGGAACAGGGA
>Ga0180077_1000114_pt1 | contig 9722 bp, 8 predicted proteins | sample EasRiv466_16_10D_FD_123014 | JGI IMG/M metagenome (GOLD analysis project Ga0180077, IMG submission 123014) | Soil microbial communities from meander-bound floodplain in the East River, Colorado, USA - East River metaG ERMLT466_16_10D | ecosystem: Environmental > Terrestrial > Soil > Floodplain ...
CGGCGCTACCACAGAAACGGTGTCAACTTGGACACCAGTCAGCATCACGAGAATTCTTTCCCGAGTCTGGCTGGTCTACAACATCCAGCCTACCGGGGAGATTCTGGCCTATCGGCCCCCCTCCCTCCGACATGGAGATGATGACAGATGACCCTCTTGGATGCAAGGGGACGACCGATCGACAAATCGCAGTATCGGAAGTCCGCTTCAGCGATTGTTGAACCGAGAGTTGGCGACAAGTTTGGACAGTGGTCCGGTCGCGAAGGTGTCCTTTTGTCTCTCCCTGGTGGAGCAGTTCTTCAATTCGATCTGAGTCGGTTGACGCTTGCGGATTATCGCGCCATGCGTCAGCACTACCAGTTGGGTTCCAGCTTGAATGTGCTGACCTTCATCATGCACGGCATGGACTGGTACATCGAGAGCGAGAACAAGGAAATGGCCTCGGTGATCGAAGGCAACATCCGTGAGATGTGGACTCCGCTGATTCGGGCAATTTCGCAAGGCTTTTGGGCTGGGTTCGGGCCGAACGCCGTGAACTACGAATTCCGCGACGGGTACAACTTGATCAGCAACATCAAGGACTTGGTTCCTGAAGAGTGTCGCGTCGAGTGGAAGAAGATCATGGGGTGGGCACCGGACGGCAAGGTCAAGCCGTCGCTGTACAAGTACAACGGTCTCAAGCAAACCGGATTCTGGATTCCTCCCGAGAACTGTGTTCATCCAGATACACGGATTCTGTGCGCCGACATGGTGTGGCGTCGCGCTGGTGACTTGCAGGTTGGCCAGAAGATCGTAGCGTTTGATGAAGATGACGCTCATCTTCCTGGCGGCAAGGGTGGCCGTTGTTACCGAACGGCCGAGATTCAAGTCAACAATGCGGGACGCAAGCCTTGTGTTGAAATCAGTACCGACCTTGGTGATCCAATTCTTGCAAGTACTGATCATCCATTCTTGGTACGTCGTCGTGCGGTGCTTGCTGGTCGTCAACGCGATCCAGCAACAGGTCGCATGATTACAACCAGTGACGGCATCTACTCGGACCGTTGGATTTGGAAGAACGCTGGCGACCTGGTTCCTGGCGACGAGGTTGGATTCTTTGGTCAACCGTGGGAACATGAATCATCGGAAGAAATTGGTTGGCTTGCAGGAATCTTTGATGGAGAAGGTTCTCTCTCGGTGAATCCTGTTTGTTTGCAGATTTCACAGAACAGTGGAGTTGTGCTTGACAAGATCAAGACTCTCCTTGCTGAGAACAAGTTTGAATTTACTGCGACTCCAAATACTCGTGATCGCTGTGTTCAGGTAACAGTGCTTGGGGGGCGTCGAGAAATCATTCGGTTCCTGTCTCTTGTTCAACCAGTCCGGTTTATGGATCGAGATTTGAGTTTCCTTTGGGATGGTGTAGCCCTCAAGATTAACAAATCTGTGAGTTTGGCGACTGTCACTTACGTCAATTCGATGGGCGAACAGCCAATCGCAAGCATTCAGACCAGTTGTGGAACGTTCATCACTGAAGGATATCTTACGCACAATACGCTCTGGTATCCGTGTCTGATGGAGAACGGTGACTACTACGGACGCAAGCTTCTCAAGGCAGCATTCCCGTCGTGGTTCTTCTCCAACTTGATGCACTTGTTCGCCAACAGGTACTACGAACGCTTCGGTGAGCCGCTCCCCATTGGGCGCGGTCGCTTTGAAAGCGACGTGGACATGGGTGGTGGCAAAGTTATGAGTGGCAAGGCTGCGATGGAGCAGATTGTTCAAAGCATCCGCAGTCGTGCAACTGTGGTCCTGCCGTCCGACCGTGACCCACAAACCAAGGAATACGACTTCGACATCGAATATCTGGAAAGTCAGATGCGTGGTGCTGACTTTGAACGGTACATGTCTCGCCTGGACGAAGAGATGTCCTTGGCTGTGTTTACGCCCGTTCTGCTGTTCAGGACCGCTGATGTTGGTTCGTACAACCTTGGAGTGCAGCATCTCCGTATCTTCCAACAGATGCTGAACGCGCTGTCGGGTGACATTCAGTTCTACTTGCAGAACTACCTCGTTGATCGCCTCAAGGTTCTGAACTTCCCCGGTAGCGAGAATGTCTCATGCAAGTGGGTATTCAGGCGTCAGGGTAACGCCGACACTGAGATGTTCAAGGAGGTTCTGGTTGAGTTGATTCGTCAAGCACGTGGAATGCCTGACCTGGAAGAGTTGGGTCGGATCACAGGAGTCAAGCTCGACAAGATCGAAGAGTTGACCGCGCCCGCGCCCGACCCGACGACGGACCCCCAGGGCGACCCGACTCCGAAGCCAACGGTCAAAGCAGGTCGTCACGTTCTTGAGGAAGCAGCAACACGCGTTGCTCGCGAGGTTGGGAGTGGCAAAGTACAAACGGCTCTTGGTTATCGCAATCGGTTCATCGATGCGTTGACCCGAGATGGTGTCGCCATTCAAGATGCTACAGCCTTCACTGACAAGTTGTACGCCAAGATCAACGGTGTGATTACGCAGGCAGCGCCGGTAGTTGATTCCGGTGAAGAGATGAAGGGCATTCTCGAAAAGGCTTTTGACCTTGAAATGGTGAGCTAGCGATGGTGGACTTGCACAGTGGCCTGGAGGTTCGGTGTCATTGTCGACTTCGTCCACTACTTGCAAAGTGTGGTCTTGATGACGACGGCGAACCGTTTGTTCACGTCAAGGTATGGAAGGGCAAGCGTCTGTACACCGAAGTTCTCGCCACGGGTGGTGATGTGAAGATTCGCTGTCGTGAATGTCTCCGCTGGCAAACTATTCGGGTGGTTCGTGGTGCGCCCATTCTGCAGGAAGAAAAGCAAAGAATTTCGTGATAGTGCTTGCGGACGTTCAGGCGAATGGAGCATGATCTGAGCTATGCCCACCGCAGTCGCAAAGCCGAGAGCAATCTTCGCTAGCGACAACCGTCCCTCTGCGACCTTCCAAGGTCACACCATTGACTGGCAGAGCGACAGCACCGCGATCGTGCGGGGAGTTGAAGTATTCAAGGCTGGCACCTTCCGCGATTCGTGGGGAGACCAGCACACTTGGTTGCCGGAACATCTGGCACTCATGGCGTCGAACTTCGACTTTCTGAAGAACAATGACATCTTCCCGAACGTACCGACGCGGCGCGACCACAGCTTCAGCATCGACAAGGTGATGGGGTACATTGAGGGTCTTGCGACAAATGGGCAAAAGCTTTTGGCGGATATTCATGTAACGGAGCCGACAGAGGTTGACAAGTTGGCGCGGGGCACCTATCGTTCCGTTTCACTGGAAGTCGGCATGTATATCGACAACAACGAGACCGCATACTGGCCTGTTTGTTTCGGTGTCGCTTATGTCGATATGCCTGCAGTGGAAGGTCTCCACGGCAAGCAGAAGGAAGTCAGCTACTTCAGCATGATTCCACAAGGAGAGCAAATGTCTGGACAGAACGGAACAGCGGGTGCTTCGGTCGAAGATCGCCCACCGGCGACAACCATCAACGTCTTTGGGTCTGGTCAGATGTCCACGACACCGGGACAGAGCAACGTGACAACGACACCTGCTCCAACCACAGCGGGATCGACGGCTCCGGCTGCACCGCCTGCGGCTCCGGCCCCAGCCCCAGCAGCCACGACCTTCCGAATCAACGGCGCAGAGACCGTTGATTTCGCTGCCGTGCAGCGTCACATCGACACTCTGGAGGCCGTCGTCAGGACGACCGACGAAGATGCTCGCAAGACCTTCGTGTCCGACCTCGCCAAGGCTGGCAAGATCATCGCCGCCCAGGTAGAAGGGATGCAGGCGTTCGCACTGAGTCTGCAGACGGATTCGTTCGACGCTTGGAAGAAGACCTACGAGGGCGCGCAAGCGTTGCCGATCATGCAGCCGCACGGCAACGCGACGACGAACCCCGAAGCGCCCAACACCGACCCAGCCCAAGAACGCATCAGCGTTCTGAAGGAAACTGTCGCCTACCTCTACCGGCTCATGCCCAAGGAGAAGGTCGAAGCGACGGACCACTTCAAGGAACTGGCCCGACTCACTGCCAACCAGAGCTGAAGGAGCTGACCCATGGCATCTTTCCAGAAGAATGCGTTCGCAACCCCATTCGGACGCAATGTGTTCCTGCGTTCGACGCGGGGTATGCGGACGGTCAGTCGGACGCTCGCGGCCAGCACCGTTCCGTCCCAGACCATCGACGGCAACTCCGGTCAGAAGATCGTGCAGACCGGCATGGTTCTCGCCAAGATCACATCTGGTCCCGAACTCGACAAGGTGGGACCTTTCCAGGCGGGTGGCACTGACGAAGTGCAGACCCTGACGGGTGGTGGCACGATTTCGGGTGGCTCGTTCACGATCACTCTGCTCGACTCCACCACGGCTGCGATTGCCTGGGATGCGACAGCGGCACAAGTGCAGACGGCGATTCGGGCGGCTGTCGCCGCCGACACCGATGCAACGGCCGCAGAGAAGGCGATTGCCGACAGCCTCACCGTCACAGGTGGACCGATCGCAAGTGCGCCTTTCGTCATCACCTACAACGGCGAGATGGGCGCGGACGTTGCTCAGGCAACCGTTGACGTGACATTGCTCACGGGTGCAGGTCACGCGATCACACCGACCACCGGAACCCCCGGCGTGGCAGGTGCAACTGATGGTCGCGGTGACACGGCGAACATCGTCGGCATCTGCAACACGTTCCTGCCCTGGCAAACGATGGACCGCGATGTCGAAGTCGCGGTTCTCTACGAGGCCGACGTGTATCAGGATCGTTGCTTCGTGCTGAATTCAGCCGGGGTCGCGGTCGCATTGGACGACACCACTGCCGCAGCGATGTTCGCCAAGAAGCACATCGACATCCGGTTCGCGGTCTGACCGAAGGAGACACAGAACATGCCACTCGCCCAAGATCGACTCGTTCGCAAGGAAGTTGCCCTCGGCATCATCCGCGAATTTGAGCCGCCCCAGGACCACATTGGTACCCGCCTGTTCGCTCCGATGAAGGACGTGCAGTCGGACGATGTGATCTTCGGATACACCCGCGGCATGACCGCTGGCCTCGCCCCGGCACGTGCTGAGGACGCCGAAGCCGAACTTGCTGGAAAGGACGAGTCCGTTGGGACCGGCCGTGCCAGCTTGATCGACTGGGCAATCAAGGATCACTTCGATCCTTCCGACATCAGCCGGTGGCGTGAAGCGCTTCTGCTGGGTGCCGGAATGACGAGCTTGCCGCTCATCATTCGGTCTGCGACCGAAGAGATGCAGGACAAGTTCGCTCAGGCAACGGCTCGCCGCCGCCGCCAGTTGGACAACCGCATTGAGTGGTTGATTCTCAAGGCGATGGACCTTGGCGTCATCACGTACAACGACGGCAAGATCCTGTTCACGTGCGACTTCGGTCGGCCGGGTGCTCAGCAGGACTTCGTTCCGCCGAGCGCTGGCAACAACTACTGGAGCAGCACCAGTGCCGATCCCATCGAGGACCTGTTGATCGTCCAGGCTGACGCCTAGGACGTGTACGGCATCAACTTGAACCGGGCCGTCATGTCAACCAAGGTGTTCCGAACCCTGCGCAAGGTCAGCAAGTTCATCGACGCCCTCACTGGCAGCAATCCGCTGTACAAGGTGACTGGTTGGGGTGACCAGGCTGCGGCCGACTTCATCTCCAACCAGACGAACATGGAGTTCATCTTGTACGATTCGGTCTACCGCACCCGTGCGCTGGGATCGAACAGCACCGTGAACACCAAGTTCATGCGTGACAACGTGGTCTTGCTCCTGCCGTCAACGCAGGACGTGGCCGCGGTGGACGACACCATCGGCTTCGGCGCAACCTTGACCAGCCCTCATCCCGAGGGCGACTGGACAAGTGGCTTCTACGAGTGGGAGAAGGACACGGGTCCGGACCCCTGGGGCCACGACTTCGGCAACGGCATCAAGGCCTTCCCAGTGCTTCCGCATCTCGACCTCACCTACGTCATGAAGGTCCTTGCCTGATTCCGGAAAGGAGCCGAAGTGCCGAACGAAGTGACATTTCAAGAAGCGGTCTCACAGGGTCTGTCTGCCTACATGCAGGCATATGATCCAGATGAGCGCACCGTCGAAGGGTTTGCCGAATTTCTGGTGAACCCATCAGAGCCACAGGAGGGCTGACATGCTCATCGCAGCAGGTCGTACCGCGCTCGGTACGTCAGGCAAGGCTGGATTCACCCACATCGGTGCGATCATTGCCTTGAGTGGCACTGAAGTTGTTGGTGCTCGCCAAGCGATTACTTGGCAAACAATGGGCACACCAGCAGCGGGTCAGGCAGGCAACAACGGGTCCATCTCGATTCCGATTGGAGCAGGTGAAACACCCTTGGCGCTTGCTTTGTTTGATGCGTCGTCTGCTGGCAATCGTCTTTCAACTGATCCACTTGGATCGACTGTCCACGGAGTCGCTACCGTGGACGCGATTGCCAGCAACTTGATTCAGTCTGCAGGTCATGGACTTGTCGCTGATGATCGCGTGTTCTTTGGCGCAGTCATGGGAGAAACGCTTCCTGCGCCTCTGGCTGCGACTACGCTGTACTGGGTTATCGCGACTGGTCTGACAACCGATCTGTTCTCGGTTTCGACAACTCAAGCTGGAGCTGCTGTTGACATTTCGGCAGTGGGTGAAATGCAGTTCTACAAGACCGTTCCCAACACGTTCGCTTCAGCGGGCAACTTGACCATCGCGACGAACGCCTTCATCTTGGACTTGAATGGCTTGTGATGAACGGTGACTACTCGGCTTAAGACCGTTCATTACGCCTTTCCAGCAACGGCAGCGGTTACAGATAACACGTTGACGACCTTGACGCAGATTACTGTTTATCTGCCCGAGACAGGCACCAAGACGTTTCGTTCAGTCGTGGCAACGATGTCGATTCAGCAGACGGCGACGGCGGCAGGCAACATCACCACTCACAACATGCAGTGTCGTCTCGGTGCTGCTGCGTACACAGCGCACAACCAAACGAACCTCTACACTGGGTCGGGCGAAGACATTCATCTGTTCCATCGTGTCGATTTGACAGCACATTTCACGACCAACTGGTCGGGTACGTCGATGACCATGGACTGCCAAGTGCAGATCGACGGCACGGCAACTTCGATTGCGTTCACAAACTGCTGTGTGACTGTGGCGATCACCTACGAGTACGACGACACATCGACTACGCAAGTTAAGACGGTGTTCATTCCACTGAATGCTCCTGTCGGTGCGCTCGCCACAAGTAAGCCGGGCGCTGCGACCGCAACGATTCCAGATCTTGACGCTGACCTTCCCGAAGCGTCGAAGGTGTACCGCAATGAGTACGTCGTTGTTCAGGGGAACCTCGCCACGGCAGCGGGCACCACCGACATAACGATCACGATGCAACTGGATTCAACAAGTTCGGTAACGACTGGAATCTTTGAGGCGGGGCTTGCAACCGACTACTTCTTCCGTTACGTGTGGAACTGTGCGGCAGTGTTGGACGAAACGAACACGATGGGCTTTTTCATTTGGGGCAATGCTGCCAAAGTCAACCATGTGCAGACGTACCTCGTCGTCACCTACGAGTTCGACGCATCAGCCAACACTGGCTGCCGTGTCTCATTGATGTTGCCTCTTGATCTAACATCACCGATGGGTGGCACGACATCTGCCGACTACCAGCGGGGCGTCAGAGAGTTGATCATCGAAGAACCAAAAACGATCACATCGAAGGAGATTGCCTACTACGCGTTCTGGGAGCAGGCGGCAGCCATTGCCGGTCTGAACATGCGGATCGGCACTGGTTCGTTCGTCACCTACACCGATACTCCGACGCAGTTGGCCGGATCAAACGCTGGAATGGTTCGCAACGATGCAGCCTTCACGCTTGCCCGTGGACGCAACGAATTGAACTTCGACATCTATCGAACAGATACGACAGACCTGGGATTCAACGTTTCAGGATTCTTCATCATCAACTACAATTGTTCGACCAAGCCCACGGGTGGACTTGGTGCAGCAAATCATACGGTGTTTTGGCAAGCAGGAGCGAACTTTGACGGGGCGGCTGCAACCAACCGAACTATTGCTGCATGGGCACCTGTTATTCCCGAGACCGATTACTACCTGACGGCTCTAGGAATTGTCTTCCAGTATTTCCCTCAATCCACAGCGAACATTGGAGGGCAGTCAATCTCTGTAGAACGACTTGCCGCCGAAGGTGGAATTGCTTGGGAGCCTGCCTCTTTGGATATCTCGTCAACTCTGCCGGAGACTGGCCTTCATACTGTGGTGGGTCAAGTGAAGAGTTTGTTCCACCGCTGGCCGAGCGACCCAGGACAAGATCGCATGAATCTGGAAACCGCCCGACGCTGGAGGATTGCTTTCCAAGGTGGGTTCAGTGGATTCATGGCGATGGACTTGGTGATCACCTACCACACGATCACTTTCACCGTCGCCGGAACAGTCTCGGGCTACGCCGATGCTGATGGAGCGGGGCTGACCGTCGAGTTGCATCGAGCGGCTTCTGGAGAGTTGGTCAAGACGGCAACTACAACGGCTGGTGGTGACTACACGTTCACGTGGTACGACAATACTGAGAATGTGTTTGTTGTCTGCTTTGAGGACGCGACGCATGTCGGCGCGACAGCCCTCGGTGTGGCAACGTAAGTTGTGGGCAGCATGGGAAAGGGAGAAAGTGATGAAGATTAGAGTAGGAGTGATTATTGCCACTGTGGTTGCATTGATTGCTGTTCAGCAATGGAGTGTCGCTGCACCAGTTACAGTGACTCACTACCAAGTTCAGACGGGAGAGACTTGGCGATCAATTGCCACTCAACTTGGTGTGTCTGAAACAGCATTGACGTGCGCGAACCGGACCAGCAGTACGTCGTGCCCATCAGTAACTGCTTCACCCGGTGTTGGAAGAATCATCCATGTCCCTCCTGCTACACCGTCGCCAACGACTACGACAACGGCAGCGACGACAACGACGGCAGCGACGACGACAACGATGGTCATGCCGACGACGCCGCCGACGACCATTCCCTCTGGCACGCAGCAACCGATCGCGTCGAATTTCGATGTCAATGCCTGGCTCAACGGCACACCGTTCAACCCACCGGGAAACGGCGACTCGACTGGTCAGTTCCGTACACAGTGCGAGTTCTCTCACTTGGCCTACGACGACCCAATCGTCTACCCCGGTCAACCGCACGCCGCACACCTTCACCAGTTCTTCGGCAACACCGCTGTCAACTACGCGAGTACCTACCAGTCACTGCGGACCACTGGCGGAAGCACATGCCAAGGTGGGCCGGTTAACAGAACTGGATATTGGACGCCAACGTTGATGAACACCGCTGGTCAAGTTGTCGTCCCGGCGCTGATGACCGTCTACTACAAGGATGAAAGCAATCTGGCTGTGCGACCGATCGCGTCGTTCCCGCCAGGGTTCCGCTATATCGCTGGATACAACAGTGCCAATCCAAGCGCACCCACCCATCTCAACTGGTACTGCGCGACGGTACAAGTGAAGCGTCAGACAATTCCATCGTGTCCGGTCGGTGATCAGATCATCGCTTCGGTTGCCTTTCCTGAGTGTTGGAATGGCACCCAAGTCGACTCACCAGACCATCGTTCACACACTGCGTATCTGCAGTACATCAATGGCGTACCGACTTGTCCTGCTGGATATCCTAAGCATCTTCCCGAGTTGACCGAA
>Ga0180077_1000115_pt1 | contig 9693 bp, 9 predicted proteins | sample EasRiv466_16_10D_FD_123014 | JGI IMG/M metagenome (GOLD analysis project Ga0180077, IMG submission 123014) | Soil microbial communities from meander-bound floodplain in the East River, Colorado, USA - East River metaG ERMLT466_16_10D | ecosystem: Environmental > Terrestrial > Soil > Floodplain ...
CCTGCTCGGGCCGTTTTGGCTCACCATAAGCACTGGCATCATGCTCGCAGGCATGGGGCCTCTGTACAGCAAGCTTTTCGGACAGCCGGTCTCGGCCTATTTCTCGTACCTTGCGATCAGCTTTGTCGTCTGGATATTCATTTCCGGATTGATCAACGACGCATGCATGACGTTCATTCAGGCGGAGGGATATATCAAGCAAATTAAGCTGCCGCTCACCGTCCATGTAATGAGAATGGTGTGGAAGAACCTGCTGATTTTTGCCCACAACCTGCTCATCGTGCTCATCGTGCTGATATTCTATCAACCGAAGCTGGACTGGCATCTCCTGCTCGCGCCTATCGGCGTGGTGTTGATCGCCACAAACGGCATTTGGATTGGAATTATCTTAGGTTTGATTTGCGCGCGGTTCCGGGATATTCCCCAGCTTATTACCAGCTTGGTGCAAGTGGCGTTTTTCCTGACCCCGGTGTTTTGGACGCCGGGTATGCTTGGCAGGCATCAATGGGCGGCAGATCTCAATCCGCTGTTTCACTTTCTGGAAATCATCAGACGGCCATTGATGGGCGAGGGTCCTTCCATCCTATCCTGGGTGGCGGTTCTTGCTGTTACCGTGGCCGGTATTACGTTGATGCTCGTGGTCTTTCCACGTTATCGCGCGCGCATAGCGTATTGGGTCTAGCATGATGACTCGCGTCCGTGCGGAAAATATCGTCGTCCAGTTTCCCATCTACGGGGCAAACAGTCGCTCTCTCAAGAATACATTCATCCGCACGGCAACAGGGGGTTTGCTTGCCAAGGACGAGTCCGAGCGTATTGTGGTCTGCGCGCTTAACAACCTGAGCTTCCAATTCCGGGAAGGTGACAAGATCGGTATCGTCGGTCACAACGGTTCGGGAAAAACGACGTTGCTGCGGGTTCTCGCGGGCGCGTATGAGCCCGTGCGCGGTTCCATCGAGGTAACCGGCCGCGTGGCGTCCATGCTGAGCATCAATCTCGGAATGGACCCAGAAGCGACCGGCTATGAGAACATCTTTCTGCGTGCGGCCATCATGGGCGTCAAGCCCTGGGAAGTGCCGCCTTTGGTGGACGAGATCTGTGAATTCTCGGAGCTCGGGAATTATGTGAACATGCCGTTACGCACGTATTCGAGCGGCATGGCAATGCGCCTATCATTTGCGATTTCAACCTGCGTATCGGCTGATATCATCCTGATGGATGAGTGGTTGAGCGTGGGAGATTCCGCCTTTTCGGAAAAAGCCCAGCGCAGGCTTCAACGTTTGCTCGGCCAGGCTAAAGTACTCGTTCTAGCTTCGCATAACGAGCAGTTGATTCGTGATAACTGCAATAAGATCATGCGGCTCGATCACGGGGAAATGGCGGGGTTTGAAGAACTGAGCATACAGCCAACGGGTCGCTTGCCGTTTGTCATATGAATTGACCATACCATGAATAGCCGCTCATCGCGGGAGAGAACTGAATGGAATCGGTCATTCTGGCAGGTGGATTCGGTACCCGCATCAGCGAAGAGTCTCACCTCAAGCCAAAACCCATGATGGAAATCGGCGGCAAGCCGATACTGTGGCACATCATGAAGATTTTCTCTGCACACGACATCATTGGCTTTTCACAAGATGCAGGAGACGCTCGCGACCGTCACCGCAGTGCAGCCGCCCGGACGATTTTGGGGCGCTGAAAGTCGACGAGAGTAACAGGATTACTAGCTTCGAGGAGAAGCCGCAAGGCGACGGCGGCTTCTTCGTGCTTTCGCCCAAGGTTCATGACGATGTCGAGGGCGACGGTACGATCTGGGAGCGCAACCCGATGAAAAATGCTCGCCAAACGCCGCAAACTCGCGGCCTAGATTCATCGTGGGTACTGGCACGCTATGGACACCTTGCGTGACAAGAACTATCTCGAGGAAGTATAGAGCTCAGGCAGGGCGCCGTCGAAAACATGGTCATGAGCGCCTCGCATCGGCATGACAGGAAGAGCGCTCGATCATGCTTAGGCTGCGCCGTTGCGAAGAGGCCCTTGCCCAGGAATATCATCCTCCAGACGGGATGCGTTGTCCGGTCCACTTCTGCATTGGGCAGGAAGCAGTGCCAGCGCTCTAAGGTTTCTCACCCGCCGCGGTTGAGCCAGGCGGTTTCGTGTATGCCCCGCGTCCCTGCAAACGTAGCCGGAGCAAGATAACGGCGGGGCCGAGCAGCCGGTTCCAGAGCGTCGGAAGCATATCGAACGGACGCAGAACGAAAAACGTCAATGCAACGCGCGCCCGATGAAACGTCGGCGGCAGTATCCGCTCAATTCGATTGAGTGCAGAGCGCCGGAGACCCGAATACTTGGTCGCTATATTGGCGATATTGCCGCCTTTGGAGGCACGCACCGCGGCGAAGCGAAATCGAAACGCGGTGCGTTCAAGGAACCCGCTGGTGAAAAGACCGGGGGCCAGCGCCGGCCCACGCTCGTGCAGCCGCTCGAGGATCGCTTCGACGTTCGCGCTGTCGGCCAAGGTTCTGGACAGGTTGCCTCCGGAGTGAATGCGGAATGTGCCCAAGGGAGCCGGGGAGTACGCCGCGCCGCGCCGGCTCGCGACGATAAGCGCGGCCAGCAGGTCGGACAGACCCAGGTAGGCGGGATCGAATTTTCCGGCCGCCTCCAGCGTATCTCGGTGATAGATGAGCGTCGGGCCGACGAACCAGTTGCCGAAGCGGTTGGCAAGCCGCACGCATTGCTCTGGGGAAAAGTACGCGTCGCGCAGCGCGATCACAGGCGAAAGGTGAAGGCGAATGAGCCGGTCCTCCTCGTCCACCAGCCATCCCATCGCAGACCACAGTCCCGCGCCCGGGTGCCGTGCTAGGCATGACCTCGCGCGCGCGAAGATACCCGACAGCACAAAATCGTTTGACGCCAGGAACAGGACATACTCGCTGCGCGCGATCTTCAGCCCTTCATCTAGTGCGCCATAGGTGCCGAGATTGACCGGGTTCTCGATCAGCCGCGCCCGCTGCTGTGCGGCAATGAGCGAGCGGATGACCGCGACGCTGTTGTCCGTGGACTGATCGTCCACCACGATCAGCTCGTCGGGAGGGTCCTTTTGTTCGAGTATCGAGCGGATGCAGCGCGGAAGATGGCGCGAGTCGTTTCGATTCGGCACGATCACCGCGATTCCGGGCGTTGCCGTATCGGGCGGTCGCCGCGACGCAATCGGATCCACGGCGCGAATCACTTTCCGCCGTCCTGGGCGGCGAAATACGACGGCACCGCGGCCCGGGCCACTTCGCCGGCGACGCGAACAGGTGTGCCGAAATCGGCCTTGAACCGGTCCGAGCGAAGCGAGGTGTCGAGGGGCCGCGGCTCCAGCACTGGAATATCGCGCAGTGAACACTCGACGACCTCGGTCATGGGCTTCTCGAATTTCCGGTATTCCCCGAGCACGGCGCCAAGCGGGGCGCGCCGGCTCAGACGCTCGGATCCGCCAAGGTGATACAGGCCCAGCGCCCGTGCCTGTACCAGTTGCGCGATGGCCCGTGCTGCATTCGGCACCGCCGCCGAAGTGAAATGCTGGTCGGTCCCGCAGAGGATCCGGCCCCTGCGCCCGAGCCCCTCGGCCCAGCCGCTAAGAAAGCAGCGCGCATTGCGCTCCGGAGAGATCAGCTTTGGCAGGCGAACGATGATCCACGGCGGAGGCAGCGCTGCTAGGTGGCGTTCGACCTCGAGCTTCTGCCTGCCGTTGGTTAGGATGGGGATCGGTTCGTCGTCCTCGGACCAGTACGCGCGGCTGCCGTCGAAGACCGCGTCGCTGGAAACGAACATCGGCATGATGCCGAGCGCGCACGCGTCGAAGAATAGACTACCTTCGCCTGAGTGGCTGAGATGCGTCATCACCGCCCGCTCGGCGCCGAACGCATCGCGCAGCGCCGGACCCAGAAAACCCGAAGCGCCCAGCAATAACACAGACGTGACTTTGCCGTCTGGCTTCACGTCCGCTTTTCGGCCGGAACCGTGCCCTTGTGCGAGAATGGCGATTTCATCGAAAGTGGCCGATACATCGTTCCCGCGTCTGGCCTTTGATTCTATCAATTATGTCTCGGCCCTCTTTGCTCATGCAGCATGAATCACATCCGTGCCGACACGACCACAAGGCGTTTGTCGCACCGCCCTGCGCCGTAACTGGAAGGAACCCATGACCGGACGGGTTTATTGCGCGGTGTACGACTTTGGGTTGTTTCCTTACGCACTCGGGGATGTTCTCACATGGAATGTGCAGACGGCAATCCGCTGCGAAGAACTGGGCCGCGAGCAGGTGGACATCCATATTTGCGTGGACAGGCGTCAGCCACCGAACCTTTTCCAGAGAGACCTCATCACCGCTGACAACTGCGAGTTGTTCTTCAATGAGGTGTTTGGAGCGTTCGGGACGCATCCAAAACTCGGTAACGTCTTTTTGTATCGCCGTCGCGATGAAATGCTGGAACGGCTGCGCGAGGCATGCAGGGGCGATGCGGCAAACTTGGAGGACTTGGCCGACTACGAGCGGGCATTGGCGGACTACCAGCGGGCATTGACAACCCGCGGGGATGGGCCGGCCTTGATGATCGAGTATTTCACCAAAAGCGGTTACTCCCATGAGCGGATCAATGCGTTTGCAGCAAAGCACGGGAGGATTCCGCTATTGCGTCCGAGCATGGGCTGCGACCCCGACGTGACCGGACTGCTCACGAAACGGTTCGCCGGCAACAGGGTCGTAGCGATTCAGATGCGGCTCCGCCGGCTCGACGCCGGATATGGCGCGGAGTCTACCTACTGGCGGGATTCGGATTTCCTGGAATGGTACGAGTTTCTCAAGGAGGCGGGGAAAACGCATCCGGACGTGCAGTTCGTGGTCATGGGGCGCCTGCAGGAGAAGCCGCTCGCGATGCTGAGACTGCCGAACGTAATCAGCCTTCGCCCTATAGGGCTGGGCCTGGGGCATGAACTGAGCTTGATGCTCAAGAGTAACCTGTTTATCGGTACTTCGAGCGGTTTCGCCGCCTTGGCCAACTTCTCCAAAGTCCCCTATTTCATCACCAAGATGAACCCCCAGGCCTGCCGCCATTTCGCGATTGCACCGGGGAGCAAGCGCCTGCCGTTCGCGGGTGAGCGCCAGATCCTAGTCTATGAGCCCGAAACCCGCGACCTGTTGATGCGGTTGCTGGAGCGGGGATTGCAGGGCGTGCCGCCGCGCAGCGGTACCCCGGGTCCCCCATCAGACGGAGTCATCGACGCTCGAAGCTGGGAATGGGAACAGTCCCGGTGGCTGCAACCCGGAGCGACCACCAATCGGTTTTTCACCGATGACTGCTACAGTGACAAGGAGACCGCCTTCCTTGTCTGGCCCAGGATCAAGGAAGCAAGTGCCGCCTGGCGCAAGGGAATAAAGGATCGGTCCTGGACGGTTTTGCATCGTGTCGAAACCAGTTTCCCGCGCATGTGCGAAAGGTTTCCGGAGTTCCTTCGGCTCCGGGCAAAACTGGCGGTCGAGAGAAACGAGCGGGAAATTCTGACGAGCTGCAAGGCAAACCTGAAAAAGCTGACCGTTCAAGGCCAGGGGTTTGCCGGTATCCCAGCCATTCTGGTGAGGCGCTGGCATTGGAGTTACCCGCTCAGAATGCGCGTGTGGAAGCGGCTCATTCATATCTGGGAACGCAAGCACAGGATTCCGGGGAAACTGGCAAGGATGCTGAAGAACGTGGCCGCGGGGCGAAGCGGGAGCAGGACTTTCGGGAGCTGAAGGAGCGGATTTGATCTGGCCTGAATCGCCCATAGCGTTCCGCCGTGCGATTGAAGAGGGGAAGACTCCGTATGGCTATCGGCTCCTCGTGGGCGTAGACCTGTGCCCGACGACCACCCGAGTCCTCGACTTAGGCTGCGGCGACGGTGCCTTGGCACACCTGTTGGGGGCCAAGGTGCACACCGTCGTGGGAGCCGATCTCGCCACCACAGGCATTGACTTCAACGCCCCTCAACTGCCCTATGCAGATCAGGAATTCCCTGTGGTGATCTGCCTGGACGTGCTGGAGCATGTCCTCGATCCTCGGCATCTCCTGCGTGAGACCGCACGCATCCTCCGGCCCCACGGGGTGCTGATTCTCGTGACACCCAATGTCCGCTTTTTGCCTTACCTGTGGACCCTGGCGTGTGGCCAGTTTCCGTGTACCTCTGGGGACCTCGCAGGATACGATGGCGGGCATCTGCATTACTTCACCTACAGGGATGTTCGGGAACTCGTGCAGCACGCAGGATTTAGGCAGGTAGAAGAATTCAACTTTGCGGATTGGAACGCCCGCCTGACACAGTGGCATGGGTGGGGACGGAAATTCCTGACGTACCGCCTGACCACCTTGCTGGGCCGTCGGCTCCAGCGTGAATTCTTCTCTAGTTCGGTTGTGATGCGCGCGACGAAATGAAGGCGTAGCGCTGATGCCGCACCCAATAATGAGCACCGAAGATTCGGCCTGTCACAGGTGGGAACGACGATCGAAAGACGCCGCTTCGATCTCTACCTGAAAAGGGGGGCAACGAAAATGTCGTAGCTCTCAAGACGGTCTGCCCCTGAACACCAGAGACAATCGATTCAAGACTCGCTTCAACAACTCCAACAACAGGCTTCGACCAGAAATCCTTTCAAAAAAAACCTTATTGGAAAGCAACAGACCTCTCCTGCCGCTGATAGCCTGGCCATCAATGACATAGCGGTACCGCTGCAACACGGTATCCGGTACAAAGTCCTCGTAAACGGCTTGGAATGGCACGGAAAATTCCTCATCCACAGTCTTACGATATAGCACCAACAACAGAGAATCGCTTGCTCCAATTTGGAGATGCTTTTCGAGGCCACGCTCCCATGGAATGAGATGGGTCAGGTCCTTGTCGATGTTGAGCCACGTGCCGAGCAGGTCATAGCCGTTGCTACGGGCCAGATCGACGAACAGGTTCGGCTGGTAGTTGAAGTAGCCGTGGTCCACGTAGGAAAGGAACGGCAATGCATGCATGATCAAGCCGTCTTTAGCCGCCAGGTCGTGGACCATTTTGAACGAGTTGAATTGATTCAGCAGGTGCTCGGTCGTGCCATGATTGGTTACAAGTTGGTATCGTCCTTTGTGTTCCGGCGCACATTCGTCGAAGTTCAAGTCCCAGCTCAAGGCGCCATGCTTACCGCTCGCGTCGATGCACGAGTACTCCATGCCGAGCCGCTCGAACAGTGCCCGTGCCGGCGCCCCTTCGGCGAGCTTCTTCAATTCCGACTGCTCTGGCGGCGGAAGACCGAACGCATCAAACAGACTTTGTACCGCTTGCTGATTGCCATGACACACGACAACCTGCGCGCCTAATTCGACAATGCGGACATCTGAGGAGAGGAGACCGTCCCTTTGCATCATTGCGTAAAGAGCCAGCACGCCGGGACCTATTCCCATGGACTTATTTCCAAGTACGGAGGAAGGCTTACTTGTTGCGATATCCAATAGCTTGCTGTTGCGCCCGGCCGCATGATGCGCCTGATAACAGGGTGGTTATGGGTAGCCCTTAGTACGGCAAGACATGCTGCAAACGGCGACGTACCTCGGTCACAGTCGCTTACCCAAGTTGAGAGCACTCGGCAGCCTGATGCCATGCGGCGGACGCGATCATGATACCTGATTCCGATACATGATTCTGATACATGATTCCGTGTTTTCATGGAGTTCCATCTGTTGTATGTTCAGGCCCTGCTTCGGACACGGTCTGCCAGTGCAGATAGTTACTCCCGGGCCAGCGCCTATTCGCGACGGCGCAGCCTCAGCATAAAAGGATGGAAATTCTATATGAAATTCGGCGTGGCAGTCACGAGCGAAAGTCGCTTGCAGTGTCCATCTGCCAGCATGGTCCAATGACTAATTCTGTTCAAACCGGATTGTGCCCGGTATGCAGGAGCATGTCATGTTGCACTACGCTGTATGCGTGAGCCGCTCCAAAAAATTGTCAATACTAATTTGCACCATTGTGTCCCGGAGCAATGAAGGATCCCCCAGTCAGTGCCAGTTACTTGCTTCGCGTCTGTCACGCGCAAGAATCCTGGTTAGCTAAGAAGCGGCGAGGCCCCTCCTTTGATGCCATGAATCTTTCCGGATTAGAACTTCCGGACTCATTCGTTCCATTGGCTTCGATGCCGATATGGCAAGTGTGGATTGGCAAGAATTTCCCGCCCATGATGGCGACCTACGCCTCACCATCATATTTCGCAAACGTGTTTCTACTCATAATGAACATGCGCATGGGGAGGCCTATGCTCCTCATACTTCGTGTTGGGTTCTGCTCCATTTGTGAATCGGGTGCCGGCGACGGTCCGATGACGAACAGAAGTGGCCCCAGGAACTCAGACAGGCCGATAAGTGTAATCTCTACCCGCAGGGGCGACCGTATCGCCCGACGGAATGGAGCGAGAGATGGCAAAGAGGCCAACACGAGATCATGCGGCGGAATTCCAAGCGTGTGTAGAAGCGGCTCATTTATATCTGGGAACGCAAGCACAGGATTCCGGGGAAACACGCAAGTATTCTGATGAACCTGGCCGCGGGACGAAGCGGCTCATGAGCCGGTTAGGAGCTGGATAAAGGAAACCTTCTTTGCTTACCTGCCTTGGATAGGCCTGATCCTCGGTTACGGAATCTTGACCCACAGAGTCATCGTTCTGAATGATGGGTTGTATTGGGACGGCTGGTTGGTGGATGTCTGGCAGCAGAACGGGGACGAGAGTTCCATGCGCCGATTTTATTCGGAAGTCGGCATGCCGAATCTCTGCTTCGAACACCGGATCCTGGGCCGCTTTCCATGGCAGAAACTGGCCTATCGGGCGATCTCCCTTGTCTCTATTCTGTCGATTGCGGTCTTCGTTTTCCTCACCGCGGTGCGCACCAACGTGTTCAACCCGCTGCAGGCCACGGTGATTTCGCTGTTGCTTCTTTCATATCCCGCCTACGCGGTGACATTCGATGGCGGTGCAACTGCATTCGGTGCCTCGTGTAAACTTCTGTGGTTTGGGAGCAGCAATGACACCGCGCGATCTCATCATTGGCACCTCGGATTTTCCCGTCGCGCGCCTTTAGTCCGTTCTTGGCCGGGCCAACCCCATTCCGACGTACAGCCGCAGGCAGGTTTCGGGGGGCATCGCGTTTGATGTCGGAAGCATGCGGCTCACTGACACGGTGCTCAAGCAGCATCATGGCCTGACCCATGCCTTCATTCTCCACGGCGTTACTGCTATCGACGCATGTGCGCGTGATCCGGCAGGGACGGCGCGAATCAATGTCGCGGGCGCACAACGCGTGATCGATGATTTGGTCGAGCATGGCATCACACCGGTGTTTGCGTCGACCGACGCGGTCTTCGACGGCTCACTAGGACTGTGTATCGAGGAGGACCCCGTCAAGCCGTTCCTCACTTATGGCCGGCAGAAACTGGAGGTTGAGAACTACCTCTCGGCTCGAACAGAGAGGACGCTGATATTGCGCCTGTCAAAGGTGGTCGGGAACAGACTGGGAGCGAATACAATGCTGGACGATTGGCCGAGCAAGGTCGAGGCGGGCGAAACCATTCGCTGCGCACGGGATCAGGTGCTCTCGCCAATCAATGTTGACGATGCGTTCGAGGCGTTCATCCGCCTGGCGGAAG